>Ga0210003_1004798_pt1 | contig 10562 bp, 5 predicted proteins | sample LantaG_FD_182804 | JGI IMG/M metagenome (GOLD analysis project Ga0210003, IMG submission 182804) | Deep subsurface microbial communities from Baltic Sea to uncover new lineages of life (NeLLi) - Landsort_02402 metaG (SPAdes) (version 2) | ecosystem: Environmental > Aquatic > Marine > Oceanic >...
GAGAGAGAGAGAGAGAGAGAGAGAGAGAGAGAGAGAGAGAGAGAGAGACTTGGTCGAGGTTGAAAAAACAGAGGTTTTGACGAAAACGTTCGAGCGAGAGCGGTGCCGACCTATTCCCCGACTGAAACAAAGATGCCGCCTTTTCACTTGCAAACTCCGTGCACCTCCACAACTGGTTTTCGTGTTACCATTCCACGGCAACGAGCATTGGATGGGGACCGATCAAAACCGAGAAAGAGGAAAGCGAGGGCAAAGACAAATTGAACAGATCGGGGCGACGGCAAGGCATGCCAAACAAAAAATAGTCACACCGTCGTGTTGGCCTCAGAGAAAGGAGCCACGGCATCGGCGACGCTAACACAAACGGAGAGGGTGGCGAGAGCGAGGAAAACCCAGAGAGAGGCGCGCATTGTTGGTATAAGTCGTAGAAGTCGACAACAAAAAAGAAATTGGAATTATGGCCCCATGTGACGGCCAGCGCGGGGGGGAAAAAAAGCCTTCCAGCTCGAGGTTCCCTTCCGCCTTCCCTTTCGTCTTTTCCTTTCTCTTTCCCTTTCGCGTCCCCTTTCGCCTTTCCCTTCCGCTTTCCCTTTCGCCTTTCCCTTCCGCTCTCCCTTTCGGTTCCCACGACCCCGCGCTCGCGCAAGTTGCCGCGCGAGTTGTTGCTGTTGGTCGAGTTTGGCTTCGTAGGGCTAAGTCAAAAGAGGTTAGAGAGAGAATCAGGGTTGACAGCAAAAAAGATTTGGCGCTAAAGCGAGAGTTTTTTTTCCTGCTCAGTTTGAACAGACGTCGCGGCATTCGCGTGCGCAACGAGCTCGTTTGTGGGTGCAAAACCGCCCAGCATCAGGACTTGGAGAGGCGACGGAGACGCGGCGCCGCGGCGCGGACCGTGCGCTGAAACGGTTTGCTTTCTTCGGGCCCTCGCGCTCGCTTCTTTTTCGGCGGCCTCCCTCCTTTCCGACCTCTCTCCTTGTGCTCCCCCCCCTCGCCCCCCCCCGTTTTCTCCTCCTTCCTGTTTTGCCTCTTCTCTATTCTTTCCCAGTGGTTCTTTTTTTACATCTCACGTCACGATTCACGGCTGCCGCGGCTTCCGCTTGCGCTCCCCTTTCACTTCAGATCTCGTCGTAGATTTTCAAGTAAGCGTCGGCCGCCGAGCTCCACGACCAGTCCTGCCGCATCCCGCTCTCCACCAGCTTGAGAAACCGCTCCGAGGGGCCTTTTCCTTCTCCTCCTCCTTCTCCCTCTGCTTCCCCTCGGTACCAGCGCAGCGCCCTGTTCAGCGCCTCGTCCACGGCCCCCTCGCTCGCGTCCCCGAAGGAAAAGCCGTTGACCTCCTTCCCGGCCTGCTCCGCCCGTCCCGCGTCGCGGTCGGCGTCGAACACGGTGTCCGCGAGCCCTCCGGTGCTCCTGACGATGGGCACGGCCCCGTACTTGAGCCCGACAAGCTGGGTCAGGCCTGGGAGTTTTGTTTTGTTTTGTTTTATTTTATCGGAGAAAAAAGTGAGTGAGTGGATTAGAAAAAATGAAGAAGACCCTCTCTCTTCTTCCCTTCTCTCTCTGTCTCTCTCTCTCTCTCTCTCTCTCTTCTCACCGCAAGGCTCAAACAAGCTCGGCACGATCACCGCATCGGCAGCCCCGTACAGCTGATGCGCGAGGTCCTCGCTATACAAAAGCATGATCCTCGCGCTTTTGCTCCGAGGACCAAACTCGTCGCTCTCGTTCAGCCCCTTGATTTATTTGAGTTTTTTGAGTTTTTTTTTAGTTTTGAGTTTTTTCCGCGATCTCGGGTCTTTCTTGTCTCCAACTTTTCCTCTCCTTCTCGTTCCGCGCTCGAAAAAGAGGGAGGAAAAGAGATATCTCCCCGCCCCTCACCTTGAAGTCCCCGTCGGCGTGGCCCGTTCCGAGCAGGACAAACTGCCCCCCAAGGTCCCTGCAGGTGTGGATCAGCGCCCTCTTGATCAGGTGCACGCCCTTTTGGGGCACCAGGCGGGTCACGCAGATCACGAGGGGGATCGAAGGGTCGACGTCGAGCCCGAGACCACGTTGGACAAACTCCTTGCAGATCTTTTTGCCTTCTCGAAGCGTCCTCGCGTCGTAGTTCACGGGCAGGCTCGGGTCCGTGGCCGGGTCCCAGAGGTCCTCGTCGATTCCGTTCAGCACTCCGGAGAACTTGGCGGCGACGTCCGGCCTCGCGAGCGTCCCCCGGAGCCACCCGGCGGCGCCGCCGCCGAGGGCCTCGGAGGCGTAGCTCGGCGAGACCGTCGTGACGGCGTTGGAGTAGACGAGGCCTCCCTGAAAGTTTTTTTTCGAGGTTGAGAGAGAAAAGGGGAGAGAGAGAGAGAAGAGAGAGAGAGAGAGACAGAGAGACAGAGAGAAAAGGAGAGAGGGAGAGAGAAAAGGAGAGAGACAGAGAGAGAGTATGAGTGTTTCTGCTTGTTTTGAGAATACGTGCGAGGGGTGGGAAACAAAAATGACTAAAGTACCTTGAGCAGACACAGCCTCTCGGGGTTGTGCCCGATCGTGCGCTCGTCCAGCGCGCGGTCGATCGTCGCGAACGCGGACCCGTCGACGCCCGTGACCGCGAACTCGTCCTGGCGGCACTCCCCGCTCGAGTCGAAGTTGTGGATGGTCAGGACGATGCTCGCGAGGGGCGGGGCCGCGAGCGCCGACCCGGACCCTGGCGCCGCGTACAGGTGCCAGTAGAGCATCGCCGCGGCACAGGCCTGCCAGTCGTGGACGTGGAGGATGGAGGGGCGTGGGTAGAAGCCCCTCCCGACGAGCCTGGAGAGGGCCTCGAGGGCTGCTCGGGAAAAGAAGAGGTAGCTGATTTTTTTTGACGTAAAAAAACAAAAGTCGAGGTGGAGGTTGAGGTCGAGAGGGAGGGGAAAAAAGTGAGCAAGGCAAAAACCCCGTTTTGAGTAGACTGCGAAAAAAATACCGAAACACCCCAAACCCATCCAACTCACGCTTCCGCCTCGTTGTAGCTCCCACCGTAGATCCTGCCTCCGCGGAACAAATTCGTCTTGCTCCAGTCCGGCCTCAGCAGCAGCACCTCGATGCCGTCCAGTCTCCCCGAGAAGGCGCTCACGCCAAGCTGCTCGACGTTGCCACCTCTTCGTCCGTCGCCGGGCTTGCCTTTTGGGCAAGGAAACTCGTCAGCGAGCTCGAGACCTTCGACTGCATCTTCCGGCAAGCACTCGTAGAACGGCAAGACGACCACGGCCCTCCTCCCGCGGGAGGTGCACTCCCGCGCGAGGCCGGCGACGACGTCTCCGAGGCCCCCGACTTTGGCGCGCGGCGCGAGCTCCGCGGCGACGTGGAAGATAATATCGTTCTCGTTGGAAGGCACGGGAACAGGGGGAGAGGGAGCGGAAGAAACAGCAGCAGCAGAGGTCTTCTTTGTCCTCGCCGTCTTGGTCGGGCTCCGTTCCCAGAAGGGCTCGCCGGGATTCGGCCAGGCGACGTTGGAGACGTCAAAGGAACTTGAGGTTGATGAAGGCGACGACGAAGAAACCGAGGCCACCACTGCTGGCTCTTCAGCCGCCTGGAACCGGAGCGACGTCGGAAGAGGGGCAGCAGCAGCAGCACCAGCAGCAGGCGAAGAAGAGGTCGAGGTCGAAAGAGGCTCGGTCGCGGCCGATGCTCGATCGCCGTCCAGCAGCAACTCCCTGAGCTTCCTGTTCTCGGCCTCGAGCTTGTCGATCTTGGCCAGCGCCGACTCGAGATTGCTGTTGTCGGGCTGGGCCGATGCTCTCGCGGAGAGTTGCCCCCGAGAGGGCGCATCGAGACGCAGCAGCAGCAGCGGAAGCAACAACTGCTGCGTCGATCGACGGCGATTGCTGCCTCTCGTTGCCTCATTCATCTTCTTCCCGCTGCTCACCGCCGCCGATGGCCGCATCGCCGCTGCGGCACTCGCGCCTTTGAGTAGTCCGGTCATCGAACGATCTGCTTCTGTACCAAAATAGGACCTGGAGAACCCGCTTTTCGACGTTTTCTCAGAAAAAGTTTCGGTGAAATAGTGGACAGGAGCGCGACGTCGTCCTTTCTTATCAACTTGACCCCCTTCTTCTTCTCGTTCTCTTTCTCCTTCTCTTCCTCTCTCTCTTTCTCTCTCTCGCGCGTCTGTGCGTGCGTGAGTTTTTACAAAAGAAAAAGAAGAAACCAAAGATCCAAGGGGAAGGGGAGGGGCTCAGGACACGATTCAATCTGGAAACAAAGAAACCTCACCTCGGCATTCCGCGGCCACGGCCGCGACTGCGGCTGCGAGCTCGCCCTCCTCCTCTCCCTCGCTCTCCTTCTCTCCCTCGCCCTCCTCCTCTCCCTCGCCCTCCTCCAGCCTCGCTCCCGCTTCTTTCCCCGTCCGATAAATACGACGGGGGCAAGAAGTCACTAGCTGCCATCGCCCCCAGCGCCTGCTGCTGCTGCTGCTGCCGTTGGTGCTGCTGCTGCTGCTGCCTTGCGAGAAGCTCCTGCCGCTTCTCCCAGAGCGTCCCGAACGAAGCATCCACGGCAAAGCCCGCCGCCGCTTCGTCGAACGAAACGTAAGAAGAAGAAGAAGAAAAAGAAGAAGAAGAAGCGGCGTTGGAGCGGCCACCGCCTCGGGGCGGCCCTTCTCGACTGCGGCCCCGAGGAGTCCCCCCCGGCAGAGGGTGGGGCTCGCGCGCGTGCGGCGGCTCGAAGAGCGCCGGCAGAGGCGGGGCAGCAGCAGCTGCTGCTGCCCCTGCCGAAGAGAAAGGAGGAGAAGGAAAAGGAGGAGAAGGAGGAGTAGGAGGGGCTTCCCGCGGAGTGAGAGGAGACGCCGCCGCCGGGAACAAGCCGGAGCCGCTGCTCCCCCCGCCCTCCGCCAACGGCAGGAACGCAGCCGGAGCAGAGTTGAGCGTTGCCGCCGCGGCTTTCCCCGCGCGCGCGTCGAGCACCTGCAGCGCCGCCTCCTCCGCGGGCCTCCGGGGCCTCCTGACTGGGGCGGTCGCGGTCGTCCAGGTCACGGCCGTGGGAGGGGAGCGGGCTCCCTCGCGGACGGTGATAGCGAAGGCGCTGCTGCTGCGAGGAGGCGGGAGCGGATGAGGAGAGGAGGCAGAAGCAGGGACAGAAGCAGGAGGGGCTCCTGCTGCCGGCACCGCCGAAGGGCGCCTGCCGCTGCCGCCCCTGCCTCGCCCTGCCCCGCCGCGACCTCCTCTCGCCCCCGTGGGCTCGCCTCGAGGCGGCATCGGGGGCATCTGAGGCACCTGCATCGAGCCTGGGTACGGGATGCCGCCGCTCTCTGCCGCGGCGACGGTCGCGGCAAAGAGCTCGTCGTCGCTGCCGCCGCTGCTGTTTCCCTCTCCGAGACCAGCGAGCGGCCCATCTCCGCCTCGCCGAACGGAGAATCCCCGCTCCCATTCGAAATACGGAGAAGAGGAGGCCGAGAACGAGGACGGCGGGGTCGAGGTCGGGGTCGAGTCGAGCGGGTCCAGAGGGGAGCCGTACTCGTCGTGGTCGTCGCCAAAGTCGTCGTCGAAGTCTTCGGGGGGACGGGCCCGGAGCCTCGCCCAGCGGCCGCCGCCGCCGTCTCCTCGAGGGGCAGGCGAAGGCCGCTGCTGCTGCTGTTGCGGCTGCGGCCGCTGCTGCTGAGGCTGCGGTTGCAGTAAAGGTTGCTGCTGCAGGAAAGGCTGCTGCTGCAGGAAAGGCTGCTCCTGGAGCGGCGGCGGCGGCGGCGGCAATGGTGGCGGCGGCGGCGGCAACAGCCGCTGCTGCTGCTGCTCTTCCTCTTCTGGGTAATAATCGCTGCTGCCGGTCGTTGCCCAGCCCGTCGAGACTTCCCCTCCCCAGGCTCGCTGTTGCTGAGGCGGCGGCGGCGGCGGCAGCTGAACAGGAGAGAGAGCAGCAGCAGGAGGAGGAGAGTAGATTCCGCCGTTGCCGTTGCCGCCGCTAGCAAACCCGCCGCCGCCGCCGTCGTCGCTGCCGCTGTTGATCCAGCGCGGCGAGCCGTCGCGCGACGTGAACCGCGGAGAGGACAGCGGCTGCGGCTGCGGCGAAGGCGGCGAAGGCGGCGGTCCTCCTCGCGTCCGCACTGCCGGCGCGAAGGGAGGCGGGGAGGCGTAGGGAGGCGACGAATCAGAAGAGAAGCCGTCGCCCTGGTAGTAGTAGGTGCCGCCGTCGCTGCTGTAGCCCGAGGGAGGAGCACGGGGAGGAGCAGGAGCAGGAGGAGGAGCAGCAGCCTCGCGCTCGCGGTCGCGGTCGCCGCGGCGGCTTCCTCGCCGCGGCGACGGCGACGGCGACGGCGACGGGGGTACAACAGGAGGGGCAGGAGGAGCACGGAGAGACGGAGAAGAAGAGGGGAAGGAAGCCACGGCCGGAGATGAAGCGAAGAAGTCGTCCCCTCCTCCTCCCCCTCGGCTTCCTCCGCCGCCGCCGCCTGCCGCCGCAGCTCTGTACTCTGCCTGCCTCACCCGCAGCCATTCCAGCAGCCTCGTCTGGTTCAGCATGTCGGTCATAAATATGTGGAGCCTCCTCCTCCCGGAGCTGAGAGCGGAGAGCGGCACCCAGGCCAGGTTGGCCGTGTCCCTCCCCTCGGAGACGGCCGTCCTGCCGACGCGCCGCCTGGCGGCAAACCGCTCGGGCAGCGACCACGCGGCCTCGCCCGGCGGCAGGCAGTAGGGGAACACCGCGTAGAAGCCCGCGGGGTACCAGAGCACGGGCGTGAGCGGCCCGCGGATGGCCTCCGGGGTCAGCAGCCCCCCCGTCTCCTCCATCATCTCGCGCACGGCCGTCGCCTCGGCCGACGCGTCGCGCGCGCACCGCTTGCCGCCGAGCAGGTTCCACGAGCGGCGCCACCACTTGGTCTCGGTCGACGTCACGACCGTGCGCCCGACCAGGACCATCAGCTCGCCGTAGGGGTCGAACGTGTAGACGAGGACGCCGGCGGCCTTCCAGTTGGCGGCCTGGGGGGCGCGCAGGGCCGGGGCGATGTACCCGACCCCGGACCCGGACTTGCGGGGCCCCCCGCCCCCTCCAGGGACGCCCGGCGACCCCGATCCCGGCAGGGGGGCGCCGCCGCCGCCGCCCTTTGCCGCCAGCGACTTCGACGGGGGTGGATGCGGCGACTGCGGCTGCGGTATGGGCGGCGGCGGTGCCGGCGCCTTGAGCGCGCGGCGGCCTCTGGCCCCCCGTCCCCCTCCCCTCTCTCCCGTCATCACCTGGTCCTCCTCGTCATCGTCGTCGACGACGTAGTAGAAGGGCGAGACCGCGCCGGCGGCCGCCGCGGCGGTGAAGAACGGCGCTGCGGCGCCGGAAGGGAGCGGAGGCGGCGGGGGCGAGTACTTCCAGCTGCTGTCGTTGTTGTAGTCCGGCGCAAAGGAAAAGGGCGGAGGAGCGGGAACGGAGGGAGGCGGAGGCAGGGGGGGCAGAGAACGCGGCGGAGACGCAGCAGCAGCAGTGTCGTTGCCGTTGTACTTGGCGATGTGTCCGTGCGGGTAGCGCTTGCGGGCGAGCTCGAGCGAGTTACGAGGCTGTGGCGCGGCTGCTGTTGCTGCTGCCGCGGCCGCCGCAGCGGCTGCTTGGACAGCCTGGCGGGTTCTTTTGTCCATGCGCTTCCCAGGTGTCTTAGGCGCAGGCTGAGGTGGCGGAGGCTTGTCGTCGCGGAAGTCGTCGTCGACGTCAAACCGACTCGGCGCCGCCGCCGCCGCTGCTGCTGCTGCCGCGACCGCCGCGAAGGCCTCTGCCCTCGCGAGCGCGAGCGCCTCCGCGGCCTCGGCGCTCGCGGCCATCGCGGCGGCGAGCGCGGCGTCGGCGGCGGCCAGGGCGGCGGCCTCCCTGGAGGGCGGGGCAGTCGGGTCGGTGGAGGAGGAGGAGGAGGCCGCCGCCGCCGCCTCTTCTTGCCCCTGCTGCTCGTCGTCAAGCGCCTCGGCGCGCTCGCTCTCCTCTTCCTCCTCCTCGCGAGCGCGCTCCTCGGCCAGGATCCGGCGCTCCTCCTCCTCGATGCGCGCCAGCTCCTCCCGGGCCTCCTCGTCGGCGTGGAGCTCCGCCAGCGCAAGCGCGACCTCGGCGCGCTCTCTTTCCTCTGCTGCTGCTGCTGCTGCTTCCTCCTCCTCGCGAGCGCGCCGCTGCTCCTCCTCGGCGTGCGCCGCCAGCTCTCGGGCCTCTTCCTCCTCGGCCTGGAGCTGCGCCGCCAGCGCGGCCCGCTCGGCCTCCTCGGCGCTTCGCTTGGCGCGCTTCGCGGCCAGCGCCGCGGCCTTGCGCGCCTCGGCGGCCTCGCGCTTGGCGCTCTGCGCGGCCAGCGCCTCGGCGCGGCGCGCCTCGCCGGCGGCGGGCACCGCGGCGGCGGCGCCGCCGGCGAGCAGCGCGGCGAGGTATGCGAGCGGGACGGCGCTCACGGCGACCTCATCGGTGCTGCCGCCGTCGTTTCCTTTGCGGTCAACGATGCGCTGGACCTCCGAATCAAACGGAGGGAGAGGAGGAGGGAGGGAAGAAGGAGAGGAAGAAGAAGTAGTAGAAGAAGAGGAAGAAGAAGAAGAAGAGGCGAACCCAATCCAGGGTGCCAACGCCTCCTCTCGCCGCCCTCGCCTTCCCCCTCCTTTGTTCGCCAGAGCCTCCATGACAAAGTCCATCTCGTCGTCGCCCTGCGCCAGCGCGACCTCCTGGGAGGCCCTCGCGGCGTCGCGCAGGTCGAGGAACGTCGCCGCCGCCGCGGCCGGCAGCTCCCGCTCGACGTCTGAATCGACGAGGACGCCGAGGACCACCGCCGCGGCGTAGGCGAGCTCGGCCTGGTCCCTATCCCGGTCTCCCGCGGCGCCGCCGCCGTCGCCGCCGCCGTCCTCCTCTGGGGCGGTACCGTAAGCTCCGTCGGAGAAGGCGAAAAGCGCGGCGCGGAGGGCGGCCGGGATGGCGACGGCGGAGGCGGGGTCGAACGCACCGTCTGCTGCCTCCGGGGGAGGGCTGCTGCCGGGGCGCCCTCTTTCCTCCTCGTGCGACGCTGCCGCAGCCGAGGAGGAGGCGCTGCTGCTGCCGCCGCCGTCCTTCTTCTTGCCCTTTGATGAGCCAAAGCCTTTCTTGGCGGAAGAGGAGGAGCCGAAGCCTTTCTTCGCCGGCGCGGCCTTTCTCGACGGCGACGACGACGACGGCGACGACGACGGCGGCGGCGAAGGCGAAGCAGCAACGGCGACCGGGGGAGGAGGCGCCGACGGAGAAGGAGAAGGAGACGAAGACGCCAAAGAAGCAGACGACTCCGCGTGAACGAAAAGCGCGTCCCTTCCCTCCTCCGCGACCCCGTCCCCGGGCGCCGCGTCGACGAGCTCCGTGGGGGGCAGCTCCTCGAGCTCCCACCCTTTGAGCCCCTGCGACGAAGCAGGGCGGCCCTCCTCCTCCTCCCCCTCGCCGCCGTCGTCGCCATCGAGAAAGGACTCGATGAGGAACCCGCCGGCCTTCCAGTCGAGGCCCTTCTCCAGCCCCAGCTTGAGCAGCCTCCGCCGGAGCACGAGCGGGACAGTCGGGGACTCGAGCACCGACTGCATGAGGTATGAGATCCCCGGGGGAGGGGGCACAAGGGCGGAAGGAGAAGAAGAAGAGGAGCCGCTGCTGCCCTCGCCTTCGCCGCCGCCGACGTGGTGATGGCGGTGGCTGCTCTCGCCCCCTTCCCCGGCAGCGGCAGCGGCAGCAGCGGCAGCAGCCGCTGTTGCTCTCGGCTCGGCCGCCGCCTCTTTTTCCTCCGCGGAGTTTGCGTCGGCGAACTCCGCGGCGACGACGAAAGGGGCGGTGCTCGGAGATTCTTCTTCATAATCTTCACCGCCGCCGCCACCGCCGCCGCCTTCGGGAACAGCAGAGGTGCGCACGTTCCCCCGCGAACACACCGAGGAGGAGGTCGGCGGCGGCCGCCGCCTGCTAGCAGGAGCAGGGGTCTTCGGCGTTGTCGTCGTCGTCGTCGTCGTCGGCCCTGCTGCGGATACGGCCGTCGCCGCCGCCGCCATCAAGAAAGACGGCAGCCTCTTGCGCCTCCTTTTCCTCACAAGCGCGCCCATCCTCGCGGAGCTGCACGCAGCGCCCCAGCGAGGAGCCACCGGAAGGGATATCTGCGGCTGCGAGGCCGCAGAGGCAGCCCCTGGAGGCGTCGGCATGTGATGATCACTCGAAGAGGAGAGGGGAACTGGACGACCGCGAGCTAGCCGGACGAAACCATCTTTCAAGAACGTGTCTCGTAGTTCTGTCGAATGCGGCCTGTTGTCTTCAGTTGCGAGCAGAGAGAAGGAACCACCAGTGAGCCTCGGAGCGATTTGGAGAAGAAGACAGGCCAAGGGCAGGTGCAGCGCAGGGGCAAGAGAGAAAAGAGCGGCGGCGGTGGCGGCAAGGCAAAGGGCAAATGGTCGTCGTGCTGTCGCTCTCGGCTGCTGCTGATGCTCTCGATGCGGCTTTGACGTTGTCTCCTCGGCAAAATTCACCTCGAGCTCGGGGGGAATGCCCGCGACTGTGAGTCTCTGATGCGTGCTCGAAGCGAGGGACGGATTGCGAGATTTCAACAGAGCACGAGAAAAAGAGCCCCCCCGGAAACGAATGCTCTCGAGGAAGCTTTTTTTTTTTTGGGGGGGAAGGGT
>Ga0210003_1004799_pt1 | contig 10561 bp, 7 predicted proteins | sample LantaG_FD_182804 | JGI IMG/M metagenome (GOLD analysis project Ga0210003, IMG submission 182804) | Deep subsurface microbial communities from Baltic Sea to uncover new lineages of life (NeLLi) - Landsort_02402 metaG (SPAdes) (version 2) | ecosystem: Environmental > Aquatic > Marine > Oceanic >...
CACAGGGTGCTGCTTGTTTACAACGGCAGAAGATTCTCGGGCAACTGTATCGGCGTGGACCCGCAAAGAGGGCTTATCGTACAGCTTGACCGCGGCGGGGTGAGAATGTTCGACGCGGCGCATACGAATATTGTTCGGGTGGAATGATATTTTGCTCTGCGTGTTTGCCTGCGGCAGAGGCCGATATGGGTTTTTTGAGCGCGTGCGGCGTTTGAAATTGGCTTTGATTGGCTTTGAATTGGCTTTGTTTTTTGGCGCCTCCAGGGGTGGTTCGTGTTCGTAAGCGCTTGTTAGAGCTGAGGTTAGGTTCATTAGCAGGGGTTGGGAAATTGGCTTTGTTTTGCATAACAGGTGGTATTTTGTGCGCTAACAGGGATGCATAGCAGGCTTCTTTCTGGGGGTCGCGTTCTTGCTTGAGGTCGTGTTCTTTCTGGAGGATTTCTGGGAGGTGGAGTTTTCGGATAAGAGTGAGTCTTTGAAGCTCGAGCATTGTTCTGTAGAGGCTGTGCTCTATTCGCCTTTCATACAATAAGAGGTGTTCGAGGACCCTTGCATTTGAGAAGTCCTTGATGACCATTCGGTGAAATGATGCTCTGCTTTGCGCGTTTGAATTGGGTTTGTTTTTTTTGCGGCTGGAGCGGGGATTTTTTCGTAATCCTTGTTCCCATAAGCGGTTAGGTCCGTTTTGGCTTTTGGCAAATTGGCTTTGTTTTGCATAAACAGGTGTTGTTTTGTGCGCGCATTGGCCTTTGGTAGACGTTTGGCGTCCTCCAACATGCACGAGCAGGTTGATTTTGGCCTTTTTGCGAATTGGCTTTGAATTGGCTTTGTTTTTTGGGGCCTCCAGGGGCGGTTTTTCTTCGTAAGTGCTTGTTGTAGCTGAGGTTAGATTCATTTTCAGCCCTTCTGAAATTGGCTTTGTTTTGCATAAAAGGTATTGTTTTGTGCGCGCATACACCCCCGGCACGGCCGGGAAAGAACAAAGCGATCCTTGCGTTTGCACGCCCGCCCAGAGGACGGGGCTAAATACGCCCGAAGCGGGGGTCGCGGTTTTTTTGATAGGCATAATTGCACCTGAAAAGTAAACGCGCAGGGGTACCGATGTACCCTTCATATTTAGGCCGACTTGCGCGTTTCGTGCGAAAATTCGGGTATTTTTGGGTTCTCGAAAGTCGTAAGTGCTTATATGGAAGGGAGTAAGAATTTTTTAGAATTTTCGGTTTTTGCCGCCGGGCGCCTGCGCATTTGGTTGATTTTTTGGGGCATTTTCGTAAAATTTTCTTGCTTTTTGGCTGAGGTTGGTTAGAATCAGGGGCAATACAATTAGAAGCGGGCTTGGGCGGAATGATTCCGTGGGAACTTGGTTTGTGCGCCTAAAAGTTGCAGGAAAGGTGGATTTGGTGGGAATTCTCGATTGTGAGGGACCGATAGGATGACGAAGAAAAAGGCAACAAAGAAAAGGACGGCGATGAGGGGTTAAAAAAGGTGCCCGCCCGCTTTTTGCATTTTAAGATTTTTATAAAAAATTTCTGTGAACGGTTAGGTGCTTCTTAAGTTCTTTGGGTGCCGGCAGTTAAGTATGAGTAGTGAAAAAATTATGGAAGGACTATCAACTTTTGGTTGTCTGTGTACGCCATGGTATAATAGATAGGACATATAAATTTGTTGTTTGTTGGAGATTCTATTATGCGCTGCAAATCAAAACAATGTTTTAAGTTCATGTTGCCGGTGGTGTTCGTTTACTGTCTTGTCTGCTTCCAGAACCGTTGTGCCGGGAGTGGGCCAGCGACTGCTTGGTATACAACAATGAACGAGGCCGTAGATTTGCAATTCTTCGGTCAGAAAGAGCAGGAATTGGCCCTTTACGAGGAGGCACTTTCGTTGGCTCCATCAGACGAGTATCGCGCCGATACGCTTTTGTACATGGCTCAAGCGTATGAAGGATTACGATTGCGAAGCAAAGCCATTGAGGTATACAAGCGTATTGTGGCGGATTATCCTTCCGGTCAGCATATCCCGCGAGTTTATTTCCGCCTGGGCGAAGTGCATACCTCAATAACCCTGCTTCCCGAAAAGACCGACCCGGAGCAGGAGCGTCAAATCATTGAAAGCCAGATGCTTCCGTCTATTAGTATCCCATACTTTGAGCAATCCGTCGCGAGTGGCGGACCATTCGACCTTTGGGGCCTTGCCAGTCGTATATACCTTGCAGGACTGTATCGAAATACGGGCTTCGAGACAGAAGGCTGGGATATTGTGCATGAATTAGCCAATTTGAACGTTTATGACGTAACGAGTCCGAAGTACGTTGGCCCGTACGTGGAAATGAACGCGGGAGAAACCACGCTTTGTGAGTGGCTGGACGACGCGCGGACGATTGCGGCCCGCGTCCGCAATTCCGCCCGGAAGAAACTGGTTTCCTGGTCGCTGAGTGGTGGACCCGTACAGAGTATTATCAATCTGCACGCTCTCATTCGTCGTTATCCCGGCACGGAGATCGAAGCTCGGGCTCAGGAAAAGGTGGAGGAGTTGGCTGAAGAAATTCTGGCAGCTACAATTGGCGAAATTGAGCTGAATCAATAGCAATCGAGCAGCAACAGGCCCTTGAAGGGGCTCTATCTGAAAGGAGATAAAACATGGTAGTAAGATTAACATTATGCATTGCGATCTTATTCGCCCTGCTTTCTGCCTCTACGCCTGTAGTGGCCGCAACGTTTGCATACCCTGATATTGGGACCGGCTATTCAGGTTCTCACAAAGGGAAAATTACGTTTAGCTGGAACAGTTGTCTGAAAGACGCCACCAACTTATCACTAACCGCGAACCGGGCTTCCGGGGACAAGGATACTTTGGACAGCTATCTTGTTGATGACGATCTGAAAACAGGTTGGCCGCGTTGGAAAGCCACGGATGGGTCGTTTGTTGGGGGCGACGACGAGGGCACTTCCGTGCAATGGGATGCGCCTTCCACAGAGCAGGATGTAACGTTCACGTTGTATGAGGATGATGAAGTAACAGAATCGTATAATTCTGATGATACGGGGCTGGCCAATTACGGACAAAGCCAGGACACAAAAACAGTTCGAGTTACCATAATTGCGGTAGACCTGATAATCAGGACAAGTGGGAACAGCACCAATACCTCTCCCGGGCCGGACAGCCGAGGTAAATTGGGATTGTGGAATAACCACTTGGCCGGCAAAAACAATATGAAGCTTAATTGTGAGAATCATACTACCGGCGATGTGGTGAACGGGGGCGCATCTTATCTTGGCGGCCACCCTTACGCCGCAGGGACGGGGCTAAAAACAGAGATGTATGGACATATTACGGACCGCGCTGGAATAGCCGACGCCACTGTAGAGAATAACACCAATTGGCGAATCTACCAGCAGAGGAAGGGAGGGGCCAAATGTATGGGAACGCCGTTGCCGGGCTACACGACTACCTGGACTGACGAGTCTGGCTCACCGTTCACGGACTCGACAATGCACACTATTTATGACATCCCCCATGATTACTTGTACAATGAAGATTGCCCGAGAATAACCGGTATCAGCGGCGGCGCGGATGGCAGTTATTACACTTACGATTCGGATTTTCAAACGTGGATTAGTTTCAAGTACAGCGGCACATGGCATCGTGTTACTCCCAAGGAAGAGTGGGGAATGGAGGCCAAACTGAAAAAAGTATCCGGTAGCTGGACGGTGGAGAAAGAGGGTACTGCCAAGACGTATTGACGATAACATAAAGAACGGCATATTTTTCTGAAAGGATAGACCAATGAGGCGCAGGATTTCAACTTGTATTCTCCTGACGTTGGTGACGGTTGGTGCGGCGCAGGCGGCAGAGGCAATAGACAAGGAGATGTTTCCACTGCTCGAGAAGGTAAAGTCTCCAAATGATGTCGAGCGTCGGCAGGCGGTGCGAGAACTTCTGGTGTTGCGGGAGGCAGTCAGCGACGCTCTCAAAAACATCGTGACCGATGCCAACAACGGAATTGCCCCATCTCGTGCCAAGGCGGGCTCAATGTTTCTGATGGGAGAATTGGGCCTGGTCCAGTGTAAGGAGCTTCTCGAACGGGAAAGAGACTGGACGTGGAAGCCGCCCGGAGTCCATTCGTTTTCTGACAGCGACCGGCTAAGTTCGATGGTGGGAAAGCCGGCTGAAAGTGCTCTGAATCGAGCAACCTTCACAGCTAACCTTGTCCTTGTCGAACTCCGAGAGAAAGGCTCACTGTCCGGGTACCCAAATCTGAGCCAAGCATTAGCCGGCGTGCGTTCAACGGAAGATGCTTTTTGTCGTGGGCCAGAAGATTCCATTTTGCGGTGGTACGAGGTTGTGTGTCGGAGTATGCACAGCGTTTTGAAACCTTCCCGACAAGATGTCTATGCCAATGAAATCAAGGCGACCGCAGCGTATGTCCTGGGCGAATTTCGTGCCCAGTATGGCCAAATGCTCCTGTGGAATATTGACCTGGAAGATGAAAAAGGAGTGTGTGGCCAATACTACAAGACCTTAGCTGTGCAAACGTCGGAGCCGGAGTACCCTTGTGTTGTTGCAATGATTAAACTTGGATACAGAGCCAACATTATGGGTTCGCTCTCGCGTATCGAGACAAAACCGCAGCTCTCCCAGGAGACTCGCGAGCGAATTGTCCGCGTATTGACAAAAATCGACAAGCCCGCCACGCAAAGGCTATACGAAAGGATGGTCTTGGCCCTGGAGAACGTTGGCGAGGGTCCGCTGACCCGGCAAGAGAAGCAAGAACGTCTTCAGCTATTGCGTAGTATAGAGAGGACCGTGAAAGAATAAGTCACGCCAGCACGTCCCTATATGCGATCGGCGACGCAGGTGGAGTTTTGTCACCTGCTACCGCGGATTTAGTACCCTTTCGAATTTGCAGCCTGTCAAGACCCGGCGCCTTGTAAGGTCTGCCTGAAAATAATCAATGCTGCGGCCAGCGGCGCAGTTGATACTGTGCTGCGATGTTGAGGTTTTGGCGTTGGCGGGTTATAATGGTGGTTCGCTTATGACGTGGGCATTGAAGAATCTGGTATATCTGGAAGGGGATAGCGATGGCAGGTAAAAACTCAACGAAGATATTATTTTCGGTTTCTTTCTGGTTCGTTTTTGTGGTGATTGCGGCTGGGGAGTCGGTCAGGGCGGCTGAGCCTTCATATTATGTGAAAAAGGGCACGTGGCAGGAGACGATGCGGGCGTCGCGGGCGGCGCTTTTGGAATTTGACGCGGCTGAGGAAAGCCGACAGGCGGGGCGGCTCAAGGGGTTTGGTATTGAGCCTGGAGCGTGGTATTCGATAGGGCCTTTCAGCAGCCCTAATACCGACCCTTATAAGGCGGTGTTCGGACCTGAAGTGGAACTCGACCTCGCTGCGACATACGCTGACGGAAAGCTTAGATGGACCAAGAAGCCGGAGTGGCAGGATGGTGTGGTGCATCGGCTTTCAGGTGACGCAGCGTCAGGCGCAGGCAAGATAGTGGCCGACTATATGTTCAGGCAAATCAAGTCGGCCAAAGCAGTAACTCTGCCGGTTTACCTCGGCAGCAACGACGGCATCCAGGTCTGGTTTAACGACGAGAGAGTGCTTGCAAATGACATTGGCCGAAAAGCTGCACCGGACCAGGAGATGATGAACCTGGGATTCAAAAAGGGAGTCAACAGGTTTTTGATAAAGGTCAACAACAGGGCTGCCGCCCACGCTTTTTATTTCTCGATGCACCCCGCCGGCGGGGTCAAGGCGAGGCGTTACGAGCAGCTCTGGGAGCTTTTGGCCGGCGACTTTCCGACGGACTCGGAACGTCAGCAGATGCGGTGGGAGCGCGAAGATAAGATATGGAAGGACTACCAGCCCGGCAAGAGCGAGTTGCTTGCGCGAAGTTATGCCGCGGCGACCAGAGACATAGGTAAACTTGCCGAGCAAGCCTCGCAGCTTGCTGTCGATGCCGGTGCAGCGGCTGAGGTGGAAAAGGTGCGGCAGCGCTACTATCGTTCGAGACTGTATGACGAAATAATCAGCAATGCACAGCGAAGGCTCAATTTGGTCACACATCAGTTTTCCTATCTCCAAGGGATGTACGAAGGCAGATACTGGTGGAAGAGCTACACATTGAGGGTTAAGGCATTGCAGCAAACTGCTGAATACACTCTGGCTGAGGCGAGAAAGGGCAATCCGGCCTCATTGGCGGAACTCAAACGTATTGAGGGAGACTTGCTGGAGTTGTACAAATCTCGGCTACCTCGGACTCCGGCTCCGCCGAAAAGGCCCGCCTGTGCGCCGTTCGAATTGAAGCGCGTACGTCTGCTGGCTGGTCCTTTTAAGGAAGCGATGGAGCGCGACCGAAAGTATCTTTATGAGCTGGATTCGGGGCGGCTTTTGCATATGTTTCGAGTGACTGCCGGTATGCCGTCGGCGGCTGAGCCTCTGGGCGGCTGGGAAAACCGCGAGCTTCGCGGTCATACAATGGGTCATTACCTTTCGGGCTGCGCGTTGATGTACGCAAGCACGGGCGATGAGAAGCTAAAGGCCAAGGCGGACGCAATAGTAAGCGAACTGGGCAAATGCCAGAAGGCGATTGGCACGGGTTACCTGGGGGCGTTTCCTGCCGAGGGAATCAAGAAAGTCATATACGGAACGGGCAACTGGTGGGCGCCGTGGTACACGTACCATAAGATACTTGCCGGCATGCTCGATATGTGCATTCACTGCGGCAACAAGGAGGCGCTGGCCATTGCCGAAGGGATGGCCGGCTGGACGAAGAAACATCTTGATAATATAGACGAGCAGCAGACGCAGCGTATGCTCAAGGTTGAATTCGGCGGAATGAATGAGGCGCTTTGCAATCTGTACGCAATAACGAGAGACGCCGACCATCTGGCCCTGGCCAAGAGGTTTGACCACCATGTCGTGTTTGAGCCGCTTGCGCATTTCCGGGACGAATTAACGGGCCTGCATGCCAATACGCAGATACCAAAGATAATCGGCGCTGCGCGGGCATACGAGCTGACCGGGGAGCAGTACTATTACAACATCGCTACTTTCTTCTGGCACCAGGTTGTGGGGGCCCGCTCGTACTGCACGGGCGGCACGAGCAACAACGAGCACTGGCAGACGGAGCCTTACGTTCTGGCCAGGGAGCTTGGCCCGGCCACACAGGAGACGTGCTGCACGTATAATATGCTCAAGCTGACGCGGCATCTTTTCTGCTGGAATCCGAAACCGGGATACGCCGATTACTACGAACGGGCGCTTTTTAACAGCATTCTATCTACCCAGGACCCGAAGACCGGGATGATGATGTACTTTGTGCCATTGGGTTCGGGATATTGGAAGATATTCAATACGCCTTGCGACTCGTTCTGGTGCTGTACCGGGACAGGGCTGGAGAATCACGCCAAATATGGCGACAGTATTTATTTTCATGACGCGAATGGTGTCTATGTCAATTTGTTTATCGCTTCTGCGATATCCTGGCCGAGCTTTATGCTTACACAGGAGACAAACTTTCCCGAAGAGCCGAGAACGACGTTCATCATCCATACAAAAACGGGCAGGCAAAGACTGGCTCTTCGGATACGGATTCCTTACTGGGCCACGAAGCCCGTGAGTATAACAATCAACGGTGAAAAGCAGGACCTGGTAATAAGGCCAAGCAGTTTTGTTACGCTGGACCGCCAATGGAAAAGCGGCGACAAGGTCGAGGTGGAGATGCCAATGAGCCTTCACCTGCACCGGATGCCCGACGACGGCAATATGGCGGCTATTATGTACGGGCCTTTGGTGTTAGCGGGCGAACTGGGCAACGAGGGATTAGACCCAAAAACGGTGTATAGCGAAAGTCAGGGCGTTCTGCGGAATGTTACGGTTGAACCGGGACCGAGCTTCGTTGCGGATGCGGACGACCTTGAGGCATGGATTAAACCGGTTGCGGGCAAGCGCCTGACGTTCAGGACTGTTGGTGCGGGCAGGCCAAGAGACGTGACGCTGGCGCCGTATCATAAGCTGTTCGGGCAGCGCTACGGGATATACTGGCACATAGAGCCGGAAAGCGCAGAGAAATGAGAACGGAAACAATGCCGGCGGCGACCCGAAAGAGCACCCTGGTTGTTCACGACTGCGGACTGGCTGAGTATCGGCAGGTTTTGCAACTGCAGCAGCAACTGCACCAGCAGCGGCGGCTGGGCGAAATACCCAACACCGTCCTGCTGGTCGAACATTTGCCCGTCATTACTTTGGGGGCCCGGCGAAGCGCCAATAAACTGCTGGTTGACCGCGAGACATTGGCGCAGCGGCAAATTGATGTTGTCGAGACCCGCAGGGGCGGCGGCGCCACGGCCCACGAGCCGGGGCAGTTGGTTTTCTATCCGATTATTTATCTGCCGGATTTCGACCGCGGCATCAGCGAGTTTATTCATGAATTGGAGGTGATAGGGGCTGAGCTTTTAGAGCGACTTGGCCTTGCGGCCGGCAGGCGGAAGGGCTTTGTCGGTCTTTGGGTCGGCGAAAGGAAGATAGCTTCAATTGGTGCAAGAGTGTCAAAGCTTGTGACATATCACGGCATGGCAATAAACATAAACAATGACCTGAGTATTTTTGACTTGCTTGTTCCGTGCGGCCTGGAAGGCGTGGAAATGACGTCGGTGCTGAAAGAGACCGGCACGACCAAAGCGATGAGCAGGGCGAAGCAAATTTTAGCCGACCTGTTGGCGGAACATTTCGGATAGACTGACAAGGGCGATGCAAAAGAGAGCCGAACATATTCGCGGGCTGCCGAGCTGGCTGCGCAGGCCTTTGCCGTCCGGCGAGGCGTACGAGCGGACCAACAGGATATTGACTTCGCTGTCGCTGGAGACGATATGCGTGAACGCCGATTGCCCGAACCGCGGCGAATGTTTCTCGAGAGGTACGGCAACGGTCTTGATTTTGGGCAATGTCTGCACGCGGAATTGCAGGTTCTGCTCGGTGGCAAGAGGCAGACCGAAGGCCCCGGATGCGACGGAGCCTGCCAGGCTCGCACAAATGGCAGAGCAGATGGGATTAAAATACATGGTAATTACCAGTGTCGACCGCGACGACCTGGCTGACGGTGGAGCGAGTCATTTCCGAGACTGCATTAAGAAGGTCAGAGGGCTGTGTCCCGATGTGCGGTTCGAGATATTGACACCTGATTTCCGGAACTGCCAGGGCGAAGCGATTGAAATTCTTCGTGAGGCTTTGCCATTTGTGTTTGCACACAACGTCGAGACTGTGCCTCGTCTCTATCCGGCAGTGCGGCCCGGCGGCGATTATCAGCGGTCGTTAGAGCTGCTCAGTTCGGCAAAGCGGGCCTATCCGGATGTTGAAACCAAGTCTTCGATTATGGTCGGTCTGGGCGAGGACGATGCCGAGGTGGAACGTGTGCTGCGGGATTTGCGTGACGTCGGTTGTGACAGGATTACAATCGGCCAGTACCTCAAGCCGGCGCCGGATTGCCTCGATGTTGTCGATTACATTGCACCAGCGAAATTTGAGCTCTGGGAGGAAAAGGCAGTTTCGCTGGGTTTTTCCTGGGTGCTTTGTTCGCCTTTTGCCCGCAGCTCGTATTTTGCAGAGCGGTGAAATCTGCATCTGTGGCTGTGTGCACCACAACTGTGGCCGACGCCGTCCTGTCGTGGACGGCGTCGGCTGTTTTGTGCAAGCTTGATATTCGTCCGGCTCGCGTGCTCTTAGCAAGTTCAATCAATCTGCCGGCCAGAATTTTTTATCAAGCCATTCATCAATCAGCATTGCCGCGTCCCTGAGGTTGATACGCTCCGGCGACTCGCCTGTATACAGGTTGACCGGCGAGGTCAGCTCCACCGTGCCGTCGCTCTCCGAGGCGAGGTAGGCGACCTCAGCCCGCGTCAGGTCACGGTCGTAGACGCGCACGTCGTCAACCTTGCCATGAAAGGCGCGGCCCACGTCCACTGAATCACCAATGGCCAGCGAGTTGGAATCCTGCAAAATGGTTATGGCTCCTACGGTGCTTGAGCCGGCAAGCTGCCCGTTGATGTAGCATTTTACCTGGTTGGCATCGTAGGTGCCCGCCAGATGAATCCACTCGTCGTGATACAACTTTTGAGTGCTGTTTACGCTATACGAGACGTGGCTGGCGTCGCGTACAAAGAAGCCCATTTCGTCGCTGCTGGTAAGCTCAATGACAAAGTTCTCGCAGTCGTCGGCGTCTAATCCTTTTGCCACCACGCGGGCGCTGTAGCCGGCGGCAGCCGAATAATTGACCCACGCCGCAGCGCTAATCTTATCTGCCGGCCTGAGCTTGGGCGTGGTTCCGCCGTCCGGCACCAGGACCCTGCCGCCGGAAAGCTCGATTGCCTGCGAGCCTATCCGACCGGTAATCCATTTATACGAACCCTCGGCAATTCCGTCGTAGAAGTTACCGCTTGAGTCCCAGCCATCACCTTCAAGCTCCCAGTGACCTACCAGGTTGCCGCTGCCCGGGTCCTGCACCGGAGTAACATCGAGGTCGGCTCGCAGCCACTGCTGTGCCATTTCCCGAATGTCTC
>Ga0210003_1004804_pt1 | contig 10556 bp, 7 predicted proteins | sample LantaG_FD_182804 | JGI IMG/M metagenome (GOLD analysis project Ga0210003, IMG submission 182804) | Deep subsurface microbial communities from Baltic Sea to uncover new lineages of life (NeLLi) - Landsort_02402 metaG (SPAdes) (version 2) | ecosystem: Environmental > Aquatic > Marine > Oceanic >...
ATATCCGTTTGTATCAACGGAGAGAGGTTGCTGAATAGAAAAACTGCTTTTACGTATATGACGGCAGTACTTGTATGATTTGGGGGCCTATGCCGTTCAGTTCAGCATAGGCCTCTGTTTTAAAAGCAATAGAAGGATTATCGAACGACAGATTAAAATCAGAACAAATAGACATTAAAGAGTGCGGTACATTCTTCGATTATTTGTGCTTGATAATTAATTCGTATATCGTATTACGTATAGCGTATCGCGTATAAATAAATTATTATAAGCGCGTGCCGTAGATGGCCTCGCTATTCGTCTTGAGCCATGCTCCGATCTGCAGCAGACGTTCCTGCATTATCACAGGAATCCTCCCGTCAGCACTCGGCCCGATATCCAAACAAAGATTCCCGCCACGGCTCACGACGTCGATCAGCATGAGGGTCAGTTCCCGGGCGGATCGATAGTCCTCTATATTTTCGGCGCGGTTGTAACCATAGGAGAAACCCATGCCCCGGTTCTCTTCCAGTGGTGCCAACCTGATAATTAAGTCATTCGACCTGGGTAAAGCGATTGATATGCAGAAAGAGGAAGGATGGATTTCAATGACCCTGGCTCGCAAAGAACCACGTCCGGCCTGGAGTTATGCTGTAGAACAATCTACAAGCGACAATATGGTATCTTTCCTCACTGCATTGATACCGTATCCGGATAGTGCTTCGGAGCCTCAAACGATTGATGCCAGTGGTGATGGACAATCGTTCAGTCTTACCGTTGATGATGTGAGATATGAGATTGAGCTGGATTTGTCAACTGGTGAGGCATGGATCACAATTAACTGAAAGTGTGTCAAGTTTGTAGATTTGGTGCTATTGTGCTAATATTCTTATGTATCCTTCTTCTGGTGGAGAACACCCCTCCTGTAGAGGCCCCTGTGTGAAATTCTAATATATTATACTTCTTCATCATGGGTTATTAGCATTTATGTAGCTTTAGCGGTCCGATTGGTTAGATATACACCCGAGATGACTAATACGGCCCCCGCCGCGAGCGATATGGTGATTGGTTCGGCAAGGATAAAAAAAGCGCACAAGATCGCGGATATGGGCACAAAGTTAATGAACAGACCTGCTTTCGTCGGACCGATACGTTCTACGCCCTGATAATACCAGACAAATCCGATGACAGTCCCGAAAACGCCCAGGTAAGAAATACATAACCAGTCGACGGCGGATTGGCTCGCGATATTCCGGATCAACCCTTCAAAGAAAGCCGGAACCGCCAAAGCGACTGCTCCGACTACGGATGAATACGATACCGACGCGAGCGGAGATAGGTTGTTCATAACTGCTTTGCCTATAAGCGAGTACGCCACCCAGCTCAGGACACAGCAGAAAATGTAAAATTCCCCCAAGCCCAGACCGCCTTCGAATACCCGGTTGATATTTCCTTTTGAGATGACTATTATTGCTCCGCAGACCGAGATGACAATCCCAAGGACTTTTACCGGGCCGATCTTCTCTTTGAGGAAAATAGTCGAGCAGATTGTAATGAAAATAGGGCAAGTTGCGATAATAAGCGACGCCCGACCGGCCTCGATTATTTTAAGTCCCTTGAAGAACATGACGTTGTAAATAAAAATGCCTGTAATTCCGAGCAGGACAACAGGCAAGATTTGCGATTTTTTCAGCTTAGGGAGCTTACCCTCGATTCTCCAGGTCAGTAACAACAGAAGAATCGAGGCGATGGTAAATCTCAGGAAAGCAATTGAATAAGGCCCGACGTTTTGGGCGACGAGCCTTCCGGCAACGAAAGTGCCTCCCCAGAACAGTGCCGTCAGGAACAGCTTCAGATAAATCTTCATATAAGCAGGATTATGGTGTTATTGTTTGGATATTTCAAGGATCACGGTGCCGCCGTTGGTGCAATCGAATGGGTCCGGGCACTGAATATAGGCCTTGGATTTATCTTCTTTGCCGTCCAATCCCCATTGTGCGGGTTCGGAAACACGCAGGGCGTTATAATAAGGCATCAAAGCCGCCAGGGAGTGCATGCAAACGGGAATATCGCTTACAAGCTGATAACCGGCTTTGAGGGTGAAGGAATCGCCAACTTTATATGTCGGGCAATGGCCCCTGATTTCTTTTACCGTTACTACAGTTTCCATGTCAACTTATCTCCATTATGAAAGTCTATTTGGCAACACTATACTATTAAGCCGTTTTCATTGCAATATTATCCCGCCGGACATTAACCATCCCAACTTGTTTCATAGGCCGGATCAGATGCTTTGAGCAAAGCTGCAAATGGAAACACGCAATTAAAAAGGTTAAAATAGATAAAATATTCGCACATGTCGGAAAAAACGAGATAATTACGCCGGAACAGCCGGGGCCCAAATAATAATCAATTGACATTGATAATTATAGGACTAAATACATTAGCTTGTCTACGTTCAATGCCGGGATTCTTGCCATGAATTATTCGAAAACCTGTGTAAGTTTTGTTGATTTCAGCGTAAAAAAATGCTACAATTCTCGTGTAGTCCTCGGTGTGTATTTTAGTACTGCCCTACTTGGCAGCGTTTCTCTAACTCTTCTTTGGATAAATACTTATGATGTAGCAAGATATGCCTCTGATAAAAATTAAAAATCTAAATCCGAAAAGCAAAATTGAGTGAAACTTCCGCCGGAAAGCGGCAAGTCTACTTTTATATAGAGCGGGACTTTAGAAACAGTGATTAATTGGCATAATTATGGAAAAAACGTTACATTTATCCTTAGTAGTGGCACTTATTTATAGTTATTTTTTATGCGATAGTGTTTACAGGGGTCCAGTATGGATCAGCAGTTGGATCAGTTAGAACTGATCAGACGGGCTCAGTCCGGCGATAGGCAATGCCTGGGTCAGTTGGCTAAGCAGGCGAGATCACGCTTGTATACGTACGTTTACCGTCTGACTCAGAAAGATGATTTAGCCCAGGAAATTGTACAGGAGAGCTTGTTGGAGATGTGTAAGGTGATAGGCAAGTTGAAAAAATCAGACCGGTTTTGGCCCTGGCTGTACGGCATAGCCATTAACAAGCTAAGGCGTCATTATAGAACCGAGCAGACACAACGAAAAGTGGCGATTTCCAGTATGAAACGAAAAAACTCACTGAAAGACCGGCAGGATGGGTTGGAGAATCTCGTCAGCGAAGAGCTGAAAAATATCGTCTCGTCGGCAATGAAAAAGTTGAGGACACGGCATAAAGCCGTCCTGGTCATGCGCTGCTATGACGAGATGCCCTACTCGGACATTGCCGAGTCGATGGGATGCAGCGAATTTAGTACACGCATGCTGTTTTTACGCGCTAAAAAGTGCTTGCAGCGAGAGCTTTCGCGCAACGGCTTCGGCAAAGGCTCTCTGCTGGCCGCCCTGGTGTTGTTTGGTAAGATTACAGCCCCAAGTGAGGCCGCAGCGGCACAAATTTCAGTCACGGCTGCCGCGACCAAGGTCGGTTTAATGGCGGGAATCGCCGGTCTGGCGACTTCGAAAACAGCGATTATATCGCTCACCGCGGCGGGCGCATTAACCGCCGGAACAGTGGTTATGAAATCAGGACCCTTGAATCAAGGCGCCGAAAATCCACAGCCCTCACTGACCAGTTCACAGGATATCGGCCAGAGCGGCAATCCCAACCAGGAGTTCTGGTACTATTTCCCCGAAAGTCCGGCAGACCCTATGATGCTAAGGGCAAAGTCGGGCCCGGTCGGCGACAAATCGTACTGGCAGGTACTGCAGGACGACCACGCAAATTACTACTACAATAATAATCGCCTCTACATTAACAACTACCGCATGTGGTCCCGCGACCTTAGCGTGCAAAAGATCCCGACGGACGATCCTAAAATGACCGAGTTTATCTGCCAGGTCGAGGGAAGCAAAAATACCATGGGGCATGTAGCGTCCAAAGGCAAAGGCCTGCTGGTTGTTGCCGCTCAGGGCCAGAAAAATGATGACAATCAGCTCTGGGCCACCCGTCATTACAACGTCCTCGAAGAAGATTACTTCCAGTCCGACTGGCCGGCCACAGCAAAAACCTTTGAAAACCGCGACCAGATGCATAAACGCGGCTGGACATTCTTCAGAGTCACGGGCCAGCTAAACGGAAAGAACGTTTCGGGCACCGGAAGAATACCGTTTGTAAATCTGACCAGCAAACAATATGGCCCCTGGCTGAAGCTGCAGGTTGGATCTCTGAGGATATTTGATACATATAAGGAAGCTTATATAAGCGAGCAGTATTCTGACGAGGCGAAAACGTATAAGGGCGGCAGCTTCTTCAAGGGACTTTGCAGGCCCTGGATGGGACTGCATACAATCGATACGATTCGCCGCGATGCCGCCGAACAGCGTATCTGGTTCAAGACCACGCATACGCCGGACAGCCAGTTCGCCGAGGTGGAGCTAACCTGTGAAAACACCAGCATCGTATATAAGATCGATATGGAAGCAGACGTAGTTGACGAAATCACCTTCTCCACAGACCAGGGCGATACAGGAAATCTGAAGTTTTCGTATCTCCAGTCTGTAGATGGAGTTAGTCAGGAGTTTATCCCTCCGGTTAAACCAAAGAACCCGACGAATACCGGGAGCGGCCCGGGAATCTTGTGGCTTGTGCAGTTAGTGGAGGGTTCACTTAAATAGACCATGGGATTATGCGTACCCATGGGGCCTTCGCCGAGGATTAGGACCAATAGCGTTAAATTCCATTAAATTAGTAAGTAATAAGTAGTTGAGAATATTTGCTGGGAAACTATAAATGAGACTGCCGGGAACAAATTGGTTTTGGATTGCTGCCATTATTTTGGCGGGTGGAGCAATCTTTTTGACACCCGGCCAGGCACGGGCCGACTGGACCTACGAATACCAGGACGATTTCAGCGGCGATGATGCCGAGAGCGAAAGCTACTTTAACTCCATTTTCTGGCCTCAAGGAGCCTTTCCTCCACGGCAGGCATATCTATATTATCGCGATGCAGACTCACGGCGTGAATTGGGATTCGGTGACTACCACGACCAGCCCGCTTACTTGGGTTATTGCTTCCCCGTCGACGGAGAAAAATCGCTGGGAGCCATTGACGGGAACCTGCATATTGACGTGCGTTTACCGTACGGCGGCGATGTGGCATCGTCTCTGTCGGGCTCTTTGTTGTACTCGTTCTCACCCGACGGTGTAAACTGGTCGTCCGCAAGAGAGCTGGAGCCGGGAAGCCACGACATCCAGATAGAATCGGTCCGGGGTAGCTTTTATATCATTTTCTTCGGCACCGGCGTTCTAATCGATAACCTTGAGGTAAATTTGTACTCGCCTTCCGCCACGATTCAAGTGCCGGGTGACTTTGCCACAATCCAGGAGGCAATCGATTACGCTCGTGACGGCGAAATCGTGGAAGTCGCCCCGGGTACCTACAGAGGCGACGGCAACCGGGACATCGATTTTAGAGGAAAGGCAATCACCGTTCGCAGCTCGGACGGGGCCGACCGGACGACTATCGATTGCTCAGACTCCCAAGGCCACAGGGGATTTTACTTCCATGGCGGCGAAGATTCGGATTCTGTTCTGAGAGGCTTTACAATCGTCGGGGCGACAGTACCGGGCTCGAATATTCCATCGGATTCTGGGAGTTGGAGTTCGAGCCCTGTAAATCCTGTCGGCGGCGGCATATACTGCGAGTTCAGCAGCCCGAGCATCGTTAATTGTGTTATCAAACAATGTGCCACAGAATTGGGAGGCGGGATCGGTGTCGTTAGTGGTTCTCCTACGATTATCGATTGTGTAATCGAAGATTGCAGTGCCGGGGGTGCCGGACCGGCCGAATCCGGCGGGCGCGGAGCCGGCATCGGCCTGATCAGAGGCTCCGATGTTACGATCCTCTACAGTCAGATAAAAGATAACTCCGGCTATTACAATAGTCTCGGGGCGGGAGTATACTGCTGGCGAAGCAGTGCTTACTTTGCCCATTGCGACATTTCCAATAACACGGCAAAGGGCAATGTTCAAGGCGGCGGCGCCTACTGCGGCGGCTCTTCTGCACGCATCGAATTCCAGAATTGTGTCATCTCAAACAATACTGCCGAGATTGGCGGAGGCATATGCGCAGGCTCCTCGGGTGACAGCGCCAATGAACGTGTAATAATAACGAATTGCACCATTGCTCACAACAGCCTCTCTTCAGGCCAATCGGCCTCGTCGACAGGCGGTGGAATTCACTCGGTGAGCAGTAACATCACTATCAGAAACAGTATCGTATGGTATAATGATGGCGCAGCCCTGATGCTAATTGATCCTGCTTCGAGCAGCCCGGTTCTTTATTCATGTATCGAAGGTGGCTATTCCGGCCAGGGTAACATCGATAGTAACCCGTTATTTGCATCATCGGACGGCCGTGATTATCACCTGCGGTCCGTCTTCGGCCGCTACAACCCGTGGGCGTGGGGCAGTTGGGAAATCGACGGCGACTATAGTCCCTGTATCGATGCCGGCGACCCTCAGGATCCAGTTGGCGCCGAGCCTCTTACTAACGGCAAGCGTATCAACATGGGCGCATACGGCGGGACCGACGAAGCGAGCAAGGGCGCAGATGCCTGGATCTTCCACGTTGATAAATCAAACGGCAGCGACCACAACTCGGGCCTGAGCAGGTCCGACGCATTTGCCACGATTCAAAGGGCAGTGGACGAGGCCACCTACAACGGCGATACGGTCATGGTCTGGCCGGGCGTTTATCGAGAGGAAGTTGTTTTAAGAAATAAGGCAATAACTATCCAGAGCGCGGACGATGCAGCAGTAGTAACCGCTTCCAGCGGCTACGCGTTTTCATTTTATTCCGCCGAGAGTTCAAATTGTGTCTTGCGTAATTTCGTCATTACCGGCTGCGATAATTCAGATGGAGGAGCCATCTTCCTCGATGGTGCATCGCCCATGCTTACTAATTTGACGATAACCGATAACCGGCACGGCATTAGTGCTTATGGGGGAGGCAATCCCGACATCGTCAATTGCATCCTTTGGAACAATCGGGACGGCGATTTGTACCAGTGCCGTGCTCGCTACAGTTGTGTGGAACAAGGGGGCGCCGGTAACGGAAACATCAATACGAATCCCATGTTTGCCGATTCCGGCAGCGGCGAATACCATCTAATGAGCAGATACGGCAGATATTCGTCAAACAATGATTCATGGGCAACCGATTCGGTCACAAGCTCCTGCATCGACGCCGGCGACCCAGGCATGGATCCCGGGCGTGAACAAATGCCTCACGGAGGCAGAGTGAACATAGGTGCGTACGGTGGAACGCCGTTCGCGAGCCTGAGCGGCTGGCCTTCATGGGGCGAGGCAAACAACAGCGGGAACAGGGCAGGCCAGGCAATCCTGGCGGAAAACTTGCCGGAAATCATGCCGGCAAGGTAGCGAATGTTCCTATAAACTCAGCGAATAGCTCCTTTTATGACCTTTTGCCCTCGGGTGGATTTTTTTTTCGTGGACGGCAAAATAAGTGGTTGACACAAAATTAAAAGCCGTGTATAATCACTAAAGTAGCGTTTGTGCGCTATTAGAGCGCAAGGATTTGGTCTGGACACGATAGGAGGATATTAAAATTCGCGTCCGAAGCAGACAAATGAAGGTAGGTGGTGAAAAGAGAGGGTTCACGTTAATTGAACTTCTTGTGGTAATCTCTATCATCTCCGTCTTAATGGCTATTTTGCTTCCGTCACTTCGTAAAGTGCGGCAGCAGGCCAACGCGATCGCTGCGGCGAACAACCAGAAGGAAATCGTATCAGCCACAACCATCTTCGCTTCTGACAATAACGAAAGATACCCCGAATCGGTCGCCACAGTAGGATTCGGCAACAACTGGAACTGGTCGGACCCCACCAAGCTTACCGGCAACACGCACCGCAGCCCCGGTATACACCGCGCCATGAGCGAATACCTCAAAAGCTACATACCCGATGCCCGCACCATGTACTGCCCCAACGCTCCGCAGAGATACAAATACCTGCAGCAGGCATGGGATGCCGGTGACGCGTGGGACTATCCCGAAGATGAGGCCTTCTCGACCGATCCGGTCGGCGGGACATATTGCTTCTACTGGAACTACACAGGCTATGTCGGCGGCCGCAAGGTCGTCTTCAGAGGACCGCAGGGTCCGGCAAGCGGCGGAAGATTCAGCAAGCTGATCGTGAGCGACTATTTCGGCTATGACCACTGGAGAAGCCCCTGGTCTCATGGTAGCTGCGAACAGTTTGAAGGAGCGGACATTAATCCGGAAACCTGGCTCCTGTCGGCCTACTGGTTCCGCGAGGCCGATATTAAAGATTTCCCGGAAATCAAACTGCGAGCGGGCTACACCGACGGGCACGTCGAAACCTATACGCCCGCGGACACCGTGCCGATGAAAGTATCCATCACCGCCGACGGCACGACCCCATACCCGGACGGTATGGGCCCCGGCATATTCTTCCTGCCAAGAAACGCACTACAGTAAATTACCGATTGTCGATTTCCAAATCGCAAATCCAACAATATCAAAAAATAGAAATTAACCGCTGATTAACGCTGATTTTTATTCACCACGAAGGGTGCTGAGAGCCACAAAGAAATATCAAATAATCAAATCTTGCTAAAACTTCGTGTCTTCGTGGTAAAAGAATTCTTGCTTTTTGTCTTTTTTCCCCCTTTCTTCCTTGCTCGACAGGGGGATAGCATCTATAATTGAAGTTAGCGGATATGATAGCTCTGAAGCAGCAACATCGTAGTTTGTGCTTTCTTGATTTATGCCGAGAGGCCTAAGTCGTCTCAAGGCATTACTTATGTACTTCGAGCAAAGGAGTGTTATACGCACACTAAGATAGACATAGCGTTTGATGCGGAAACCATATAAACCTTGTTAGACCTTATGTTGGAATACTGCTGACCATGCTGGGAAAACTTAAACGATGGCTTCGCAAACTACGTGGCATCGGGTTCTCGGGTATTTCGTTTTCTTGGGCACCTGAGGAACCTGATCGATCGCTGATCGCTGAACTCAAACGCGCTTTAGATAACCCTGATATCGACCAGTTAATTCCTGAGGCGCTGATTTCCTACTATGCTAAGAATGTCGCCAAGGGGGCATCGCTCCAACTTTATCAGAATCAGGCAACGACGTTCCCGATTCTGAAGAAGGATGAGTGGATCGCAGATCCGATCCGGCATCCAACAGGACTCCATCCCCGACTCACTCTTGCAGGCCGAGAACGCCCACTTGCCCATCCTGGGTTGGCCAGAGAGTATCGAGAAGCAATCCGTGAGTTAAATCATCACTTCGACGACAATCCTGTTTTTGCGGCTTCCAAGATTGGGACTGTTGGAGAAGATGGCACGGTTCCAATTGAGGTAAAAATGTCAAAGTACTCGGACTACGTTTTCATGGCCGAGATTCTCAATGCGGAGCTTCGTCTCAAACTTACTCGATATGGCTTAACTGAAAGCCGAAACGCTTTACCACTCCGGGACAACGTAGGTATCCTAAATTTGGATCGATACATAGCTAAGATCGGACTCAACGTGCTCACTGCAAAATGCATGGGCTCTGAACATCAGTTTTACGTAATGGATCGCTCGCTTATGGTAATGCGACGTCCGTTGGAATATCCGAATGCTATCCATGTGGTACCCGCAGGCACTGTTCAACCCGAGGGTGAAGAGTTTCGCGATAATAACGAACTTAGTCTAGAAACGACACTTGTTCGCGAATACGCGGAGGAGTTCTTCGCATCAGATTTGACAGCGAGGACATACCTCCAGCAAGCTCTTAAATCCGGCTCTGCAAGGTTCTTCGTTACAGGTATAGGTATCGATGCGCTGACACATAAGCTGGAAATATGCGGCCTTCTGTTGCTTGAAAATGAGTATCCCCTCGGCGACGAGCGAATCTTAAGCTCTGAGGGTCTGATCAAATCAGTGAACCGCAATGAATTGGAAGTTATTGGGCAACAAGCTAGCAGAACACTACCAGCAGGAGCGGTGGCGATTTGGCAAGGACTGCGATACCTCAATACACTTCCCTACTGAAGTAACTCCGAGGTCGGGTCTAACCCGGGGGACTTAATGCAGTACGCCTGCCCCATAGGAGGTACATTTTTCGATAAATTGTGTTTGATAAGGATAGTAGCGTAAGGTTGGGTCTCCCTGTGGGTATGCCTTATAGTATTGCCCCACCTTCAAGAATGTTACTTGCTTTTACACTATTACACTTAGTCAGGAGTTTCATATGAAGCGTTTTTATTTAATCACTCTCATTTTAGTAACGGTTTTTTCCGGTTGCCGGAACACACTTACTTCAAACAATAAAACTATAAATATAGAAAGTTCAACTCCGATTGTATCAAAAGCTCACTGGATAACAGTGCATATCCGGAATGATGAAACTTTTACATCGTTATATGAACTTTTCAAAGACGACCTGCAATTCCCGGTGTTTTTTCACCCGGAAAAATGGGGTGACGCCAGATATACGGCGATTTTGGCCGGCAATGTTATTTTT
>Ga0210003_1004805_pt1 | contig 10555 bp, 3 predicted proteins | sample LantaG_FD_182804 | JGI IMG/M metagenome (GOLD analysis project Ga0210003, IMG submission 182804) | Deep subsurface microbial communities from Baltic Sea to uncover new lineages of life (NeLLi) - Landsort_02402 metaG (SPAdes) (version 2) | ecosystem: Environmental > Aquatic > Marine > Oceanic >...
GCGTATTATCAATGTCTTGCCTTGTTGCGGTTTCAGAGAACGTTGCTTCTTTGTAAGAAATATGATCACTGATTTTTTCCATTTATTTTTTTCTATTTTTAACCATGAGCCACCACTTTGACGCGGTATATCCAATGGCTGTAATTGTTAAAACAATCTTTAATCCTAGTTCTATTTCGGCAAAATTAAGAGCCAATACAACCGAGTTTATGAGGTATATTTTCAAATCAGATTCAGTCATTTTCTTAGTTAGTTATTTTTTATTTTTTTCTTTTTGTCTTTTTTTATATTCTCTTTGCATTTTTAAAAATAAACCTCTATTTTCTGGACTTAATTTTAGCAGTTGTTTTTTGTTCCATTCATCCATGTTAACCATTTCTAAATCTGTAAAATCTTGCCATTTTTCTTTTTCAATACCTAAAGAATACTCTGACCAACCAGCCGCAGACATAATTCTCTGTATTGTTGTGTATTCTTCGTTAAACGCGTTACTCATGTTTACGGTTTTTCTGTACAGTCTATTTAACGGTATGTTTGTAATACCAGCTAGTATGTCCGCCGTACCTTCATAAGCTGGGTTTTTCCAGTCGCCAAGACCGCGTCCTTTTATTTCTTCTTCATTAAATTGAAAAGCGTTTAACCCGCGTTGTATCTGACCAAATTTAGTTGATAAACCTGGAGATATGCCTAATAAAGCAACAGGTACTTGACCTGAGTAATTTGGATTATCTTTTTGAGATTCTAAATATGCTTTAAAACCAGCGTTTTTAATTGTTGAAAAAACTCTACCAGCAATACCCATACCGTTTAACGTGGTGTCTAGCATGCCGTTAATAGTATTTAAATTTCCATTGATTTTATTTTTGTTTTTTGCTTGTATTTCTTCAACTTCTTTAACCTTTAAATCTCTTTCTTTTCTAGCCTTACGTCTATTTTCTGGTTCTAAAGAGTTTAAATAAGTCCTAAACTCTATATCCGTCATAATTTGAGGCACAGGTATTGGATCGTCTTCAAACATAGCGCTTTTCAACCCTTGTTGTAAAGAAGTAAACATTAAGTTTTGAGCAAAACCATAATAGGCTATTTTGCTTATGTTTGTTTTTTTGTCACCTCTGTTATTTATTAAATCAGAATATGACTTAGACATTTCTCTAAAATACTGCTGTGGCGTATTGGTATACGCTAAAACAATTCTACCTAAAGGACCAGCCTGCTGCATACTTATTTTATCTGGTCTTGAAGACTGTTGAGATGTTTCAGTTGCCTGTCTCCAATCTTCTAGCGCTTTTTTCTGTGCTTCAAATTCTGCCAAACCATTTTTCTTGTATGTATTTAGTCTATTTCTATAAAAAGTTGCCCCACCACCGGCTATAGCAATGTTATCCGCTATAACAGTAGGCGCCATACCTAATTTCAATAACCTAGCTGTTAAACCAGCAAAGCCACCTTTTTTTGATAGATCGGCAACGTCACTGTCGCTTAGGTTTATTTTTAAGCCAGATCGTCTTTGCTTTAAAAAATCAGTTTGCATTAGCATGTTAAAATCCCCCCAGTATTGAGTTTGGTTAGCAAACGCTTTAGCTGCGTTGAAAGGATTATTATCAGTAAAATTAATATAATTTAAAGAAGATGTTAATTGAAGTAATGCTGATTTATTGTTTAAGCTAAGCGTATTTAAAACCGCTCCGCTTAATTGATCAGCAAACTTACCAACAGAACTGTCAACACCATAGTATCTGTTCTCCCCTGTTTGTTGTCTAAGCAGTGAGTTTTCCATAGCATATCGCCATTTAGTACCAAGCGTAGCCTCCATTAATTTCATGTTTCCAGGAGTAAAATATGCGTCTACATTAGTTTGCCATTCTTGTAGGTAAGACTTTCTATTTAATTTCTGTATGGAATTATTTAAGTCGCCGCTTAAGCTTCCGCTTATCCAATTATCTTTTGGCTCAGCAAAACCAAACCCTTTGTTTAGCCCTGATACTTGTGTTGCAAACAGCCTAAGGTTTTTATTAGACCTAACATGCTCTAGTAGGTTTGTTTTTTCTTTCATAGATAAACCGGGGACTTCAATATCTTGTAAGCTCCACACGTAGACCCTAAGAGCGTCTTCATTTCTAAAATTACTATTTCCTATTTTTTCTTGTAAAAAAGAATCTTTTATTTTAAAATTATTTTTTAAGTTTTTGTAGTTTGAACTAATACGTGTTTCGGCAGCGTCTAGGTTTTGATAGGCCCTGTTGTATGGTCGCGTGAATAGATCGTTGTTTCTCTCGGCCCACGCGTCTCCTTCTTTACCTTTAGGCGTCATTTGCTGCATAAGGTCTAAGAAGTCCATAGACGATGGTTCTCTTTTACCTTTAAGCAATAACGGAATAGAATTATTATCTACTTTTTGTCCGAGAATTCTAGCTTGTGTTGCAGATATGTCGACGTCGCTAATTTTGCCCAGGTTTCTAAGCAGGGTATTGACAGATATTGTTATTGGGCTAATATTTTTAGCAGCCATACCACTAGTTTCTGGATAAAGTTGATATTTCTCAGCAGCCTTAATATATAAAGCTCCATCATATCTGGTTCCCCCGGATGGCACAGAGGCCAGGTTTTCCTTGCTATTTAAAATTATATCTAAGTCTTTTGGGATTAAATTTATTCTTCCAATTTCAAACATGTGTTCCCATGCTTTTTTATTTTTCTCGGTTGGTTCGTTTACCCATTTTTTCATTGCTTCAACCAAATCCTGAATAGGCGGTTCGTGTTCTAATATGTATTTTGTTTTTTGATTAGGGTCTAGGTTTTTAAGTTCAAATCCTGGGGGGTAAGTCTTTCTCAGAGCTCCTCTTTGATCGTTTTTAAGAGCTTCAATAAGGTTTAAGGCTTGGTATTTTTTCCCTGCCTCTACCAAGCCAAGAAAAGTCTCTTTTACATACATCTGAGAAGCTTTTGAGTCGGCTATCATATCGCCTTTACTTCCTGTAAAGTCTGCTTTTATTTGTGTCGGGTTAAGATATCCTTTCAATACCTCGCCGTTGTAAACTATGTGGGAGTTTCCGCTTTTAGATGTACGGATATCATATGATTTTGCTAGGTTTGTTAATGCCCCTTTCTCAAACAAAGGAAATAAAACATTTTCAAGAACTTGCTTGTTTGTTGTTCCGTCAAACTTATAATTCACGCCAATTCTACTAAAGTTTTTTAACCAAGAATTAACCATATATCCCTGTGCTTCTTTTTTATCTTCAGGTGTAAGTTTTTCTAAATTTTCTATCCTTTGTAAGCTATACTCAAGATCTCTTTTGCTTTGATCGTATCCAGCTTTTTGCTGCTCGTAAACATAGATTTTTCTAAATTCACCAATATATTCTAACAAGGTCTTGGGCATAATCTTTCCTGTGTTTATGATATCTTTTAACAAAGGATGATTTAACTGCGTCCATTTTTTAAAATCTGTAGAGGATAGTTTTTCTTTAGTGAATTCAAGCAAACTAGAAACAGCTCCCTCGTTTGTTATGCCTGGAGATTCTGAAATTTCTATAAGTTTATCTGCAATCTCTAGCTCAAGTAATTGATTATCTTGGTCTTTTAATCCGTTTTTATAATCATTAGCAACTTGATTTAGGCTTGCTTTATTTGTGGCCGGAAGCTCTTTTGCTGCCATACTCCGCGATTTACCCGCGGATAAGTTATTGATAACATTAGCCGTGAGGCCTGGTGTTCTTCTTGCTATTTCATTTGTTATCATCTTGTCAAACCAAAGAACAACGCCTTTTAAAACCTGACCGTTGTCTCTTTGTATTTTTAACCACTCTTTATCGCTAACGCCTTCAGGTCTTTCAAACTTGTGCCCTCTAATTTTATTTATTGTTTTAAGAAAGTCTTGATAACTTAACGTCTCTAGTTTTTTTATTGGCGTTTGACTTGTAGGGTTTTTACCTCTATATGGTTTGCCAGTTTCTGGGTTAATAAATAAATCATAAAAAGCGCTTTGAACAGCCTTAGGTATATTAATACTACGCCCGCTAATAGGGATGTCGCCCTCACCGACGGGCTTCCCATCAATCGTTTGCCCCGCGATATTTAAGTCGGGAAACAAGTTCATTATTTTGTCGCCAAGTTGAGCTAAAGAGATTCTTATTGACTCAGCCTCGGACAGCATGACAGCTCCTTTTTTTATTTCTGGCGTTATTTTTAAAGCATTTTCAAATTGATATTCTGTTAGCAAAACTGGCTCGCCGTCTTTATCTAGTCTTAAAGATCCGTCAGATTCTCTAATTTGATATCTATTCTCTTGCGTTAAGTTTTTATTTGGATCAGTTAGTTTTTCAACAGGAATATTCATGTACTTAGCTAAAACGTATATAGACGCTCCACCTAAACTACCAAACGACTCCGAATTTAAATCTACATTTTCAAGTGCTTTAGTCACAGCCGCTGTGACTTCTTCGGAAACATCTTTTGGTAACAAATTCACAGGAACAGTGCCGGTTCTATGGCTGACAGGTATTTCATGCACCGAGGAAGTGGTTGTGGCTGCTAATTCAGCCTGACCGTCTATGCTTACTGTGTCTGAGTTTTTAAAAGTTTCATAAGCAGCCTGCGCTTTGTACTTTATGTTATTTGTTACCCATGTTGAAAACTTACTTACTTCAGGATCCCATTTTTCTAATATTCTAGGAAAATATTGTCTTAAATAGTCTCTTATTTCGGTTCTGTCTATGTCACCTTTTCTAGTATCATATTTAATAGCGGCTAAAGCCATAGTGTCAAAAGATTCTAAAAGCTCTGTTTCCGCTCTGCTTTTGTCAACTCTTGTAGCATTCGGGTTTCTTATAACCTCGATTAAAGCCTCATTGTCGAATTTTGGTGTTGAAGTTGGTAGATCTGCGGCTTTAGACGCTTTGGTGGTGGATTGTTCAAAATTATTTATCGCCATTTCATATTCCGCATCGCTTATCTTTCCATCTTCATATAGGTCTTGTGCAATTTCTAGGTCTTTGCGGGCGCTGTCTAGGATGTCTTTCGCTGACTGCCCGCCTTTGCCTTCGCCTTCTACAACTCCGATATTTACCTTGCCTTCAATTAACGCCTGTGTTATATTTTTGATTTGCCTTGAGACATCACGCCCACTCTCGCCTAGCTTGCCAATATCGCTTAACGTGCGATATATTGTTTCTGGCGTGATATTTCGCTGGGGTACACCAGCATTAATCATGAAGTTTGTAACTTCAGATTTGACATACTCCATAAATGTCTGCGCTTTTCTATCGAAGCCAAAATCTTTAGCAAAAGTTTCGCTAGTCAGCATTTGATAAGCGTAAGCAATAAATTCTCTATCAGATTCAACCTCACCTTCTCTTGTGGTCAGGTCTATATTATATTCTTTGTTTATTGCGGTTCTAAGTTCTTCGCCTTTTAGCCCAAAAGACTTTTCTAAAGCTTTCAGCATTGATTGATTAAAAACAGGTACTTCACCAGGGGCAAGTTCTAAGTATTTTTGCTCTATAGCGTGCGTGATCTCGTGCATCATAACACCAGCATCAAACTTACCTGTGACAAAATACATTGTATTTGTATCTGCCACCCATCGAGCGGTGTCATTTGACCCTGCGCCGGGCATGTCTTTAGTACTATCTACAAACTTAACAATGGTTGTTTCTCCTTCTTTTTGAACTGATTTTAACTGCTGGTTTACATATTTTGAAACGTTAGATTTTCCTTCAGGATTACTTACTACGTTAATTTTAAAAGCAGCATCCCTAGCTTTAACGAAAGGAGTCATCACCCCAATCATGCCTTGCAATTCGGTAATGGCGCTGTCTGTTAAGTCTGAGTCTTTAATTCCATAGTCTCTTTTTAATTGTTCAGCCTTTTCTGGATTATTTTTAATTTCTTGAAGTATCTTTGATTTTAAAACGGATTGATCCAAGACACTCCTATACCTTAACGTGTTGCCTTGGTATTCTTTCCAACTAAGGTTTTCTTTTTTAATACTAGCAGGGCCAAGTAGTGAAAAAGAAATTGCGTCTACTAAAAATTTGCGGCCAAACTCGGCGTTTTCACCAGTGAAATTTTCCTCCACAAAATTACCAAAGTCTTCATCAGAGCTAAAGCTTTTTTGAAGTTGGCTAGATACCTCAGCAACATTAATCGCCGTTGCTCCAGAAATACCTGTTCCAAAAAAGTTTCTAATTAATCCGTTAAAAAAACTTGCCTTACCAGATAGCCCAGGGGTTAAACTAAAAAGTTGGTTAACTCCTGAAAAAGTACCACCTTTAACCATTGACGATTCGCCATCAATAACACTAAACTTAGCGCCTTCTAAAATCATTTGCAGCCCACTATATTGCATGTTTTTTACAATACTAGTAGAGTTTTTTAAACCATCCAATACACGAGCGAAACCAGTAGCGGCAAATAAACCACCAGTAGCATAATTTAAAAGCGCGAACTCCGCAAGAACAGGCATCATCCCGCCGCTTGCTTCGATTACGTCTTCCAAAAAACTCCTGTCTAACGCTTCCATTTGTTTTTTATCTAAAGAAATAGGAGGCATTACTCCAGCTTCTATTTGACTAGAAAATGTTTTTGAGTAAGAATCAAAATATTCTTGAATATTGTCAAGTTTAAATCTATTAGAGTTGTTCCACAGCTTATACTTGGCGCTCGCTTCTTCGCCAATAGTGGCGGAAATCATTGAAGAAAAAAACATGTCAAGTTTATTTTTTTCTAAATCTGCTGGATTTATATTATATAAATAAATATTATCCAAAGCGTTTAGTTTTAAATCTAAACTTTGTCGCTGACTATAATATGTGTTTATTTTACTAGCATCATCACCCAGTAATAGACGAATCAATTCTGCGCCTTTCGAATTTCCATAGGTTTCTCTTAGCTTTTTTTCTAAAACTAACGCATCGTTTAATGTTACCGTATCATCTGAAACAGCGCCTAACTCACCTTTAACATAGTCAGAAACACTTTTTTCTACTTTAGAGAAATTTAACTTAGTGTTCTGTTCTTCTGCTCTTGTCCAGCCATCAAGCCACATGATTTCTTTAATAGTATTATCATAAGACACGCCAAGCGCTTCTCTAGTAGTCAACGATCCATTTGATCCAATACTTTCTTTTTCAGCACCTTCAAGCAGTTCTTCTTCTTTTTGTTTTAAAAAATCTTCATATAGTTTCTTTTGATCCTCTTCTGAAACTACTTGTGCACCTGTGGCGCCTGTAAATGATGTGCTATACACAAGGGGATTGTTGTTAATGACTTGGCCTGATCGTGTTTCTTCACCGGCAATTGGTGTGTCTTTTAAAGCTTCAAAAGCGCTATCTCTAAGACTAACAAGTTGCAAAATTCTATTTTGTTTGTTATCTAGTGCTTCTTGTGTTTCGTATAAGTCTGCGTTGATTTGAGAAGTTAAGTTAGTTATTTCTTTATTATAACCATCTATGCTTTTAGTAATTCTATATCTTTCTCGAAGATTTTCATTTGCACCACTAACCCTGGCGTCTTGGAAACTTTTCCTGTCATTATCTGTAAGGGTTTGACCACCTAGCTCAAGCTCTTGATTTGCTTGTTGTTGATATTTTATAGCCTCTAGCTTTACATCTAGATAGTTATTTTTATTTACAATTTCTTTAACTAATTCTCTAACATAATCTGGATCAGTGTTTTCAGGGTCTAAATCACCTTTATCGTACAGGGACTTAACAACCGTGTCTATAACTCCAGTTCTTAGTCCTTCTCTATCTAGATTTGGATCTTCTGCTAGAGAAAAATAATCATTGTAATTAAATACTTTGTCATTTATTCCCAATGTTTTAAGTCCAGATATTTTTTGCAAAAGAGTATCTGTTCGTTTAGATATAACGTCAAGAAATTGATAATCAGGAATTCCCTCGGCACCATTTACAAGCCCTGGATTTAAATCGCTAGCTGTGTAACCGTGCTCTTGGATAAATTCTCTAGCGTAACCTCCCGTTGGTTTATTGTTATTTAAAAACTCATTTAAGTCTTCTTTGCTGGTTTCACCGTTTTTATTGTAGGAAAACACGTTGCCGTTAGCCGCTGTGATTTCAACACTTCCAGGAACATACACAGCTGGCGCTCCACGACCAAGCGATTTAGATGATGGTTGAATTGTTTCAGATGTAAAGCCTTGGTTAAGTAGTTGCTGTTGTAGATTTTTAGGCGCAACGTCAACGTCTATGTTTATTTGGTTTCTTTTGGTGTTTAAGTCAACTGTTTCCGTAGTGTAAATTTCCTTATTAATGACTAACGCGTATTCATCAAACGTTTTTGGATAGTTTTCCGTACCAGCATACTGCATGTACTCATCTTCATACACGTCCACGCCTTCAACAGTAACATACCTAATTGGGTCATTGACTGGAGAATCCGAAGAACCATCTTCCAAGGGTGATTCCATATTGTTTTCTGACCCTGAACTTGGAACCGCAGTTGCAGAGTCGTTTAGCTTTTCCACTGGCTCAGCATTATCAATAGACGATAATTCTTCTTCACCAGATACTGTTATACCGTGTTTATTAATATAATCATCAACGCTTAACCCAGCTGTTTCTGAAGCTTGTTGTATTTGATCTTCGGTATAATCGTAACCCTCGTATTTATATGATCTTGGCATATTTATATTTTTAATATAATTAATTTATTATTATTCCTACGGTAACTTTGGCCCAAGGATGCCAACAATGCGAGCGGCATCTTGCCAGGTTTTGATTATTCCGGTCTCGCCTGAAGCCCCTATTTCTATTATGCTATATCCATCCGCAGCAGTTGTAGAACCTTTAAACAATCTATATCCACCATTAACATATTTAATAACAAAACCTTTTATCCTCATTTCTTTTTTATCATCCCAGTAATCTCGTAGATAATTAGCCTCTTGCTGCGGTGTTGATAAGTTTGTTTCTTCTGAAGACATTTTAGTTGTGCGCACTACTTCAGTGTAACGCATGTCTTCACTGTATTTGAACCCACCTTTAAATAATCTACCTATTGCGTTTTGCTCAACTACACTTCTTAGGTTGCTAATTGAGTCCTTCTCTCCATTTATTAAATTATCTATTATTGAATCAGCTTCTTCTTTACCTAAGCCAGCAGAATGTGTTAACCAATTTTTAGTTAATGCTAGCTGGGGGTCATTTGGGTTACTAGTATCAAAACTTGTTAATCGCTTATAAGTTTCGTCAACATAACCAGCAATGCTATTTTCAACCTCGCTTAAATTAGCAGTATTTTCTTCTATAACTGAATTAGTTGTAGGATCAAATCTAGTTCCATTGCTTATAAGTCTAGGGTTTACCTTACCGTCGGGGCTGAGCCCTGCTTGGTCATTGTAATCTGTCCAAGCTTGATTGTAGTCAAATTGCTTCGCGAAGTACTTATTTGCGCTTGCGGGGTTTTGTCCTGAAATCCTAGCCACTTTGCCTTCCCCTTCTTCACCGTCTTTTTTTAATATATACTTAATGGCTGTGCTATCAAGAGGATCTACCTCAACACTATATGTGTAACCGCCGCCTAGGTTTCCTTCTAATTTGTTTTGGGTTATAGCCATCCTTAGCATTTCAGATTCTTCCTGGTTAAATTCAACACCGTGATTTGTAGTGAAAGGAAAACTAACTCCGTCTTGCGCTGAGTCTATTTGAAGCTGCACATTACTCATCGACTGGCCTAATAGTCCACCTTCTTTTATCTGCTCAAGCACTTTACTAGATCCATCAGCGGTGGGGTTTAAAGAGTTGTTATAAGCGGTTTCGTAAACTTCTTTTCCTTTGTCAGTAATAAGTTTATTTAAAGGCTGAACCATCGGATTAACAACACCACCTGTGGCAACAGGATCAACAAGTTTTACTTCTCCCATCGCATCAGCACCTGCTTTAGCGGCAGCGGCATTCCGCGTAGTTTGAGCCGCCCCCTGAGCCGCTATATTTTTCCGCCTTTGTTCTGCCGCCGCGTTTAGCGCCGCGCCATAATCTTGTATACCTTTAGAAATACCTGCTGAAAATTCTTTTATTCCCTGTGCGAATATTTCTCCAGATCGGTCTTGTATCATTGCTGGATTTTCGTATGCTCCCATTTTTTTTATTTTTTATCTATTACCCTGGCTTTATTGCTCCAAACAACCCCGTTTGGCCATTACTTGCGCCCAGTGCTTGCCCATGAGCGCTAATCATTGATCCAGCTAAATTACCTATACTTGAAAAAATAGCGGAATTACTAGCGGCTTCGGCTTGATTTGCTTGCGCCTCCATCTGCATAGCCCTGTCTTGTAAGCCGGCAGCCCTGTTCATGTCCATGTTTGTTCTAGATTCTTTTGCTTGAAACATAAACTGTCTTCCAGCGGCATCTGCAGATTGAACTCTTTGGCCTTCTGAAATAGCAATACCCTGTAGCCTTTGTTGCTCAGACATTTTTTGTAGTTGCAGCTGTTGTTCTCCTTGGGCTTTTAGTTTCTCGTTAGCAACCTCTTGTTGTTCAATATTAGCCGCAACGCCTTTTTTACTTTGTAGCGCGGCCTGAGCCAAGGCTG
>Ga0210003_1004806_pt1 | contig 10554 bp, 13 predicted proteins | sample LantaG_FD_182804 | JGI IMG/M metagenome (GOLD analysis project Ga0210003, IMG submission 182804) | Deep subsurface microbial communities from Baltic Sea to uncover new lineages of life (NeLLi) - Landsort_02402 metaG (SPAdes) (version 2) | ecosystem: Environmental > Aquatic > Marine > Oceanic >...
TCTCACATTCAACTTCTATTGTGGAATGCTTCAAATTTAAAGATCTGGTAATTTCTTTAACTCTTCTTTTTATATCAATTATTTCATCTGTAGTTGTATTATCTTTTACAACAATGTGAGTTGTCAGTACATTGTTCAGACTGTCCATAGACCATATATGGGTGTGATGGATTTCAATAATCTTGTAAGTTCTGAAATTATCCTTTAAATTAACTCAAATACAGACATAAATAGTTCTTTTTTTTTAGAATATATTTAGTAATATTTAAAATATAATTATTACTAATATCCTTTTATAAATGAAAGATATCGTAGTTGAAGTAAATAAATTAAGAAAAGTCTATGGCGACTCGGTAGCAGTTGATAATATAAGCTTTGATGTAAGAAAGGGAGAAATATTTGTTCTTCTGGGACCTAATGGCTCTGGAAAAACAACCACCTTAGAATGTCTCGAAGGTTTAAGAAAGCCTGATGGGGGCTCCATTAAATTAATGGGTCTAAATCCAAATTATAATTATAGTAATCTCCGTAACCTTATCGGTATTCAACTGCAAACTTCGGGGCTGCTAGGTAATATGCGTGTAGATGAAGCGATGAATTTTTTCTGTGCTTACCATAACAAATCTCCTCGTTATGATTTATTAGAACGATTAGGCTTCAAAGAGAAAATGGATGCTCAATACCAAACACTCTCAACAGCCCAACATAGACGACTGGCTCTTGCACTCTCTATTGCCCACAGTCCATCTATATTAATTCTAGATGAACCAACTGCAGACCTTGATGATCAATCACGGGTAGAGTTACATGACATAATAATAGAATCACAGGAAAGAAATACCACTATTTTACTTGCTACACACAATATGGCAGAAGCAGCAAAGTTAGCTACTCGTATGGCTATATTATGGAGAGGTAAAATGATTACTGCTGGAACTCCTCTTGAGGTAACAGCAACTGGAGCAAGATTGGCTAAAATATCTGTCAGAATAGTAGGTTCCAGTTTATCAAAGCCTGATATTAAATTCCCATCTGCTACTAAAAGTTTATTAAAAGATGAATATAAAACATACTATAGTACTAATCCTGGTTTAACAGTTTCAGCAATAATTAAATATATATCAAAACAAAAAGATGAGCTTATTGATTTGAGAGTAGAACGTTCTTTAGAAGAGCGTTTCCTTGAAATTACAGATAATGAGGCTAAAAAATGAAAGCTTTTAAAAACCATTTTTTCTTCGAATTTCATACAGGACTGGCCGATAAAAGCTTACTGATGATGAATTATCTTCTCCCATTGGGACTTTATATTCTAATGGGACTGTCGATGAAAAGCATTAATCCTGGTTTTATGGAGATAATAATTCCATCAATAATTGTAATTTCTATGCTGATTAGTACTATTTTAAGATTACCTGGTCCATTTGTAAAATCCCGTGATGCAGGCATATTCAGAAGCTATAAAATTAATGGAGTACCTGCAACTTCCATAGTGATTATTCCTTCATTAACTACAATGCTACATACTATAGTTATTGCAATAGTTATAATTCCAACAGCATCTTTATTTTTTAAAGCCCCACTTCCAGATAAATGGATTGCCTTTATATTGGTTTTTTTACTCACGGCCTTTGCATTTACTGGACTTAGTGTGCTTATCGGCGTTTTATCGTCCAGCTCTCTTGCAACCATGCTATGGTCCCAGCTAATTTTTATACCATCAATGGTTATAGGTGGTTTTTTGATCCCATCTGATTTGCTGCCCACTGGTTTAGGTAAAATCGGAATACTTCTGCCAAGTACCCATGCACTGAATTTATTTAAATTCTACTCATATAATCAATCTATTGATTATAATCCTTTATGGTCAATGCTAATTTTGCTTTCAAGTGGAATATTATCATTTGGATTAGCCATATATTTATTCAATTGGGACAATCAAAATAAAACCAGAAGGGGAAATCCTCTTTTTGGGCTCTTTGCAATCCTGCCTTATATAATCGCAGCCATCTTTCTTCCCTAGCCAAAAGCTAAAAACAAATTATTTACTTACCACAGGACAAGAAGATACCCCCCAGATACCAGGACCGGTATGAGCACTCATAACTGTGGTTACTTCAGTTAAAATCAGCTCGTCAATCTTAATTCTGTTGTCCTCTTTTATCATCTTTTTAAGTTCTAGAGCTGGATTGATATCAGTACCATAAAAGATTCCGATTTTTTTCTTTACGGTAGAAAAAGGATCAAAAGAATCTTTCCTAATCTGCCTGTAAAGCTCAACAATAGAATTTCTTTTATTTTTTACAAATTTCTTTAGCTTTACCTTTCCATCACTGCTTATAGTAATAATTGGTTTTAGTCTTATTGACTTGGATAAAAACTTTCCTAAGAAAGGTGCTCTTCCTCCTCTAAATAGATATTCAAAATTTTCAAAAGTGGCAAACATCCTATTTTTCCTTATCATATAATCTATAATACTGGCTATTCTTTCTTCACATTCACCCCTTACTACCGCTCTTGCAGTTTCCAAAACAATAAAACCCAGACTGATGGTGGAAGTTTTGGAATCAATAACTTTTATTTTAGCTTGAGGGAAAAATTTTTTGGCCTGATCTGCTGCATTTGAAGTAGCAGAGAGCTTTGAACTAACATGGATTGAATAAATTAAAGTTTTTTTCTGTCTCTCTATTAAATCCCTGTAAACCTCTACAAAATCACCAACAGAAGGCGTGGAGGTATATATTTTTACTCCAGTTTCCAGCTTTTCATATACTTCACTACTGGTTATTTCCTTTCCCTCCAGAAATAATTTTCCGCCAAATCCGATATATAGAGGCACCATCCTTATTTTATACTTACTGGCTAACTGTTCAGGAATATCAGATGTGGTATCTGTAACTATAGCAATATTTTCCATTGATTTATTCTTTATTTTTTTAATAATTAAAATCCATTTTACAATATTTTAAATAAAAAATACTACTTTTTTGAAATTAAATTAATCTTTTGTAGAATTAAAACTTCTAAGAAAAAAAATAAAATAAGGTTTAAAGTTTTCACATAGTATCTTAAGAAATGATGAAAAGATGAAAGGCAGGCGGGGCCGGCTCGCTTTTCATCATTTCTAATTGGCTGTGACATTAAGATTTCTTTTCTTTTATTTATGAATTAAACTCGGTAAAATAATAGCGAGAGTTTGCTGAGATTTTATTAGGTTTAAATTAAAGTTTAAACCTAATTATAAAATATTATCTTATTATAAAGGGAGAAAGAAATTATAAGTAAAATTCGTTTAGGTATAATAGGTACAGGTATCATCTGGGAAAGGGCGCATAAACCAGCTTTAAAAAAATTTAGCAACATGTTTGAAATAGCTGCTTTTTGTGCCACCAGTGAGAAAAGCAAAAATAAAATAAACAAAGAATATCCAGACATACCCTTTTATAAAGACTATAAATTACTGGTTAAACAATCGTTTATAGATGCGGTGATTGTAATGACGCCAATACCAATGAATCCGGTAGTTGCCATTGAAGCTCTTAATGCAGGTAAAGACGTGTTTTTGGAGAAACCAATGGCTACAAATGTTAAAGATGGGAAGGAACTGGTAAAAAAAGAGAAAAAGACAGGAAAACGAGTTTTTGTTTTAGAACAGTATGCTTATAAGAGCCTTGTGGATGAAATGGTAAAAATAGTAAATTCCGGCAGGCTTGGAGATATTCTTATGTTCGACAGGCTTTATCATGGTTACATAGGCTTTAAAGATGGAGTAGAAGATTATGGAAATACAGAATGGAGAATTAAACCGGCATTTCCCTTAGGTATGCTTCTGGATGGCGGTATTCATGAAATTGCCATACTTTCAAAAATTTTTGGAAAACCCCTGACAGTTTATGCGGCAGGATTTAAACACAGGCAGGAGTATGGTGATTATGACTATGGATCTATGATTTTTGAATACAAAAATAATCTAATCGGTACTTTTAGCAATTCATACTTTCTGGATGGTAATAGAAATTATTTCATTGTCAGAGGAACAAAAGGTCTGGCATTATATGAAGAAGATTCAAAGATCTTAGTAGAAGAAAATAGCGGCAGGAGCGATGTTGTAAAAATAAGTGATGAGAATCCGTATTATAGAATGTGGAAAATTTTCAGTAAGTGCCTGGAAACAAATTCAAAACCTTACTATACAACAGAGATAGCATTAAATGACCTGCAAATTTTAGAAGCAATTGAAAAATCTTTAAAAAAAGGAATAAAAGTATCAGTGAACGATTGAAAGTTTTAAAGTTAGTCTTCAATAAATCTGAAGAAATTTTTAACTATTCAGTGAATAAATATAAAAGAAAATATCTGGGTAAAGATGATATCCTGGATGCCATATCCATGGCAGTGACTGCTAGAAGAGACACTGACAGATTAATTTCCATACCTGAAAACTCACAGTTTGGCTCTAAAGAAATACTAATGGAAACAGCTTACAGAAAATGGGCTAATGTTAATTATCATGCATAAGAATTTTTTTATTACTGGCTATCCTGGCAGTGGGAAAACCACGATTTTCAATAACATTGTAACTGATCTTAAGGAGAACATCCCTGATCTACATTTATATGGATTTATTACCAGAGAAATTAGGGAGGAAGGAAGGCGTATTGGTTTTAGTATAGAGAATTATGAAGGTAAAAAAGGGATTCTTTCACATATTTATTATAATGACGGCCCTAAGGTGGGAAAATATAGGGTTAATTTAAGAGATTTTGAAAGTGTGGGGATGAATACTTTGTATCATGCACTAAGAGATTCTGATATTAAGATAATTGCTATAGATGAAATTGGAAAGATGGAGCTATTTCACCCTGCCTTTTTAAAAATTATAGAGAGAATCATAGATTCGGATAAAATTGTACTGGCAACTATTTCTTATAAAATAACGAGGCTTATATCAAAGTTTGGAAATAGAAGTGATACTTTAATTTTTAATTTAGAAAATGCTCCAAAAGATACAAGGAAAAGAAAAGAATTAAAAGAGAAAATATTAAAAAGTATCTTAAAAAGGCTCTAAACCAGCAATTTTAACTTAAAATCTCTATTAGCCCTATTGAGCTTACACCTTTTAAAAATTAGTCATTACCTATAATTACGCCAAACTTAGATTAGGTGCTATATAGATTCCCCCAAAATTTATTTCAGATGTTTAAAAATTATCTTTATTTATCTTTGCTAATTTTAATACCTAATATTTTTTCAAGTTCAGATAATTTTTCCTTATCGCTCATCATGAAGGGACATTTGTCCTTTAAAGCCACCTCAGGATTTTCTGCAATAGCCTCTGCATATTTTTCGCAATTGGTGTATCCACACGCGCCGCAATTCCTATTGGGGATTATTTTAAGTATATCCTGTACCTTTTTCGACTTTTCTTTTTCCTTAGGAAGCAAGTTGCTTGTAACAACTATTAAAATGCCGAGAAATAGTGCAATTGCTACAAATATTAATATAATTGTCAGGCTGTTTGTCATTTTTTAAAAATATTTCCAATATGTGGTAATTTTGGTAGTTTCAATTACTTCGCCAATATATTAGAGTGTCTTTAATCTTAAATTTAAGTTTATGCTTCACCTTGTTTAACTGAATCTTGTACCGGTACCGGACCAGCCCACTTTACACAGTTGTATCTCACCGTATTGGGATACCCCATTCCCTCTTGCTCCAGATAACCGTCACAGCTTGTATTTCCACATTTTAACTTTCGCCAACCACACTTGGTGCACTTGTAGGTGTTTATATAAGGACTAACTGGAGAACCTTTTATTTCCTCTACAGTTTCCTGACACTGGGGACAGTTCATACTTTACATCTCCTTTTTTCTCAATAATATACCATATTTTTAAAATATTTTTATATATCAGCTATTATTTTAGAAATTCAGCAGTAAGTTTCTTTTCTTGTATTTATTGTTATAATATTTTAAATTGTTGTTTTTTTATCCTTGTATTTTTAAAAAGCCAAATTATCTAACAGTAGGTATTAGATGAAAACTAATAAAACTAAATCTGTTATCTTTATAATTTCCTTAACTTGTATGACTTTAAAGCCATCTTTATAATTGAAATTTAATCAGTTTGAAAGTATAATATTTAGCAAGTTCTTATAATCAAGGAGGTTAGAAATGGCAAGAAGAGTTTATTTTAGAGAGATTTATTTATACATTGTTTGCCTTATTGCACTTGTAATCTTCATAGTGGGACTCGTTACAGTTTATAATGGTTCTATCAATTATGTAAAACCAACAACATATATGACAAAGTCCAACATAAGGACTATGTATCCAGCAGATCAATATCAGGACCTATCCAAGGAGGAAATAGACCAATTAGTCGAAGATGAACTGAATGCCTCTCTTCAGAGTGAAAAAGATATAGCATTTAAAGGTTTACTGAGAGGAATACTTTTGGCGGTTATAGCAATTCCACTATTTGCCTTTCACTGGAGAAAAGCTCAGACAATGTGGCGTACACGTTCGGAGACAAAAGATACTGATTGACATATCTTCCTTTTTTATACGGTGAGTATGGATTTTATGGATTAGTTAATACTTGAAACAAATTTTAGAAATTTTCTTAACTAAATTATAAATAGAGAAAACAATAAATATTTCAGAATTTACTGATAAGCTTATCTGCCAGTACTGTTATAAAATCTACAGAACAAAAAGTTGACCGGTAAATAGGGATATGGTTCCTTTGTACCACCAAAAAGAACCGGGAAATTATAATCTAAAAGTAGCCTGCCCTTATTGTAAATAAGAATAGTATGTAGTCTGGGACGATAATCCAGAGCCAATAAAACCCCTGGGATTCTAAAGAATCTCTAATAAATCAAATGAAAATTTTCTCTATTAAGTTTTAAAAGTTAAACAGGAACAGGGAACTGCGGTGTCTTATACAGCTTTTATAGCGTTAATCGGGAGGTAATTATAAATAATAAAGTTAGATAATTATTATATTTATAGGTTATATAGTGTTTGGGGTGAACCCCTTAGGTTAGACACGTTGTTAACTAAAAATAGATAAGTTAGGATAACTGATGAGACTACCAAAGACTAAAGAGATAGGAGGTCTCATCAGATGAGAGTAAGAAGAACATTTACAAAAGATTTTAAGAGAGAAGCAGTAACCTCTGGTCAGGTAAGACAGCTGGAGATGCCACGAAAGTATTCCATATCACCGGTACTTATCTCCAGATGGAAGAAAGGATACATAGAGAGTAAGTTCTTTGAAAATAGTAACCCTGATACCACAAGACTTGAGATCAGGTTAAGGGAGGATGCTTGTATTAATCTAAATCTAGGCCATATTTCATTTGAAAACCGTACCACTCCAAAATAACATACCCTATATAATTTTTAAGTTATATAGGAAGGACTAAAGGAGTGATAAGTTTGGTAGACAAACAAAAAATAATACTGGAGAGCATGCTTGAAGGAAAGCCACAAAGGCAGGCTGCAAGGTAAATGAAAATTTCAAGAACTACTATCGGTAAATACCTGAAAAACTATGAAGATGTAAAATCAAAACTAATGGGCAGTGGTGATCTCAAACTAAAGGAAGATATAATCTGCTCATCAAAATACAACAGTGCCGGTAGGAAAAAGCAAAAATTAACTGATGAAATACTGCAAAAAATACAACTCTACCTAAAAGAGAATGAAGAAAAGATTGATATCTTAGAAGCACTTAAGGACGATGGTCATGATATTGATTATACCACTGTATACAATGCAGTAAGGGAAATTGAGAGAAAGACAAAAGAAGCCTTCATAAAGCAGCAGTACAGCTGGGGAGACTTGTCTGAGTTTGACCGAGGTGAAGTAAAACTAATTATTGGCCAAAGGCTTAAAGTATTACAGATGGGGCATTTACAACCTGTAAGGGTAATTACCGCTATGCTGATCTCTATTTTAGCCAGAAAATGGAAAATTTGCTTTGTCCTGGAAATTATCCATATTAATCCTTTAATACTAATTATTTTTTTGATATATTTTATATAAAGTTAATAAAATTTTGGTAGTTCATAATTTTTTTCAGTTTGACTTATAAAAATAGCAGCTATTTATCATATGAAAAATAATTCAAATATTTCTTTTAAAATTATATGCTCCCTCGAAGAACTTATTGCTGCTTACAATGTTAGATTTACTGTATTTTGTGAAGAACAAAATATCCCATATTACATAGAAACTGATGAAAATGAATTGAATAGAATTCATATACTTGGCATGCAAGGTAATGAGCCTATCGCAGCAGGAAGAATGTGTGTAATTAATGGTTGGTTAAAATTCGAACGTATAGCTGTAAGGAAGGTATGGAGATCACGTGGAATTGGCTCAAGGTTAGTAAATTACATGATAAATACTGGTAAGGATATGGGAATATTTAAATATAAACTTCATGCACAAGTTAGTAACAAAGAATTTTATAAACGGCTGGGATTTAAAACAAAAGGTAAAATTTTTATAGAAGCAGGTATGGAGCATATTTTAATGATACGAAAAGATGATACTTCAGAGTGCTTAGAAAATAAAATATAACAGTAAGCTTGATTTTTTATAAGTAATTCTTTCACAATTAACTTCCTCCAGTCATATTAATTTAATTCTGGCTATTGTAATTTACCAAATGCTTACTTTAATTCAAATCAGGTAAAATGAAAAAGATAAGAAATAATTTAATACATATAATTACGGAAGTGGCTGGGAAAAGCAGACGAAGTTAGAACCAAATTTTGGAGGAATTGATTAAATTAAAAGTTTTGTTTTGCCTTGATTAATATTTATCAATTAATCACTTCTAAATTAGATAAATTTCCGATGGAATCAGGAAGTGAGGTTAATTTGTTACCAAGCAGATGCAACTCCTTTAAATTAAATAGATTGCCAATAAAGTATGGCAGTGTAGGAATTTTATAAGCAAAGCCTCTTCTTTACAGATTATTGGTATTAAAGGTGTCGCCGTCTTACCGAACATGTCTGCTGAATTTATGGGTTTTTGGATATTGAGAACTCGATATTTAGCAATTTAAAAAGTGAACGTGGCTTAGAACATTGCTTTGTCCATGGTGGGGGAACCGTAGAAGCAGTCCTTTATTTGATATTTATTGCATCTAATATAATGCAATTGTTTTTATATTGACTGTTGAAAAAACACTCTACAACTCAACGAGAAATGGTAAGACTTTCATTAAAAGGACTATATCTACTGAAGTATAAAACAGAGTTAATTTTTAGCAGTTCATAAAGTTCAGACAGCTTAATAGGCAAAAATAGTTTAGGGGGGAGGGAGGGGCTATAGTCATTTTTAATGGAAATTAGACAAATGGCAGGACAATTCACAAAAAAATTTAAATTTACAATAGGATGCTGTAAAATTGATACAAAGGCTAAATTGGTGGGTGGCAATGAGAATGCATTCATTGAGCAAGAAACCACAATATAGTATTCCAGGAAGGTGATATAATATGACGAATACAGATGACAGACAACACCGCTCAATACTGAAAAGAATTGCCCATCGGGCGATGATTGAAAGAGGACTTATTCCAGATTTCTCGGTCCAGGTGCTCGCTCAGCTCAACGGAATCCAAGGGCCAGCGACGCGAACTGAGGAATCGGTACGTGATCTCAGGAACCTTCTTTGGTGTTCCATCGACAACGATGATTCGCTTGATCTGGACCAGCTAACCGTTGCCGAAGCCAATCCCAACGGGTCCGCTAATGTACTGATTGCAATTGCCGACGTTGACGCGGTCGTGAAAAAGCAATCAGCTATTGACGATCATGCGCGACAAAATACCACCTCGGTCTACACAGTCGCCGAGACATTTCCGATGCTGCCCGAGAAACTCTCCACGGATCTTACCTCTCTCAACTATAAATCAGATCGACTGGCCATCGTTATTGAAATGGTTCTCTCCGTGGACGGGTCGCTTCAGAGTTCGGACATTTATCGAGCAATGGTACGCAATCGGGCCAAGCTGGCCTACAATAGTGTGGCCGACTGGCTGGAGGATAACGGGCCGATGCCACAGGTGATCGGCACTGTCAGTGGCCTGGACGAAAACCTTCGATTCCAGGACCGCTTGGCACAGAAACTGAAGGCGCTCCGTCACCTGCACGGTGCGCTTGATCTCGAAACAATCGAAGTCCGTCCAGTCTTCAGCGGAGATGAGCTCAAGGACTTGGAAGCCGATAACAGGAACCGGGCCAAAGACATAATTGAGGACTTCATGATCGCTGCCAACGGCGTTACTGCACGATACCTAGAGTCAAAACAGTTTCCGTCGTTTCGTCGCGTGGTTCGCACACCCAAATGCTGGGACCGGATCATCGAGCTTGCGGCAGAGCGAGGCTCAACGTTATCCAGGGAACCCGACGCAAAGGCTTTGGAGCAATTCCTGGTATCGGCGAAAGCTGCCGATCCTATCCGCTTTCCCGATCTCTCTCTCAGCGTCGTCAAACTCCTGGGTCCGGGTGAATACATCGTCCAACTT
>Ga0210003_1004807_pt1 | contig 10551 bp, 7 predicted proteins | sample LantaG_FD_182804 | JGI IMG/M metagenome (GOLD analysis project Ga0210003, IMG submission 182804) | Deep subsurface microbial communities from Baltic Sea to uncover new lineages of life (NeLLi) - Landsort_02402 metaG (SPAdes) (version 2) | ecosystem: Environmental > Aquatic > Marine > Oceanic >...
GCTGCGGCTGAGGAACTCCAAAAGTAGATTCCTCCGCCCTTATAAGAGGCGTAGTTTTCCGTAATTATGTTTCGGGTGATAGTCGGTGCTGCATAACACCATATCCCACCGGCGTGGCCGTTTGTCGCATCTCCGCCGGTTATGGTAAAGCCCCTCAAAATCGTGTTCGCATCCTGCCCGCCCGATATAACTACAGCCGTGCCTGTTTGATTGGCATCAATTATCGTCTGTTCCACAACGTCCCAGTCATTGGGGTCGGTCGAGGTAAGAATAATCTGATGAGTTCCGAAACTTATAGTTTCATAGTAACGGCCTTTGGAGACCAGGATGGTGTCACCATCATTGGCGTCGTCAATTGCCTGTTGTATGCTTGTATATTGTGTCCCTCTCGTTGTATTCCACACCGGCCAGGCCTCATCCACCCCAATATCAACGTATTGTCCTAAAATGCGGCTATCACCTTCAAAATCAGTTTCATCGGGCAGCAGTATGTAATTAGGGTCTCCTGCATTGATACACGGGCTGCTGACGACCAGGTGATAATCGCCGCCCTGGGCATCGACGAATACAGGGTTCACTGATATATTACCGTTGAGGCCTGTCTGGTCTCCTATATCGGGGTGGTAATTTCCCATCGGGTGATTCCAGATGTCATTAAAGCGAATTGCAGGTTCCGAAGGTGTCGAGTAATCATAAGCTTGAATACCATAACCATCGCCGTTAGAGCTGATGATGTTGTGTTCTATCGTGGGCGAGGCCCCTTCACAATGTATGCCTCCGGAATACCACCGTGCCGTGTTATTGGCGATTGTATTGTGTATTATGTCCGGTGCAGTTCCAACACAAAGAATGCCGGCACCGTCAAAATTATCCACGATTAGATTTGTGGAGATTACAGGTTTGCTGCCCGACAGCACGGCAATGCCTGCCCCTCTACTGGAGGTGTTACGCCGTATGATATTGTTCCTAATCGTCGGTTCCGACGAGCCATAAACGTTAATACCCCCTCCTCCAAAAGTCCCTGCTTCATTGTATTCAATCAAGTTGTCAACTACCTCCGGCGCTGACCTGTACGTTATATGGATTCCAGCCCCAAGTTTTGAATCGTTGCCGATTATCTGATTGTCTTCGATTAAGCCGTTGCTCCACTGCCGCAAATGTATCCCGCCGCCATAAAAATCGCCGTGATTATCTGTGACTAAGTTGCCCGTTATCACAGCATCGCAGCCCTGAAAGCCCACGATAGCGCCGCCGTCGCCGTTATCGTTGGCGGGGTAATTAGTATCAGGAGGTGTAAAACCGTGCCCTATGATGGCAGAATTATTGATAAAGGTGTTATCAGTAATGACCGGGCTGATGTGTACCGAGGGGTCTGAAGGGTCATTTGGGTCCACGGGGTCACCGTAGATGTAAATACCACCGCCCTGACCGGCGGTATTATTGGCAAGAACGTTCTTGCTGATAGTCGGCGCTGACATATTGTAGCAGACCACCCCGCCTCCGCAGCGGTTCCAGCGCAGGCCCTTGTATTCCCAGGATACCGCCAGCCAGGAACCGGTCCCGCCGGTTATGGTAAAGCCGCTCAGTACCGAATTGGTATCCTCGCCGCCTGCAAAAGTTACTACGCTGCCGCAGTTCGGGTCAGCAGGATTTGAGCCGTCAATTATCGTTGCCGCCACCACGTTAGGGTCGTTCGGATTAACAGACCGCACTGTGATGGCTTTTCCCAGAAAATCGATATTCTCTTGATACGTACCGGCTGCAACGATGACAACGTCATCGTCGTTGGCATCGTCAATCGCTGACTGGATGCTGTTGTAATCGGCGGGAACATGTAGTCCCCTCCCCCAGGCTGTCGAGCAGCACATAACAAACGCTGCAATCAACAAAAATCTCTTCATCTCCGAATCGCCTCCGAGTTTTTGTACATACCCTTCAACACATTATTATAACAAAAAATGCCTGGGAAATCCATACTTTCCTCCTCAGCTAAGACCCACTATAGCAAAAACTTAGGTCGTATGAATCTCCACTGCGAAAATGCCCAAATTCAATCTCGACAGAAATGTATATTATGGGACGACCCTTTTGACTCAAAGAAAAACAAACCTCCCGACGAATGATAAATACTGGAAAAATAGTTAGCAGAGGGTATAATTTTGTAGGTGCAAAATATAGCAGCCAGCGAGCTATTGCCGGCGAACACGACCGGCGGAGAAGCACGTTCGTATGCGGATATAGTTCCGGCATGCTGGGATGTGCGGGCGTAATTCAGTGGTAGAATGTCGGCTTCCCAAGCCGAATGTCGTGGGTTCGAATCCCATCGCCCGCTTTTCTTATGTGTTCAACATCTCATGTGCAAGTCTTTACCCCCCTGCCCTGCTTTGGTAGAGTTCACATTTAGCAATGCAGGCAAAATGCCGTTTCAATTCTCAATCTAACCTGATTCCCTGCTGCTCCAGCCACTGCTTCAAATCGCCCATCTCGCTGTTGAAAATCTCGTTGTCGTAATCTTCTTCCAGCTTGCCGATGTTAGTGGCCAGTTCCGGCTGTTCCTGCACAACCTCGCTTAATTTCTTTTCGAACTCATCGCTGATGTCACGCAGGTCATCGAGTTCTATTTGCACCCCCAGGATGCCCGCCAGCCGTCTTGTCACCGCCTCTATGCACTTGGGATTGTCACCCTGGACGTAAGCGGGAATCGTGGCTACAAAGCTCGCCATATCCAGACCCTGTTCTTTGGAATTCGTTGTAAGGTAAGTAATGAGACTGGCAGGACCTTCGTAGTTGGTAAATTTTACGCCGTAATGCTCGAAGGTCTCTTTGAGTTTTTCGTCTGAGACCGAGCAGAAAAGCCTCGGCTCACGTGTATGAGGCACAAGGCCCGCAACGCTGCCTATGAAATAAATCATCCTGACGTTGAACTCTGAACACAGCGAGAAGATGCAGCCGGCAAATTCCTGCCACCGCAGATTAGGCTCTTTGCCGACAAAAAGTATGAGGTCGCTTTCCTTGTCACAGAAAAACGCATTCGTCGGAACTTCAAAGGAGGTAATCAGACCATTTTTTATCTTAGTGTGCGGCCTGAAAAGTGACGTTATTTCCATTGAGCCGGGGAAATTGTAGATGTAAAAACCTTCCGGCTCGATTTCCGCAAATCTTTCGGCGCCGAGCCTTTCGATAAGGCACTTTACGGTTCCGGTGGAGACCTGGCCGCCGTCCATCCAGCCGGAAAGCCCCACTAAGAGCCGAGGGCTGTTGAGTTTAGGCCGTTTGTAGATACGCAGTTTGTCAGATGCCATAAGTCACCCTCTTTAACAATCGGCAATGTTTTATCAGATGTTTAGAGTTTAAGCCAGATAAATTCGGCAATCAAGGCAATTCAATTTGTGGAAAATGCGCGCGCAAACGCGCAAGCTGGAGCGAAGCGCAAGTCCCGAGCGAAAAAAGCCTGCCCTGAGCGTAGTCGAAGGGCCGAGGGATCTAACACCAATAAGGCAAGGCCAATCGTTCAACCGAAACAACGCTCAAAATCGACCAAATCTGCACCACCTCGCTGGCAAAAATCCCAATTCTGAAAAAAATTTTTACTCGTTTGCTCACAAATACTTACCGGCTCTTCTGCTGCCGACGCACCCCAAAATTTCAACCAAAATGCGCAAGTTCGTCCAATTATGGGGGGGCACATAACAGCCTCCTCGCAGATTTCTGCGGCCATTTGGCCCAGCTTATTTTTGAATTTTGAACTGTAATTTTGCATTTTGATTTTTAACTTTTGATTTGCCACGGTTCGCCTCTCCGGGGGACAGCGTATCCAGCTCATTATTAACATTCCGAAGTTTATCGAATGCCCGATTGTTCTACTTGTCCTTTTATATCACCGCCTCCGCTACGGCTACGCCTTCCGCCGCATACCACTCACCAGGGGCAAGTTCGCCATCGTTGACCCCGACGACTTCGACCGGCTAAATATTTACAAATGGCACGCCTCAAAAAATGCCAGCACCTTTTACGCAAAGAGAAATCTTTACCCCAAAAAGAAAGGAAAGCCCGGTTCTATTCCCATGCACCGCCAGATAATGAAAGCCCCTGCCGGTTTCGTGGTTGACCATATCAACTATAACGGCCTTGACAATCGAAAGGCCAACCTACGCCTCGCAACCCTCACCCAGAACAACCGGCACACCAGAAGAACCATCCACCCCGGCACCTCAAAATACAAAGGCGTCTGCTGGTACAGCCGAGAAAAGAGATGGGCTGTCAGAATCCACGCCGACGGCAAAACCATCCCCCTCGGCTACTTCAAAGACTAAATCCAAGCTGCAAAGACTTATGATAAAGCTGCCCGTAAGTATCATGGCGAGTTTGCCGCACTAAATTTCCCCGACTAAAAATGTGGTCATTGCGAGCGCAGCGAAGCAATCTCAAATACGTTTAGCCCCGCCTGCCCCTGCGATTCTCGGGCAGGGGTCCTCTGGGCGGGGTTCCCACGTCTTCCTTCGCGAAATACGAGACTTGTCCTGAGCGCAGTCCTGAGTAATATCGAAGGGCGCATTTATACTGAGCGGGGCCGAAGTAGTCGAAGGATACGAAATACTAACGACTAATTTGTTGACGGGAAAGGGGATTTTGGGTATTTTGAATACGAGAAAGGGTTTACGAAAAAGGCGACATTTTTCGAGGGAAAAATGAACAAGAAGAAAGAATTGTCGCACAAGATAAGACAAATCGTCGGTAAGCTGCCGCTTTTCCCCCGTGATATTGATAAGCTTCTGGAGATTGCGGTTAAACCGAGCCAAGATAACGTAGAAATACTGCGCTTGATTAAGAGTGACCCTGGACTTTCTAAGGAGCTTTTGCAGTTGGCATGTTCGTATTATGGAACGGCTGAGGCCATCGAAACTATTGATGATGCCGTGCGCTGCATGGGTGTCCAACCTTTAGTGCAGCTAATTGGAATTTCATACGCCAGAAGCGCTATTCAGGAAGAATTTGCAGCACTGAAATATTTAAATGAATACCTTGACCACTCCGAGGACATTTCCATAGGTTGCCGTATTCTCGCCGAGATTTCCAATATGCCGCGAGAGCAGCTTGAAATGTACACCGTAGCGGGGCTAGTCCATGATATAGGAAGGCTTGCCATCATGGTCGCGACCAACAGGACCAGCGCCCACGTGCTGGGAACATTATGGGATAAAATGGCATCGTGTGTTCATGACGAAAAAACGGCCCTGGGGACGAACCACTGCGAGGTAGGGATGTGCATCTGTCGTAAGTGGAATTTCTCGCCGGTTATCCAGGAAGGGGTTTCAAGACATCATACTCCGCTTATTGATAATGACTTCAGCTTTCCCGGCGGTTTAATATTCATTTCACATTTTCTTTCAGTGAGCGACCCCAGTGGGGACATCATTTCAACCTTGTCCGCTGCTGAAGTTCTGGCGAAGCTGAACTTAACCGAGGCTTATTTCGATAAAGCAAGGGACATATACAAATCCCGCACGGCAGATAATATCTGAGAAACGTGAACCATCCGTACTTGTGATGGTGGCCTTGGCTCGGGAAAGCACAAAATACGAAATGCGAGACTTGTCCTGAGCACAGTCCTGAGTAATATCGAAGGGCGCAGTTATCCTGAGCGGAGCCTGTCCCGAGCGTAGTCGAGGGGCCGAAGTAGTCGAAGGATACGAAATACTAACGACTAAATTATTGACGGCAATTGCGGGTTTTGCTATAATAACAGCATTAATGGTTGAGTTCCACATTGGAGGCGTCGGTAATGACCGAGAAAGGGTTTGCAATACGTTGCCCGCATTGCCAGGCCTGGAGTGTCTGGCCAGATGTGCACCCTGACCATGTAGCCCTTGAATCCCCCCAAGAATTACGGCGAGTTCTCCATGCCCTACATACAGCCCGTTTGAAGGGTGAGCGGGACATTTTTTCGCACCCCAAATTGTTGCGCTGTAGCAGCCCGCGCTCGTTGTGTCCGGCGTCTTTTGAGGCGTTTGTCTGCCGAACCGAGAAGACAGTAACCGCATTCCTGGAAGTGGTACAAGCGTGGTCCTTTAAGAGAGACTTCCGCCTTTACAAAGCAGATTGTGCAACGCGCTGGGACGGAAATTACTATGGCATCCTCTTCTGCACACAATCGATACCGCGCCTTAGCGAAATTCAACTCGAGTCCTTGATAGATCGTGAACTGCTCAGTCGCCTCATATTTGGTATAAGTGAAGAAATACAGGCGCCCCTGACCGTTTACGCCGCCAATGCTTTTAAACCAAAAGATAAAGAGGTTTCGTTTCACTGGATGCCAATAGAGGCCTACTCTTTGGAACGGAGGCTGGTTCCAGCAACATTTAATGAGTTTTGTAGGTGCTGCCGCAATATAGTAATGAAAAGACTTATTGATAGGTTTGAGGATAAGAAGATTGGTGTAGATAATTGCCCGATCAGGTTTGGTAAGGATGGCAAGTGTGCCGGTAAAGAGGCTGCTTGCAAGCAGCCTGTAAAAGATTGGACCCACTGTCCTGCTTTTATGAAGCAGCGTCAAGAATTTCCCTGCACTAATTCTGATCTTAAGCTGATTTGGCAGATCGAAGAGAAGTGGCGCTTGGGAGAGTCGATGGAGGGTGGAGTTAGGTATAAATGCCCAGCAGGCTTTATGGAGATAGGATTTCCTATCATAGTCCACGACCACGTTGTGGGTGTTGCAATGACTGGGCAATTTTTCTTTGACGAGCGGGAAATTGCTGATGTTAGGAATTTTGTCGACGAATGGAAAATACTAGAGGGGTGCGAAGAGGATTTGGAAGAGGCCAAAAACGTTCTGATATGCAAGGAGAAAGAAGCGCAGAAGGAGAAAAAAAGCAAATTCATGGTGACGGAAGAAGAAATAAAGGAGATTGCAGTTCTTGTGAGTCGAGATGTTGATCGAGTAACGCAGATGGCAAATTCGCGCTATCGTGATTTTCGCGGCAGGTCAGAATCTGCATTCAGGGAGGAAATGTTGGGATTCATACAAAACCATAAAATGGAGATAGATTTTTTTGAACAGAGGCTCATGCATGTGCTGGAAAGAATGCGGGAGTTCTGGGCATTTGAAGCTGTGTACCTCGCAGGATATTCTTTCAAAACCAAGGACATTTCTGTAATAGGTTTTAGCCATAAGTACAGAGAAGGAAAATCTTTCGGAATGCCGGGTAAGAAGGAAGGGGTCGCGGATGTGAGAGATTACCAGATGCATCCCTGTCCATATTTACATCTCACGGGGGAAGCTGTTCCACGGTATAACCCTCTTCTTCAGGATTTGTTGCTGATATTTAAGAAGGCAACGCATGACTCAGAGTTAATGATTCCAGAAGGTGAATACTACTTCTTTCTGCTAATCCCCTTTTTTGAAGAAGTCTATTCGTTTGTATTTGCGGTTCGGGATGAGGACGCCCTGTCCGATTTGCAGCAGCGCGCCCCACAGCGCGTCAGCGAATTGTGCCAAGATGAAATACTGGAAACATGTACTCAGGTTATATATCAATTTGGTGATGTGTGGTACAGTAAAGCCAGTGAGCGCGCTTGGAAGGAGTTTTCGGCCTTAGCAACACATCGTATCGGCAATGAGATTAGCAGCGTAGGTATGCTCCTGGACGTTCTTGCCAAGCAGATTATGGCTGATTCTGAATGGGCAAAGGAGTGGCAAGATAGATTGCCAATTATGCAGAAATGTACCAAAAGTGCGAAGGTTATGTTGACACAACAAGCCATGTTAACGGCAGAGATCAAGCCACAGCTTAAGGCAACGAATCTTGAGAATTTGGTCAAAAGGGCGACAATGGGCGTATTGCCTACCGAAGGGAGTTTAACGTTTGAAGATTCGCTAGAGGAAAGGGAGATTCGATTGGACGCGGATTTGATGGAGCAAGCCTTCCGGGAACTGACTGCTAATGCTGTCTATGCAGCAGGAGAGGAACTTAAGCTAACCGTTAAAGTGAATGAGAGTGACAAGGAACTTTGTATCTTTTTCTGTGACAATGGCCCGGGAATACCGGCCAAAGATGCTGACCGGGTATTTGAGCCACGTGTAAGTTCAAAACACTCTCGAAGCGGTTTAGGGTTAACTACTGTGCGCCGAATAGTTGAAGCGCATGGAGGTACCATTTGTGTCGGAGAATCGGACGTTGGTGCTAAATTCATTATCAAGATTCCATTGAGAGGAGATAAGAAATGACTGAATCAGAGAGTTCCCAGAAGTACTTTTTAATTGTCGATGACTTGGAACATCAACGTATCGCAATGAAGACCGCTATCCAAGCTGTTGTGCCAAGGTCGGAGTTCATTGAAGCGAGCAATTTCAACGGAGCATTAGAAATCGTTAAAGGGAAGACCGATCCTATTGACCTTGCTGTAGTAGACCTTAAGCTAAGTGATAACGACGAACAAGGTATTGAGTTGATAAGAACAATTAAAAGAGAATACCATAGACGGGGAGCCAAGACGATTCTTATCACTGCATATCCGGACGAAAAGAACCGGATTATGGCAAATGAGGCAGGGGCTGATGGTTATATCTCTAAACTTAATGATTCAGTAACTGTAGAACTCCAAGACATGATAAGGAAATTATTGGGACTTTGATGGGTGCGGCTAAATCAGGTGGTCGAATACACGGGTTAGCTTCTTGTGCTTGAGGTTTGCTGTGATGGCTTACGCCGTGTCTGTTATGCTCTTATGATGTCCGCGATTTTCGTTAGTATGTTAGTGCTGGGGTTAATCTTTCTTTTAGTTTTTTGATTCTGCGGTAGGACAGGTTGATGCGTTGGGGGGAGATTTTGCCTTCCTCTATCAGCTTTTTGATAATAGCAATGGCGCGCGAGGCGACATCTTCATCGAAGACGGAGTTGTTGGCGATAAGGATAATATCTACGCCAGCTTCAATGGCAGCGCGGAGAGCAGTTTCAAAGCCGTAATAGTCGGTAATCGCCCGCATCTGCATACAGTCGGAGATTATAACACCATCGAAATGCAACTGTTTCCGCAGGAGGCCGGTAAGGATGGGCTTTGAGAGAGTAGTGGGGAATTCGGCGTCGAGATTTGCGTTATAGACGTGCGCAGTCATTATCACATCCGCCAGTCCCTCGCGGATGAGATTTTCGTATGGTATTAACTCATTGCTCGACCAGGTATTGGTGATATCTGTCAGGCCGAGATGCGAATCGCCGGTGCTGCTGCCGTGCCCGGGGAAATGCTTTAGAGCGCAAAGTACGCCATACCTGTGATGGGCCTTTATGAACTCGGCTGCGTGGACGGTAACAACATTGGGGTCGGCGGAGAAGCTTCGGCCGAGTCGGCCTATAATGGGGTTGTCGGGATTGATGTTTAAGTCAACGATGGGGGCAAGATTTAGATTTATTCCAAGGCGGGCGAGGATTTTGGCGATTTGAGCGGCGTGCCTGCGAGTCAGGGACAAATCATTAATTGAGCCGAGATATTGAGCTGAGAGTGTCGGGGGGAAACCTGAACTTTGCTTTAATCTGCATACTTTTCCGCCTTCCTGGTCTATTGCTATCAACAGAGGAATTGGAGAAGCGGCCTGCAATTTGGCGATGAGTTGTTTTAGCTGGGCGGGCGATTCGATATTGCGTATTGGGGTACTTGTGGGGACATCGTAATTAAAGATAATGACGCCACCGATGTGGCGGTCGAAGATGTCACGGATAATGGGGGAATTATCGTTTACGTCGAGGCCTCGGAAGCCGACCATAATCATCTGGCCGATTTTGACATCCAGGCTGACATCAGCAGGGGTTGGGACCGGCAAAAATCCGGGTCCCCCAGCACAGCCGGCAAGTGACAGTACTACGGGGACAATGACGAGCAACAAGAGAAGTTGCCGCCGGGCTGATTGCGATGATGGAAAAATGGCGTATCTCATACTGAACTTGGATTTTTGATTATTATCGAGAAGAAGCGGCCTGCGTGTCAAGCGCGGATGATGTCGGCTGTTTTCCTCAGCCAGCCCGTGTTCTCGTGCTCGCCCAGTTCCCCGCCCTAAACTCCCTTGTCCCCACGAAGGCGGCGATTCGGCTCCCTCACCCCACATAGTGCCAACCGTCATTATTTCTTAGGACGCCTCGTTATCCTTCCTGCGTTTACAAAAAAGGCTTACGATGCCTCCCAGGAAAAGAAGAAAGAAACTCAGAACAACAAAACCCCAGTACGACATCTCTCTCAGCAGGATATATAGTTTTCGAACCACAGGTATGCAGAGAATCAATATCCCCGCTATGTCCCTCGTCCGCACCCACAACCCAGCACACAGAACGATGACCCCCAACGCCATTGCGGCATCCTTCCACCCTAACAGTGCCGGTAGGTAATCGAAGACAAATCCCACCAGCGAAATCGCTCCAATGACCGTAACGACCCTGGGCACCTTCCGCCCGAAACCCAGACAAATCACCATAGTCCCAAGCCCGGCCACGCCTCCCGTCGCTCCCACCGCCGTCAGACCATGTGCTTCTGCAAACTGCACAAACGCATCGGTTAGACCCAAAC
>Ga0210003_1004808_pt1 | contig 10551 bp, 10 predicted proteins | sample LantaG_FD_182804 | JGI IMG/M metagenome (GOLD analysis project Ga0210003, IMG submission 182804) | Deep subsurface microbial communities from Baltic Sea to uncover new lineages of life (NeLLi) - Landsort_02402 metaG (SPAdes) (version 2) | ecosystem: Environmental > Aquatic > Marine > Oceanic >...
AATGTGACTTTATTGAGCAAGAGTTAAATGATGATAAAAGTATTTGACGGTGAATTTGATGCCGCGATAATGCTTTGTATTGACCGCGGAAGACTTTGAAATGCTCGTTATTGCAGAAAAATAATCGATGTGCTTCTTTTTAATGCCTGTAGCGTTAGAGGCAGCGCTGAGGACACATATTTTATAATAATATGATCATAAAAGAGATACGACCAAAGACCATTTTATCCATATCGAAGGTTTATCCATATGTTATCAATCCCTACGTAGGCTGCCAGCATAATTGTTCATACTGCTATGCCCGTTTCATGAAAAGGTTTAGCGGACACCGTGAACCCTGGGGGCATTTTGTTGACGTAAAGGTCAATGCGCCCGAATTATTAAAAACAGCGGTCATCAGGAAAAGGTCCGGAAAGGTCTGGATAAGTGGCGTATGTGATCCCTACCAGCCGCTGGAGAAAAAATATAAACTGACCCGTCAATGTTTGGGAATACTTGCAGAAAATAATTGGCCGGTGGTGGTCCAAACAAAATCGCCTCTGGTCCTGCGGGATATGGATATACTAAAAAAAGGAAAAGATTTTGAAATAGGCCTTAGTATCGGAACAGCAGATGATAACATCAGAAAAATATTTGAGCCTGCTGCTCCGGCCATAAAGGATAGGGTAATGGCGCTTGATGAATTACACCGGGCTGGCTTGCGGACCTATGCCATGATTGCACCGATACTTCCGGGGGCAGAAGATCTTGCGGGAGTCCTGGCGGGAAAAGTTGACTATGTGATCATCGATCGAATGAACTATCGATATGCCGACTGGGTTTACCGGAAATACGGCCTGAAGGACAAAATGACGAATGATTTTTTTGATCAGGCAAGACAAAAACTTTCCCTGGCATTCAGTCAATGGGGTATTCATTGTTAAAGGAAAACTGTACCGCATTTGGCAGTATTTAATCAGGTTCGAAATTGTCCCATTCAGGTAGCATCGAGGGCAAACTGTTCATGCTTTTTATGAGGAGAGGGTCAAATTCGAAAATAGGGATACATCCTATTTTTAGATAATTAATATTCACTTTTAAATTTAGATGAATTGGGAAAGTATATTAAATTGGGAGGGAAAATAGAGACAGCTATTTTAATTAACACCACTTCTGTAAGATGGTAGGGAAGGTTCTACTTGCTCAATAATTCAGTAACTTTTTCTAACTTTTCGTATAAAGTTAATTAGTCTAATCCTTATACCTTATTAATTTTATAAATTAAAATAAGGAAAAATATAAAATATATAAATATGATTCATTCAGAAGAGAAGATAGTCAATATTTTAATAGAAAAGGGAAATGAATTATTCAAGCAACCATACAAGTACATAGAATTTACTAAAAATAAAGAATCAGATAAACTTCTAAACAATCTAAGAAATCATGGGTAAAAATTTTTACCTGGCTACTCGTAAAATTCATAATGACTATCAAGATGATGCTTCAAATGTCTGGAAGGGTAATCCAGGGAGTGCAATCATCGTAAGAAGATTTTTAGAATTTGATGGGGTAGGAATTAAGATTGTCACTATGGCAGTTAATACTTTGGCCAGAGATTTTAAGACACCCATGAAAGATTATATTAATATCGATATTTAACCAGATGTTCACGTAATGAGAGTTTTCAAAAGATTAGGATTTATATCTAAAGATGCGAGCAATGATGATTTAATTTATTGTGCCAGAGAATTAAATTCGATGTATCCCGGTATTTTTGATTTATCTTGCTGGGAAATTGGGAGAAGCTGGTGCAGGCCCAATGAAACTATTTGTGAAAAGTGTTATTTAAACAATGCCTGTAATAAAAAAATATAAAAAAATATTATTTTTTTTATAATGATAAGCTTAAAAAAAGAGAATAAATAAAATGATCGAAAAAATATTGTGTGGGGTGAAATATTATGAAATGTAAAGGGATTATTATTTCGACGATTGTTATTCTAATTATCTTTTCATTATTTGTGTCAGCTGTTTATGCGGATAATAGTGGGTATTTCCTTAAAGGATTTGCAGACGGGTTAAAGAACGGCTTACAGATGGGTATGCAGATAAGGCAAAAGAAAGAATTGAAGTGGAAGATAGAACAGGTAGAAGAATTAGAGAAAATATTTGAGCAATGGGAAATTTTTGCCGATACTGTTCAGAGGCTCGTGGAATCCGAACAGATAACCCCTGAATTGGGAAAAAAATTCTTGGTTCTAAATTCTCTATTACCAATGGATTTACAAGAACACGGACAAAGTTTATATAATGGAATAATGTCTGTTGATAAGGATAAAGTTGCAGATGAGAAACAATATTTTAAAAATATAATAGACACGATAAGTGTAACTAGTGGGCAGGTTAACTCAAAGACATTCGGTAATTTATCTAGTTTGCTTGCAAGTAATAAAAAAGCATTAATTAATCTTAATTTTGAAAGCGATTTTTCATATACAACTTCGCAGAGCGAGTTAAAATACAATTCTTTTGAAAATAAATGGGAATACGCTCCCCCGGGCAGCACTCCTAAATACAACGCTTTTGAAAATAAATGGGAATTTGCCATGCCCAATGAGAAGCCAAAATTCAATTCTTTTGAAAGCAAATGGGAATTTGCATCTTCCAAAGATCAAACAAAATATAATCCATTTGAAAATAAATGGTCTTATGAAGATCCTAATAATAATCTAAAATACAATCCTTTCCAAAATAAATGGGAATACGCTCCTTCGGGAAGCGTTCTTAAGTATAATCCTTTTGCAAATTCGTGGAGTTATGAATAATTAAAAAACAAAAAAGGTAAAGAGAACAGAGAATTGAATAAATAAAATAAATAGGGAAAGTGTGCCAAGTCAATAATTTGGTAACTTTTAGCGGAAAACCTATAGGATCTGAGGAGTTTATTAATAGGGTGTACCTATTTTAATTAATTTGATTCTTTTATTTCAACATAAAGAAAAGTAATTAGTTAATATTCAAGAAAGAGGGTATTATAATGAATTATCTGAATAAATCTTTATATATGCGTGGACAACAATGCCCAAGGCTTTTATGGTTTTCCTCTAGAAATCAATTGCCAGAACTTTCTTTGTATGATCAACATAAATTTGCCCAGGGAAGAGAATTTGAGAAATATGTAAAAAAACTTTTCCCTGACGGCACAGATTTAGGCACTCTTGAACATGGTGAAAATATTAAAGAGACTCAAAATTTGATTAGTCAAAGTAAGACAATTTTTGAAGCGAGTATGGTTTATAAAAATCTTTTCTTTAAAGGTGATATCCTTGAATGCTCAAGTGATGGTTGGAATCTATATGAAATAAAAGCTTCAACGGAAGCGAAGAAAGAGCATATTCCTGATTTAGCATTTCAAAAATTTGTTTGTGAAAAAAGTGGAATCAATATAAAAAAATGTTTTATTGAATATATTAATAAAGAGTATATTAAGAAAGGTAATATCATTCCAAATGAGTTGGTATTGCAAGAAGATGTAACCGAGAAAGTCAATCAAGTTAAGAATGTTGAGGAAAATTCAGAAGAATATATTAGAATAATCGAACAAGATAATCCTCCTAAAATATTAATATCAAAAAATTGCAATAATCCATATGAATGTCCCTTGAAAAAAGCATGCTGGGGTAATCTGCCGGAATATCATGTTATACAGTTGACTGACTGGCGGAAATATTGGGAGTTATTTGAAGAGGGAATATTAGATATAAAAGATATTCCTAAGAATGTAAAGCTATCTCCGAAAGACCAATTGATAAAAAAAGCAGTTGATGAAAATAAAATTTTAATTACAAAGGATAAGATAAGTGATTTTTTAAAAAATTTACAATATCCACTTTACTATTTTGATTTTGAAACTTTTGATACAGCTATTCCGATATTTAATCAGACTAAACCATACCAAAAAATTCCCTTCCAATATTCGCTTCATATCCAAGATGAAAATAATAAAGTAAATCATTTTGATTTTCTTGCACAGGGAGAGAAAGATCCTAGACCCTCTTTATTAAGTAAGTTGAAGAATAAAATTGGCAAAACTGGTGATATTATTGTCTATCATAAGTCCTTTGAAATAGGTATTCTTAAAGATTTAGCAAGAGATTTTCCTGAAAATAAAGATTGGATTGAAAATATGATAGATAGAATTATTGATCTAGAAGAACCATTTAAGAAATTGTATTATTATCATCCAAAACAAAAAGGAAAAACTTCTTTGAAAGTAGTTCTTCCTGCAATTACAGGAAAAGATTATTCGGATTTAGAAATTTCTGATGGAACAGATGCCAGCATGCAATTTTTCTATAGCTACATTAAACCTGAATTGAGTAATTTAGAAAAGATAAGGGAGAATCTTTTAAATTATTGTGGTTTAGATACTAAGGGAATGATATGGATAATTGAAGAATTAAAAAATGGTTAAGTGATTTAAAATTTGAATTTTTTAAATAAACAGGTTCCATTTCTTAGATAATTAATTCTTTACTTCTAAATAAAATAATTGGGAAGGCACGCAAAGTCAATAATTCGGTAACTTTTTGCGGGAAACCTATAGGGTCTCAGGAGTTCTTAAAAGGATGATTGAAACTTTAGATATTGTTATATATAGACGACCTAAGGTAAGACTTCGTGAAAGAGGAAAATAAACCATAGAAAAAATATGATGTGTCCCTATTTTTATTAATTTTGGCAGGATAAACGCAGTACTATATGTATTAGAATATTTGCGATCATGGGGCTAACGCCCCTCCAATCCAAATTGCCCATTATCATGGTTTTTGCTTTCGGATAAATTACGCCAATTATGGTAAATCCGCAAAAAAATGACTGGAATGTTATACGATAGGTGGAATCCCTCGCTAATTTGGGTCTATAGCGGTATCGTATCGCTACAGTTATTAAGGTTTTTTGAAAGTGAGTTGAATGTTTTGGAGTTTCATGTTAGGGAAAAAACGAGTGAAGATATAAAATGGATTGCCTTATATCTTATGGAGAATTGGGGTTCAGATAAAATTGTAAGCAGAAATAGAATTCATAATGCTGTGGAGCTTCCAGGTTTTATTGCAGAGCAAAAAAATAAACCTGTTGGAATTATACTTTACAACATTGAAAATAGCCAATGCGAAATTGTTATTTTGGAAAGTTTTATTGAAAAGAAAGGTATTGGGTCAACTTTGATTGGGCGTGTAAAGGAAATTGCAGTATATAAAGGATGTAAACGTCTTTGGCTAATAACAACAAATGACAATTTAGCTGCTATACGTTTTTATCAACTGAGAGGTTATTCGTTGGTGGCTATTTATAGAAATGCCCTGGAACAATCAAGAAAGCTAAAACCAGAGATTCCGTTTACAGGAATTGATGGAATACCTTTAAGAGATGAGATTGAACTAGAGTTATTATTAGAATAGAAAAAAATGACGTCGAAGATACCCAGCGTTAGGCGATGTTTAATAATTAAAATAAATAGAAAATAAATAAAGACACATCCCATTTTCTTAGACAATTAATATTTTACTTTTAAATTAGATAAATAGGGAAGGTGTGCCAGGTCAATAATTCGGTAACTTTTAACGGAAGACGCGCCAAGAAGTTTTATATGTCTTGCAGGGTGAAAGTCCTTGTTGGGTAAGGTCTAGCCAACCACCCATACCAAGTGTTGCATCAAAATGGGTAACCATTAGATGAAGCGTACACAGGGAAACAGATAGGCCATAGGGAAGACCGTACTTCCTGAAGTGAATTATACAGCCTCGTAAATAAAGATTAATGCAGATGGCGACGTCGTTTTCGCAACGGAAGCCACCACAAAAGAATCGCATATGGCGAGATTCTTAGAGGGTCTGTCGGGGTCTTGGCACATGGCATGTCTGTAGAGAGATATGGAGAACTTGGGAGACCCTATAAGCTCCTTATCAAAAGGTAAGTCTACCCGATGAAAAGAGAGGATGACTGATGGCATATAGGGAGTCGGATTAGCTCATAGTACTCTATGGAATAGAGGAAGGGGCTGACAGAATACCTAGCCTGCAAAGGAAACATTTGCCGGGCAAGTAGGACTGGGAAAACAAATGCAAACCTCACTGCAGGGAATAGCAAAGAAGGCAAAATAAAACTTTTTGTCTTTTACGGAAGCAAGTATTTCTGAAGAGCCCAGTGCGGTAGTTCCGCACGCTGGGATCTGTGCGGGGGCAGTAGGGTAACTGGCTGTCCTACCGTGACAACCTATAGGATCTGAGGAGTTTTTTAACCGGATGGTTGAGGCTTTAGATGTTAATGTAAATAGACGTCCTAAAGGAAGACCTCATAAAATGGAAAACTAAACCATAAAAAAAATAAGATGTGTCCTTATTTTAAATATAAACGAGTTATGTGTAATTGTGCCCTAAAAGGAATTAACTATGTCATTACTGGAGTTTGAAAAGAAATATTGGGAAAGCTTGGATAATCAGCAGAAGCAATTGTTGAGTCTTTATGAGGAAATAAAATCCAATGCTATTATTTCACTTGAAGAAAAGGATATTACAAAAGCAATTCTTCTCAGAATGAAAGTCTACTACGATGTTCAGGACAAAATTAAAAAATTTTTGAATAAGAGATATTTGTCACCAGCTTCTGATTTCTTTGTTGAGACAATAGTTTTTTATCTAAAAGTAATCTTCGATATAGAGGATATTGGTTTAGAGGTTCATTCAGAAAGACAAATACGACAAAAAAAGGGAACCATTAGGCCGGACATTTCCGTTTGGAAAAATAATAAGGTAGTTGCAATAGTTGAGTGTAAAACACAATTAGGCTGGAATCGAGATAAATGGGAAGAAGATTTTAAAAAAAGAGAGTCCAAACTAAAAAAAGAGTTTCCAAACGCAAAGGCGTTCTTGGTAGTAATGACTTCAAAAAATTGGCCTGGGTTTTCTAATGACAACAAAAAGGTCGGTGAACAATATTTCACCTTGTCCTCTATATGGCCAAAAAATATCTCTCTAGACAAAATTGATAATGTAATTATGAATCCTATTGAGGATCTATTTAAAAAGATTATATCGTGCGGCACAACAGCACATAATACAGTGTAAAAGACTACGCTTCACTCCGTTAAATATTGGTTTCGCTAAACTTCTTTTACACCGATACCATTAAGCGAAATGCCTAGTTTTAATGAGGAGATAGAGCATGTCAAGATGGAATGAGTGGGTAGATCTTGAGAAGAATGCAAGTTATAAAGGTTGCGGAGTTTATAAAATACGCTTAGCTAACTTAAAAGACTGTCCTATTGAGATTTCTCGATTTCTTGATAAAGATAAGGATGGAATTATTCAGATAGGTAATTCAAAAGATATAGAAAAACGGATAAAATGTTTTCATAGTGCAATGGAAGGAAAGAGATGTGCTCACGCAGAAGGGAAAAGATTGAATCTTATAAAGAAATATACCAACTTTATAGGAAGGTACAATAATTGTAAAATCCAATATTCCTTTAAGAAGTTGCGGAATAAAATTGAAGCTGGGAAGGAGGAGGAACGATTATTAAAGTGCTATTTTAAAAGGCATGGAGAAGTTCCACCACTCAATAACAATTTGCCTCGTAAAGATATTGACTGGGAAAGTCTTAATTGTGACTAATACTTATGATTATATTATTAAAATAGTAACACATCCCATTTTCTTAGAAAATTAATATTTTACTTTTATATTAGATAAATAGGGAAGGTGTACCAGGCCAATAATTCGGTAACTTTAATATCACCGGAGATATATTATGAAAATAAGAATTGCAACCTGGAATATGGCTTATTGGCAATATAAAAAATGTTTTGAAGAAGCATGGGATTATTATCTCAGAGAAATTGACGCGGATATTATCTTTTTTCAAGAAGCTAAACCTTCAAAGATAATTAAAGATGATAAGGACCATCTTGTTTGGAAAGAGATTGGTGGTAATCGTCCTTGGGGTTCAGGTGTATATAGTAAAAAACATAAATTAATTGAAGAAATTATAAAAACAGAATTCAAAGGTGCTTTTTCAATTGCCAATACTAACATAGACCATAAAAAATTAACCTTTATCTCATTATATGGACTTATGGAAAGTAATGGCCCTACAAAAGGTTATTCCATAACAAATCTTCATAGAATGCTTTCAGATTTAACTTGTATATTTAATGGTCATCTAGATGGTAAAAGGAATATCGTTTTGGGTGGAGATTTGAATGCCAGCGTACAATTAGATCCAATACAAAAGAATGATTCTCATAAGATCTTTTTTGATAGGCTTGAAGATTTCAATTTGAATGATTGTTTTAAATTATCAAATAAAGAATTTCCTGTTCAAACTCTCAGACATCATATAAGCAAAGTCAAATGGCAAAATGATTACTTTTTTGTTAGTAAACCAATCTCAAAAAAATTAATAAGCTGCGAAGTTATAGATAATGATAAAGCCCGGAAGTACAGCGACCATAATCCTGTAATTATTACATTAGATTTATAAAAAGAAAAAATTGGGTCTTTTTGAATTAAAGCCGAAAGGAAGGCATAGGAAGAAAGTTAATAAATAGGTGTCCCAATTATCTATACTATTATCTATATTCAATAGATCAGCAAAATCAGAAACTAGAATTATTTAATAGATTTTGAATAAAGGAGTTAGTATGCATAATAAAGAAACAGATTTCGAAGAAAAAATTAATTCACTAAAAAGAAGTGATTTTAAACCGTTGCTCAATTTAATTCCAGAAATCCAAGCAGCATCATGGTTTGGTAAACTAAAAGGTGGCAACAAAAATAAAGATGGCTCAATTTGCATGCCTTATTATGAAGAAAATAAAGTAGTAAGCCTATTCCGTTCAATAGCTTATGATATTCCTATTATTATCCCATTTGATTGGGGAAAATGGGAAAAGGGTCGAAAAATCGTTAATAATCCTTATTTCGATTACCAGACTGTTGATATAATTACTATTTGTAAAATTATTACCTCGATTGTTAGAAACGATAGATTTTGTGAGGGAGCTTTAATAAGTGCATTTGAGAGTGGACTTATTTTAAAATTATTAATATCACTTGAAAATCAATTAATGGAGGAGAAGAAAAAAGTGAGTAAAATTTGCCATACCATACATCAATTGTTTAGTGAAATGAAAAAATATCCCTACCCTTTTAATGAGCAAGATATACCAAAAAACGGAATTTATATTCTTTTTGAAAAAGGGGAATTTGCCCACTCTACTGATCACTCTACTGATAGAATCGTCAGAATCGGAACACATACTGGGAAAAATAAACTTCTGTCTCGATTGAAAGAACATTTTGTGAATGAAAACAAAGACAGAAGTATTTTTAGAAAAAATATTGGAAGAGCATTATTAAATAAAGATAACGATCCTTTTATAGAACAATGGAATAAAAAGAATTTAGCAAAAAAAATTAAAAAAGCATTGGATTTTAATTCCGATGAGTTTATTAAGCAGGAAAAAATTGAAAAAAGAATAAATGAAATTGAAAAAAGAGTAACAAAATATATAATAGACAATATTTCGTTTGTAGTATTTCAAATTGATGACAAAGATAAGAGGCTTGAACTTGAATCAAAGATTATTTCTACTGTTTCTCTTTGTGATGAGTGCAAGCCCTCTCCAGATTGGTTAGGATTATCTTCTCCAGAAGAAAAAATAAGAAAAAGCGGGCTTTGGTTAGTCAATAAACTTTGGAAATCTCCTCTATCAGAAAAGGATTTAAAAGAATTAAAGAATATATTGGAAAATGCTGGACACAGCGAGCAGAGGAGTAAGCTTTTGATCAGCAAATATCAAGGTTGTCTACTGGGGCTTGCAATCGGTGATGCATTAGGTGCCCCGGTTGAATTTCTAAGATTACAGGAAATCAAGAAGCGGTACGGCAAGGATGGAATCGCTGATTTTCATGGATGGGGTGGCTTTAAGCCAGGATCATATACAGATGATACTCAAATGTCATTGGCCACTGCTGTTGGGTGCATAAGAGCTTATCAAAGATGGCGTGACAGAGGAATCTGCCATTCTGCCTCTGTTGTCCATCATCGTTATCTGGACTGGCTTGAGTCTCAGAATGATCCAGTCCAGAGAAGGGGTCCGGGTAACACTTGCTTGAGTGCTTTACAAAGTGGAAAAATGGGGACGATTGAAGAGAAGATTAATGACAGCAAAGGTTGTGGTGGTGTCATGCGCACCGCCCCAGTCGGTTTAGCTTTTCCATCGGATAGGGCGTTTCAAGAAGGCGCAGAATATGCAGCTATAACTCATGGGCATCCTTCCGGATATTTACCGGCAGGATTTCTCTCTGGAATGATATCCTGTATTATTGAAGGTAAAACGCTGATGGAAGCAATAGATCTGTGCATTGGGCAGCTTATCAAATATGATGGACATAGCGAGACACTTGAAAAAATTGAACTTGCGCAAAAACTATCTGTTAGTCAAAAGTCGATTGAAGAATCGATTCAAACAATCGGAGAGGGATGGGTAGGAGAGGAAGCGTTAG
>Ga0210003_1004812_pt1 | contig 10550 bp, 7 predicted proteins | sample LantaG_FD_182804 | JGI IMG/M metagenome (GOLD analysis project Ga0210003, IMG submission 182804) | Deep subsurface microbial communities from Baltic Sea to uncover new lineages of life (NeLLi) - Landsort_02402 metaG (SPAdes) (version 2) | ecosystem: Environmental > Aquatic > Marine > Oceanic >...
AATATTTGCAAATTTAAATTAACTTAAAATAAGCGATTCCCTAAGGTGCACTTCCACTCGTAGCCTGTCGTGATTTACGGTCACATGGTAGAAACACCCTTGCCATATTCAAGAGTTTATACGAGTTTTAATAATTCGATTTTTAAAATTTTATTTGACTAAAATATAACATTAATATAATATATTTGTCAAATTTCCAATGTTAGTTGTCAAGGATATACTATACAATTTTTTAAAATAACTTTTCTAATTTATAATCCCTTTTAGCTTCTATTTCTCGCCGTGTAAACCAAGTTTTATAATCACTCTTTTTACTTTCTCTATATCTTCGTTACCTAAAGTTAGAGAAAGCATTTTCATCCATTTTGCGCTTCTTCCTAATAAGGTAACTCCGGCTTTAATTGCTGGGATTACTTTACCTCCAGTGACTTGTATTATTTCATATAATTTATTAATTTTCTTTTGCATTTCATTAACTTTTTGATAATTTCCTTTTTTAGCTTCTTTATACATTTGAATATAAGGTTCAATCCACACATTTCCTAATCCGGTAACTACCCCATTAGCTCCACAATTAAAAGCAGGCCCATCAAGATAGTCCTCACCTTGAATCCAGGAAAAAGATTCAGGTACTGGTGTATATACTCCTCGCGTAAAAGATACAAAATCTCCAGAACTATCTTTTACACCAGCAATATTTTCTTCTTGAGCAAGTTTTAATACCGTACTTAACTCTATTTTATTATGGGTGCATTGAGGAATATTATATAAAATTAAAGGTAGTGAACTATATTGAGCAATTTTTTTAAAATGTTCCATAATTGCCTCTTGTGAAACACTATAATAATAAGGAGTTACCGCAACAATATAATCAGGCCTATATTTTTCAATAATTTTAATTTCATTAATAACCATTTCTGTGGATGGTTGAATGCATGCCGCACAAAGAAATACTTTTCCTTCACTTATTTCTTTTACCACTTTAAACACTTCTACTTTTTCGTCTGTAGTTAACCAGGCTCCTTCACCTGTTGTTCCATTAATAAAAAGACCGTTTACACCTGCCGAAATAAGATAAGCAACCTGTTTCTTTAAAAGTTTAAAATCAATTTTCCCATTTTCATCTATAGGCAAAATTAAAGCAGGAATAACGCCTTCTAACTTTTTTTTAGCTATATTATTTATCATTTTCTATACTCCTTTATTTCCTATTATTTTCTATCTGATTTCTCTAATTCAAGTTTTCTACATATTTCTAATAATTCGTTTATTCTTTTGTCACTGGTAGAAGCTTGAATATCAGCCATCACAATATCACAGGGGGATAATTCGTGGTATATTTTTTCCATATCTTTCTTAATTTCATCTAAACTTGCCTCCTGCAGCCGAACTGGTGAATACATAACTGCCCTTCTTGCTTCGGGAAACATTTCTTTAACTTTCTTCATATCAGACATGATACCCATATCCAGATAGCCAACTTTGGGTAATTTTTTTATTTCTTCTAAATAAGGAGTAACATTCCAGTTACAAGTATGCATACCAAACCTTTCAAAACCACTTTCTGCAATTTTCTTATCATAAGGTAATAGAAATTCTCGATAAATTTTTGGAGAAACCATATTAACCGTACAATTACTTACGCAAAAATGATTAATGTAAAATCCAGACTTCCGCTGTCTTTTTTGAACTTTTTGGGCTAACCTTATCATTACTTCACAAATCGTCGAGAAAAAATAATGCACCAGGGCTGGCTTATCGTAAAAATCAGTAAATATTTTTTCACCCCTCAAATGAAAAGCATTATTTAGAACCCCTTGCCAATTTAAATATCCATGTATCTTCCCCCATTCTGCTTCGATTATATCCATTTGGCGGAAAATATCTTCTACAAAAGGGCTCGAAAGAATTTTATCAATATCTAATTTTTCAATTTCTTTAACAGATAATTTTTCTTTGTTTTTATCTATTTCCGGCCATCTATTCTTTTCATATACTAAGGGAAATCCACACACCATGGGTATAACATAAGCCCCGTAACATCCAGAAATAGTTGCTAAATCATCTTTATAATCCTCACTCCAGTAAGAAACCGAAGGAAATTTCTGGCACAGCTCTTTTTTCATTTTTATCAAACTAGCATAGCGATAAAAAGGATTTATATGCCACTTTTCTGAAAAATCAATACCACATCTTTGATGAAACCAAGCAGGTTCAAAACCTAAAGAAACTCGCATATCTGACTCTGTCCCATCAGCGGGTTCTCGCCTTGCCGGCCCACTTATGGGAATATGATTTCTTAATTTTAATATTTTCACAAAATTACACCTCTTGAAAATTTAAATAATCATTATTTCAATAAAATTTCTATTCATCTTAATCAATTTTCTTTAAGGATTCCATTCTGATAGACACCATATTTTTCAACTGCGATTTTTAAAGCCTTTAAATTCTCCTTACTTGCCCCTCGAGGTATTACACAACCCGAACTGAGAATATAACCTCCTCTTTTCCCGGCTGCTAATATACATCCTCTTGCTTCTTCAATAATTTGTTCTGGAGAATTATTAATAAAAGAAAGAGTATTTACTCCTCCCATCAAAGAAACACTGTTACCAAGAATTTTTCTCACTTGACCAGGGGTAAATCCCCCCAAGGGATCAAGTGGGCCAATGCAATCAATACCAGTTTTTGCTAAATCCTTTACAATAGGAAGTATATTACCACATATATGGCAATAAACTTTTACTTCCGGATCATAATGATGAAGTTCATAACATACATCTTTCATATGAGGGAAAATAAATTCACGCCAATGTTTTGGAGAGATAACTGACATATTAGCTACAGAATCATTTAATCTTAATATTTTAATCCCTAAATCAATATTAAATTTACCTTTTTCTATAGCAATAGCTACTCCTTTATCCATAGTTGCATGTACTAATTTTGGTTGTTCAATCAAATCTATCAGTGCATTACTATAACCCCGCAAATTAACATAAAAAGCTAACGTTGCTGAATCGCAATCTCCAATTAAACAGATTTTATTACCAGCATATTTAATCATTTCCCTTTGCCTATTACCACAACCAATTTCCACATAAAAAGATTTAGCAGGGATAGTAATCCTCTTAACATCGCTTAATTTCTTTATGATAGGTTCCTTATCACAGATCCAATAATGATGAAAAGCTATTTGCATAGGGTTTTCTAACTTAAAATCACTTGCATTATTTAGCCGAGTCATTAATCCGCCCATCATATCTATTTCACCTATATATTCTCCTTTTTTATTGACTTCAAAAACTCTATTATCTTTAATTAATACCTCCCTTTTAGGAAAGTGAAATTGCCGAACTCCGTCAGCCCCTACCATAAAACCTGCTTCAATAATAATTCTCAAAGCAGTAAGAGGATCTTTTAAAACCTCTATTAAACTTATCCCTAATAAATTAGCAGCTAAGTCAACCCATATTTTAGGCACAGAAGGCACTCTATCGGGGATACCACCTGAAATTGCTGTATAGATCCTATCTTCAGGTAACATAGATTTTCCTTTTTTATATTTTTCAATACTAATTTTTTATGATTAAAGAGACAAAAATATTTAATATTTTAAGTAAAATAAAATTTAGTTATTCTTTAAAATCAAACATAGAACTTATCTCCATATAGTATTAGGAATAAATAATACAATTTGTGGGACATAAGTAATTAATAAAAGAACAGCAATTAAAACTAAAAGCATAGGAAATACTTCTTTAATTACTGTCTTGAGTGGTGTGCCAGAAATTCCAGATACAATAAAAAGCAACATTCCAAAAGGAGGAGTAGACAAACCAATCATCATATTTAATACAATTACTACCCCAAAATGAACTAAATCAATTCCCAAGGCTTTTACTAAAGGTAAAACCATAGGGACAAATACTACCTGAATACAAGAAGTATCAACAAACATTCCCAGAATAATAAAAACTATATTTATAATGAAGAGTATTAAATATTTATTCTGAGTTACAGCTGATAAACTTCCATATAGTAAATCCGGAATATGTTCTATAGCCACAATATATGAAAAGCTAAAGGCAGCACCAACAATAAGAGAAAGAGTGCCAGTTGTTTTAACCGTATCTATAATTACCTCGATTAATTGCTTTACACCGATAGCTCGATAGACAAAAAATGAAATGAAAATTGCATAAAATCCTGCCAGGGCAGCAGCTTCAGTAGGAGTCACAATTCCGCTGTAGATACCACCCAAAAGAATTACCGGAGTTAAAAGAGCGGGAAAAGTTATAATAATAATTTTAATAAGTTCCCTAAAATGATAACTTTCCCCTTTAGGATAGTTTCTCTTTTTCGAGATATAAGCAACATAAACCATTAAAGCTATGGCAATTAAAATTCCCGGTATCATGCCACCTAAAAAAAGTTTTCCAATAGAAGCGCCAGAAAACATAGAATAAATAACCAACGGAATACTGGGTGGAAAAATAGGGCCGATAGTTGCCGAGGCTGCAGTAACAGCACAACTAAACCCGTCATCATAATTTTGTTTTCGCATAGCTTCTATTTCCATAATTCCCAAACCTGAGGCATCGGCAATGGCGGAACCAGTCATTCCAGAAAATATAAGAGAAGCAATTATATTAACATGTCCCATTCCTCCTCTCCATTTACCAACAAGAATGTTAGCAAATTTAAATACCATTTCAGTCACTTTTCCAGTATTCATCACTTTGGCAGTAAAAACAAAGAGAGGGACTGCAATAAGGATAAAGCTTACATTGAGATTAGTTAGTAGTTGAGTTGCCGCCATTTGTACACCAGCAGCTGGACCAGGAGCTAAGACAAAATAATAGATTGAACTCATCAACATGCCTAAAGCTATGGGAATCCTTAAAATAAAGGTTAAAACAAAACATAATATAAAAACAATTAGCGGAATATTCATCCTAATTCTCTCCTCGGTTAAGTTTTCTAAAATCTGTGATAATATCGTAGCCCAATCGCCCAATTATAATAATAAGAAACACCATATAAGGTGAAAAAGCTATATTCATAGGAATCTTAAGCACATCAGATTTCTTAAAAGACATAAAGTTTATATACCGATAAGTGGGATAAAGAGAAATAGAAAAAGCAATAAATACTAAGGTATTTCCCATTATTCTCATCCATATTTGAGTCCTGGGTTTGACTTTATCATAGATCATAGTAAACATCACATGAGAAGAGTCTCGCTGGGCAAAACAGGCTCCCAGTAGTGTTACCCAGATAAAAGCTATCAGCGTAAATTCTAAAGTCCAGGTAAGGGGAACCAGAAAATAACGGTAAAATATTTCTAACATAAAAACAATAAATAACAAGGAAAAAACTATCGATGAGGTGTAGATTTCTATAAAATCAAGTATAAAAATACTTATTTTCTTCCAAAGTTTTGTATTTTTCGTAATTTTTCAGTCTCCTTTATAAGCGAGGGTCTCACCATTACCAATGAAACCCTCGCTTTCTATTCCAGTAAAATTACCTCACCATTCCATTGATGATTATTTTAGTGCCTGAATTTCATCATAGAGAACCATATCCCAATTTTTGGAAATATCTTTGCTCTCTGTTAAATAAGAATTTTTGGCATAAGCAGCAAAGGCTTCTTTATCTGGATCTTCAATAATAATCAATCCCTGCCCTCTAAAGAAATCAAGTAACTCCGCTTCAGCTTTCAGGTTGGTCTCATCACAGAATTCCCGCGCTTTTTCTAGAGCTTTTCGAATGACTAATTTATCTATATCACTTAATGACTGCCATTTCTTTTCATTTATAGTTGGCCATACAGAATCGGCTAAGTGATCAGTAAGAATTATATATTTGGTTACTTCATAAAATTTAGCATTTTTGTCAGTAGGAAGGGGATTGTCTTGACCTTCGATAGCACCAGTTAGTAATCCTGTATACACTTCTCCAAAACTCATAGGAGTAGGACTACCACCCAACGCTTTTCCCAAAGCAATCCAAGTAGGACTGGCCGGTGTTCTTAATTTAACACCTTTCATATCTTCAGGTTTTCTAACTGGACCTACCTTTTCTACTAAATTAAGCTCTCTGGTTCCTAAATAAAAAGCAGCAAGAGGTCGTACACCAGTTTTTTGAGCTACTTCTTCAAAAATCTTTTTTCCGATCTCACCATTTAAGACTTTAGTCATATGATTATAACCACTAAAAGTATAGACTGCACTGAGCATAGATAGATAGGGAACGAATTCAGCTAACCAGCCACCGCTATAATAGGACATATCTAAGGTTCCTTCTCGGCAAGCTGCTAATTCTGCTTCCTGAGTGTAAATCTGACCTGCAACATAGAGATCTACAGTTATGTGTCCTGCTGAAAGATTCTCTACTTCCTCCTTGAAGACCTTCATTGCCTCTGTATGCGCATCCCCCGGCACACTTATGGAAGACCAAGTAAGTTTAACATCTGCTGCAAAGACATTTGTATAACTAAAAATCAAGAGTAAAGCAAAGACCATTAAAATAATTTCTAGCTTTCTGAATTTCATTTTGAAATCCTCCTTTAATTTTTTTTCAAGTTAAAATTACTTTCTGTTTCTTATGCTTACTAACCAATTTTTTTTACCTTCTTCAACACCTCCTTTATAGAGTAGTCGATGGATAAATCACTCGCCCCCACTAAACTATTTTTATTATTAAATCTTCTGCTGATTATAACTAATATTATTATACTCTATTTTGTTATCTTGAAAAAATTTTCTTTAATCTTCAACTTTATATCATAATTTAAGTTTGGGTCTTTTGCTTTATTCTAAAAACTCATTACTGCTCTCCATTTTTGCAAAATATACTGGCAAGAATATTCTGGAAACATCGCTTCATCAAAATGCAGAAGAAGCCCACTTTTTCCTCCGCTAGTTGCCCCTTTCATTCTATTGATATATTCATCTAAATTTTCTTTTCCCATTTTAGGCCATAAACCAAAATAACATTTCTTATAATCGATAAACTTTTGCATGGTTGTATCAAAATCATACATTTCAGGATTGCCCAAATTAATTGCTCGCACTTCCTCTAATTGTAAATAAGCCTCTAATAAATACTCATGTTTCCCGCAATAATGAACAAACCCTCCTCCAAATGCTCTTAAGGCTTTTTTATCGTAAGGAATAACAAATTCATCAATATACTCGGGGGATAGTAAGGTAGCACTATCTTCAGAAATTCGAACACCACCATTTCTCATATAAATTCCTCGAGATAGAGCATGACCATGGTAACAGATAGTTTTCTCTTCTTCTAAAACCTCTTTCAGTTTTTCGGTAACTTGTATATAGATTTCAGTGCATAAATTTAAAAGGTAATGCACAAATTTAGGATCATCATATAAATCATAAAAAATATTATTACCGTAAACAGCATGCGCAATTTCAAATGGACCCAAAGTATCAGGAAGATAAACATGAATCCATCCAGGCAATTCTTCCTTAAAAAATTGAAAATATTCAATAGACCTTTTCATTATATCAACTTCACTTAAATGTGGAATTTTAAATTTTTTAATCTCATCTTTAGTAAGATGGGAAGTTAGCCAGGCAAATGTATCTTTAGGTACTTTATATTTTAATCCAAACATAGCAGGAATAAATATAGTACCAAAATTAGGGCGTATACATATAGGCGCATCAAAAGCATTTTGTGCGCAACCTGCTATTTCTTCCAAATGTCCGTAAAGCATCTTTTCTTTATCAAAAAACTGCTCCTCCATATCATAAGTGCTACCCGGAACAGAAATATTTTGAGGTTTCCAAAAAATTAAAGGGAGATAATCCACTTCTTTATTTTCTAATACATCGGCAATTTTACCCTTCCCTTGAGGGTTTATTCTTTTTTTCTCTTCAACAATTTTAATTAATTTTTTTATTCCCCTATTCATTTCCAAGGTACCAGAGTCAGAGTCTAAGCCCAGAGCATATTTATTGATAATAGTTCTCCTTTTATTTCCTCCCATATAATGGCCCAAAGTTATTACAGGCTCTAAAGTCAGCTCCTTCTAAATCAAAGGTACCAAAAGAAGCCCAAGCTTTTGGCCTGAATATCTTCTCTTCCGGAACATTGTGCATGGCTACCGGTATCCTGAGCATAGAAGATAAAGTAATCAGATCTTTTCCGATATGACCATAACTTATCGCTCCATGATTAGCTCCCCAATTGTTCATCACCGAATAGACATCTCTAAAGGCCCCCTTGCCGGTTAAGATGGGAGCAAACCAGGTGGTAGGCCAGGTGGGGTCAGTGCGTTCATCCAAGATGTGGTGGATATCCGGAGAGAGATCTACGGTATAACCTTCGGCAATCTGTAGTACCGGTCCTAAGCTTTTGATCAGGTTTACTCTTACCATGGTCACCGGCATGACACCTTGAGTATAGAAGGTGGAGGAATACCCTCCTCCCCGGAAATATTCTAAACTGGCGGGAGACCATCGGGTAGCCTCCAGACACCCTATTACTTCTTCTTCGGTGATCTCCCAGAAGGGTTTCATAGTCGATTTTGCGTCTTTCTTCTGCTGTCCGGTCGCATCCAGGGTGGTGGCACCGGAATTGATCAGGTGAAGGATGCCCTCTTTGGCCAAGCCGGTCAGCTCTTTTCCGGTGACTCTCTTTACAGCCTTAGGGCTCCAGTAAGTTCGGATATCAGAAAAGATCTGGGCTCTATTGGTTAAAAGATGGTTGAACAACATAGCAACGCCGTTTAAGCTGTCGTTTTCGGTGGCAAAGACAAAGGCTTCCCTTATCCCGTTCCAATCAAAGGAGGTATTTAGGATCGTCTCCATAAAGTCTCCGTTGGGGAAGTGGTCAGTCCACTGTCTCTGTCCTTGAAAGCTGGAGGCAAGGGCATTATGGCCTTCGGCTTCCTCGGTATAGCCTATATCAGCCAATTTTTTATTGCCGACCATTAAGTCTCGGGCTATCAGGGTCATTTTGATCACCATCTCCCACTCGGCATCTTTTTGGGAACGGGAATGTTTTATCTCTTTTTTATTGCGGTCTTTTCCTTCCAGACAATTTTTCTTAACCCAGGGAAGGGCTTTTTCATATTCTTCTTTATCATATATCTCTTCTTCTATTCTTCTTATGATCTCGGTCATATCTACATATTCTGTTCTCATCCCCAGATAATCACAAAAAAAGGAAGGGTCAATTTGGGAACCGGCGATTCCCATAGAGACACTGCCGATAGAAAGATAAGATTTTCCTCTCATAGTGGCTGCAGCTAGTCCGGCTTTGGTAAATTGCAATAGTTTTTTTTCTACGTCTTCGGGGATACTATTATCATTTTGATCCTGAACATCTTTACCGTAGATACTAAAAGCCGGTAGTCCTATCTGGTCATGAGCGGAAAGGGCAGCAGAGAGGTATACTGCACCCGGTCTTTCGGTTCCATTAAAACCCCAGATAGCCTTGGGGATAAGGGGGTCCATGTCTATAGTCTCCATCCCGTAACACCAGCAGGGGGTGACACTCAGGGATACTCCTACACCTTCTTTGGTGAATTTATCAGCACATTTGGCTGCTTCTGTTACCCCTCCGATGGTGGTATCGGAGATGACACATTCTACCGGTAAACCATTAGAATGTCTTAAGTTTTTAGAAATTAAAGAAGCGGCGGTTCGAGCCATATCCATCGTTTGATTTTCTAATGATTCTCTAATTCCCCTTCTGCGTCCATCGATGATAGGTCGGATACCAACTTTAGGGAGAGTACCACACAATCTTTTTTGGAGAGTTGGCATTATTTATCCTCCTTTCAAATCAATTTGAATTATTTTTATCTCTAACAAACTATATTAACAATTCACATCCGTCAAATTATCTCTAGTTTTTTCATAACCCTCCTAACCTCTGCAATCTCCTCCTCGGTGCCAGGAGTTAAAGGTAGGCGAGGAATACCTGCATTATACCCCACCATCTTCATAGCTTCTTTTAAAAGAGAGGCAGGGTTAGTGCGACCATTCTGTCCCATTATTCTAAATAGTGGTAAATATTTTTGTTGTATTTTAGCTGCTTCTTCCACCTTTCCACTAAGAAACATTTCAATCATATCCCTTAATTGCACTCCTATTATATGAGAAGCGCCACTGATTATTCCTCCTATTCTCTTTGCTCCTCCCTGGGCAAAGGCTTCGAGGATCATCGTGTCATCTCCACAATAAATAATAAAATCTTCAGGAGTTATATTAATAAATTCAGTCATCTGTTTAGGATTAAGTTCTGCCTCTTCTTTTATGGCAATGATGTTTTCTATTTGGGAAAGTTTAGCTACCGTTTCAGGAAAAATATTAACTCCGGTGAAGATAGGAATGTTATAAAGCATTAATTGAATAGAAACTGATTCTGCCACCTTCTTGAAGTGATTATAGAGCTCGATCTGGGTGGGTTTGGTATAATAGGGAGAAATAACCATAGCAGTGGTGTAATCTAACTCTTCTGCTTTTTTGGCCAGAGCAATAGTTTCCATGGTAGAGACTGAACCT
>Ga0210003_1004818_pt1 | contig 10541 bp, 7 predicted proteins | sample LantaG_FD_182804 | JGI IMG/M metagenome (GOLD analysis project Ga0210003, IMG submission 182804) | Deep subsurface microbial communities from Baltic Sea to uncover new lineages of life (NeLLi) - Landsort_02402 metaG (SPAdes) (version 2) | ecosystem: Environmental > Aquatic > Marine > Oceanic >...
CCCGCTGATATAACCGTTTCTAATGATGCTGCTACCGATGAATCACCCGCTGATATAACTGTTTCCAATGATGCTGCAACTGAACTATCTCCTGCTGATATAACAGCTAAAAGTGAACTATCTACACCAGATATTGCTGCTGCTAATGAACTATCTCCTGCTGAAATCACTGTTTCCAATGATGCTGCTACCGATGAATCACCCGCTGATATAACCGTTTCTAATGATGATGCTACCGATGAATCACCCGCTGATATAACAGCTAAAAGTGAACTATCTACACCAGATATTGCTGCTGCTAATGAACTATCTCCTGCTGATATAACAGTTTCCAATGAAGTTGCAACTGAACTAATCACACTACTCAATGAAGTTATATTAGAAGTATTACTTGAAATAGCAGTACTAAGTGTATCACTAAGTTTTAATCCACTAGCTGATTTTGATAATGTTATTCCGTCTAATTCTAATGAAAAAACACTACCATTTAATTCAATACCTTCTCCATCTGTTGTATATGAACCAGGTGCAGCCATTTTAAACCATTCTTGTGTATCAACATCCGGTTTAATGGTTGTGCCAGTTGAATCTGTTTTACCTAAAACCCAACCAGAAGATGCGTTTGTTGAACCACTTTCAACGAATACAAAGTCACCTAATGTAATTTCATTATCTGGTAAACCATCTGCATCTGGTCGTCTAATCCAAGTACTTGATTTAACTAAATAAATACCATTTTCTGTTTTATCTGTTTGACCAGCAACTAACACTGAATCATCAACTACTAATAAAACACCATCAATAGTTGTAGTACCTGATAATGAAATATCATTTAGTGATGTTACTAAAACAGGTCCATGTGGAAAAATACCTTGTGCAACTGCATCAACATATGCTTTATTGGCTAAATCAAAATCACTTACTGGTGCAACATTAACAATTACTTGATTACCATTCATATCAATTGATCCTGCCATTGTACCACCACTTAACTTTAAGAATGTTAAAGCTTGACTTTCTCTTGTTGATACTTCTGTTGAAATTCCAGTTGATAATGAAGTTACTTCACTTCCTGTTGTTGATATTTCAGATGATAATGCTGTACTTAATGAAGTTACATCTCCACCAGAACTAGATATAGCAGTACTTAATGATGTTATATCTGATGTATAAGTAAACCCTGTTAATTCTCCACCTGACATTCCAAGAACTTCGCCGTTATGTAAAATAGTTGTAATATCTAATGTGTCACCACTTATAGTTGCAATTGATGTACTCAATGAAGTTATTTCACTTCCTGTTGTTGAAATTTCTCCTGATAATGCTGTACTTAATGAAGTCACATTTGAATCTGTTCCTGATAAAGATGTACTTAAACTTGTTATATCTGATGTATTACCTGTTATTTCACCGTATAATGCATCACTAACTTGAAATTCTTGTCCTATTAATTCTAATCCTTGACCTGCTGTATAAGCTGCACTTCTGGAAAATAATACCCAAACTTGTGTATCAACACCTGATTGAATATCTGCGGTATCTGTTGCATTTGATGAATTTAACACCCAAGATGAAGCTATATTAGTTGTACCTGATTCGACAAATACATAATCACCTATTGCAACTGTACTACCAGATTCAACTGCTCTTACTAATGTTGTACCACTAACTTGAAATACACCATTTTGTACTTCATCTGTTTGGTCTTTTATTAAAACTCTATCATCCTCATTAAAACTACTAATTCCATCAACAGTAGGTATTACTGTAAAACCACTAAGAGATGTACTATAATTACTATAATTTTCTGTTGATGCTACAACTACAGGTGTTTTAATATTAAAACCGGAACCAGAACCACCAATACCTTTTGTACCTATATATTTATAAAATGATATTCTAGGTGGATTAGATGATGCAGGAACAGTACCATAAAATGTAAGAACACCAGCAGCAGTATCAACTAACCAATCACCTTCACCGAAGAAAATTTGTGTAGTACCATCAGCTCTATAAAGTGTATAGTTATATGAACCATCCCCAAAATTAAAAGGAATAGTATCTTTTAAATCATCATGATAGAATGAACGCATGGTTGATCCTGGTAATAATGAACCTGGAATTTCTGTTAGTACTAATTTTTCGTGATATTTTACTACTCCACTTGATGCACCATCTGCTAAAGTAGGTGCTGTTGTTGGAATACTATCAGCTTGTGTCCATATTTGATCAGGTAAAATATTTGGATTACCTAATTTTGATTCTTCAAAAAAGTCTCTCGCAAGGATAGTTTCTGCTGCACCCATTGATTTTTTAAATAGACGACTGGATTTTTGTTCTGGTGTTAAAGCCATTTTATATTATAATTATTTTTTTAGTTTTTATCTATATTTATATTTTATATTTTATTTATACTATTGCACTTGCACTTAAACTTGTAAATTGTGGACCTGTTCCTGTAAATCCGATTCTTACCATAATAGCACCAGTGTATGTTATTGCACCAAATGTTATTCTTCTTACTGTAGCTGATGAACCAGTATAACCGTTTACAACAGCAGCTACACCATTTGCACCACTACCAGGATCACCTACACCCGCATAATATGCATCTGCATCAACCCATGATGTTTGTCCGGAAATTTGAACTTCAATTAATAAGTTAGCTTGACCAACTGATGTTATTGAAGATGCTCCATTAATTGTTAATGTAAATGAACCATTATTAGTAAATGAACCTAAATTAAATGTAGCCCATCTTGTTCCTGATATACCTGTTGAATAATCTGGACCAGCAGTTGTAGCATCAACATATGTTGTGAAATCACCAGCTGGATACTTATATGTTCCACCTATCAACATCATTTCGTTTACATACGCCCCTGTTTTTAATGATGTTGTAGAAACAAATGCTCCACCCCAACCTGTTGCTGGATATGAACCTGCTGCTGATAAAAGTCTTGAAGTTTCATTAGAAACTGTATCAATTCTGTATACACCTGATGAAACGATTGCTGCTGTACCTGCTGTACCTGCTAAGTTTTTAGCACCAATACTAAATGATATTGATTCTGCATAACCCGAACTAATTGTTGTTGATTTTCCTGTTTCAGAAAAAGAACTATTAGCAGATGGAACAACTGATGGTGCTGTGTCACCTACATTTGTTATATTTGAACCACTAAAACTATATATTGTAGGTCTGTAAAAATACCCTACTGCATTATTAACTGTAAAAGCAATAGCTGATACTGATGCACCTGTTGCCAATCCTGGTACACCTGATACATAACTTGTCATAGTAGGGAAAGTTGCCGAAGCCGCTGTTACGGTTGCTGTGGAAAGAGTATTTTCAACATAAAAATTATATGTTTCTGGTGATCCAGAACCAACAGTATGTACAAAATTTATATTTCTTAGTGTAGTACCAGGTGTTATAGATGGTAATGTACCACTTACACTCATTGCTGTAATACCACTCCAAAAACCAGCTTTACCAGCTTCACCGTCATAAGGATCGCTTTCAGTTAATGATATAATACCTGATGTTGTATCATCACCTGTTGTTAATATTACTTGATCTAATTGACCACTAGGACCATTCATAGTAAATGTACCAGTATCACCATTTAAACCTTCTGTTGGTGGTATTGTTACAGTCATACCAAAATTAGGTGTACTATCAACAGTAATTTGAGTTCTAGCGGTTCCTGTACCAGCTTCATTACCTGTATACTCTGTGCTTGTTATATTTAGATTACTAAACACACTATCCCAATTTGTACTAGGTGGTGCTGGTGCAAGAAGTAATAACATTTCATTAAATCTATCAACAGCTACACCGATTCTTGTAGATTCAGTAAAGTCAGTAAATATACCATCAGTATATGTTCCATCTTCTGCTGGACCTATTACTGTTGAACCAGAAACAGATGTTACATATTCATTTACATAATCAACTGTTGCTGCTGCTTGGGTATCACCACTTAAAGGTGTTGTTAAGTTTAATAAGTCTTGTGTTATTGTACTTTCTGCTATTTGTTTTCCTTGAATTTTAGGCATTTTTTACAAATTATTTTTTTAATTTTTATTTTCAATTTTATATATTAAATTTTAAACTTAATATTTTCTTTTTTTTTACACAGTTAAATGTATAAATGTTATTTTATCTGGTACACTTGCATTTAAATCGAACCCTGAAACTGGATTTCCAGTAACATAATTCCAATATAAATAATCTCCTGCTTGTTCACTACCCGATGCTCTCTTTGTTCCTGGTGTTATTCCGAAATCAGCAGAAGGTGCAAAATAACAATCATCACTTACTAAATTACCAACATTATATTGTACACCATTTATAAATACAGCAACTTTGGAATTAGATACGTTTCCGGAAATTATATATGTACTACAAGCTAATGGTGCTATACTACTCGTAGATAATGCTAACATATTAGTATTATTCGGTGATATAGCACTCGTTGATCCACTTATAGTTTTTAATGCACTTAAATCAACTGCGGTTATACCTGATAATTTATCAGTAAATGTTATTGTACTTGTACCAGAATTAAACACTGCACTCACAAAAGCATCACTATTATCTAAAAAACTTATATCTACTATATTTTCATTTGGCTGACCTTCATTAAATATCATTGAAGTTGTACCAGAATCAAATCTTGCAGAATCATAACCACTTGATTGTAATGTACTTAAATCAACATCTGTTGTAACACCACTTGCATCAGTAAGAGTTATCATACTTGTGCCTGAATTAAATGTAGCTGATATAAATGCATTACTATTATCTAAGAAACTTAAATCAACACTTTGTTCATATGCTGTTCCTTGGTTAAATATTAATTCCGTTGTACCAGAATCAAATACAGCTGTTTTAAATAAACTCGGATCAGATGTACCACCCGATGCACCAAAATTACCTGTATATTGAAAGAAAGAAGCTTTAATTGCTCCCCACCCCATATCAGATGGTGTATATCCTTCTGAGAAGTGAATTATACCAGCATAATAATCTACCGACCAAGCTCCTTCTGTTAAATAAATTTCTGTATCATTACTTCTCCATAATCTTACTGAATAACCATTACTTGGTAAATTTGTAACATTATGTGGAATATCTACGGGAGAAATCCAAGGTCTAATAAAAGTAGATCCTGAAAAGAAATTAAATGATTGACCATTTGAACCAAATATTTGTGTTAATGTACCCTTTTCAATTAATGTAACTGCTGAATTTGAAACAGATTCCGCCACAGCTGCTGTATAATCGTTTGCATATGCAATATCCGATGACCACACTTCATTAAGTCTGACATTATGTGATGATTTATATTCACTTTCATATACCGCTTGGGTATTTTCAGTCATCACCTTTCCTAAGGCATGGAAATATGCTAATTTTCTTTGTTCTATTGCTGATAATGAACCCATTTTACATTATATTTTTATTTTTCAGTTGAGAATATCTCTCTTAATATCATATATAACTCGTATAAATCTTGTTTGTCAAAACTCATACCATTGGATGTCATATACTCTTCATTTTCTTGGATCATATTCAAGAAAAATGTTTTATCTGTTATCTTAGTTATTTCAAACTTATTCATTTGTATATATCAATTATTTTTTTAAATCCAATTCCCTTCAACGAAATCTATACCACCTATATATTTACCAGATGCACTTGAATTAAATGTGATTTTCAAATAAACATATGTTGAACTTCCACCTTGTCCTAAAGTAAATTTAAGAGAATTTGGGTTAGTTGTTCCTACTCCTAATCCATATTCTAAAATATCAACTCGACACCCTGCACCATTAACTAATACACCACCAATATATTGTGAAGATAATGTATACCAATTTAAACCATCAACACTTATTTCAAATTCAATATTAGCTAAATCGGCTTCTGTTAAATTATAATCACTAAATTGAATAACACCACTAGAAACATTAGCACCATTAGTATCAAATTTTCTATAATAATATTTATCACCACTATATCCCGTATAACTTGGTTGTGTAGGTGCCATTGGATCGTATGAACTAAAATTATATTGTGGATATACTAATCTATCTCCTAATACTTGTAATCCTGTTCCACTATCAGTACTACCTAAACTTGTAGTACTATCCCAAGGTGTAGATAAATCACTTTCTAATCTCAAATCTTCACTTCTAAACATTTCAGAATTTCTATCTGATAAATCTACAAATGTATCAATTATATAATTATAGGTAGGTGAATTAACACTTACACCAGTTGTCCAATCATATACAGTTCCACTTGCTCTTGGAGTATCAATTGTTCCTGTTCCATGATTCCAATTTGTTTGATTTATTTGGTTTGTAATCCAATCTAATTTATCATATTCAGCACCAGTTGTATCGTGTTGTTCTGTCCATGTACCACCTACGAAGGTATCATAAGAACCTCCCTCTCCGTGTATATTTAATGTTTCATCTGTAAAAATTAAATCATTATCTTCAATTCTTACTTGTTGTGATGTTGGGTATGTTCTACTATTAAGATTATTAATACCCGTTAAATTAACATGCCATTCAGAATTTAATGTATAAAAATATACACCACTTATTTGTTTAATAACAGGATTTTCTTCTAATACAGTTAGTGTGCCTGTTATACCCGCTGTTAGGGTTTCTGTATCTCTAAATATATTATTTTGTGTAAATGTATATGTTCCATTAGTGCTATTATTATGTGTTAATGTTACACTAAATCTACCCCCTTGTACTATTATTGCACTAATATTAATAGTAATAGATATATTAGCTTTATATCTATCAGCATCAACACCAAAATTCGAAACTGAAATTGTTATATTATTTGATGTAGATGTATCATCTGCTGTTAATGGTACAGTGTATGTGGCTAATGGTGTTGTACCATTTGCACCAAATACGGTTGCTGTAAATGTAGTAGTTAAATCATAAATACTAAATGTACCGGCAGTAGAATAATTAGGTGATATAGAATTTCTTATTGTTGTATGTGTTTCACCACCCACCCATGTACCTATATCATAAGGATTTCCTGATGAAGTCGGTAAAGCAATATATCTTGTTGTAGTTGATACAGGAGATATAGTTGCATCTGTTATACCATCACTTGTATTAAAATGAGAAGAATATGCTGGGGGTGGAATATAAATATTTACTCTTTTTGAAGTTCCTCCTTCATTTTGTGCTCTTACATCAACACCAATAAAATTTAATATAGTGGCTCCTGATAATACAAGAACACCTTCATCTTCAATATTTACCGCACCACCACCTGTTCCACCAGATGCAATTAAATCATCTACATATTTCTTGTTAACTATATCATTGGGATTTATCGGTGTTGCACCTAATACTTGTTTACTTCTTATCTGTGGCATTATCTATATGATACTTTTTTAGTATATATTAAAATAGAATATAGAAAAAATAATCCGATTACTTCTAAAAATAATCGGATTTATATCAAATGTGTTGATTTTCAATTTGTTAGACATTAACTTCTATTAAATAAATAAAATCAATTAAATCAATTGTATCTAAATTATAATTTGCAACACTTTCTGTCCAATATAATTTATCTCCATATCTTTCATCTCCAACGACTAATGCCGTTAAACCACCATCACGGGAGAAATAACAATCACCGGAATTTTTATCTCCTGTACTTACTTCAACACCATTTACAAAAACTCTAACATATGAAGATAGTTTAGGACTATCTAATATTGGTGTATTACAAGCTAAATCACCATCGGTTGTAGTAACTAATCCAGACATATTAAGATTGGCTTTAGAATATACTGTTGTTCCATTTGGATCAGGTGTACATCCAGGTTGTGTCATCACTTTTTTAGCTTCATTGAGTTTAGCTAATGCTTGAGCAGATTCAGTAGATGATGAAAAATCTAAATAAATATCATTTTTATCTTCTACTTTGATTAAAACTACGTTAGCTTTCTTATAGAAATACGCAATATGTGGATCAAGTGTATATCTTAATTTAGAATTCTTATCATAGATTCTCATTCTTGTATCCGTCGCTGTTGGTGTAGCTAAGAAATTACTTAATTGATAATTAGCCATATTAAATATAATTCAATTTTCATTTATATATAAAAAATGTAAAACAAAAATAAAAAACCACAAACATGTTTGTGGTTTCATTTATTATCATATTTTTTTATAATATCCCCAATCATCTGGTTTTAATCGTCTCATTGATAAAATTGCATCTGTGTGAATATAAAACACACCATCTTGTAATTTTACTAAAAAAATTTCATCTTTATATTTAATTAAATCACCCTCTTTAAAAGGACATTTTGTGAGTTTATATTTAGGAATAATGGGTTTTACTACCTCTACTTTTACTACTTCCGGTTTTTTTACCTCTACTTTTATTACTTCCGGTTTTACTACTTCCTTTGGTTTTACTACCTCTGTAATTAAATTTTTATCTTTTTTAAATACAACAGGTTTCTTATTATCAATAACCGGCTTATTTTTTGAAGAGTTATCAACAAATGAGAGTTTAACTTTAGTTACATCAAAATTATCCTTAGAAATATTTTTAGAAATATCCTTTTGTTTTAAAGATTTATCTACAAATGAGAGTTTAACTTTATCTACAGCAACATTATCATTATCTTGTTTCACCATATCTGGTTCACTTGGGATAATAATATCTTTTTGTTTATCTGTTTTATTAGTAAATAATATTTTAGCCATGCTCTACTTACAAAAATTTAATAGTATATATTAAAATTGTAAGTAGATTATTTGGCTAAGTGGATTATTATAAGTCTAACATGAATTCAAGAGAACGAAGTTGTGATTCGGTCAAATCTTCTGGAAGTCCGTCTACACCTAATTTTACAAAGTCTAATGCAATATCTTCTTCCATTAAAGTATTGTATTCTTCAATTTGATTTTTTCTATCATCAATAGAAACAACATATTCTTCTGATAATGTTGATAATTCTGAATTAAATACACCAAGATCGAGGATTTTATATCTATCACCTTCTGTTATTGGTTTTCCTTCATCATCTTTTTCTGAATGTGATTCACATAACAGAATTCTTTTTTCCTCATATTCTTTAAAACCTTCACTTGGTTTTAAAATTTCTTCGAAGATAGATTTATCTTCTTCAACTTGCGCCTCTAATTTTTTTCTGTTTTTAAGAACAGTAAATGCAAATTTAACACCTTTTAATTCTGATACACTGTCTAAAGCGTCCATTGCTAATCCGAAATTTTTTCTTTTCATCTAATTAAATTTTATTTTTTATATTTTTGTTTTTATACAAATTTTAATTTCAATAATATATATTGAATGTGTTTGGTTCATACCAAATAAAAAAATCGACTTTTTTTATTAAAATCGACTTTTTTATTAAAAAACTTGATATTTTTATGTTAATACGATTGCAAATCTAACAATATTTGTGAATCCACTTTCATCAATTAAATTGATTTTATAATTAAATGTTCCTTTTGGATAATTACCATATACAACAATACTTTCCATATCATCAGTAGAAATTAAATCATTCATTATAAATGTTTCACTCATTCTAAATAATTCAGCAAATTCTATTGTACCATCTAATCTATTTGTTAATGTTGTTGGATTATAAGCTGGGTATTTAGTAATATAATAATTGTAAAGTGTTGTTCCTGTGTTATCTAACACATATGATTCTAATGTTACACCTGTTGTTGTAAATGTATCTCTATTATATGTAACATCTTTTATTTTAATATTATAAACAGATGATGAATTATCATCTAATGTTATAATATGTGTTTCTCCAAATTGAACTGTATCATAATCAAGGAATCCTGAGTCACCAGCTTCTTTATATTGATAGAATAATACTAAATTACTAAAATCTGGAGCTGGTCCTATTTTTTCTATACTAAATAATAAACTACCTGTTCCACCATATGCAATTTCAAATACTGTTCCATTATATGTTACAGAAATGAATTCTGTTGGGAATGTAAATGTAAATTCTTGTGTTCCTCCTAAATCCCAAACAAAACTACCACCTGAGTTAGCAACTGTGGCTGTATATCCACTTATCACTACATATGAAGTAGTTCCTGAATCACCTGTAAATATAAATGATACCTCAGTCATAGCTGGACCCATTGTAAATGTTTCTCCACTAGACAATATTATATCACCATCAACAATCATTGTCTTGGAATATAATACTTGATTACCTGCTTCATCTGATACCGTATATTCTATTTCATATTGTCCTGGTGTAGTAATTGATGTATATTCAGTAATACCAGATACGGTATCTATCCAAAGATTTATTTCTGAATTAGGAATTGTACCATCTACATTATCGGTTACGTTATAAACTGTTTTACGAATAACATCATTTTTTGTAACACCCTCAGATGGTACTTGTGTATCTCCAGGTATATCCATTGTAAATGTATTACCGATACCTGTATTCCAATTGATTACAGGT
>Ga0210003_1004819_pt1 | contig 10539 bp, 17 predicted proteins | sample LantaG_FD_182804 | JGI IMG/M metagenome (GOLD analysis project Ga0210003, IMG submission 182804) | Deep subsurface microbial communities from Baltic Sea to uncover new lineages of life (NeLLi) - Landsort_02402 metaG (SPAdes) (version 2) | ecosystem: Environmental > Aquatic > Marine > Oceanic >...
GCAGCCGAACCATTAAATGATATGATGAAAGATATTAAACAAAGTGGTGATCCTAAAAAAATTATAAATAGTTTAAAAACATATATTCAGAAAAGTGGTGAATCTATTAAAAAACAATTAGTGGATGTCAAATCAATTGGAGATACCAAAGATGATGAAAATAGTTTATTTAAATTCTTATATACTGAATTATTTGGTTTATACACAGCTATAAAAGGTGTTCAGGCAACACAAAAAGTAAATAATACATACTTTAATGAAATATTTAAAAAAGCTGATAAAAACTTTGTTAAAGCCATGAGTGCTAAAGAAAAGAAAGCTTCGGGTATGATAGAAGCTTATATTAAAACACTTATAGGTAAAGATGGAAGTTTTAATAAAATTGCAGGTATAACAGAATCTAAAATATATGAAGAATTAGATACGCCAAATACACAAAAAGTAGATGAAGATCCAAATGCACAAAAAGTAGATCCAAATACACAAAAAGATACCAAAGAAGAAGAACCCAAAGAAGATGAAAATCTAACAAAATTAAAAGGTGTCACACAAAAATGGTTAACAAATATTTTATCACCTATAATGAATTCAGAAGCTCCAAAAGGCGAAAAAGGTGGAGAAGAAGGTGATATAATACCAACTGTTGATAAAAGTCAAGTTAGAAGAGATGTTGTACAAGATATGGTAAAAAATTCATCAATAAGAGACTTACAAGTTTTTAGAAATAGACTTGGTAAAAAACAAGGACTTGCAAAAGATTCTGATGAATTGAAAAGTAAATGGCCCGTTGGAAAATAATTATGAAACTTGGATACGTTACAAGAGACCTATTAGAAAAATATAAAAAGAAACTGAAATAGTGAAACGATTAAAACTATATGAGGACTTTGACTTCAATGATGATGACTTTGATTTTGAAGAAGAAAACGAACCTGATGACATTAAAGAATTATGGAGTGTCTTAACTGATAAAATTTATGAACTTTATAGTGAAGTATTTGTTCGTTTTGTGCCGAAAGGGAGAATTTCTACTTTTAAGAATAGTGATGGTATTATAATTGAAGATTTAAAACACAGAAAAGATATATTATTAATTAAGAAAATAAAAGGGAAATTAAGAGACTCAACAATACTTTTTCAACTTACTTTTTTGTATGATAGGTTTATAGTTGATAATGAACATGTTGTAGAACAAGTAATGGATATAGTTAAACAATTAAAAACAAGTATGGATGAAACAGGTGTGTATGTTTACAAGCATAATCCAATAAGTGAAAATTTTGACTTCAATGATGAAGATTTTGATTTTGCTGAAGACAATGAATATGATTACCCATTTGAAATTGATGATACTATTTTTACAACATTACCACATTTAGACTACTGGATAACAAAATTGAAAAAATGGGCAAGAACACAAATAATTGCCAACCCACACAAAGTTGCAGATATTAAACATGCATCAGAACTTGATATAGATAATGTGGGATATATGGTGCAATTGGAATCTTTAAATCACGTATGGTTTAAAGCTAAAGACTTTAAACTATTTGATATAAAGAATGAAAATTTTGACTTCAATGATGAAGACTTTGATTTTGATGAAGAAGACGAAAACCCTGATATATCTATACCTGATGAGGAATTTGTAAAATTCTTAAAGGATAATAATTGTTATGATAGATTTATAGAAAATTTCAATGACCACCTTAAATCAAGTAGAAAATTTCATAAATCTAATAATTTATATGATTATATTAAAAGTAGAGGAGAAAGAGAAGATTTTATTCAATATGCATTTGATTGGGAATTGGATGATTATAATTTTTGGGAAAATTTAGAAGGAAATTGGATGGAAATTCTGAATCCAACTGAAGATGAGCCAGCCTTCTACTGATGCCCTTTTAGATAATAACTAAGAAAAACCTATCAATTATTTGATAGGTTTTTCATTTAAATTAAACAATAGATTACAGACAGTATATAAGAAATAAAAAATATTTAATATATGCTACCAAAATTTGTAATAACAGAAAGTGATAAAACACCAGTATTAAGTACATTGATGGCTAATGGTAAAAGTAAAACTATTGAAGATTTCAACATATATGAAGAATATCTTGAAAGATTTAATGAAAAACCATCAAGCTTGAAAATTATTAATGATGAAGTAGATTTTTTTGATACAGAAAAAATCAGAAGTGGATTATCAAATTCTTTCCCAAAATTAGAACTTTTGTTTAAAGATGAATATTATTCAATGAAAGATAAAGTGCATATTTCTAAAAGAGAAATATGGCTAATTGATGATGGATATATATTAGCTTTATCTATAGACGGAGCTGATACATTTTTTAATGATCCAAAAGATGATATTGGTGTAAGTAATAATTTTGAAATTTGTGATTATAATAGTTTAACAGTTCCAAACATTAATTCTAAAAACTACAAAGAAGAAACTATTGAAAAGATTGTTAAAGCTTTTGAAGATGCAATAATGATTGAAAAGAAAAGAACTACAATTGGCATGGCTGCCGTTGATAATGGTGAACTATATGTTAAAGATTTTAATTTAGGTAAAAATTTCAACATAAAGGAAATGGATTTACATTATGGTGATGGATTTGTCGATTTTAATAAAAAATTATTAAGGAAACTAAAGAAGGATAAAAAAGGTTTAGTGTTATTTCATGGTGATCCTGGAACAGGAAAAACATTCTATATTAGACACTTACTAACTAAAATTAGTCAAACCGATAATGTCCTGTATTTCCCACCAACAATGGTTAATACAATAACAGATCCTGGATTTGTAAATTTCATAAATACATGGGTTAATGATAATGAAAAAAGTTGTATCTTATTAATAGAAGATGCTGAACCATTATTAGTGTCAAGAGATCATGATGAACGAAATATTGGTATAACCAATCTATTAAATTTAACTGATGGGTTGTTAAATGATATTTTTGGAATTAAAATTATTTGCACATTTAATACATCTTTAAGTAATTTAGATAAAGCTTTATTAAGACCTGAAAGATTAATTGCTCGTAAAGAATTTACACCTTTAACAAAGGAAAAAGGATTATTATTAGCAGAAAAAATCAAGATCGATAAAGAAAAAATCAATGATGGTATGACTTTAGCTGAAATTTATTCTATTAAAAAGAATAGTGAAGTACTTTTACATGATGTTGGTGTAAAGAGAAAAACAATTGGTTTTTAATAAAAAAATTATTAAATTTAAATATGAAAAAAGTAGATAGAGTATTTACAATCTTGTTAGTAATTCAAATTGTTATAATATTTATATTTGGATTCATTGATGTGAGTGAACTTTTAAAAACATTATCTTTTGTTGGTATAATATCAACAATTAGTATATGGTATATGTTAACTTTGAAAAATAAAACAAACGGTAAATAATGGGTGTAAAAATATTTTCAACATCAAAATCTATTTCTATCGCAGATAGAATTAGTAAATCTTATGGTAAAGACATTGCCAAATCAGATTTTAAAATATTTTCAGATGGGGAATTTTGTCATGGTTTAAGTGAAAATGTTAGAGGTGAAAAGGTTTTTATAATCGCATCCCTATATTCATCACTTAATGATATAGATAAAATTCTTAATTTAGTTCCAAATGAATTTCAAGATGAAGCTAAAGAACATTTAAAACAATTAGTATCTTCATCTGATAGTGTCTTCGAATTATTACAAATGATAGATGCAGCTAAACGAGCTTCAGCAAAGGAAATTATAGCTGTTATCCCATACTTTGGATGGGGTCGTCAAGATAGGAAAGATAAACCAAGAGTTCCTATTACTGCAAAATTACTAGCAAATTTAATAGCCAAGGCAGGTGCAACAAGAGTTATGGCTGTTGACTTACATGCTGAACAAATTCAGGGATTCTTTGACATTCCTGTAGATGCTTTAAATAGTCTTCCGACATTTGCACCGTATATCAATTCTTTAGGTTTCGGTAAATCTTTAATTATAGGATCACCTGATGAAGGTGGTGGAAAGAGGGCAAAACCTTATTCCCATCATTTTAAAACCAAGATGATCTTTATGTATAAAGAAAGGGATGAAGCTAATGTTGTAAGTAGAATGGAATTAATCGGTAATGTTAATGGTAAAAATGTAGTGTTTATTGATGATATTATTGATACAGCGGGCACAATTACAAATGCGGCTGACATACTGATCAACGAAAAAGGAGCAAAAAGTGTAAGAGCTTGTATAACACATCCTGTTTTATCAGGTCCAGCTTATGATAGAATTGAAAATTCTCAATTAACGGAATTGATTGTTACAGATACAATTCCTCTAACTCAAAAATCAGATAAGATAAAAGTTATATCCATATCTGATATGATTGCTAAAACTATTTATAAGATGAATACAAATGAATCAATAAGTAGTTTATTTAATTAATATATAAAAAGAAAAAAGAAGATGAAAATAAAAAAATTCAATGAAAATAAAGAACATGGTTGGAAATCCACAACTGATAAGGATAAAGTTATTGAATCTTTTAATGAATTAACAGGAAAGATTGAATCATTAGAAATTGAAATAGCCAACGCCAGGGATGATTATGGTGATTTACAAGGAAAATATAGAACAATGGCAGATCAATTACGGACATTAATAAGAAATTGGGACGAAAATTACATGTAGTTATATAAAAATAAAAAGGGAAGATTTAATCTTCCCTTTTTTCGTTACTTTTTAACACAATTCCCAAGTTTTTCCAATTCTATCAATCCTTTTATAAAAACAAGATTATATCCATCTTCGTCTTTTGTTAAAATAATGAGTTCTTTTATATCTTCACCATCTAACTTGGCATATATTTTAGATTCCTCACCATCATTTACTTCAATCAATTCTTTATATAATGTTAAATCTAATTCGTCTTGAAAATTTATTTTTTCACTTGTTAAGATTATCATCTTATCTAATTTTTGAAGAACAGTACTCATTTCATCTTCAATTTCAATTTCCATATCACCAACCATTCCAAATAGATTATGATTTAAAACAATGGTTGTTACATCTTCGTTACCTTTATACTTTTCGTATAAATCTGTTGGGGTTTGTGATAAACCCATCAATACAATTGTAAATAAAATTACAAATAAGCTAATAAATTTTTTCATAGTCTTTTGTTGTTTTTTGGACACTAATTGTGTCATTATTAATTTCTTTTTCTTCAATTTTTGATACATTATCTTTGAATATGTTATAATACGTACCAATATCTTTTAGTTCTTCAATACTTTTTTTAACAATCTCTTTGTTGTGATTAATGGTTATTATATGAGTTCTATGTTCACTTGAAAATGTAATTAAGAACACCACAAATACCATTATTAAAAGTACATTACTCCAATTTATATTTTTCATTTTTAAATTTTTATTTTTTAGTATTTATTAGTTTTGAGCTAACTCTTTTTAATTCTCTAACTACTTTTTCAGTATCAAAAGGTATATCATCAATATATCCTTCTTCTTCCATTTTTGTTAAAGAAATTTCATTAACTACTTCTTCAGTATCAAAAGGTATATCATCAATATATTCTTCTTCTTGAAATGTCATTACTGACGATTCTACTACTGGTAAATTTGATATTGTTGCTTCGCTGTTTACGTGAGTTGGTACTATCATTCCTAAAAATATTACACTTACTATAGCCACGATTATTCCTAATTTTTTCATTTTTTTTTATTATTTATTTTTTATTATTTATTTTTTATTCATCTGAATATTTATCAGATAGGTTTTCTTTGAATTCTATTGTTTCATATGGTGTTATTATCCACAATACAATATAAAGTAAAAAGAATGGATAAGCTGAAAACATACCTACAACGAAAATTAATCTAATAATCATTGGATCTATTTCAAAATAATTTGATATCCCTGAACAAACACCACCTATCATTTTTGATTGTTTGTCTCTTTTTAATGTGTTCTTAAAAGTATATTTTTTAGATTCTTTACCATAAGGTGCAATTATCCATAATAAAATATAGAGTAAGAAAAATGGGTATACTGATACCGTTCCTACGATAAAAATCAATCTGGTAATAACTGGGTCAATGTTGAAATAATTTGCAATTCCTGAACAAACACCAGCGATCATTTTATCTTGTTTGTCTCTTGTCAATTTTTGTTTGAAGTAATTTTTCATTTTTTTTATTTTGTTTACATATACCTTTACCATTTCCGTGCCAAACTTTTCAACTCCTTGATAATCAATCATTTATGGTATATAATCTATAAATTTGTACATAAAAGTGCATCATAGTGTAGCAAAATGTGCACGCTGACGAATATTATAAACATATCCAATCATTTTTATTATATAATGTATGAAAAACAGAGATATTTATAAAGTAAAACAGATATTAGAAAAATGGTATGATTATGAAGATAGAAATATATCATATGTTGTTTTTAAAAATATGGAAATAGCTAATACATTAATAAGTACTTTCAATAATATGGTGATACGATCAGAAGACTATGAAAATAGAAAAAAAATTATATGTAAAAAATATTCATCAGGTATGAATGGTGTTGAATACATCATAGATAATAAAGATGATTTCAATAAAGAAATGGATGATTTAGATTATAATTATATTAAGAGTAATCAATTGTTAGATAGTGAATGTATGGCCCAATTTTATAAGATAAACTTTGAAGATTTACCTGAAAATATAAGTGCTAAACAAATTAGTGAAATATCTTTTATGGTTACTTATTCATAACAGTAGTGTAGTGGTAGTTCATATTGGTAATTGATAATTTGCAAATTCACTCATATAATGTGAACATTTAGTTCCGTTTCCATCCTCTGGATCTTTTTCCCCATTTGTTTTTAGAAATGTTTTAACTCCCTTGTTTCCAACCAAATGTGCGGCTGTTAAAATTCCTGATTCTGTCATTTCTATACCATTAATAGTTTTTCCTATATAATGTTCATATCCCTTGAAACTAATTCTTTTTCTTAGATAATGTTTATTGTTTTTCAACAATATAGCAAGATCTTTATCTTGTTGTTCAGATGACCATATAGTAGGATCTTTCACAAAATCATTTACTCTAATATTACTACCAATATCTTTAAATGCCAAATTTCCGAACTGATATTTTCCAACATATACTGGTTTTTTAATCTTTTTACCATTTCTTTTTACCGTCACATATCTAACTTTATTCCAGTGTCCTGAACTTTCTTTAAATGCAAGTTTTTCTAAATAATCTGTAGATGGTTTGAGTTTTGATTTAATATTTACTGTATCTACTGTTGATATGTTTTTAGTTGTTTTATTGTCAATTTTACTTATATCAGTTGTTATAACATTTTCTATAGAATTATCTATATTCACAGATTCAGCATTTATAATATCCATCATAGATAATGATGTTGTTGTTACAATAAGAAATACTGATAGATAAATCAATTTCTTTTTAAGATTTACGTTTTTTATAAAATGATCCAATTTTTCTATTATTTTATTTAAAAGTTTTTTTGCTTGTTCTTTAGTAATTTCAGTTCTTTCATTTAATAATTTAATTGATTTATTCAATAATGTTCCTATTAAAAATTTAGACTTTTTATCCAAAGAATCAATTATAGTCCAAAATCTAGTATTTGTTTTAGGGATTTTTTCTTCAATGACATTCCATTCAACTTCATTGTCTGAAATCCAATTCATTCCTTCATTTACATCAGAAAAGATGAAATTTAATTTTTGTTCAAAAATATAATCATTATAATTTAACACGTTTAAAAATTTCTTTTCCTTATATATAAAAAAATAACCCCCACAAAAATGTGAGGATTACTTGGTCGTGTTTAGGCACACATAAATTTTTATCGTTTCTTCAATTCAGGGTGTTGTTTAATTAATTCTTCAGCTTTTTCATAATCTTCATTTTGAATTAATTCATTTAACATTTCTTGTGGTGATAAATCTTTTTTAGGTTTTGTGAATCCACCACCATCTATAATACCACCTTTAGCTAAACCTTCTTCAATATCTTCTTTACTTAAACCCATTTTTTCTAACATATCCAAATTAGCTTTTTGTTCATCTTCCAATTTTTGAAGAAGTTCATCAAGATTTGGTATAGAATCCAAAATTTCTTGGTCTGGATCTTCTTGTGTCATTTGTTCCATATACATCTTACGTGATACAATATCAGCAACTAATGGTTTAACATGTTCCCCAATTTCTTTTGTCTGATCAGACAATGCAAATTTACCAACAACCATTGTAATAGTAACTCTTACTTTTTTTAGTTCTTCTTTTAATCTATCTTCAAACTTCAATGTAAATAGATTTTCATAATACTCATCTGTTTTCTGTGATGGCAACATGTAGAAACCTATGTAGTAATAACATTTATACCGACTTTCTTTATAATCTTTAAATCTACTTTGACTATTTGCAAGAGTATCTTTAAAAAATTTGTAAAATATTGGATAATCTGATTTGAGTTCTTCTAATTTAATTTCTGTGTTCATCATAAGTTGTTGTATTTTTTTATATTTAAATATAATAATTATTTTTCAGTTTACAAAATTATTTTAAATAATTTAGTATCCAATGCCCGTTTAATTCCTGGGTTAATAGTGTATTACTTTCCAACCAATCACCACTATTTAAGTATAGAAAGTTTCTAATCCTTTTAATTTCTGGCGTATGTGAGTGACCACATATCACATTACAATTATAATACTTATTGTGTTTTTTAAGTTTACTTTTATATCTACTTATAACCTTTAACCCAATCTTAAAAATATTTTTTGAAAATTTAGAAAGTATGTTAAATTCGACACCTTCTTGAACATTAATTTTACCTTTTTTAAGTAATAGTCCATAATGTATTTTCTTCAATTTACCGAAAAATCTAATAACCTTGTTAATTTTCTTTAACATATAAGGACTATCTGTTATTTTATTTTTAAATATAGTATTGTGTCCATGTGATATATAATAAGATGAATGAAATTCAGGAACATTTGGATAATACATATAATCCCCATAAACTTTTACATTATATTTATCCCATATCTTTTCTATTATCTTTTCATTCTTATCAAAATTTTCATGATTACCAATTGTATAGATAACTTTAGTGTCTTTTAGATTTATCATCCATTTGAAAAATTTTAATTCTTCTTCTGATAATTCTTTATTATTTCTATTTAGATATATTTCATCTATAATATCACCATTAAGAAACAAATTTTCACATTGATTTTCTTGAAGAAATTTCTGCAAAATTTTCCAATTGGAAAAAGGATTTCCAAGATGTAAATCTGATATGATTATTGTTTTATACATATTTAAAGAAAGTTAGATTTTCTTAATGTAATATATTCTTCAAAATCTGCTTCCTCATCTATTTCCAAATTTAGAAATGGTGTTTCACGGTAATTAAATACCAAGTATTTTACAAAACCAATGTTGTTTTCAATATTACCCTCATGTAGAGCAAACAAAGGATCTGTTTCTGATAATCTTTCTTCAATAACTTTTAAAATTTTTTTCATACTACCCACATGTTAAAAAAATCCGTATTGTTAAGACCTGTAAATCTAAAATGATCTTTATTTTCTTTTGGTATTTCTTTACCAATGTATTTTTCTAATAATACTACAAATTCATCAAAATTCATTTGATTATATTTGTCCCTAATTTCAATTGAATCTTTTAATTCTTTCATTTTTTATTTAATTTTCTAATTTAACTTCGCTTTTTACTACTGTATATTTTCTAACTCCAGATGTAAGTATCTTATTATCTAAAAAGATAATAAAAGATCCTGGTTCGTAACCATCATAATAAGGATAATATCTCACTCCCAAATCACCTTCTTCAAGAATAACTTTAACTTCTTGTTTGAACATTGAATCACAAACAAAAGTGATAACATCTTCATCACCATTCATGTATGTTACATCTATAGTTAAATCTAAACTATAAACAGGATATGGTTTTTCAGGTTTATTACTACTACAACCCACCATAAAAATACCCACTAATAATAATAACAATAATTTTTTCATTTTTTTCATTTTTAATTAATCAATTTCATTCCAATTTTCATTTCCAGTTTTATTTCCAATTATTAATTGTGATATACCAATTATTAATTGTGATATACCAAATATATAATCCCAAACACCACCTAAATATCCTCCACCAATTATAGCATAATACATTATTGCTATACCACAATAGGTTAATATTGTCCCTAATATTATTAATTCTAATTTTTTTCTCATTAAAATGTGTAATTTTTAGTTTCTTTACGACACTTAAACTGACTTAAATGATTATTTTTTTCTCTTGAACCTCTTTGAAGTTTTGCTGTTTTTCTTTTCATTACGAAACCTTCCAACATATCTGTTTTTACAATATCTTCCCAAATTTCAGTGAAATTTTCATAAAAAGTTTTAACCATCCAAATGTTTTCACTTATTTGATATAAATATCTTGTTTC
>Ga0210003_1004820_pt1 | contig 10539 bp, 12 predicted proteins | sample LantaG_FD_182804 | JGI IMG/M metagenome (GOLD analysis project Ga0210003, IMG submission 182804) | Deep subsurface microbial communities from Baltic Sea to uncover new lineages of life (NeLLi) - Landsort_02402 metaG (SPAdes) (version 2) | ecosystem: Environmental > Aquatic > Marine > Oceanic >...
CGGGCTATGGCGCGGCCACACTCGGGGCCGGCGACTCGGAGACCGCGTTCACTTGCATCAGGTACGCGGCCTCGGCCGTGCTCGATGCCTGGGAGGCCTCGATCGAGGCCCTCCAGTACACGATCGTCACCGTGGTCAATGACCGCGGGAAGACCTACACGCGCTTCTTGGTCCGCAAGGTGGCCGTCCCCCGCCGCGAGCCGGCCCAGCCCTATGGCGAAAAATCCTACGTCCAAGTCCAGGGGGTGATCTGCTAATGGCCATCACCGCCTACACACTCACGCGGCTCGGCGAGGTGACCACGGTCACCGTTACGAGCGACCTGGCCGGGACGATCTACTACCACTGGTACACGGACGGCTGTTACGTGGGCGGCGGCCAGTCGGCCTCCCGCTCGTTTTACTTGGGTCTCTCGGACCAGACGCGGGTCGAGGTCGTCGATACGAACGACGCGGACTTCGACCCGGTGGCCGGGGCCCCGGCCGGCTGGCCGGCCCGCCGCACGCTCTGGTGGGTCCGCTCGATCGAGGCGGACGTCGCCAGCTACCGGGTCGAGCAGAAGCTGGGGGCCGGCGACTGGTCGACACTGGCGATCGTTCACGACCGGCCCGAGGCCTGGGACTACGCGGTCATGACCGACCGGCTCGACGACCTCTCCGACTACACCTGGCGGGTGGTGCCGGTCGACGCGGCCGGCAACGACGGCACGCCTTTCACGATCGGCCCCGAGCAGATCGTCCGCACACCCGACGCCCCCAACTTCACGATTACGTTCGACGCCGGAACCACCAAGGTCACCTTTGCCGAATGAGGAATGACGAAATTCAAATGAAGAATGACCCAACCTCGCGCTGCCCTTCGACATTCGTCATTTGATTTTCGTCATTCAAACCCCTAACCCCTGATCCCTAACCCCTCACCACTAAGATGGTCTACCACGCACACCGAGCCGACAGCCTGCGAATCGAGGTCGCCGCGGCCGAGGTCCAGCACCTCGTCGCCGTGGGCACGATCCCCGGTGTGGTGGTCGAGGCGGTGGCCGCCCGCTGCGGACCGGGCGCCGCCCGGCTGCGGAGCTCGGCCGATCGCGAACGGCTCCGGTTCCTGGCACCCGGGTCGGCCGTGTGGGGCCTGGAGGTCGAGGCGGACGTCGACACGACGTGGCTTCTCCAGGACGGGGAGGACCCGGACAAGTGGGTCCGGGTGGCCCGCTATGGCGACCACCTGGTCGTCGGCCAGGCCGAGGGCCGGGTGCTCTTGGCCGACCGGTTCGCCAACGGGGTGGGGCACGACGACGTCCTGGCGGCCGAGGCGCTGGCCGGCGACGTCACCGGCTACACGCTCACGCTCAAAAACGATTCGCTGAGGCGGTTCTCCCACCTGGTGGCCTGGATTGACGCCGACGTCGCCGGGCTGGAGATCTCCGACGACGACGCCACCTGGGTCGCGCCGACGACCGAGGCCACGGGCCTTGCCCTGGCGGACGTCGGCCCGGGCGCCACCGACACGCTCTACCTGCGGCGGACGATCGGCGTGGCGGCCGAGTCCGATCCCGAGATCCTGACCCATTTGCACTTTGCCTACGACGCCCTGTAGAGGGCACGCATTTCTCACGAAATAGGAGACCATCCATGAGTCTTTACCACTGCAAAGTCGAGGGCATTGTGACCGGTGCCGTCGCCAACACCTTCACCACCCTGCTGGGGCTGAAGTTCGCCGACACCCTGGGCCACCGCGCCAAGCTCCGCAAGCTGGTGATCGGCGGCGGCGGCGGCGCGCCGCAGGACCTGCAAGTCTCGCTCCGCCTGCGGAAGACCGACATCACGGCCGACGGGACATCGACGGCCGTCAACGTCAACACGATCGGCAAGGCCGACCCCACGGCGGTGGCCTCGAACGTCGCGGCGATCGGCAAGACCTACACCGTCGAGCCGACCACGATGGGGACCGACACGCTCGGGGGCGCGGCGATGAACACCCGCGGCGGCGTGGTTCTCGAGTGGCCCGGCGACGACGCGCCGACCTGGGGCAGGAAAGAATGTCTCTGCTTGGAGGGGGCCCCCGGCGAGGCGGTCGCCGCCAAGCTCGAGGTCTACGCCTGCTGGGAGGAATAAGCCGCCCATTCGACATTCGTCATTTGAATTTCGTCATTCCTCATTGGAGGCCCGTCATGGCGATGTACTTGCACCGCGAGAGCCGCCGGGTGTACTTGTCGGCCGACTGGTCGGAGCTGCCCGGCGTGTCGGCCGTGTTTGCCGGCCATGCCGGCGGACGCGACTCGGGGCTGAACGATCCGAAGACCCGCGCCGCCGCCCGCGCCGTGCTCGAGCGGGACTGGATCAAAGCCCCCGACCTCTCGGCCGTGGGGGATTTTTCCAACGGCCTTTTCCTCGAGCGGGTCCCGCGGGAGCTGTGGGTGATCGAAAGGAAGAATGTCCGGGCCCCGACGGAGGCCGACCTGGCGGCCCACGTCCTGGCCGCCGCCAAAACCCGCCGGATCGCCGAACTCCGCGACGAGACCTTAGAGCGGATCATCCACAACTTCCCCGCCTTCCTGGCCGCGCGGGACGCCGTCGAGGCAGCAACCGATCCGGCCGCCGTCGAGGCCGTGGAACTGGGAGACTGACATGGCATCCGGCGATACACTCTTGATCTTTACGCCGCTGGCGAACGAGCCGCCGGCGGCGAACATGGCGACGTTCGACGCCCGCAACCAGCACCCGGTCCTCGACTTCGACGACACGACCAACGAGTCGGCCGTCTTCTCCGGCGTGATGCCGCAGCACTACGGCGGCGGCGGCGTGACGGTGCTCCTGCACTACGCCATGACCTCGGCGGTTGCCCTGACCGTCGACTGGGACGTGGCCTTCGAGCGGATCGGCGACCAGCAGCTCGACATCGACGGCGACTCGTTCGCCGCGGTGAACTCGGTTGACAATACCACGGTCCCCGGCACGGCCGGACTGGTCGACGTCGTCGCGGTGGCCTTCGCCGACGGAGTCGACATGGACAGCGTGGCGGCCGGCGAGGCCTTTCGGCTCAAGGTGACCCGTGACGCCGTAAGCGACGACGCCGCCGGCGACGCGGAGCTGCTGCGGATCGAAATCCGGGAGACGTAGGATGGCCCGGTCGTTTGACTTAGGATCTAGTGAATATCTACGCTACGCCGGCGCCCCGGTCATCGTGCCGCCCTTCTCGATGACCTGCTGGGCGTACCCGCTGGACATTACGAATTTCTCGGCCTTGATGGCGATCGCGTCGAGTGGCAATTACCGCGATACCCACTATCTGGGACTGGCCGGCCACGTCGCCGGCGACCCCGTCTATGCGGTCACCGGCGACGCCGGCGCCTGGGGTACCGCCGAGACCAGTTCCGGGTACTCATCAGGCTCCTGGCAACATTTCTGCGGTGTCTGGTCGGCGACCAACGCTCGGGCCGTTTACCTTGACGGCGCGAACAAAGGCACCGACGCCACAAGCAAGACACCCGCTGGCATCGACCAGACCGCCCTGGCCAACCGCTGGGGCAACGGTCTGGCCAACGCCTTCCTCGACGGCCGCATGGCCTGGCCGGCGATCTGGAATGTGGCCCTTACCGATGCTGAGGTAGCCCAGTTGGCGGCGGGTTTCTGCCCGCTCTTAATTCGGCCGCAGAACCTGGTGGCCTTTTGGCCGCTCGGCGGCCTGCACGGCGCGAACGACAACGACATTGTCGGCGGCTACCACCTGACGGCGATCAACACGCCGACCTGGGCCGAGCACCCGGGCGGGTTGTGGTATCCGAGCGGGGCGGCGATCGGGCTGCCGATCCCCGTAGCGGCCGACGTCTACCCGATCGCCTCGCTGCGGACCTTCGGCCGCCGGCCGCCCATCCGGCATCCGGCGTCCCACGTGGTGCCGACGCCCCGGCGACTGCCCTTCGTGCCGTTCCTCTCGACGGTGGCCCGCCAGCCACCGGCCCGCCGGCCCGGGTCGCGGCTGCCCTGGCCCGGTTACACCCCGGCCCCGTCGGCCGACGTCTACCCAATCTCCGCCCTGCACACCACCGGCCGCCGCGGCGATCGCCGCCGGCCGGCGTCCCGCGTGGTGCCGACGCCCCGGCGGATCCCGTTGGTGCCGATCCTCTTGCCCCCGCGCGCCGCCGCGGCCGCGGCCCGCCGTCGACGACGCCGTCGCCAAAAATCGCTGGCGGCCGATCCGGCCGTTTTCCGCACTCGCTTCCAGCACGACGCCCGCGGGCTGTATCGCGTCTTCAACGCCGCCGAGTATCGGTTTTATCGCTCCAACGCCGCCCCGCCGGTCGAGGGCGACGTCCCCTTCGCCACCTCGGCGACGCTCCCCCACACCCCGGCCGACCTCTACGCCGACGGCACCTGGTACCTCTCGGCCAGTTACTTCAACGGGGTGATCGACTCGGGTTTCCTGCCGTTGGGCCCCGCCGGCGAGACCTACTTGCGGCTCGACCTGGCGGACGGTGAGGAGTCCGACTCGCCGCCGGCCGGGCCGACCGACTGGCGCCTGGAGCTCGACGCCGGGGGCGTGGTCCGCGTGGTCGGCTTCTATTGGGAGTCGGGCGCGCTGCGGGCCGACACCTGGTCGCTCGCCTACACCGTCGACGGCGGCGACCCGCCCGAGGATACGCCCGACGTCACCGTCGCCATGGCCGCCGGCCTGGCGGTGTTGGACTACGCCCTCCCCGCACAGCCCGACGGGACAACCGTCAAGGTCCGGCTGCAAACCAGCCGCGACGACGACGACGCCCCGGTCTATTCGGAGGCCTCGGAGATCAAGACCGCCACGGCCGACGCCGCCGGCCCCACCGCGCCGCTCGACGCCCAGCGCTGGGCCGGCCGGCTGCCGGCCGAGGAATAACGAATATGGCCGCCACGATCATCGGACCGATCACCGAGCCTTTTCCGAAGCCGGTCTACCCGCCGATGGTGCTGACCAAAAAGGCCTGGGCGGACGACTGGGAGGTCCGGCTCGACCTCGAGCTGGTCGAGGCCACGCTGGCCACCCCGGCCCACGACTTGTCCCGCGCCCAGGTTCGGGCCCGCTATGGGCCCGCTGTAAAACAGCCGTGGGAAGCGGCCTACGTGGCCCGGGCCTCGCGGTTCCTGGCCGCCGGGACCTGGCTCCGCGTGATCGTCGTCGGCGACTCCGGGCCGGCCGTCTTGTGGACCGGCCGGGTCGGCGGCGAGACCCGCGACGTCTTCGGCTCCGAGGGGGGCCGTCGCGGAAGGCAGTCGTGGGTGGCATACGGCCCGATGCAGATCTTGCGCAAGATCCACGTTTCCGAGTCCCGCTGGTGGGTCGACGGTGCGGAGAAGCTGCTGGGCTGGATCCCCTCGGCCAACGACCGCGACGGCCGCAACTGCCTGGTTGGCAACCGCTCGGACGACAAGCACGACGGCTGCTATTTGTACGGTGGCACCTCGGTCTGGACGCACCACGATTACCTCGAGTACGTCCTGGACCGGTTCGTTGACGAGTCGGACGACGACGGCCCGGCCTGGACGCTCGGCGGCCAGGCCGAGCTCCTCAAGGACTTCTCGGAAAACATCCCGTTCGGCACCACGCAGCCCGTCTCCGAGATTCTCTCGAAACTGATCCCACCCCGGTTCGGCGTCGACTACACGATCTGCGACACCGACGACGGCTTCGAGATCCGCGTCCACGCCCTCTCCGCTCGCGAGGTATCGTTCGGGGGCAAGACCCTCCCAAAGAATCCGCTGACCGTCGAGATCAAGACCGGCACCACCCGCGACAACCTGCGGACGCGCGTGGTCGAGACGGCCGACCACTGCTACGGCAAGATCCGCGTGCTGGGGGCCCAGGCCGTCTGCTGCTGCTCGCTGGCCGGCTCCCGGTACTGGGACGAGCGGATCGCCGGCAGCCTCGCCCCGAAGTGGCACGACGACCTGGCGACCACCTACAAGAACGGCACGGGCGTCGTCGCCGACCCCCCCCAAGAGCACGACGCCGTCCGCGACCTCGACCTTTTTAGACCCGTCTACCAGCACTACGGGGCGGCCGACGACTGGGATTTCCAGACGGTCGACGGCATCCCGCAGGCGGCCCCCTACCTCGACGCCGCCGGCCAGCTCAACCCGAAGCTGGCCGCCGACTATCAGCAGACCGTCCGCGAGACGCTGACCTGGCTCCCCTTGTGGGAGGGGTTCGACTACGCGCTCGATCCGCCCGCCGACCACAACCCGGCCGGCTGGACGCCCGAGCTGCGGCCGGTGGCCTGCTGGATCCTGGCCGAGCCCTGGGGCACCTTTCCCGATCCCGAGACCGATCACTCCCAATCCTGCGAGGCGGCCCACATCGGCGTGGCCGCCGCCAAGACCGACTGGGGGGTATGGCTCTCGGCCAGCCCCAACCACCGGCTAGCCATGAACCACTGGTTCCCCGCCAAGGCAACCGAGCGGCCGCCCGTGTTCGACTACGACAACCTGGTGGCCACGATCGCCTTCCGCAGCGACCAGCGGCTGCGGCTCGAGTACGAGCTGCCCGACGCCGCCCCCTCCGACGGCGTGTTGGACATCGAGGTCCCCGACGCCGAGTTCTGGTACCTGGCCCCGCACACGATTGTCGACGTCAACCCGGAGCCCTGGGAGATCGACAAGGGGGCCGTCCGCGAGGTGACCGAGTCGGGCGACGAGCCGCGGATCTTGCGCAACGACGTTGACCGCCTGGCCCTCGTCATGGCCGGGGCGATCGGCCGCTACTACAGTTCGCGGCTTCGCGGCGAGATTGTGATCAAGGGGCTGGTGCCCTGGGGTGAGCTGCTTGGCCAGATCCTCACTGTGATCGAGGAGGCCGGCGATACCCACGAGGTCCAGGCCCCGATTACATGCGTACACTGGTCGGCCGGCGACAAGCCGCAGACCACGATTTCGACGGGGTTCGCTCAATGAACGCACCCGCCCAGCCCGTCCAACTCGCCCGCCCGGCCAAGCTGCCCGACGATCGGCCGGTCCTCTTCGAGTTGCACGAGCGGCTCGACGCCGGCGGCACGGCCGAGGCCTGGCGGATGTTTTGGGACGCCGGCGACTACGTGGCCGACGAGTCGGTGGAGTACGAGGTCCGCGACATGCAGCGTCGCCATTGGGGCGTCGAGGGGGAACGGGTCTCATGCCGATCGGGGCGGATGCCCGACGACGCGGCCCACGTCTGGGAGGTCGTCTCCGGCGGTGCCCCCTGGTACGGCGGCGCCTTGACCGAGGATCTTACGTTCGAGGCCGATGCCGAGGCCACAGTCACGATCTACGGGGTCGCCCGGACCGTCACGGTCTCGGATCGGTTCCTCTCCTTTGGCGACCAACTCGACTCGGGGACCTCGATCGGGTTCGTCTACGATCTCCAGGCCGGGGCCTTTGTCGTAACGGAGGCACCCTGCGGATGAGCGCCCCCTGGAAATTCAAGTTCTGTCCTTGCACTCCGGCCTGCGAAATCTCCTGTTTGAGTGCCTGCCAACCGAGTGACGAATACCCGTGGGGGGCCGGTCCCTGTTACCTGGCAGTCGAGCTCGGCAACATCGTGGAGGGCAGTTGCGGTTCGTGCGAATCCCTGGCAACGGAATACATCACTGCGATGGGCTACTTTCTGGACCCAGGGGGCATTGCGCGATGCACCTGGATCTATACGTTTGACCCTCCGACCTGCGGAGCCGTCAAAATTCATTCCTTCATTACGCAGGGCTGGCCTTTGTTCACCGTCTGGCACCTCTACGTCATCGTGCTCGACAGCCTGAATCAATGGATAGTCTGGTTCCGGAAGGATCTTGCGGTTCAGCCGGACTGTCTGAGTTGGAATGAGCTGGTCATCCCGCGGGTCGGAGGCGACGACGCCTTGTGGACCTGCGACGGGTCGGCCGCGACGTGCAAGGTCACGAGCGTGCATTGATGGATGAGTTACAGCAGTTGCCCGATGGAAGATTCCGCTGCCCGTGGTGCAAGCTCACCCGGCCGCGCCGCTTCCGCCACAACTGTCCGAACGCCTCGCGCGGCCTGGGAGACACGGTTGCGAAGCTGACCCGCAAGCTGGGGATTAAGCCATGCGGCGGCTGCAAGAAACGCCAGGAGCTGCTCAACCGGCTCGTCCCGTACAAGCGGCGGCAGTGAGTCTGGGGGGCCTGCGGCTGATCCGGGCGATCACCGAGGAGATCTCCAACGGCCTGGCCTCCCGGTGCTGGTCGGAGATCGGCCGCCTCCTGGCCCGCTGCCAGGACTGCCAGAAATTCACCCCCGCGGCCGGCTGCACCGCCTTCGACGGCGAGGACGGCCGACCCTCACTCCTCGACGTCCTCACCGACAACGCCCGCTGGTGTCCCCACTGGGGCCGGAAGTGATGCAGAATGATGCAGTCTGATTCAGTCGAGGGGCTGGTAGGTGAAGTTCACGGTTATTTGATACCAGGGTGTGTCCGGCTCGTCGAACACTTCGACCTCGAGTCGGTAGTCGCCGGCCACCTCCTCCAAGACGAGAACGTATTCACGCCAGCCCTTACTCTCCGGGTCCGACCACCCACGTTCCTTGATCACGACGGGCCGACCGCCGAAACCGTTCCAGGTTCCATGCCCGCTGTCCGCCTGGTAAATCGACGAGGCATCCGCAATCAAGCTCGATGCTGCCCGGAAGGTCTCCGCCGGGAGCCGCGAGCGCATTCGCCGCTCCCACTCATTCTGAACAGCATCCGTAGTCGAATACCCTTCCTTGCCCGTGACGACGAGAAAGCTCCAGGCTCCACGTTCCCGCCAGCGATCGATGCTCCACTCGATCGTAAACGGGCCCGGGTCGGGTGGGCTCAGGTCCGTGGTCCCAGAGGTCGCCTTGTCCAGATCGAACATCGTCATCTCAAGGACCGTCGGGGACCCCGACCAGCAGTAGCCGGCCATGGCCATGTCCGCGGCCAAGATCCACATCTGCTTGGCGTGCTCGTTGGGCATCTCCTCGGCGGCCGCCGGTGACGTGAGGGACACCGACTCGCGGGCACGTCGGGCGGCATCCTCGGCGGTCCGTTGCATCCCGTTCAGCAGGCTCACGAGCGCCCACAACACCAAGGCAAGGAAGGAAATCAGACCGATGCCTACGACCCAATCGCACGCGGTCCACCGCTGATAGAACGGCCGGCGATCCCGCACGGGTGCTGGGGTCGGGGTGGCGGCGAGCAGACCTCGCCAAAACGCCGACACCAGCCGTTGCGGGTAGGGCGGCAACGGCTGGTGAGACTCGACCAACGGCGGCTTGCGAGAATCCATGGCGTCCCCCTTTTTCCGGTACCAGATTCGACTGCGAAAAGCGCCCGCGACGCTAGCACCCCGTCGCCGCCCGATCAACCTTTCCCCCCGAGAAAGCTGACACCGGCTTGCAAATCCGCCATCCCGGGTTCGAATCCCGGCGGCGCCTCTTTGTGGGCCGCTGGCCGGGCCCCCATCGTCGGGGGTGAGGCAGAGGATTATGCATCCTCTGCCAGGTTTACCCCCCGGTCTGGCCCCCCAGAATAGATGGGATCAGTCGACGAGAGGCCGTCTGTCGTGAGGCAGCGGCCGGGTGAATCGAAGCCGTACCCAGGTGGTGCTGGGGCGCGCGTTTTGGGGCCCGGATTCTACCTCTCGCCGACTGCGCAAGACGCTCCCGCCCCGCGGGCCGTGGAGCGTCTTGCCTTTTCTTGCCACAAAATCTGCGATTCTCGCCAGCCAAACCACAACCTGTTGTGGTTTGGTGCCCTTTTCCGGGCCATGTGAACGGGCGAACAGTGTTGACTCGAATCGGCCGTTTCACCTAGGATGTCGCCCCGCTGGCCGACTTGCCGAATAGAATCGGCCCGGCCGGCGCGTACCGCGTACCCAAAACGCTCCGACCGCTCTTGGCCTCACGTGGCCGTGTGCTCTCGGAGCTACACCCGGGGGTCAGCCGGCCTGTCTTGGCCCATCCCGTCCATCGTTCTTGCACGGATGGTTCTTGCGCGCCGGCACGCGACGGAGCACGTGCTGTGGTGATCGTTTGTAGGAGCACACGGCGGCCGAGAGGTGTGGCGAGGGGCGACCCCGCCAATTCTTTATTGGTACAACCCCTCCCGGCCGCCGCCCTTTTCCGGCCGAATTTATCACACGGTGACTACCTCTTCCTGTCCCCCGCTATCATACTAGAAACCCCCGGGAGACCTGCCCGAGCGAAGTTTTCGCCCATAGCTGCGTTCCCTCGGCCGCCGCGGAACCGCCGGCCGTTTTCCACGCGCAGGAAGCCAAGACACTCTGTGGAGGGTTTGCGCTATGGTTTCATCTGCACCGAGTCTGCGCAGTTTTTTTGCCTCCCGACTCGATCACGGCTTCATGGCCGATACGCGGCCGGGCACCCGCAAGGAGATCCGGACGACGATCGGCAAGACCGAGCGGCTGATGCCGCCGACGCCGATCGACCGGATCACACGGGCCTGGATCGAGGAGTTCAACGGCAAGCTCCTGGCCGGCTCCCTCCAGCGGATCTGCCCCCAGCGATTTTTGCCGGGGATGGAGGAGGCCGCCCCGAGTCG
>Ga0210003_1004822_pt1 | contig 10536 bp, 12 predicted proteins | sample LantaG_FD_182804 | JGI IMG/M metagenome (GOLD analysis project Ga0210003, IMG submission 182804) | Deep subsurface microbial communities from Baltic Sea to uncover new lineages of life (NeLLi) - Landsort_02402 metaG (SPAdes) (version 2) | ecosystem: Environmental > Aquatic > Marine > Oceanic >...
CTTCTGTATCCTTTGGCACAGCTGTATCTCCAACGAAGGCTTTGAGAAAAAATTCTGACAAAGCCGATCATCGCAAACACAGGCTTACCGCGCCAGCCCAAATTACCCAGAGTGCGCGCCGGCCCTGAGCACAGCCGGAACGACGGAATGGCTCGCCGGTCTGCGGCCCCCAGGACGACACGCTGGTAGCGGAGTCGCTACCGCTGACGGTTTTCGCTAGATCTCCGGGCACCCAAAGTTGTGTACCCTTCTATCACTGTTAACGCGGTCGATTCGCGGTGACGAAACTCCGCGTGCTAAACGACTGCATTCAACCTAATCGGCTTGGCTTGCGATATGCAACGGGCGCCCTCCGAAATGAATGCAAGCAAATACTGACGGGATCTTTGGCTCTAAAACCGGTTTAAATCCTGCAGGCTTTACGATATTTTCTCTGGCGGACAAAAGGATTTTTGGCGTTTTGAACGCTGTTTGCAACGTTGCCGGGAAGTGTTTGTATCCCTTTGTCCGGCCTTGTCTTCAGAGTTCGGCCGAATATGGAAAGTTCAGTCTCTGGTACTTGGGCTTTTCAGGTATCTGAATTACGCCAGTCCGGCGATTCGCAAACATGAGCCTGACGTCTACCATCGCCCGCAACACTGCTTGGAGTGCCCTCGCGGTTGTCGCTACTCCAGTACTCGCTTTTCTATTCGGCGGGTTGACGCTCCGATACCTTGGGCTGGAAATAGCGGGGTACGGGCTGGCCGTAGGGGCCACTTATAGTATCGCCGCCCGCTTTGGCACCCTTGGGCTCGGTCAAGCGGTCCTGCCAAGACTGGCAGCAGCTCTAGCATCCGGAGATGACCACCGGGCCCGCAGTCTGATCGGGATTTTACTGCTGGTGTTCACAGCTTCGGGCATAGCAGCGGCGGCCGGATTCTATCTGCTCACGCCAGTATTCAATAGTTGGACCGACGCGCCTGTTGCCACAAGCACGGCGGCGATATACATCGGCCTCTGCGGCTTTGCCCATGCCTTGGGCCAGGTGAATCTCGCCCTGGCCACGGTTTTGCGGGCCGCCAATCGTTATGACCTCGTTACAGCGGCCACAACGCCGCTGGCTTTCGCCACCGGCCTCACCGCCTGCACGCTTTTGCCGTTCTATCCGTCCCTCCTGACGATGGCGACTATATCCGCGTCGGCGTCCTTGCTCGGCGTGTTAATCGTCGGTCGGTTTGCCATACGGACCGTTCCACTGGTCCTGCGACCGCTACCCGGCATCTTTGAGATCCCGGGGCTCATCGGCTATGCCGGGTGGCTGTTGGGAGGAAACTTACTGGGCGTGCTGTCGAATGGTGCCGACGAGCTGCTGATCGCAGCCTCGGGCGGGTTTGCCGCCGTGCCCGTGTGGGCAATCGGAAAGCGGCTCTGGACGACGGTTCATACGTTCTTGGCCCAACATGTCGAACATCTGGTACCGCTTCTCGGCGGGCTGGGCGTCGACGAGCGCGCTCGCATCGAACGCATTGCTCACCTTATGCACTGGTACGTCATGATGGCTGCAGCCGGAGCGTTCACATTCATGGCCTGGAGTGGCCCTGCGATCGTTGGCCTCATCGCAGGCAACGAAATTGGCCATGCCAGCCAGCAGGCAATCCGTTCATTCGCAGTTTATGGGTTTTGCTTCTCGCTCGTTATCGTCCCAGTCACCGTCGGGCTGGCACGCGGAAGACCCCGTTTATCGTTTCATGTAATTCTCTTGCAGCAATTGACCTTGTTTCTGCCACTCTGGTTTTTGACGCGCTCGATAGATGGCCCATCAATCTTCTTGGCCCCGCTTTACGGCGCAGCTTGTCTGCTCCCTCTGCTGCCCTTTGTTATTAGCGGGTCCTACGGCTCACAAGACCGCGTGGCCTGGCTCAAACCCGTTACCGTTCCGGTCGGCCTGGCAGCGACCGCAATCGCGGCTAGTAGCCTTGCCACAATGGCTAATTCCGCACTAACAGCGGTTAGCGTAGGCTGCTTGATGGCGTTCATGGTGCTGGGATCCGCAGTGATGTTCGAGCGGGCGGCGGGAATCAACGTCGATTGCCAAGTGCGGTTTGGCTCTTTGGTGAGGCAGGGCTTTGATCGGGCCGCCGAGCGAGCCCGCGTCTTCCTTCGCCGAAAGCAAGGAATACGAACTTAAGCGGGCTACTTATATGGCTACCCAGGAAGTATCTGTTCTCCATCCGCTGCCCGCGACTGCGGTCCCGCATCAGGCCGGATCGCGGCCGCTTTGTCTTCATGCTCTGGCGCAAATCATGCCCTTGCAAGCCTTGCGGGCTGGGTGGCTCCAGGCAGGACCGCCGCGGTTGGGCCGGCTCATTTTCGCCTGCATGTTGTTTGCGGTGATTCTGCCAACTGAAATTGCTCAGGAAAGCGAACTCTTTGTGTCGCGTCGTGTTCTCGGAGTGCCGCCCCATTACGCGATCACGGCGATAATCCTGCTTGCGGCGCTGGTCCAAGATCTGCAGTACTACTTGAGGCTCCTGTCGCGGCCGATTGTTCTCCTGGGGCTGGCCTGCCTGGGCTTCGTTTTCACGATCGGCGTGCTCCGCCACGGGCTGGGATCCCCCATGGTTCGGTCCGATCTCTACATCATCCGCTGGTTTTTCGTGGGCTTCGCGCTGATGCGAATGGCCATCACGAGCGCCCGCCTGTCATGGTATTTTCTGTTTGTGACCGGCGTCCTGCTTCTCACGATGTACTCCCTCGACCATCAGGCCACGTTGGGTTACCAGATCGATACGGGCACGAAACGTGCCATCAAATGGGGCATGTACCCGCTCGCAAGCTGCGGCACGATAATGATCAGCATGGCGATGATGTGCATGTGGCCACGGTCGCGGATACTGGCCCAGCTTTTTACGGCCGGTTTCTCGCTGCTGTTTTTCGGAACCGCGATCCGAACCTCGACCCGCTCCAGTTTCCTTCTCCAGGCCTTCTGCCTGCTGCTCGTGCTGATCGCTTTGTCGCGGGATGCGCGGATGAAGGGCCGCGGCCAGCAACTGCAACGCGCCGGCGTCATTTCGGCTTTTCTGTTCGCCTTGGTCGTGATCGTGAGAATCGCAACCGGCAAGTTTCTCGCGGGTTACACGCAGCTTGGCGACCGCTTCGGAACCATTAACCTAGCGACTGACGGCACGTTCCAGGCCAGAGTGATCGAGGCCACGGAGCTTCTGAGATCCCTGTCAGCCGACGAATGGCTCTTGGGTAATGGCCTGGGTGGCATGTTCTATACAGTACTCGGCTATTGGTCAAATACCCCCCACATCGCTGTGTTGGGATGGCTCCACAAAGGCGGCCTGGTGATCGCGGCGGTCGTGATCTATTTCGTGTATCTCAAGCCCAGTCTTGGGTTCGCAGCGGCGCTTAGCCGCAACCAGAAATTCTCGCCCATTCCTCCCCCCATTCAGATTGTCGGACCGTCGCTCCTGTCTTGGCTAGCTCTGACATTGATTTCGGGCGGCGTGGACAACGGATCGTTCTTAGGGCTCGGCAGTCTTACCGCCTTGTGGATGCAGTTGGCGGCGGACGAGCGGGTGGCAAACTTCGCGTACGGCTTTGCACCGGCAACGCGGCGTATTTTGGTTTCGTCGCCGTGGTTGGGTAATGCTGCACCGAACTCGGCCGGGGCCACATGACGGTGACCTTCGCCTCGCGGGTCGAGCCAGAGCCGAAGGAAGGACGTCGGTAAATGCGCATCGCTGCCTTGATGACCTGCCATAACCGTCGCGACAGCACGCTTCTTTGCCTTGATGCCTTTTTCCGGGCCGCGGTAAATGCAGCGGGTCAGGCCGACGTCGATGTCTATCTGGTCGATGACGGATCGACCGACGGCACTGGGTCCGCGGTCCGGGAGCGGTTTCCCGAAGTTCACGTTATCACTGGCACTGGTTCGCTGTTCTGGTGCGGCGGAATGCGGCTTGCCTGGGAAACTGCTGCCGAGCGCGACTTTGATATCTATCTCTGGCTCAACGACGATGTCGTGCTAGACGCAGACGCCCTTTGCCGACTCCTTGACGGTTTAGAAGACCGATTGCGAGCGGGCCACGGGCCTTGCATTATCGTGGGAGCGACTAGCCATCCCGACCTGCCGACAGGCCGTCCTTCGTATGGCGGGTTGGCCGCCGACGGCGTGATGCCGGCAACTGACCAGATTCGCCGGATTGAGTATTTTAACGGCAATGTCGTGATGGTGCCGCGAGAGCCGTTCAATATCCTGGGATTTCTCTCCGCCGCCTACACGCACGGACTGGCGGACGTTGATTATGGGGTTCGCGCAAGGCGGAAAGGCGTCAGCACGTGGTTGGTTCCGGGCGTCGTGGGCTTATGCAGAACTAACGGCGTCCCGCTCTGGCAACGTCCCGACGTTCCGCTTTGGACACGGCTTGTCGCTCTGCACCGGCCGACCGGGTGTCCGCCGTGGCAAATGGCTCGGCTGATCTGGCGGAATGGCGGCTGGTGGTTTCCCTGGTCCGTACTGAAGCTTTACTTCCGCGTCGTATTCCCTACCTGGTAATGCCAGTGGTCGGTTCGGCAACTGAATTGGCAGGCCTGAACTGGAGTGTGGCGCTGACGATTCTGTCAGGGATCGCGAGCACCAGGTGCGGCGGCACCGGCCGACTGCTTCGCAGACTGATCGCCGAGCGGGAAGCCGAGGACCCGAATGCCAGTTCGGGTTGATTGGCAATCGGGCGAATGTAGCAAGGTCGATGATGGCCCGTGCCCCCTTGAAACTACCGGTTGAAGCCGGGCGGTAGTATGCCAGAAGGGTTTCGCGGCACTGGCGCATCTGCCAGTCCTCGGTCCTCGGAAGGAAGCCGGCGGTTTGTGGTAGTCATCCTCAGGAGATCGGCACCTGCTGGCTGGCGTGATCGCTGAGCGAACTGCCACGGGATTGAAGACGGAAATGTTCATCCCCGACGAGATGTTTTTGGTATTCGTTCCTACAACCATCTGCCTGGGGAAAAAGCTGCCTGTCTCCAGTGACTTGATCAGAAACCGGAGCCGGCCCTGCGATTCGGTGGCCAGCCGTTTCCGATCCGCGATCGATGGGCTGCAGCGTTCATTATCCAGCTACGGCGAAAGGCTGTGGCCGGAGAAGTTATTTTTTGGGCCCAGACCACGGGGCAGGTAGCGCTTCTTGGAAAATGGCCCGGAGCAGCGGGCGAAAAACCTCGGCGTGCAATTCGTCTTCGTAGGCAACCGTGGCAACTTCGCTCGATCGCTGCTCATTCGGGATCCCATGCGCATAGGACGGGGAGCGACCACGCATTATTGGCGTAGGGCGTCGAGGCATTGGTTAATTCGCCAGCGGGGTAGTATCGAGGCTCCTCGATTGGTGGCCCTTCATCCTCGGGAAATTGCCACGAAATGGCTCTACGAACTCATCACTCGGCGTAGCTTCATTGGCAGGATCACCGAGCTGGCCGTCCTTGATTCGTCATTTTCTGTGTCCGTTCTTACAACCATCTGCCCGGCGAAAACACCCCGTGTCCGCGGTGGCTGCGGGACGGCCCGGCTGAGGGCGAGCCGCGCGGTTGCCACGCGGTTCCGATCCGTGATCGTTGAGCCGCATGGTTTGTCCGTAGGATTCGAGAACGTGCGCGCCGTGGCACGGTGAGCTACTGGACGCAGACGGAAGGCTACAGAAACCACATTAAGCAATTTGTGGGCCCTGCGCGAAAGGCCCGAGTCGCTGGGCTCTGGACCGACGAGTTCAGCGGCCTTCAATGATCGAATCCAATAGTTCCGGCGATCGCCGACATCGGCTACCACGGCTCGGGGCACGAAGCGAAGGGTGCGCCATGGGCCCTAACACCTGCCGCCGCGAATCCGGAGCGGACATTTCTATTTTCGTGCCGGAAGCCGGCCACGAAAGCGCTCTCGCCTAATGCCGGGTTTCGAACGCTTTTGTGGGACACCGGACTCGCCAAGCTGGTGCAGGCATCCCCGCTGTGCCTGGTACTCTCCCTGTGTACGGCCCCGATCGAGGGATCGCTCGTGAATGCAGTTGCACGCTCTCCCGCCACGGCCGTGGTCGCTGATTCCCTTGGATTCGTAGGGCAAATAGCTGACGGACATGTTCTCAGACTTTCAAGCTATAGCGCGAGTGCAGCGGAACGGCTACGACAGAATTGGCCGAAGCACGATAATCACACACTCCGTGATGCATCGGTGCGATCGTTCACGGCGTCTAAATTCGGCCCTTTAGAGCTCCTTGTCGAATCCTGTCCCCACGAATGATGATCCTCCAATGCGACTCTTGGTTGTGGCCGCGGGCGGTCTTATCGGAGCCGCTGTTTGTCGGCGAACTGAGGCGGCGGAATGGTCGGTAAGTCGCCACTCCGTGCGGGGATCTGTGCGTCGCGGGCCATCCCGCGGAGCGTCGGCCTGGCGGTATTTTTTGTGATAAAGCGAGGAGTATGGCAACACCTCTCCGCCCCATCGCGAGGATGGGGCGCTGAAGGCCTCTGGTGTTCGCTGTTTGGTACGCCGCCGGCGCCGTCGTTTGACGATACAATGCGGACCACCATCAGCGCCGCAAGGGGAGTCGAATCCACATGACGCTCAGGAGACGTGCGAACGCGGCCGTCAAGAAATTTTTCCGGCTACGCGGGGTGATACTGGATCGCTACACGTGCAGCACGTCCCCAGACTTGCGGCTTGTGAAAATGCTCGCCACCAACGGCGTCGACCTTGTGCTTGATGTGGGGGCGAACACAGGCGGATACGCGACGGCTCTGCGGGAGGCTGGGTACCGCGCAAACATTCTCTCCTTCGAACCATTGTCGTCAGCCCATTCCCTCCTAGCCCTGGCCGCCCGCAGCGACCCAAACTGGGTTGTGGCTCCGCGCATGGCCCTAGGGGAGCGGGAAGCTAACGTGACGATCAACATTGCGGGCAACTCCACGAGCAGTTCGCTCCTTCCCATGACAGATCAGCACAGGAGCGCCGCTCCTGAGTCTGCTTACGTCGGTATGCAGTCTGTAGCCGTTTGTCGGCTGGATGCCGTCCGCCACCCGCTCCTTGATTCTGCCGCATCGCCGTTTCTGAAAATCGACACACAAGGATACGAAACCCAGGTGCTGGCGGGTGCGGCCGGCATCCTGCCCAAAATCGTGGGTGTGCAGGTGGAGTTGTCGTTGCGGCATCTTTACCAGGGGCAGTCGCTCTGGCTGGAGGTGATCGCTTCCCTGGAGACCGCGGGATTCGAACTTTGGGCGCTGGTTCCCGGGTTCTTCGAGCCCGAAACCGGCCGTATGCTGCAGTGCGATGGGATCTTCTTCCGGGCATCAGTCCCCGTCATCCGATAGCACTGCCGGTGTTTCAGCGATGATCTTCAGCGTCCGCAACCCGACGTACTCACGGCGGCACAATCTCTTGCAGACGAAAGGGGCTGTCTCCGATCATTTATTCGAGGAGACTGAACGCGTTGTATCTGACAATAACTTTGCCGATGGCACGGCCGACGCGGTGCGGGCGGTCATCGCCGCCAACCCGGAGGCTCCTATCCGGCTGATCACCCACGCCGAGAACGTCGGGTTCGATCGGAATCCTCTCGCGGTGGTGGCAAGCTCTAGAGGCGAATACTGCTGGCCTCTCGGGGCCGACGTCGTGCCTCGTCCTGGCTCGCTCTCACGGCTCGTGGCGGAGGTACAGCGGTGTCCGGCCCGTGGCACATTTGCTCGGGAACTACGCAATGCCGGATGCCGTGTCACGCCAAATCACCAATCAGCGAATGATTGAGGCAGACTTCGATATCGACACCGCCACTGTGAGCGACTTTTGCTTCAAGCCGTGTCCGCAGCCTTCGTAATTTCGGCGACTTGGCACCAACGTGATCACGATGTCGGCCAGCGTGGTTCAGCGGAACCGCTGGCTGGAGGAAGCCCGCAAGGCCGAGCCCTTCGTCGGCTGCAACATGATTCATGTATTCATCATCACGGCGATGATCGCAGCTGGTGGGGGAAGGCGGGTTCCGCTGCTCGCGCCAATGTTCGTAGGCTTGGCAGCGGTCATTCGGCGAAAGAGGCCAGACCATACTCATGGGCCCAAGGTTCATTTTCGAGAGGTGCTCGTAGGCGTACTTGCCAAAGACGTATTGACCAGGCCGAAACGCGGTTTCACACCGCCGGTGTCGGAATGGTTTCGGGCGATCGTGACCCACTACAACGCTTTGTTAGCGAAAGGCCTGCTTGTCGCAGCGGTCCTCATTGACCCGGCGGGCACGACGGTGATGGTCAAGTGCGCGCCGGGGTGCAGCCGCGTTGACCTCTTCATGGCCTACAAACTTACGCTCTTGGATGCCTGGTATTCGGGCGTTGCCTCATGCTCGCACCGATAGCCGTTTTCGCATTCAATCGCCCCGACCACCTTGGAGTCACGCTCGAGGCGTTGGCGGCAAACCGCCTCGCCGGGGAGTCGCACCTGACGATCTTCTGTGACGCCCCTCGCGGAACGAAGGACGCTGAGGGGTGCCAACGCGTCGCCGAAGTCGCCCACAACGCAATCGGATTCGCGTCGTTGACGGTGGTACAGCGGGAAGTGAATCACGGCTGCGCCGCCTCCGTGATCAGCGGCACGACCGAGATGTTTACCCAGCATGAACGACTCATCGTGATTGAGGACGACATCCTCACGTCACCGCTTACGCTCGCGTATCTCAATCAGGCCCTTGAGGAATACCAGCGTATCCCCGCGGTGTTTAGCATCTCAGCATGGGCCCTGCCGCAACGGATGCTCCATGTGCCCGATAGCTATCGATTCAACTCCTATTTTCTCAGGCGGTTCCACTGCTGGGGGTGGGCCTCATGGCGCGACCGGTGGGCATGCAACGATTGGTCAGTTCCGGGCTATGCGGAGTATTCGCAGGATCCGGCTATTCGGGCCGCTCACGCCGAAGGCGGCTCCGACCTGCCCGGCATGCTTGATAATCAGATGGCAGGCCGTATCGACAGTTGGGCGATTCGGGCGGAATACACGCGATTCCGCGTGGGGGGGCTCACGCTGTATCCCCGAGTGCCGCTCGTGCGGAACATCGGCATGGACGGCACAGGCCGCCATTGCGGCACTCACGACCGGTACGCCGACGATCTCCGCGGAGCGGAGTCTATCCTAGAGCGACCATTTCCGGACGTTGCCTACGTAGATCGGCAACTCTCCACCGCGTTTCGCAGTGCGTATTCGGACCGGCCGATTCTTGACAGGATCCGACGCGTCTTGCGGCTCAGATGATCGATCCTGGCGAGACTAGTCCGCCTCCGAGGCTGTTCACGTCGAGAGAGTGGCTGGAACCCGCGGAATACGTCCACCTGCTTTGGCCCGAATGGGGTGCATCGCATTGGCATGACCGTTTCCGTGATCTCTTTACGGATTTTCTTACCCATGGAAAAGGGCTTTTCACGCTCACCGACGACCCTGCCTCAGCCGACTTCTTTCTGCCCCCGTGCGGCTGGCAAGACGGAGGATCGCCACAGGCGCTTCGCATGGCTGACCTGGCCGCGCAGTATGGTCGCCCGATGGTAGTGTTTTACAACAGCGATTTTGAGGGGCTGATTCCGATCGACAATGCTCTGATCTTTCGCACCAGCATCACCGCAGCCAACGCTCGGCCAAACGAGCACGCGTGGCCCGCCTGGACCTGCGATGTGCTGCGGACATATGGAACGGGTCGCGTGGAGGCGCGGGCCAAATCATCACGGCCAAAAGTGGGATACTGCGGCTACATCGACTATCGGAACGTCGTTGAGCGGGCACAGCGTACGCTTCGCCGACAAATTGCGCCCTGGAGCAAACTGCGCGGCGAGGCAGTTCGCACATTAGCGGCGGCACCAGACATTAATACTCGGTTTGTGCTGCGTCGAAGGTTCGCCGGAAATGCCAACGCAATGGAGCGGGAGGAGTATGCCCGAAACATGCTCGCCTGCGATTATGCACTTGTCGCGCGAGGCCGGGGAAACTTTTCCTACCGTCTTTATGAGGCCATGTCCGCAGGCGCCATCCCAGTCTTCATCGATACGGACTGCCGCCTGCCGTTCGACGACGTAATCCCGTACCGCGAGTTGTTTGTCTATGTCCCAGCTCAGGACGTGCACGGCATAGTAGACTACGTACTCGAGTTTCACTCGAAACACGAGACAGACTCACTAATCATGCATCGGCAACGCATTCGGGCCTTTTTCGACGAGCACCTTGCGCCGTTGGCGTTTCACCGCCGCCTTTCCAAATTGCTTTTGAATCGTGAAACTACGTCCATATTATTTCCGTCAACCGACGTGTATACAACTCTTCCACACATGAAGCGCGATTGAGCAAATCACTGTCTAGAACCTAAACACGCTGAATCAGGCCGATCGTACATTTGTACGTGGTGTGGTGTTTTAAAGTCGCGGAACACATCCACCCCCCTCATATCTGCGGAGTTTTTTGAACACTCTCTGTTCGCATGCGCCGCAGGTTCTGTTGGTAGCTGCCCACCCCGGCCAAGGATGCGCGGGGCACAAAGAGCAA
>Ga0210003_1004827_pt1 | contig 10531 bp, 3 predicted proteins | sample LantaG_FD_182804 | JGI IMG/M metagenome (GOLD analysis project Ga0210003, IMG submission 182804) | Deep subsurface microbial communities from Baltic Sea to uncover new lineages of life (NeLLi) - Landsort_02402 metaG (SPAdes) (version 2) | ecosystem: Environmental > Aquatic > Marine > Oceanic >...
AAAAAACTCAAAACCTCGCCCCCCCACCCCACCCCCCCCCAAAAAAAAAAAGCTTCATCACCCCTCCGGGCACCGGCTTCCTCCCGCGGGAGACCGCCCTCCACCACCAGCAGCACATCGTCGCCCTGGTCCAGGAGGCTCTCGCAGAGGCAAAACTCACTCCGAGCCAGATCACGGCGATTGCCTACACCCGGGGCCCCGGGATGGGAGGGCCGCTCGTCTCGTGCGCCGTCGCTGCGCGCTCCCTGTCGCTGCTTTGGGGGGTGCCGCTGCTTCCCGTTAATCACTGCGTGGGCCACATCGAGATGGGGAGGCTGGTGACCGGGGCAAGGGACCCTGTGGTGCTGTACGTGTCGGGGGGCAACACGGTGAGAAGATTTTGAGTTTTGGTTTTTGAGGTTTTGAGGGAAAGAGGAGAGAGAAAAAGAGAAGAGTTGACAAGAAAACGAAAAGGGAAAAAACTCACTCTCTCTTCACTCTCTCTCCCTCTCTCTAATTCTTCCACCAAATCATAAATACACACGCAGCAAATCATCGCCTACGCCCAGAACCGCTATCGCATCTTCGGCGAGACCATCGACATCGCGGTGGGAAACGCGCTCGACCGATTGGCCCGCGTCTTGAATCTGTCCAACGACCCGAGCCCCGGGTACAACATCGAGCAGGAGGCAAAAAAGTGCAGGGACAAGTCCAAGCTGCTGGACTTGCCCTATGTCGTGAAAGGGATGGACGTCTCTATGTCCGGGCTGCTCTCCGCCGTCGAGGAGCTGGCGCCCAAGCTGCTCGAGGCGGCTCCGGGGGAAGAGCGTCGGGCCGCCGTCGTCTCCGAGGTCTGCTACTCGGTTCAAGAGACGATCTTTGCCGCTCTGGTCGAGATCACCGAGCGCGCCATGGCCGCGGTCGGCGGCGCCGGGGACGTCCTGGTCGTGGGAGGCGTCGGCTGCAACGCGCGCCTGCAGGAGATGCTGCGCGAGATGGCCAGCGAGCGCGGCGGGAGGCTGTTCGCGACAGACGACAGGTACTGCGTGGACAACGGCGCGATGATCGCCTGGCCGGGCCTCCTGATGCTGAAAGGCGCGGAAGCGAGCGAGAGCGCTGGGAATCCTCTGCCGCCGTTGGAAGAGTGCGGGTGCACGCAGCGGTACCGGACCGACGAGCCGCTCGTGACCTGGAGGGACGACTGAATGAAGAAGGGGATTTGTAAAAAAAAAAACGAAAAAAACTGAAAAAGAACCGAGTTGAGGTCGAGGGTCGACTCCCATTTTCGTTCGTCTGTCGTGTCGTTTGCTGGCCACGGCCATTCGATCTCTATCTTTGTCCCTCTCTTTTGCTCTCTCTCCCTCTCTCTTCTCTGCTTCTCTCGAGCGCTCACGCGCCTCGCCTCTCGAGCGCCTTCTCTCTCTCTCTTTTTCGCATAAGCAAGAAAAGCGAGAAAAATAAAGAGAGCTTGAGCAGGGTAAGAAGGAGAGAGGATCGGTTCAGATGGATGCCACGCGCCTCTTCGTCGTCTGCGGCCGCGACGCCGACGCGGGCTCGCTCGCCACCCTGTTCTCCCAGCACGGCTCGATAGAGTCCCTGAGGCTGCTGCGCGACCGGGGCGTTGCCTATGTGCGCTACTCGCGGGCGAGCTCGGCCGCCGCGGCGATCGAGGCCCTGCACGACACGCAAAGGGACGTTTCGGGTTCCTTCACTCCTTCGGTCGGCGGCAGTGGAGGCAACGGCAACAGCAACACTAACTTCGAGGGGCCCAGTCTGCGGGTGATGCTCGCGGACGCGCCCGCCGGGAGGGGGGCGACCTCCTCGGGGCCGCAGGGGAGCGACCAGAGCGGGGCGGCGGCGGGGGGCGGAGGGAGCGCGTCGGCGGCGACGAGCGGAGGAGGGGGAAGCCTCGCTGCTCCCCTCCCTGCCCCGCCGCCGCCGCCTCCTCCCTCGACGGACCCGGACGACCTCCCGCCGCGCTCGAGGCTGTTCCTCGTCGTTCCCAAGTACGCGGACGCGGCGGCGCTGGCCGAGTCCCTGACAGCGATCCTTCGAGGCGGAGGCGGAGGAAACGGAGGGGGAGACGGAGGGAACAACAACGGCAGCAGCGAGAGCCCCCTCCCGCAGCGCGCCAGGGAGGGGAGGCTCGTCTCGCTCAAGGCCGCGGACCTCATCGCCACCAAGGGCGTCGCCTACGCCAAGTTCGACCGCGCCTCGAGCGCGCTGTCGGTCCTCGAGGCGATCGCGGAGGCCGGCGGGGAGCTGGGGAGCTACCGCGTGAAGGCGATGCTCGCCGAGCCCAAGGCGCTCGCCGGCGCCTCCTCCTCCCTCTCGGGGGGGGCGCCGCCTTCTCGCGCCGCGTCTGTCGCCCCAGCCGTCTCGGCGTCCCTTCTCTTGCCTTTGACGAGTTCGCAGCAGCAGCAGCAGCAGCAGCAGTCGCTGTCCGCGGCAGTCGCTGCGGCGGCCATCGCTGCTGCGGCGGCGAGGAGCGGCGGAACCGGAGGAGCGACGACGACGGCGACGACGAGCACGCAACAACAACAGCAGTCCCTCTCTTCCCTTTCTCTCTCTGCCTCTCGCGGCGGCGGGGGCTCGTCGAGGTCGAGGCGCAGGCGGCGCGGGAGGGGAGGAGGCGGCGGCGGAACAGCGGCAGGAGGCGCCGCCGCCCCTTTCGTGGCAGCCGCGACAGGGACAGGAGCGGCAGCAGCAGCTCCTGTCACCGCAGCTCCTGCTGCTGCTGCCGCCGCTCCGGCTTCTCTCTCGCTGCCTGGCCTCGCGGCCCTGCGGGAGGCGATGTCGGCCTCTGCCGCTGCCGCGACTGCGGCGGCAGGAGGAGGAGCTGGCGCCCTTCCTGCGACGACGGCGACGACGACGGTCGCAGCAGCGGGAGCGGCAGACGCAGCTCTCGACGACGGCGACGACGACGACGACGGCGGCGGCCGCCGCCGCTTCCGCCCGAGAGACGGCTCGAGCGGGGAAGAGAACAACAAAGACGAAGAAAACGAAGACGACGATGGCGGGGGCGCGGCGAGCAACGTCAAGGGCATCGGCGAAGGCGAGAGAGAGGACCTCAGCGACGACGACGACGAGGACGATTCTTCTTCTTCCGACTCTGTCGTCCAGGAGCGCCGAGGGGCCGCCGCTGCCGCCGCTTCTTCAGCTGCGGTGGCAGCTACAGAGGTCGCCGCGGTGCGCGAGGGGCTCGCTCAAATGCTCGTCGGGCATTTGAGAATGCCCGACGAGGAAGAAGAAGAAGAAGAAGAAGACGAGGAAGGAGAAATGGAAGGGGGAGGCGGAGCGGCGAGGAGGCGGAGGTGGGCTTCTTCCGCAGCCGTCGCCGCCGCCGCCGGTGCCCCCGCCGCTGCCCCCGCCGCCGCTCCCTCGCTCCCCCCCCCGTCCTTCCCTCCCCCGGCCGCCTTCCCGTTCGACGGCAGGACGGTCCTCACCCGCCTAGCGCGGCCCCTCCCGGCGTGGGCCCTCGAGCACCTCGTCGGCGCGCACGGCGCCGTCGTCGGCGTCGCCGTGTCGAGGCGCGACGGCCGCGACGGCGCGGCGCGGTTCGCCGACGCGGCGGCGGCGGCGGCGGCGGCGCAGGCGCTCGAAGGGTCGAGGGTGCTCGGGGCCTCCGTGAGGGCGTGGGTGGCGGCGACGAAGGCGGCGGCGGCGCCGCCGACGCAGAAGCAGCAGCAGGCGCACCGGAGGCCTGACCCGGCGAGCAGCGGCGCCGGCGCGGGCGGAGGCGGAGGGGCCGGCGGCGGAGGGGCCGGCGGCGGCGGCGGCAGCGCGAGAGGAGGGGGCGGCATCGGAGATGGGGGCGTCGAGGAGCGGGACCCGAACGAGGCGAAGCGGCCGAGGATTGCCGCGGCCGGGAAGGAGTAGGGGGTGTAGACCGAGGACTCACTCTACTCTTGCACACTCGAAAAAACTCAATTTCACCCCTGCGCGCCGCTCTCTCTCTCTCTCAATTGCTCTTCGCGGGTGCAGAGAGCGCAGAGAACAGGAATTCTCTCGTGCCAGAGCCAAAACAGAGCGGAACCGCACAGCGTCGGACCGCTCTCTCTCTCTCTCTCTCTCTTTCGACGCGAACCATGGCGCGCCGTCCATTGGCGAGTCCGAAGTTTTCGCCGCCTCGGCAGCGACATCGAGCAGCATTGCTCTCTGCTGCCCTCGCCGCGCTCTCTCTCTTGCTACTCTCACCGGTCTCGGCAGCAGGGGAGTCAGCTGAGGCTGCGTCTCGGGCCACGAGCAGCGCAACCATGCCCCCCACAGCAGCAATTGCAAGGGCGAATGTTTCAGCTTCAGTTTCGTCGCCGCCGTCGTCGTCGTCGCCGTCCTCTTCTTCGCCTCTCGACCCCGCCCTCCGCGCCCTCGCCGCCTCGCTCGCCAGCCCCAAGGCCTCCTCGGTCTTCCTCGCCAACGCGAGGCGCAACTTCACGGCCGAGGCGCTCGCGATCCAGAAAGAGTACGGCGGCGACAGGAAGAGGAGAGCGGCGCTGCTGCCGAACAGGACCAGCGGCAGCGCCTCCTCCCCTGCTGCCACGGCCGCTCCTCTCGCCCTCCCCCGACCAAGCACCGCGGCGGCGGCCGCGGCGACGCAGACGTCCTCCTTCGCCGCCAGCGGCCGCCTCCCTGCCACCTACGGCATCTCCGAGACGGCAATGGAGCCCGCGACGCAACAGGGGTACGAGGCGTGCTCCATCACGCTGTCGGCGGACCCCCCCAGCGCCTCGGCCTGCTCCCCGGTGACGCTGACCGCCAGGGTCCTGCGGCCCGGCCCCCACGGCGCGGCGTCCGGCGTCGTCGTCTTCGGGGACAACGGCGTCGCCCTGGGGCCTCCGATCCCCCTCGACGCCGGCGGCGCGGCCTCCGTGACGGTCACCTCGCTGCTCCCGGGGAAGCACAACCTGGTGGCCTGGTACCTCAGGGGGAACGCCCCTGGGGCCAGCTGCAACGAGGGGTTCTCCGCCCCCCTGGCCTTTCCCGTCGCTCGAGCCCCGGCGCTCGTCACGGTGCGCGCCTCCCCGGCGTCGCTCGCCTCCTCGTCGTCGTCGTCGTCGCCGTCTCCTTCCTCTTCCTCCTCGAACGACGGAAGCGTCGCGGCAAACACCTGCTCACTCAAGAGCGTCGCCTTCGACGTCGCGGTGGGGGCGCCCGGCGGCGTCCGGGACTGCGCGACCCCCGGGGGCGTCGTCGCGCTCTACCTCGTCAGGGGGCGCCTCTCGGGCGTGGGCTCCTGGAGCGGGCCCCTGCTGCTGCAGGCGAGGGAGTCCCTCGCCTCGGCCTCCGCCGCGGCCTCCGCTTCGGCCGGGAGAGCGGCCTCGGACGGAGCCTCGGGCGCTGCTCCTCTGGGTCCCGGCGTCTTCAGGTCGCAGGCCAAGAGGAAGGCCACCGACGCTTTGATGGGCGCGGCGACCAGCGCCGCCAACAGCGTCGCTCGCATCTTCGCCAAGCAGGTCCTCAACCAGGAGGGCGGAGGGAGCGGCGAAGGAGGGATCGGTCCTTTGAGCAGCGCCAGCAGCAGCGCGAGCAGCAGCAGCAGCACTGGAGGGATCAGCGTCGGGGGGCTCGACCTGGGGAGGGCGGTCGCGAGCGCCAAGGCGGCCGCGGCGGCGCTGTCGGCCGTCAGCGGAGGAGGAGGGACCGAGAAGGACGGCAGCAGCTCCACCTCCTCCGCCTTCGCCGGCCTCCCTGCCCCTCTCGCCAGCGCCGTCGCCTCGCACCTCGCGTCCCAGAGGCCCTCCAACGACGACGCGCGCGAGGCAGCCAAGACAGTGGTCTCGGCCGCGGCGTCGGACGACGAGTCGGCCGAGATCGCGGCGCGGGCGATCGACGCCGTCGCGGCGGCCGAGGCCGCCGACGACAGGAGGGTGCAGGAGAGGACGGCAGCAGCAGCTGCGAGTGGCTCCTCCTCGAAATCTGCTTCTGCTCCTGCTGCTCCTGATGTTGCTACGTCGGCTGCAGCAGGGGCAGCGTCGACGACGACAACAACAGCGACCCCGACGCTAACTGCCTCCGGCGGCGGCGGCCTCCTCTCCCACCTCCCGCACCTCTTACCCTCTGGCGGCATCCCCCTCCCCCACTTCGGCCGCCGCAGCCGGCGCAGCCTCCAAGACTGGACCTCAGACATCCAGGCGGCGGTCGCCGCGGATCCATTGCTGCACCGGGTGCTCGGCGCGGGGCTGCTGCTGCCCACGGAGCTCGCCCCAGGCGCGCCGGCGCACGCGGCGCTCGGTGCGGCCAAGCTGAAGTTCGGGATCACGCCTCCGGGGCAGTACACGCTCGTGGCGCAGTACTCGGGAGACTCGAGGTTCGAGAAGGCCTCCGGGATCGTCCCTTTTGATATCGACGCGAGCTGCGGGTTCTTTACTTGAGAGAAAGAAGAAGAGAGAAAAGAGCAGCGAGAGAGAGACTTTTTGGTTCTTTTTTGCATGGTTTTCTTTTGTATCATTTCCTTTCGTCCGTCTCTGTCCCAAAACCTAATTGTATCCCTTCCCCCTGCCCGGTCTCTCCCCGTTTTTGTTTTGAATATTGTTCCCTCTCTTTATTTATGTATTACTTAATTACTTGGGAGGGAAAAAAAGACAACGATCGAAGAATACAAAACACACAAATCCGCGTTTGAAGAAAAAGACACCCAGGAAAACAAAAAAAAGGTCAAAACCTAGCCAACTAAGCGCCCGCGACCCAGCTGTGGCCCTCGCCGAGCAGGTTCCCCTCCACGGCGTCCAGCAGCACCCGCGAGACCACGTCCGTGACCTTGCGCATGCTCGTGGTGACGAAGTAGTGGTCGCCGTCGACCTGGACCAGCTCGAAGCGAGAAGGAGAAGAGAGAGAAGAGGTCGAGGTCGAGGCCGAGGCCGAGGACGGCGACGGCGACGACAACGGCGGCGGCGACGGTGGCGGGGGTTTTGAAGCCTCCTCCTCGCGGCCGCCGCTCTCTCCGTCGCCGCAGTACTCGCTCCAGGCCCCGACGGCGCCCGCCGCGATCGTGTTGTCCCTGACGCCCTCGAACGCGACGAGGCGCTTGACTCCCGGGAGCAGACCCGAGCCGCCGCTGCCGCGGCGGCGACGGTGACTTTCTTCGCCGGCGACAGAAGAAGAAGACGAAGGAGGAAGAGGAGGAGGAGAACCCGCCTCGTCTCCCCCCTCCCCGCCCGCGCGGTAGCCGACGGCCAGCAGGATGTCCGCGACGCCCACGGGCGCGACCCTGTCGAACAGCCTCGGGTTCCGCTCCATCTCGTCCACGCCGGCGAAGTTGCCGGCCTTGAAGACCGAGAGCACGGTGGCCGTGGGCAGCGACCGCCAGCCGCGGAGCGCCGCCGTCGCGGCGACGATGACGGGAGAGGGAGCAGCAGCAAAAGAAGAAGAAGAAGAAGAAGAAGAAGAAGAAGAAGAAGAAGAAGAAGAAGAAGAAGAAGAAGAAGAAGAAGAAGAAGAAGAAGAAGAAGAAGAAGAAGAAGAAGAAGAAGAAGAAGGGGCGGAGGCGGCGGAGTCGCCGCCTGAACCGGAAGAGACGACGGAAGAAGGAGAAGAAGCAGCAGCAGCAGATGCAGGAGAAACAGCAGCAGCAACAGCAGCAGCGGCAGGAGCAGCGACCGGGGCCTGCCCGGCCCCGCCGACGTAGAGCTTCGCGACCGCCTCTGCGTAAAGGTGCGGCGCGCTCGCGGCGGCGACGAACAGCGCCACCGGGGCCAACGCCCCCCTCCTGGCCGCGGCCCTCGCGACCTCGTAGGCCAGGATTCCGCCGAGGCAGACCCCGAAGAGCGCGTAGGGCGGGGCGTCGTCCCTGTCGAGCTCGAGGGCAGAGACCAGCTCCTCGGCGAGCTGGCGGATCGACGCGGGGGCCGGCGCGGCCTCGCCCGAGCGCCGCCCCCTCCCGGGGAGCTCGACGGGAGAGACCTCGATGGCCGGGGGCAAGGCCCTGCCCCAGGCTGCGAAGACGTTCTCGGAGACCCCTCCGGCGTAGGGGAAGCAGAAGAGGCGGAGTAAGGGGGTCTTGAGCGTCGGGACGACCCAAGAGGAAGGAGGGGGAGCGACGGGAGAGGGAGGGGCGATGGAAGAGGGGGGAGGAGAGAGCGCCGACGACGGCGACGACGCCGCTTGTTTCGCTTTCCCACCTCCTCCGCTCCCCCCCTTTTTCGCCCTCACGGCAGCGACCACTGCCGCCGCCACGCTCGCCGACGTGGCCCCCGGGGCGGCCACGGGGGCTCCGTCGACGCCGAAGCGCACGGTGAGCGCCCGGCGGAGCTCCAAAGCAGCGAGCGAGTCGAGCCCGGCGGCAGCGAGCGGGGCGTCGAAGGCGACCGGAGCGGAGGCGCCGGCGAGCTCTGCGGTGGTCGCGGCAATGAACGAGGCGACGGAGGCGGCGGAAGGGATCAAAGAAGAAGAGTCGTTCTTTGCCGAGGCGGCGGCGGCGGAGGCGATCTCGGCCGCCTCTTCCTCGTCGTCGCTCTCGCTGTCCCAGTTGCTCTCTTCCTCTTCGTCCCCTCGTTTCTTCTCCGCCGCTGCCCAAATCCCCGGCACCTCCCGCAGCATTGGCGGCGGCGCAGGGGCCCTGGATCCCTCGACCAAGGAGGTCCAGTAGGCCGCGGGGGCAGCTCCCAGGACAGCGGGAACGTAGAAAGAAGAAGAAGGAGAAGAAGAAGAAGAGGACGAGGGAGAGCTCGAAGCGAGAAGCGACTCGAGCAGCAACGCGCCGGCTGCGGCGGCGACCGTCGCTTCTCCTTCCTCCTTTCCCTCCGACCCTCCCTTCTTCCCCTTCCCCTTGGTCGCCGCAGCCGCCATCCCCAGCCCCTTCCACGCGCCCCACTGCACAGAGACGACTCCGGACCGCCCGGCCTGCGCCGAGGCCGCGGCGCCCGCGTCGAGCGCGGCGTTGGCCGAGGCATAGTTGGCGTGCCCTCCGTATCCGGCGAGCGACGACACGGACGAGAAGGCCGCAACGGCGCGCAGCGGGGCGGAGAGGCCCGTCGCGGCTCCGAGGGCCGCGGCGGCGGCCGCCTTGGGGGCGCCCGCGGCCCTGGCAGTCGAAGGCCCCTGCCCGGAGAGCAGCGGCGCGGCCCTCTGGGCGCCCGCGGCGTGGAGCACCGTGCGGAGGAGGCACGAGGAGGAGGAAGCAGAGCAGGAGACCGCCGCCCTCGCGTCGGCCGCGGCCGAGGCTTCTGCGGCGAAGGCGACGACGAGGGCTTCGGGGGCGAGCGAGGCGACGGAAGAGGCACTTCCGGGAGCGGAGCGGCCGGAGCGTCCCGTCAGGAGCAGCGGCGCTGCTGCTGCGGCGGCGGCTTCTCCGCCGCTGCCGCCGGCTCCCGAGAGGAGCCTCCCGGCGAGCGCTCCCAGGCCCCCGAGCCCGCCCGTGACGAGCGCGGCCCCCCTGCCGTAGGGCGAGGGCTGGGCCTTGATGTCGAGAGGCGAGGCGGAGGAAGAAAAAGAAGAAGAAGAAGAAGTAGAAGAAAGGTCGTAGCTCATCGAGGGGCGATAGAGGACCTTGCCGCGGCAGGCGGAGTCGGAAAGCTGCTGCTGCTGCTGCCGCTGCTGCTGCCGCTGCGACGACGACGGCGGCGGCGGTGGCGAGAGCGCCTCGAACCGCAGCGCGCCTCCCGCGCCCGCCCCAAAGTCGAACGCGTCCGAGTCCGCCTGCGCGCTCGAGAGGTGCGGAACCTCGTAGGGGAGGCACCGGAGAGCCGCGGTTGCGGCAGAGGCCGCCGAAGAGAGGGAAGCGGCGGCAGCGGGCCCGCCGGCGCCGGCGAAGGAGGCGGCGGCGACCGCCGCCCGCGAGCGAACCAGGACCGCCGAGGGGGAGCGGGGGGGGGCGGGGGCGCTGTCGCCGCCGTCGCCGTCGTCGTCGCCGCCGCCGCCGCCGCTGCCGGCCTCTGCGTCCCGCTCTCGAAGCGCTCGCACGGCCGCGGAGAGGCCCGCGACGGCGGCGGCGGGGCCCTGCGAAGGGAGGCGCAAAGGGCCGCCGGAAGGAGAGGAGGCCGAGGGGGCGAAGCGGCGGCTCCGGCTGCGGCGGCGGAGAGCAGCGCGCCGGCGGGGCGAGGAGGAGGCGGCGGCGGGAGAAGAAACGCCCGCCGAGGAAGAAGGCTCCTCTGCCCTCCACTCGACAACGAAGCGCAAGGCCTCCGCAGCTGCGGCGAGGGTCTTGTTCTTCGTCGTTCGGAGGGAGCGGAGAGGAAGTTCCGCCGCGAAACGAGCGCCGCGGACATCGGGGCCGGAGGAGAAGCAGGAGCAAGAATCGGCGGCGGAACTCAGCCAAGACCACGGCCGCTGCGCCGCCGCCGGTGGCACAAGGACAGCCTCCGCCGAGCAGAGCGAACGCCCACCGTTGGACAGCAGCTCGAGCACCGAGGTCCAGGCGCCCGATTCCTGCGTCGTCGTCGAACTCTTTGCGAGGCTCGCGACGGAAGAGGCGGCGGCGACGAAGAAGGAGGAGCGGCGGCATCGGAGGAGGAGAAGAAGACAAGAAGAGGGGCTCTTTGCCGCGGCAGCCTCTCCTCCTCCTCCTCCTCCTCCTCCTCCTCCTCCTCCTCCTTTTCCTCCTCCTCCTCCTCCTCCT
>Ga0210003_1004828_pt1 | contig 10527 bp, 18 predicted proteins | sample LantaG_FD_182804 | JGI IMG/M metagenome (GOLD analysis project Ga0210003, IMG submission 182804) | Deep subsurface microbial communities from Baltic Sea to uncover new lineages of life (NeLLi) - Landsort_02402 metaG (SPAdes) (version 2) | ecosystem: Environmental > Aquatic > Marine > Oceanic >...
CAAATGTTCAAAAAGGAACTTATAGAACAAATTCAAAAAGAGCATAAAAAAAGATTAGAAAAATCAAAGTCTTAATATGGGGCTGTAGCTCAGCGAGAGAGTGTCTGATTTGCATTCAGAAAGTCGAGGGTTTGAATCCCTCCAGCTCCACCATATTTTTGGGGATGTAGCTCAATGGGAGAGCAGTTGCCTTATAAGCGACCGACTTGAGGATCGATACCTCTCATCCCTACCAAACATTCCAAGGTAGCTCAGTGGAAAAAATAAAAGGAGAACAAATAAAATAAAAATTAAAGATGAATGGTTACAAAACAACGGAAAATATGCTTGCCCGTTTTGTAAAAAAGAATATGTAAAAAAAGGTTTAGGATTTCATATTTGGAAAACTCATGGGGAGGGAAAAACTCATAATCCAAATAGGGGATATCAAGATGGTTCAAGGAAGGCCTGGAATAAGGGAATGTCTAAAGAGGATCACCCAGGTATTAAAAATCAGGCAAAAAAAGTTAAGGGAAATGAAGCATGGAACAATGGAGTTCCTATGAGTTTTGAACAACGAGAGAAGCTTAGCAAAATAAGAAGGGAGTATTTAGAAAAAAATCCGGATAAAGTTCCATATAGATTAAATCATTCTTCAAAAAAGAGCTATCCGGAAGAAATTTTCGAAAAAGAACTTATAAAAAGGAAGATGTCAGGATGGGTTTATAACTATCCAATGGGGATTTATCAATATGATTTTGCATGGCCAGATTTAAAAATTGATGTGGAAATAGATGGAGCTACCCATAAGCAGGAGAAGGTAAAAAGAATAGATGAAAGAAGAGATAAATTCTCCAATGAAAATGGGTGGAAGGTTATTAGATTTCCAGCCTCTAAAGTAAAGAATGATATAGATTCATGTTTTAACGAATTACAGAAATATTTAATAATCTAAACTGTAGTAACGGGTAGGGTTACTTCGCAATTATCTTTTAAATAATCAAGCACAACGTCTCTCCCTTTTTTCTCAGTTTATTTGGTGCCGCAGCATATTGTGAGAATGTCGCCACCCTGTCACGGTGGAGATTGTGGGTTCGATTCCCATCGGTACCGCAACACTAAATTACCAAATTATGGAAAGAGTTCAAAAATCAAAGAAACCATCTTCCTTTAAGGAAGTTCCATGCAGAGTATGTGGAAATACTATGAAGGTGGCTGAGGATGCAGTAGCGGGAGAATGCTGGGAATGTTTAAATTTTCCTAAAAAATGTTATGGAAATCACAAGGTTCGTTCATGAAGGAATCAGCTACAGAGTAGGAGTAAATATCGCAGAATTTGGCGGTATTAGAATACCCAGCCCATGGTTTAGCATTACCTCTAAATCAGCAAGACGGAATAGGGAAGAACTTCCCCCCGATAAAGGTGACCGGCACTATATGAGATTCAGCGTTAAGAATCCTATCGGGTTTTATAGAAAGGTCTATAAAATCTATGATGAATTTTTCGCTGATTGGAATTACGTATCTTTTACCGCTCATAGAGATGATAAGGAAAAGAGAAATCGAGTCTACCAGAAGGCCCTAGAAAAAATGGGGTTTCGAGTAGCTTATGTCTATACTTGTCCATGGGATAAATCATGGGTAGAGCATTTTATGGCTAGACCAGGATACTCCCTGAAGAAGAAAGAAATAAAGAGGCTTATTAAAGCAGCTTATGGAAACTGGGAATGGAATGGCGAATATTGGGAAGAAAAATAAAAATCCTTCCTATATAATATACATATAAAGTATATGGAAAAACTCAAAAAGCAAGAGAATCTTAAAGTTGCTGTTCAAGTAGATGGAGTGCCATTTATTCTTGGCGGTGATGGAATACTCTTTGAATCAGTTGATGATTCAACAGCACTTTTGTATATCAAAAGTAAAGATAGCGACAAGGAAATTAAAATCAAAATAGAAAGGGAGAAATAAATGTTAATTATCAAATTAAAAGAAGGCGAAAACATAGAAAGAGCTCTAAAGAGGTATAAAAGAAAGGTTAATCAAACCAAACAACCAATCAATCTCAGAGAAAGGGAACAATTTACTAAGCCCTCTGTTAAAAAGAGAGAGCAGAAGAAAAAAGCCATCTATATTCAGAAACTTAGAGACTCTGAAATGGAATGTTAGAGGATCAAAGATAATGATAAATAATTAAAATAAGACTCCTTCGGGAAACATAGAAAATAATCCTAAATAGGTGAAAAACATTTTAATTGTTGATGACAATATTTCAAACATTTTACTTTTATCTGAGATAATAAAAGCTATTTCTAAAGAGAAGTTTAATATAATTACTGCATTAAATGGATTACAAGCAGTTGAAGCAGCTAAAAACACCCCATTAGATTTAATATTTATGGATTTCAAGATGCCTGTAATGGGTGGGGGAGAAGCTTCTTTGATTATAAAAGAAGAAATCAATCCGGATATTCCGATAATTCTTTTGACCGCCTATCTTTTACCCGAAATTAAAAATTTATTCAAGGATGTCCATTACTTTAACGAATTTCTAAACAAGCCTATAAAATTAGGGGAGATCAAAGAGGTGATGGAAAAATACTTATCTTAAAGTTGCCCCGGTAGCTCAGCTGGATAGAGCAACGGCCTTCTAAGCCGTAGGTCACAGGTTCGAATCCTGTCCGGGGTACCAATACCAATACGTCATTTATGGCCAGATAGTTCAATGGATAGAACGGGAGTTTCCTAAACTCTAGATATGGGTTCGATTCCCTTTCCGGCTACTAAAAATTATGATATGTTACCTTTTGAATATGTAGAGAAAAGATGTAAGCATCACATGGAATGTAAATTCTGTGGATGGGAAGGAAAACCCTGGGAGTTACCATTTGTATTTGAATGTATAGACTGGGATGAACCTAAGGGTGATAGACATAAAAGAGTTAGACAATATTGTCCAAAGTGTTTAGTATTAGATTCTCTTGAAACAAAGGAAGATACTAAACATTATACTGAATATAGAAAAATGGAAAAACTTGAATATAAAGGATATATGAGTAGTGAAGCCCAAGAATTTTTTGAGGGCAATATAATTACAGAACAAAGGGATGGTTTGGCCGTAATTGGGCATTTTGTTAAATTATCAAATGGAGAAACATGCCTACCATCAAAAGGAGATATTTTTACAAAACATGAAGATGGAACAATAAGTGTGGAAACAATATACAGATGAAACTGAAATACATCATTAATTTGCCCCTGTAGTTCAATGGATAGAACACGTGACTACGGATCATGAGATGGGAGTTCGAATCTTCTCGGGGGTACAACATGCCCTAATAGCTCAACTGGATAGAGCACCGGACTTCGGATCCGGGGGTTGAGGGTTCGAATCCTTCTTGGGGTACAAAAAATACCAATACAAATTGCGAGAGTAGCTCAGAGGCAGAGCGGCTGGTTGCCAATCAGCAGGTCGGGATTTCGAAATTCCTCTTTCGCTCCAATTAGTCCGGCACTCCTCTGTATATCTGGAGCAAAGGTCGAGGCGCCTGCCCATTGACGGGCGGAAGAAGGGAACTAACCTAGGAACGGTTCCCTTTATTATGGCGGGATAGCTCAGGCGGTCAGAGCGCTGGAATCATAACCCGGAGGTCGTCGGTTCGAATCCGTCTCCCGCTACACTTTACTCGCTCAGTGTACACCAGGTGTACTATATAGTGCACTTTCAAAATCCCCATATTTCTCATAACTATTTCATTTACAATACTTTAAGCAGTTCGGCACAATATTCTCATTATACTACATGTAAACAAATAAAAATATAGAAAAAATGAGAAAAAGAATTTTAATCGTATCGGTTTTAGCTACAATGGCCCTATTATTTTTAGGTGCTGCAGAACCAGCAAAAAATGTAATTAATGAATCTATCGATTCAAAAATTAGAGTAGAACATTGGATGACCATTCCATTTTCTGAATCCATTGAAAACCAAATTGAAGTAGAAGATTGGATGTCAGCACCATTTATTATGTATGACTCTCCCAGAGTATTAACTGGAAAAGATTACGTAGTATATGGTTCTGAAGAATTATATGCATTCAATGGGAACACTTATGAAGTACTTAATGTAGAGTATGCAAATGAGAAGGACATCAAAATTGCTGTACATGAAAAATCCTACATAGTTTTAGATGAAAATTATATAATTTTCTATGAATCTTCAAAGCATGGCTTTGGCATAAGAAAAATCCTTTTTAAAAACCCAACAGCTGCAGCTGCATTAGATGCTGAAAAATATCAGCAACAAACAATTTTATCTCCAGATAAAAAAATCGACAAACTAACTGCAATTGGTTTAATTGTTGACTATTTTCCAAAACTAAAAATATAAAAAATCATGTATCGATTAAAAAGAGTAGGTAGAAAAGAATCTAAAATCTTTGGAGTATGCGGAGGCCTATCTAAATATATTGATCAAGAAGCAGACCCAGTAATCATGAGATTGATCTGGGTCATGCTTTCTCTATTCCAACCATTTTTCATAATAGTGTATCTAGTAATGGCATTAGTTCTCAAAAAGGAGGAAGATTAAAGAGGAAGATAAATAGGATATAAACAATAAAAAATCCTATTTATGCTTGTCTCATTTCGACAAACCTATGGAGATAACAGAAGATCGCTTTATGACATTTTGGGTAGAGACGAAAAATTATTAGAGCTCTATAACTTATGTGATGTAAATATTCAAAGCTTTCATAATTGTTCTAAAGAAACCATTGATTATTTCAAAAAGACGGTCAAAGTAAAAAATCCTTTATATTTAGAATTTAATGATATTCATTACGGGGATTGCATAAGAATAGTTAAAGAAAAGCTTAAGGAGTTAGGGACTACTCATTTTCTCTGGACTCAAGACGATTCATTTAGCGATAGTAATGATAGTATAGATTGGAATGAATTAATAGAATATGTAAGGGATTATAAAGAAAATTTTATGCTAAACTTAGCACATCCAATAGATAGAGCAGATAATAGAATTACAGTAAGCAAAGTATTTAACACATTTGGAGTATATGAAATTTCTACAAAAACATTTGCAGATAACGGAGTAACTTTTGTTATGGATGATTCCCCCTACTTTTGTACAATTGATATTTTAGATAAAATTTATAATGAGGAATATCTAAAAATAGATAATGTGTGGGATGCAGAATTATTCTTAAATGAATATTGTAAGAAAAATGAAATACCTAGATTCTTAATAGGGAAAGAATTTAATGATAATATTTTTAGAAATTATAACATTCTTGGGAGAACAATAGGTAAAAGAGAACAAAATTTAAAAAGACTAATAGAAAAGAAATTATGCACGTAGAATATTATATTAGTCTCAAGTGCAATCTTAACTGTGCTGGTTGTGCAACATTCTCTCCATTAGTAAAAGAAGACGATTTCAAGTCTTTAGAAAAAATCGAGACAGATTTTAAAAAGTTCTATATGTTAACAAAAGATAATGTTCAGGATCTTACAATAATGGGAGGGGAGCCTTTAATGCATCCGCAAATTAATGATATCATTGTTTATTTTTCAGAATTATTTCCAGAAACAAAATTAAGAATGATAACTAATGGAATCCTCATTCCTAAAATGAATGATGAGTTTTTTGAATTAATTAAAGATAGAATAAAAGGTATAATAGTTACTGAATATCCAATTGCATTAGATTATTCTAATATTTTTAAGATATTAGATGAAAAACAAATTAACTACGACAAATGGGGTCCAAAATATGAATTTGGACATCAATATTTACATGAACAGCCAGAAGATTATAAGGACTGTTGGTATAGGGATCTTTATATTTTAAATGACAATAAAATTTATGCATGCACGGAAATTGCATTTTTCAAAATCTTCAATAAATCATTTAAAAATCATAATTTAAAAATCTCGGAAGAAGATTATATTGATTTAGATAAAATTGATTCATATGAAGAATTGGTACAAGCTAAAAAGAAAATTCCCCCATTTTGCAGTCATTGTGATGGTCATGATAAAAAATTAACGGATTGGCGAATTTCTAAAAGAGATCGAAATGAATGGTTGAAATCTTAGATATATAAAATAAAACTATGGCTTTACCTTTAAGTGGACAAATATCAATGAATGATATAGTAAGTATATCTTCACGTGGTGCCGAAGCAGAAGCTTCAATAGGATGGCTGGCCTATCAACGAACTGGTTCTTTAACCCCACCTTCTATTGAATCTCTTTCGGATTTTTACGGAGCTGGCGGTGACCATGTGATTGATTTTAACGCAACTATTACATCTATAGGAGTCCAAAATTCGCAAAATTATTATAGGTATAGAGCACTTACTATTACTGGGAGGTCAGCCCCCCAAACTGCTCGATATAAAATGTCAGTAGCCATAAGTAATGCAACTACATGCGAGATAAGATATCGTCTTAATGCTGCTCCCACTGACGTTACTTATAGCACATTAACTTCCGGAAATCAATCAACTACTACTTATACCATTCCAGTTACAATGGATTATAACGATACTCTTTATATTGCGATTTATTCAAATCATACTCCTACTAATTATGCAACTGTCACTTTAACATTGTTATCTGAGGGTGTTATACAAAATGGTTTAATAGATTCTTTTACAGCTTCTGGCACTACAATATGGAGTGGTAGTACTTTTTAATAAAATGGAAGCTTGGCAAATTGAACAGAAAGAAAATTTCATTAAAACCGGACATGAAGTAATGAAATTATTGTATAATGATTTCAAACATTATTTTGATGATGGAAAAATTCTAATATCTGGTTCATATTATTATACGACTCTAAATTGCCCGGTAGAATCCGAGTTTAAAGATATTGATTTAATAATTGATGAAAGAAAAGAATATGATTATATTCTTAAAGAAATGATTGAATTTTATGGAAATGATGGCCAATTAACAAGATGGGAAGGGGAAGGATTAACAGGTTTCATTAACATTAAAAATTATGGGGTAGATTTACTCAGGAATGATTTCTCAGATAATTTGCCTCCGTTTGAAATAATACCGGGGGTTTTTACTTATAGACAATCTGATTCCAGAATGTTAAAAGTTTATGAGAAATTTAATTTAAACGATAATTCATCTGGAAAAATTGCCCAATTAGCAGATTTTTTTAAACAAAGGTGTTCCGTTTAGATCACCAAATACACTGAACTGACGAAGAAGAATCTACATAAGACCGAGAGAATAATATCTAAATCCTTAAAACTTCTGTAATTCATTGTAATATAAAAGAAAAACAAATACTATGGATCAGCAATGGACTTATGCGGCAATAACTAAAGAAGAATTTGATAAAGCTTATGATCAGTATCCCCCAAAGAAGTGGATCAGATTGGCTTTTAAATACTTTTCCTCCTCCACAGAGAAGAAAGATATGAAACCTGCCAATACTATTGCTTATATTCTTTTGGGCAGTTTCGTATTAGGGCTCTTTGGAACCATAATGAAATGGCCTAGAGCTGTAATTGGCACGGTCACTTATATTTTTTGCGGAATTTTAACAACCCTTGTTATATTTCTTTTTGCCGCTGTAAAACTAAATAACCGAAGATTGAAGAGGGTTATGAAGAAACTAAACGTAACAAAACAGGAATATAACCTATTAGTACAAAAATTTTATCCATAAATTTTTATTTTTGCAAAACTTTTCTTATATTGGGTCCTATATTAAATAAAATAGATATGGGAATCAAAGACAATCCAATAAAAAGATCAATGTTAATTGCTGCTGGCTTCGGCGAAGAAGTTCGGAGAGCAATGTTAGGTATATGTTGTTTTTGTGAGACCCCCACATCGGTGGAGGATTTCAGAGATGATTTATCGAGAAAAGAATTTGAAATTACTGGCATGTGTCAAAAGTGTCAGGATGAAACATTTACAGATTTAGACGAATGAGCATACATCAACATAGCGTAATTGAAAAAAGAACCAAAGCTAAGAAAGGTCAAGGCTGGGTTAAAACCTCTTATAAAAAGCTATCATATAGGCTTTGTGAATGCGGAAATGCAGTAAGGGTTCCTCAGAGAACTTGTCAATCTTGTTTAGATGCGAGGGCAGAATCAAAGAGATGGAAGGTATGTAATGTTTGCGGAGAGGAATTCCGTCTGGAAGATCATCAATCAGCATCTGTTAAAGTATGTCCTAAATGTAAGAATGCTCATTGGCAAATGGCTTATGACACTATAATGCTATATTTTGAGCCAAAGAATTCTTTTAATTACTTGTCTGAAAATGAAAAGATCCGAAAATTTGCATCTATTCAGCGGAATATAATTCAGTCGGTTACTGATTATCCAGAATTCAAACTCCGACATATTGAATTTGAAAGTGTTCCATCAAGCTCATTAACATTTGATCATATAAATGCTATGACCTATTTAATCGAAAACTATATTCGTGAGGTCAAAGCAAATTTTGGATTAAGTGGATATGAAAACTTTAGAGATTATCTTCTAAAATATGCAGTACAATTTAGGGTAACCCCTGCTCAGAATATGGCATTAGCAAAATATCAGGGATCTGGAATTACTCCTGAAAAATATATAGAGGTGGTAGGACCCATAAAAGGAAAGACTATAAAAGAGAGTATTGAAATAATAAGACCCCATTTTATTAATGGTTAACAACCCGTTTGAAAGATATCAAAATTTGCTAGAGACCTATATTGATTCTAGATCTATACCTGTCTTGTGGGAGAATTGGAACCAGTATAGCCGTCATTATCACTCCATAGAGCATCTTAAGAGCGTTATAGCTGGCATAGAACGATGGAAGTATAGGTTAACGAGGTCCGAATTTGATCAGCTCGTATTGGCTGCCTTTTTCCATGATGCTATATATGATCCAAAGAGTCCGGAGAATAATGAAGACCAATCTATTGATCTTTTTAGAAGGACTTATATAGGTAAGGATCAGAAATTCGACCTAGTTGATAAAGCTATTGAATGTACTAAAAACCGGAAAAGACCAACAGATTTTTTATTGAAGATATTCTGGGAAGCCGATAATGATATTTTCAGAAAGCCATATTTGAAATTCCAGACTTACGAGAAACAAATTAGGAAGGAATACTCACATGTGCCAGATGATATATATAAAAACGCTCGAATAAAATTTCTGGAGAGCAATTATGGATTATTTGGTCCCAAAGGGGATACAAATATTCGTAATCTCGTGAAATGGATTCGAAATAAATACGATATATAGAAAAATAAAATAAAATACAATTATTATGGCACAAGTAAAATTAGTAGCAGAATCTTTTAAAGATTATGTAGTTTCTAGAGAACCTTTAATGGAAGCAGAAATTGGTGATCTTAATGAAAGTCTTTCTAAGAAACTTACCAAAGAATGGGCAGGCGCTAATCATGAAGATGAAAAAGTTTTAAAAGCTTTTGCTGGTAAAATCAAAGCTAGAGTTCAAGGATCTAATGGTCTAAAGGCCCTTAAGGACAGACTTATGAAAGCAGGGGCTGATAAGTTAAAAGCAGAATTAGATAAAGCTGCTAAAGCCGAATTCAAAGGAAACTGGGTAATAATGGGGGATGATTTCGCATTCAAACCTTTAAAGCAACAAAATCTTGCTAGTGCAACTAGGCATGGATCAACTGGAAGGGGTCAAGGCGGGGCTTAATTCTTAACGTTTCTTAACGTTTTTTCCATGGAAAATATTTTTTTATCTCGGTAAGTTTTATTATATTTACTATGTAATTAAAACAAAACAAATGGAAAATTCAGTTATGGAGTATAAGAAGTTAAGGCTTTCAACCAAAGATTTCAAATTCAATTCTAAAAAAGAGAAAGGCGAATTTTGGGATAATCTCTGGATGGAAAATTCAGCCGAATACAAAAGGACCCTGAAAAAATTTATGGATGAAGATATCCATATCAAGTTTTCCTGGAGAATTTTGACAAAATGGGGATCTTACGGAGCCTTATTTCTTTCACTGGGATCTTTAGCCGGATATTTTTCCGCTATCGTTGGTTTGGCTTTAATAGGGGTTTCTTTCGTTAGTATGTTAGCAAGCTCAATTATTAATAGCAAATTAGAAGATACATTCTTTCTGAACCAAGCTACATTGGGTATGCTTACCCCAGAAGTACTGGAATCAGTAAGCGAAGATTTAAAAAAATTAAACGAAGACGAAACTAAGTAATTTTCATCGCATATAAGATGATATATAATAAAACAATCATGAAAAGGCATTCGATACATACGATTAGTATTAGTTCATCCACCAAAGTGGATCGGCCGTCTCGTGATATTATTTTGAAATAAATATTCCATAGTAATAAATATCAAAGGGAAGGCTCAAAAGGTCTTCCCTTTTTCTTTGTTCTTTGAAATTTTGTACATATAGTCGTGTAGCTCAGCTGGTTAGAGCACCAAACTGATAATTTGGGGGTCGGTGGTTCAAATCCACTCGCGACTACAATAGAATCCCTTTGGATGAGTAACCGTCGTGG
>Ga0210003_1004830_pt1 | contig 10525 bp, 8 predicted proteins | sample LantaG_FD_182804 | JGI IMG/M metagenome (GOLD analysis project Ga0210003, IMG submission 182804) | Deep subsurface microbial communities from Baltic Sea to uncover new lineages of life (NeLLi) - Landsort_02402 metaG (SPAdes) (version 2) | ecosystem: Environmental > Aquatic > Marine > Oceanic >...
AACACACTCTTTTTCTCTCTCTCTCTCTCTCTCTCTCTCTCTCTCTCTCTCTCTCTCTCTCTCTCTCTCTCTCTCTCTCTCTCTCTCTTTTCAAACCCTCTTCCCAGGAATCCCCTTCCTCGGCCTGTTCGCCATCCAGCAGATCGTCTTCGGCTTCCTCGAGACCTCCCGCTACCAGGCGTGGAAGTCCGGGGAGAAGAACGCCATCTTCCCGCTAGATCCCGCGGGCATGAACTCGGACGCCAACGCCGTCAAGGAGATCAAGAACGGGCGCCTGGCCATGGTGGCCTTTGTCGGGTTCGCCGTGCAGGCCCTGCTGACCCGCGAGGGGCCCATCGAGGGGCTGTTCGCGCACCTGGCGAGCCCGTTCTCGCACAACATTGTGGGAAACATCGCCAACATCCCCAACGTGATCGGGAAGTAAAAGGTTAAAAAGTTCAGAATGGAGGGATGGAGGGAGAGAGAGAGAGGAACGAGAAGACAAAAAACAAAAAAAGTTTCTTTCTCTTTCTGATTCTTCCTTCTTTTTCTGTTGCTTTTTTTTAGAGAGAGAGAAAGGGAGAGGTCTTGTGGCTCTTTGGCCTTCTCGGAAAACGCCTTTTTGAAATGATGTGTGAGTGTGGAGGAGGTGGATCTTCTTTTTGTTAGACTCGTGAAAAGCAAAAAAAAAAATGAGAGAGGAAAAAAGATGGGGAAAAAATCGCGCTCGTTGTCTCCCTCGTCTCTCTCTTTTGGTTTCTCTTTCGGTTTTCTCTCTCTCTCGTTTCATTTCATTTTTTTTTCGTTTTCTAAACAGTGCAAGGGAGAGAGAGAGGACAAGTGAATGCGGGGGACAAGTGAGAGAAAGCGCTGCTGCGAGTGCGGGGACTAGTAAGAAGAAAAAATCAAGTGCGAAAAAAAGAACAAAAGAAAGGAAATGCTGCTGCTGCTGCTGCTGCTGCTGCGTTGTTTTTATTTTTCTCCACCTCCACCTCCTCCCTCTTTCGCCTCCACCACCAACCTCTCCACAGCCGCGTCCAGGAAGGCCCTCCGCACCGAGAAGACCGGGAAGGAGACCTGCGCTGCCACGAACCGGACCGCGAGGAAGCCGCGGGCCACCACGCGGGTCTGCTCGGTCTCGAGGACTGTCGCGAGGAGGGGGTTTTGGTCGTCGCTTCCGTTTTCGCCGTCGCCGCCGGCGCCGACGACGCCTTCGCCGACGACGACGACGACGCTCGAGTCGTCGTTCCCTCCTCCTCCTCCTCCCTGCGTCCCGAGCTGCCTCCTCGCCAGCGTGACCTCCCACCCTGCCAGTTTCCCGCTCCTCGGGGTAGCCACGAGCCTGAACTCGAAGCGCGCCGCGTCCCCCGGGGGAGAAAAGAACTCTGGGCGGGGGGCGAAGTGGTAGAAGGAGGGCGAGGTGAGGTGGGGGGGGAGCGTCGTCGTCGAAGTGGAAGAAGAAGCTGCGGCGGCGGAAGAGCGAAGCGGCGGCGGAGGGGGAGGAGGAGCGAAGACGGCGCGGGATACCATCGCCTGCCCCTCCCACTCCTCCATCTCCTCCATCTCGTCGTCGTCGAGGTCCTCATCTTCCCGCTCCTGCCGCTGTCGCTCGCGCCGTTCCCGCGCGCGCATTTCTTCGTTGGCCGCCGCCGCCCTCGCCCTCGCCGCGGCGTCGGCGTCGAGAGCAGAGTTGAAGTTGCTCCTGTTGCTGTTGCTGTTGCGGCCCCTCGAGGCAGCAGCAGCAGCAGCAGGAGGAGCAGCGGCTGCGCTCTGGCGACGGGCAGGAGGGAATGCGTGCGCGAGGGTCGCCCTGCTCTCTGCCGGCAGCTCCTCCAGAGACGCCAGCGGCAGCAGCCCGAGCTCGAAGAGCCTCGAGCTCCCGCTCCCGCTCTCGCTCCCGCCGCCGCTGCCGGAGGAAGAGGAAGAAGAGAACCAGCGCACGTAGAGCGAGAGTTCGACGTCGTCCCCGGAGAAGAAAGAGAGAGCGGGAAAGTCGGCGAGCGCCTCGTGCGCGGCGACCCGCTCTTCTTCCTCCTCTTCCTCGTCTTCTTCCTCCTCTTCTTCTCCATCCCATACTTCCTCCTCCATGCGCCGCCGCCGCTCCAAGCCCCTCTCGTACTCTTGCTCCGCCGCCTCCTCCTCGTGCTGCTCCTCCGCGGCGACCTGCTCCCCAGCCTCGTCGATCCAGCGCTCGCCTTCTCCTCCTCCTTCTTCCCACGCTGCTCCGTACTCATAAGGGACCTCCGCGGCGGCGGCGGCGGCGGCGGCCTCCTCCTCCGCTTCTGCCTCCGCTGCTTCGGCATCGTACTCGGGCGGATACTCGAAGGCGGCGGCGTCGGCGTTGCCGTTCGAGAGAGGGTGCGGCGGCGGAGGAGGAGGAGGAGGAGGAGGAGGAGGAAGGGAGGGGACTTCAGCAGAGGTCGCCCTCGTCGTCGCCGCCCTCGCCGCCGTCGTCGCCGTCGTCGTTCCTCCGGCTCCGTCGTTGTCGTTGTCTTCTCCGTTGGCTCCTTGCACGCCGCCGCCGCCGCCGTGGGAGGGCTGTAGCAGCGCTGCGGCAGCTGCGGCGGCAGGGGCGCGGCAGCGGAGGAGGCGGCGGCGCTCCGCGTTCGCTGCCGCGGCAGCCGAGGCGGCAACGGCCGCGGCGCACGATTCGAGATGCGAGGGCGAAGGGGCCCGCGCCGCCGCCGCTGCCGCCGCGTTCGACCTCCTCGTGTTGCGGCGTTGCTCTGGTTTCACTGCCGTGGTGGCGGTGGCGGGCTGTTCGGGTGGGGATGGGATGGGTTGGAAGCGGAAAGAAGGAGAAGAAGTTGAAACAGAAGAGGAAGAGGTTGAGAGAGGGAAAAAACGAGAGAAAGAAAAAGGCTTTCCTTCCTGCCCTTTTCTGCAAAAAGGCGCGCCTCCCTCCTCCCTTGTCCTCCCCTCTCGTCTCTCTCCCTCCTTCAAACCGCACCTGATCCTCCTGCTGGCGCTCGTCGACACCGCCGCCTTGGTCATCGTCAGGCGGGCCACGCTTCCTGGAGGCCGTGCGAGGCGGCATGATGGCTGCTCGGCGACGGCGTCTGATGCTCTTTCTTTCTTTTTCTTTTTTCTTCTCCTCCCCTTTGACTCGCTCGTTTCCGGTGTCGATCGACCGACGACCCTCGAGCCCCCTGCTTTCCCGGCCAGGGGAAACAACAGGGGCCTCTGCCCTGTGCCCCTGCGAGGGGAAGGGGGGAGCGGAGAAGGGGAGAGGAAGAGGACGCCGAGAGCGAAGCGAAAAAATCGAGTTGAGATGCGATGGGGAAAAAAAGTACCTATTTTTCGAAGACAAAAACTTCTTCTCATTTTTTTCGACGACGACGACGAGTAAGAGCAATCGATCAAAAGACAAGCGAAGAAGTTTCTCGCACTTGAGCTCATCGCCGCTCTTCTTCTTCTGCTTCTTCCTTCCCTCCCTCTTTCTGTGCCCTCTGTGCCCTCAGCAGCAGCAGATAGAGCTACACAGCAGGAGAAGAAAAGACAAAGCAAAACAGAAACGATGGCAGCGAAAGTCGCCGCCGCGCCCGCCTCGGCGGCGCTCGCCAGCAAGGCCGCGGCCCCGCTGGGCGACGGCCTCAAGTCCTACTACCAGGGCAAGATCGAGGAGCTCGAGCTCGCGTCCCGGGACAAGGCCGCCACGCTCCGCAGGCTGGAGGCGCAGCGCAACGAGCTGAACTCGAAAGGTGGGGTGGTTGAAGACGGAATCAATCGATGGGGGCGAAGAAGAAAAAGCAATGCAACATAGCGAGCGGAGGGGGGCAGGTTTTCTTTTCTGCCTCTGCTGGCGTTGCTCGGTTCCATTCTCTCGCGTCTGAGGCGCAGAGGTTTCGAAACGCTCTCTATCCGAGCCAGTGGGATCTCGAAAACGCAGTAGCGAGAGAGAGAGAACAAGCGCGCGAAGAGATGAGATGAGGTGTTGCGAAGGCGCACCTCAATTCAATCGCGTTTTTTCTTTTTCTTTCTCTCTCTCACCTCTTTTCCTTCTTCTCCTCAACAACAACCTCATCACAGTCCGCCTCCTCCGCGAGGAGCTCCAGCTGCTGCAGGAGCCCGGTTCCTACGTCGGCGAGGTCATCAAGGTGAGGGAACGAGAGCAAGAGAGAAAGAAGAAAGAAAAGAGGGCAAAAACTTTTTCTCCATTCGATCCCTTTTTTTTCAACGTCGTTCTTTTCAACCTCAACCTCGACTTCTCACTTCCCCTCTCACCTTCCACCTACCACCACTAACACAGGTCATGGGCAAGAACAAGGTCCTCGTGAAAGTCCACCCCGAGGGAAAGTACGTCGTCGACATCGACAAGGGGGTTGACCGATCCAAGATCGCTCCTGGGATGCGCGTCGCGCTCCGTAACGACTCCTACGCCCTGCACCTCTTGCTGCCGACCAAAGTCGACCCTCTGGTGTCCCTGATGAAGGTGGAGAAGGTGCCTGACTCGACGTACGACATGGTCGGGGGCCTGGACAGGCAGATCAAGGTAAGAAGAGAGTTATGGAGGTCTTTCGGAAAAGAAAGAGAGAGAGAAAGCGGAAGAAGAGAACGAACGAAAACGAATAAACTCACCTCCACCTCCCGCCTCTTCTTCTTCTCCTTCAACCCCTCTCGCAGGAGATCAAGGAGGTCATCGAGCTCCCCATCAAGCACCCGGAGCTCTTCGACGCCCTGGGCGTCGCCCAGCCGAAAGGCGTGCTGCTCTACGGCCCCCCAGGGACCGGAAAGACTTTACTGGCCCGGGCAGTCGCCCACCACACGGATTGCACCTTCATCCGAGTCTCCGGCTCCGAGCTGGTCCAGAAGTACATCGGGGAGGGGTCCCGCATGGTCAGGGAGCTGTTCGTGATGGCGAGGGAGCACGCGCCGTCGATCATCTTCATGGACGAGGTGAGTTGAAGTTTTTTTGCTTTTTTTTGCCTTTTTTCTGTTTTTCGGACCTAAATCGGGTTTTTTTTTTTCGTTTCTTTCTATCTTTCTCGCTGAAGCTCGAAAAACCAACAAAACAAAATCAACAACAGGTCGACTCCATCGGCTCGGCCCGCGGCGGCTCCGGCGGCGGCGGCGGCGACTCCGAGGTCCAGCGCACCATGCTCGAGCTCCTCAACCAGCTCGACGGCTTCGAGTCCACGAACAAGATCAAGGTGCTCATGGCGACCAACAGGATCGACATCCTGGATGCGGCGCTGCTGCGCCCCGGGCGCATTGACAGGAAAATCGAGTTCCCCAACCCTTCGGAGTCCTCGCGCGTCGACATCCTTCGGATCCACTCGAGGAAGATGAACCTTGTCCGGGGGATCGACCTGCAGAAGGTCGCGGACAAGATGGGGGGGGCGAGTGGTAAGGAGGGAGAGAGAGAGGAAGAGAGAGAGGTTTCGGTTTTTTTTTTTTTCGTTTTCGGGTCGAGGTCGAGGTCGAAAGAAAGAAAAACGCTCACTCTCTTTCTTCTGTTCTCTCTTTTCTTTTATCAAAAACCCGACTTCTTCTTCTTCTTTAAACAGGCGCGGAGCTCAAGGCGGCGTGCACGGAAGCGGGTGAGTTCTTCTCTTTCACTTTTTTTTTTTTGCTTTTTCGGAGTGTGTTTGTTTTCGAGGTCGAGGTTCGAAGGAAAAAAAACTCACATTTCAAAACTTTCAAAACTCTTTCGAAACTCTTCCAGGCATGTTCGCGCTGAGGGAGCGCCGCGTCCACGTCACCCAGGAGGACTTTGAGATGGCGGTGCCCAAGGTCATGCGCAAGGACGGGGACAAGTCGATGTCGCTGCGGAAGCTGTGGAAGTAGAGAGAAAGAAGAGAGGAGAGAGAGGCGGTGGAAGGAGGCAAGCGCGAGAGACGACGAGCTCATCCTTCTTCTCCTTCTATACCTTCTCCCGCTCTTTTCTCTTTCTTTTTCGTTTCCGCTTTTTTGGTCACTTGTGTCTATCCTTTTTTTTTGTTATTCACAATCGAATGCTCTCCCTGATTGTTTTGTTTATCTCCGATAATCGCCGGGGTCGGGGTTGAAAGGGAAAAAAAATCCCTCTTCTCGCCACCTCTGTCTCTCTTGCATTTTTTTTCTCTCTCTCTCTCTCTCTTTTGCCGCGAGACTTTGGAGAGGTGAAAAACAAAAACCAATTCCAATCCTCTCCCTTTCCCTCCCCCCTCCCTCCTTCCACAATGCTCCGCTGCGCCCCTAGTTCCGCGGCGACGAGGCATCTTGCTCGCTCGGCACCGGCGCGCATCGCGGCTGCCGCAGGGCGCGTCGCGTCGCCCCTCTGCGTGCCGACGAATGTCGTCGCCGCTCCCCCTCTCCGTCGCAGCAGCATTCGCCGTGGCATCTCCGTCGCCAGCGCCGGCGGCAGCATTCGTTCCATCCGCGCCAGGGCCGCGCTGGGGGTCCAGGAGGCCTCTCCTCCCTTGGCCCTGCTCGACGGGGTCACCCGACACTGCCTGGAGGTCGACTATGGTGGCCGCAAGGTGAGGGAGGCGCGCGATTGAGGAGGAAAAGAAGAGGAGGAAAACTCTTAGAATCGGTTTCTTTTTTCTTGCAGATGCTCCGGCGGCTCGACCCCTTCTTCTTCAATAACACCTCACCTTCTCTCTCTCTGTCCCTTTCTCTTCATTCCTCAAACCACCCCCAGATCAAGATCGAGACCGGGGAGATCGCCCGCCAGGCCAACGGCGCCGTCACCCTCACGGACGGAGAGACGATCCTTCTGGCCACAGCATGCGCCGAGGCCCCTCCTTCGGGTTCTTCTTCCAATTCTTCCCAACAACACGGCGACGGCTCGTTCGTCCCCCTGCAGGTCAACTACAGCGAGCGCTTCTCCGCGGCCGGGCGCACCACGGGCTCCTTCTTCAAGCGGGACGGCAGGCCCAAGGACAGCGAGACGCTCGTGTCGAGGCTGGTGGACAGGCCTCTGAGGCCCAACTTCGCTAAAGGGTGGAGCTCCGAGACGCAGGTCTTGGTCTGGGTTGTCTCTTACGACGGCGCGCACTCCCCCGAGCCGCTGGCGATCACGGCGGCTGGTGCGGCGCTGGCCGTTTCGGACATCCCTCTGGCGAAGGCGGTCGTGGGGGCTCGGGTGGCGCTGCTGCCGGTGAGTGAGAAATGAGGTTGTGTCTTTTTTTTTTCTCCCGAGTTTTTTTTGTTTTTTTCAAAGGAAAAGCCCATCAAAAAAAGCTCACCTCTCTTTCTCTTTTTCTCTCCCTCCCTCATCTCATCCCATCCCTATCAGTCCGACTACGACTTCTCCCGCGAGGACGCCGCCGATGGCGACGACGGCAACGGCAGAACCTCGCGAGCCAAGTCCCCCTGTGGGGGCTGGCTGGTTGCCAACCCGACCGTGCGACAGGCCTCTTCGTCTTCTCTCGACTTAGTGCTCGCCGGCACGGCCACGGCCGTGATGATGATCGAGGGGTTCTGCACCTTCCTGGAGGATTCCGTGATGGTGGCCGCGGTGGAGCTCGGGGCCGCGGCCGTGGCGGCGACGGCGGCGGCGGTGGACGAATGGGCGCTTGCGGTTAGGAAAGAGGCGGGCGTCGAGAAGAGGACTGACAGGGTTCTTCCCGACCCTTCTGTTTACGATTCTGTGAGAGAATTCGCGTCGCCCCTTCTCGACGAGGCCTTTCGTTCCGGCAAGTCGAAGGAGGAGCTGTCGGCGAGCGTCGCGGAGATCAAGAGGGGCGCCGCGGCCGCCGTCGGGCTCGTCGACGCTTCGACTTCGACTTCTGCTGCCATCTCCGGCGGCGACGGCAGCGGAGACAGGGCTTCGGCTTCGTCTTCCGCAACCGCCACCACTGCCTCTGCAGACAGTGACGACGAGGGAGGAGGACGAGGAGGAGGAAAAGCCGGCCTGAAACCCTCAGAGGCGGCGTTCAACTCTGCCTTCAAGCGCGTGACCTCGGCCTCGATGCGCTCCGCTGTCCTGGACTCCGGCGTCAGATCCGACGGGCGCGCCGCAGACGAGGTCAGGCCGATCGCGGCGAGGGCGGGTTTGCTGCCGAGGACGCACGGGTCGGCGCTGTTCACGCGAGGGGAGACGCAGGCGGTGAGTTGTTGGTTGTTATTTCCTTAATTTTTTTGGAGGTTTGAGGTTTGAGAGGAGAAAAATAATCAAAAAAGAAAAACTCTCATTTTTTACATTTTCTTCTTCCCTCTTCTTTTTCCCTCCTTCCAAATCCTCCTTCAGCTGGCCGTCACCACCCTCGGCACCTCCTCCTCGGCCCAGCGCGTCGACTCCATGACCGTCGTCGCCGGCGGCAGCGGGGACGCTGCGACCTCTTCCTCCACCGACAGCAGCTTCTACCTGCAGTACTTTTTCCCGCCGTGCTCCGTCGGCGAGACGGGCCGCGTCGGCAGCCCGGGGAGGCGGGAGGTCGGGCACGGGGCCCTCGCCGAGAGGGCCCTGGCCCCCGTCGTGCCCACCCAAGAAGAATTCCCTTACACGGTGCGGGTCGAGTCGACCATCACCGAGTCCAACGGGTCGAGCAGCATGGCCAGCGTCTGCGGCGGGTGCCTGAGCATGATGGACGCGGGAGTTCCGATCAAGGCCGTCGTCGCGGGCGTCGCTATGGGTCTCATCTTGGAACAGAAAGATGAGAGCGGTTCTGCTTCCAACCCTGCTCGCTTCCAGATCCTGACCGACATCCTGGGCTCCGAGGACGCGCTGGGGGACATGGACTTTAAAGTGGCCGGGGACGAGGACCGCGTCACGGCCTTCCAGATGGACGTCAAGGTCGACGGGATCACACCCGAGATCATCTCGGCCGCGCTGTCTGCCGCGCGCGACGCCAGGAGGACCGTGCTTTCGGCCATGGCGCTCTGCTCGCCCCCACCCCGCGAAGCTCTGGGCCCGCATTCCCCACGCATCGAGCTGGTGCGAGTCCCCACGGAGAAGCTGGGCCAGATTATCGGACCGGGGGGCAAAACCATCCGGGGGATCAGGGACGCCTCGGGCTGCGAGTCTGTCAACGTCCTGCCCGATTCGGAATCTCTGGATGGGACCGCGCTCGTCGAGCTCTGCGACATCGCTCCCGAGGCCGTCGCTTCGGCAAAGGCCATGGTCCTGGCCATCGCGATCGACCCTCTTCCCGGCTCGCAGTTCCCAGGCTCCCGCGTCAATTCTGTCGAGCGCTTCGGCCTCATCGTCGAGTTTGTGCCCGGCCGCAGCGGGCTCGCGCACGTCTCCGAGCTGCCCTTCAGCAAGAGCGACCCGGACTCTTACTCTGTGGGAGATAAAGTCGACGTGGTGCTTCTGGAGGGCGAGAACGGGAGGTACAAGCTGAGCCTGCGTGCGTTCCCTGGGAGCGGGGGTGGAGATGATGAAGGGGAGAGGCGAGGTGGAAGTGGGAGGGGAGGAGGGAGGAGAGACAGAGACAGCGGCGGCTCTTCGTGGGCAGAGAGCTCTCCGAGCTCCGGCTCTTTCTCTTCCTCCCGCTCCAACTTCAGGGACAACGACGCACCGCCCCCTCCCCCTCGCGCCCCCTTGCAGCCCGTGGAAGAGGGCGCGGTCTTCCGCGGCGCGACGGTGCGCGGCGTTCAGCCCTTTGGTGTCTTCGCCGACCTGGGAGGCGGTCGGTCGGGAATGGTCCACGTTTCCGAACTCCGCGAGCCGAGGCCCTCCGACCCCAACGACAGGTACTCGCGAGGGGATAAAGTGGACGTGGTGGTGCTGAGCGCCGAGAATGGGAGGATCAGTCTCAGCGAGAAGCGGGTCGAGGAGGGAGGAGCAGGAAAGGCGGTTTCTGGAGATGGAGACTTTGACGACGACGACTACGACGACGACGATGATGATGCTCCGAGGACTCCGAGGCAGCTCGCAGAGGAGACGAGCAAGAGGCTCGGGCTCGAAGACGACGACGAGGAGGACGATTTCGACGAGTCTGACTTTGCGTGAGAAAAAGAAGATGAGGAGAAGCGGCGGCGATTTTTTGTTTCGATAACTGTTTTTTCCTTTTTCGGGGTTTTTTTCTCTCTCAAATTTTTTCTTGTTTTTTTGTTTTTTACTCGTGTGATTCCTTATCTCAACGCCGTCGCTTGGTTATTTCTTTATTTTATATATAATAGGTAGTAGTACTAGTACGGTTGTTTTGTTGTCGGGGAGGAAGAGAGGGAGAGAGGAAGAAGAAGAAGGAAGGAAGAAAAAAACCCAATTTTTTTTCTCAAACGACCTTGCTCGGCATCTCCATCACTTTCGGCGCCTCCGTCATAGCAGCGGCAGCTCCCTTCTTCGCCTCCTTCTTCCTCGCGGCCAGAGGGTCCGCCCCGAGCCAGACGCCCTCCCGCACCCCTCGCAGCTCCAAGGTCCTCGTCTCCTGGCAGAGAGCGCAGGGAGAGCACCACAGCCAGACACAGAGGTCAGAGACCGCGCTTCCCCGAATCCCGAACCTCTCCCGGAGCTGCATGCGCCTCCAAGCGCCCAGACCGATGGCGGCCGCTCCCGCCACGGTAGAGAGGATGGTGAGGACCTGCCAGGCGGTGCTGTACTGGCTCGCGCACCGCTCGATGCTCTGGGCAAAGGTCCTGTTTTGTTTTCGTTTTCGTTTTTTTTTTTTTTTTT
>Ga0210003_1004831_pt1 | contig 10524 bp, 9 predicted proteins | sample LantaG_FD_182804 | JGI IMG/M metagenome (GOLD analysis project Ga0210003, IMG submission 182804) | Deep subsurface microbial communities from Baltic Sea to uncover new lineages of life (NeLLi) - Landsort_02402 metaG (SPAdes) (version 2) | ecosystem: Environmental > Aquatic > Marine > Oceanic >...
GCACCTGCCGCAGGAGCGGGTCGTCGGGATCACCCGGCCGCATCCGGGCCACGAATCCCCGCGGCACGAGCAACGGGAAGCCCGCGGTCGAGCGGGCCGCCTCGGCGGCGACCGCGTCGTCGAGGCCAAGCGCCTGGCAGAGTTTGGTCGGGTCGCGGAAGGCCTCGGCAAGTTCCTGCTGCCAGGCGGCGCGGCCCCGCGGGCTCTGGGCGGGCCGTTCGCGTCGCGTCGTCTGGTTCGCCACGGGCGGGGGCATCTCGCTCTCGACAGACACGCACACAGACATCGGCCCGCCACGGCGGGCCAGTTCGCCGGCGGCGGCCGGCCGCGGCGTTGACAATCCCGGCCGACGTGGCGACTCTTGGGGGCTTTCCCGGCCCCGATACCTTTAGCATACGGCGAGTCGGGGCCGGCGTCGAAACCGCCAGTCGCCTCCGAGCCGAAGGACACCACCGTGCCAGCCTACAACACCAGCGAATTCAAAAAGGGCCTCAAGGTCCAGATCGACGGCGACCCCTACATCCTGATCGAGTGCAACTTCGTGAAGCCCGGCAAGGGGCAGGCGCTCTACAAGTGCAAGCTGCGAAACCTGCTGCGAAATACGGTTCTTGACCGGACCTACAAGAGCGGCGACTCCCTCGACGCGGCCGACATCACCACGATCGACGCCCAGTTCCTCTATAAGCAGGGAGAGCTGTTCGTGTTCATGGATCAGGAGAGCTACGACCAACACGAACTCTCCAAGGAGCAGCTAGACGACTCCTGGAAATGGATCAAGGAGGGCACCGTCTGCTCGATGCTGCTCTACAACGGCAATCCGCTGTCGGTGGAACCGCCCCAGCACATGGCGCTTGTGGTGGAGTACGCCGAACCGGCTGTCCGCGGCAACACCGCGACCAACCTCACCAAGCCTGTGAAGCTGGAAACCGGGGCCGAGATCATGGTACCCGCGTTCATCGAGCAGGGTGAGACGGTGAAGGTCGACACCCGCACCGGCGAGTATCTCGAGCGGGTCAAGGTGTAGCCGGCCCGGCTTCCGCCGGGTTTATGGCCGCAAGCCAAGCCACCGCCCGCGCAACCCACCGCGATACAACCACCGCCATACAAGCCCCGGGCGCGAGCCCGGGGACGGCGGGTCGAAACACGACCCCGCCTCCCACGCCGCGGCCGCCCAGAGCCGAGATCCGCCAATGCGGCGGCTAATAAGCCCGCGCGAGCACGCTCCGCCGGCCTACTTCCCGGCCGGTCACCACACACTTGCCCGGCTCGTCGGGCCCGTCCATGGGAATGCACCGCACCGTCACCTTGAGCGGGTCGAGCACCGCCGCGACGGCCGGATCGTCGGCCACGTGCACCCAGGCAAAGCCGGCGTCATCGCGGCCGAAATACCTCGTCAGCTCGTCCGCCGAACCGAGCCGCACCGAGCGGGCCTCGCGGAAGGCAACCGCCCGCTCAAACATCCCCTGCTGCATCTCGGCCAGGATCGCGGGCAGGCGGGCAGGCAACTCGGCGAGCGGGATCGCCTCCCGCTCCTTGGGGCCGCGGTCGCGGCGGCAGACACTCGCCACACCGGCGGCGAGGTCCCGCGGGCCGATTTCGATCCGCACCGGCACCCCCTGCTTCACATACTGCCAGACCTTGTCGCCGCCGCGGATGTCACGGGCGTCGGTCTTCACGCGGATCGCCTCGCCGGCGAAGCTCGCCGCCACGAGCGACGCCTCGAGCCCGCGGCAGGCCTTGAGCACGGCGGCCCGCTCCTCGTCGGTGCGGGAAATCGGCAGGATCACTGCGTGGTGGGGCGCGATCCGCGGGGGCACGACGAGCCCGTCGTCGTCAGAATGGGTCATGATCAAGGCCCCGATCAGCCGGGTGGAAACGCCCCACGACGTCGTCCAACAAAACTCCTCGGCCCCGGAAACGCTGGCAAACTTGATGTTCTGGGCCTTCGCGAAGTTCTGGCCGAGGAAGTGCGATGTGCCCGCCTGGAGGGCCTTGCCGTCCTGCATCATCGCCTCGATCGAGAGCGTGTCGACCGCCCCGGGAAACCGTTCGCCGGCCGGCTTTGGCCCCTTGATCACCGGGATGGCGAGATCCCGTTCAGCGAAGGTGGCGTAGACCTCGAGCATCTTCCGCGTTTCCTCCTCCGCCTCCGCGCGGGTGGCGTGGGCGGTGTGTCCTTCCTGCCAGAGAAACTCCGTCGTGCGCAGGAACACCCGCGGCCGCATCTCCCAGCGGACGACGTTGGCCCACTGGTTGATGAGCACCGGCAGGTCTCGCCACGACTGGATCCACTTGGCATACATCGCGCCGATGATCGTCTCGCTCGTGGGCCGCACAACGAGCGGCTCCTCGAGCTTTCCCGTGGGGATCAGCTTGCCGTCGGGGCCGAGTTCCAGCCGGTGGTGCGTGACGACGGCACACTCCTTGGCGAAGCCCTCGACGTGCTTGGCCTCCTGCTCGAGATACGAGAGCGGAATGAGCAGGGGAAAGTAGGCGTTGACATGCCCCGTCTCCTTGAACATCCGGTCCAGGATCGCCTGCATCCGCTCCCAGAGGGCGTAGCCCTGGGGCTTGATCACCATGCAGCCACGGACTGGCGAGGCCTCGGCGAGGTCGGCGGCCCGGACCACCTGCTGGTACCACTCGGGATAGTCCTCGGCACGGGTCGGGCTGATCGCGGTGGCGGGCATCGGTCGCTTGGCTCCTCTCGCTTGATTCCTCAGGGACGGGCGGGATTGTAGCGGCCACCGCGGCGTTTGTGGGATCGGTCGTGGCGGCCGTAGACTCTTGCCGAATGGCACGACGACTGATTTCGGAACTGCAGCCCCAGGTGAAGGTCGACCAGGTCTTCCTGGCGACCCACAAACAGCTGCGGCCCAACCGCAACGGCCAGCTCTACATGCAGGTCGATCTGGCCGACAAGAGCGGCACGATCACGGGCCGGCTCTGGAACGCCTCCGACGCCGACTTCGCCGCCTTCGAGGATGGCGACTATGTCCGCGTCGACGGGCATACACAGCTCTACTCCGGCGCGATGCAGATCATCGTCGCGGCGATCGAGCGGGCCGATCCGGGCACAGTCGACGAGCGGGAGTTTCGCGTGCTCACGCCCGTCGACGTCGAACGGCTGCTGGTCGAGCTCCGGGGGTTGCTGGCGGGGCTGCGGCCGCAACTCGCCGCGCTCGTGGCTGAGATCCTCGACGACAACGCCCTCATGGACTGCTTCTCCGCCACACCCGCCGGCGTCAAGCACCACCACGCCTACGCCGGCGGCCTGCTCGATCATGTCGTCAACCTCATGCGGCTGGCCGACCTGATCGCCCCGCTCTACCCCGACATGGACCGCGACCTGTTGCTCGTGGGCGTGCTCGTCCACGACATCGGCAAGACGGTCGAGCTCGAGAGCGCGAAGGGATTTTCCTACACCGACTCGGGCCAGCTGCTCGGGCATGTGCTCCTGGGCCTCGAGATCGTCGAGGCGAAGATTCGAAGCGTCGAGGCCCGCACCGGCCAGCCCTTCGACGCCGAGACGGCCATCCGCGTCAAGCACATGATCGCCAGCCATCACGGAGCCTACGAGTTCGGGGCCCCACGGCTGCCGATGACGCTCGAGGCCGTGGCCCTCCACCACCTCGACCACCTCGACGCCAAGATGGCCGGCACGATCCAGCTGCTGCGGGCTGAGGCCGCGCTCGACGGCGGCTGGACGCAGTATCAGCAGTCGCAGGGTCGCAAGTTCTTCCGGGGCCGCACGCCATGACCCGCAAGCGTCCCAAGCCTGAGCAGCCCAGGCCCGAGCGTCCCAAGCCGGAGCAGCCCGCCGCCCGCGGCAACCGCCCGCGGGGCCGCGACGGCGACGTGACTGGCGTCTTCCGCCGAGCCGCAGGAGGCTACGGCTTCGTGCGGCCAGAGGGTGCCCTGCCCGGCGACCGCTCGGGCGACATCCATATTTCGGCCGCCGCCAGCCTCGATGCCGCCAGTGGCGACACTGTCTGCGTGCGGCTCGCGCGGGGCCGCGACGTCCGCCGCCCCGGCCCCGCCGGCGAGATCGTGGAGGTGGTCGAGCGGCGGACAACCCGCTTCGTCGGCTCCTACTTCGAGCGGGCAAGCGTTGGCTGGGTCCAGGTCGACGGCACCGCGTTCACGCGGCCGGTGGCCGTGGGCGACCCCGGCGCCAAGGGCGTGCATGTCGACGACAAGGTGGTCGTCGAGATGGTCCGCTTCCCCACCCACCTCCGTGACGGCGAGGGCGTGGTGGTGGAGGTGCTCGGCAAAGCCGGCGACGTCGGCGTCGACACGCAGACAGTGATCCACGAGTTTGCCCTGCCGGGCCCCTTCCCTGAGGCGGCCCTCGACGACGCCCGCCGGCAGGCAGCGAAGTTTGACGAGACGGTGCCGGCCGGCCGCCGCGATCTCACCGACCGCACGATCATCACGATCGACCCCGTCGATGCCCGTGACTTCGACGACGCGATCTCGCTGGAGCGGGTGGAGCGGGAGCACTGGCTACTGGGCGTGCACATCGCCGACGTCTCGCACTTTGTTCGCGCGGGCTCGCCACTCGACCAGGAGGCTCGCTCCCGGGGCACAAGCGTCTACCTGCCCGACCGTGTGATCCCGATGATCCCGGAGGTGGTCTCCAACAATCTGGCGAGCCTCCAGCCCGACAAAGTCCGCTACGCCAAGACCTGCTGGATCGAGTTCACGGCCGAGGGCGTACCGGTGCACTCGGCAGTGGAGTCGTCCGCGATCAGGAGCTGCCGGCGGTTCAGCTACGAGGAAGTCGACGTCTTTCTCGCCGACCCGCTCACCCGCTCGGTCGAGATGACGCCGGCGGTGCGGGCCCTGCTCGGCCAGATGCGGGACCTGGCGCGGATCCTGCGGAGCCGGCGGATGACCCGCGGGGCGCTGCAGCTTGAGATGCCCGAGGTGAAGATCGACCTCGACCGCGACGGGAGGGTGTCGGGTGCCCACGTCGTCGAAAACACCGAGAGCCATCAGATCATCGAGGAGTTCATGCTCTCGGCCAACGAGGCGGTGGCCGGGGCGCTGGCGGCCGCCGGGGCGGGCTTCTTGCGGCGGATCCACCCCTCGCCCGACATGCGAAAGCTCCGCCAGCTGACGGAATTCGTCACCGAACTCGGGTTCGAGGTCGACTCACTCGAGAGCCGGTTCGAGGTCCAACGGCTGCTCGCCATGGCCCGCGGCCGCCCCGAAGAACACGCCGTCCACTACGCCGTGCTCCGGAGCCTGTCGCGGGCCGCCTACGGCCCTCAGGAAGACGGCCATTTCGCCCTCGCGAGCGACTGCTACTGCCACTTCACCTCGCCGATCCGCCGCTATCCCGACCTGACGATCCACCGGGCCGTCGAGGCCCTCGCCCAGGGCAAGCGGCTTCCCGCCGACGGCCTCATCCAGCTCGGCCAGGAATGCTCCGATCTCGAACGCCGAGCGGAGGCGGCCGAGCGGGAACTCGTCAAGCTGAAACTCCTGCTCTTCATGTCGTCGCGGATCGGCGAGGAGATGGACGCCGTGGTGACGGGCGTGGAGGCCTTCGGGATCTTCGTGCAGGGCCTGGCGCTTCCGGCTGAGGGGCTCGTGCCGCTCGACTCGCTGCCCGACGACAGCTACCGCTACGACCGCGCAAGCCACACGCTCGCCGGCCGCCGTGCCGGCCAGAGCTACCGGCTCGGCGACCGCATCCGCGTAGCGGTAGACCGGGTCGATCTTGACCGGCGCACGCTCAATTTCAGGCTCGTAGACGGCCATGTTCGCCGCGGCAAGCGGCCCGCGAAGACCGCCCGCCCGCCAGCCACAAACCGCGGCCAGAAACCCGGCCAGCCCGGTGGCCGCGGCAAGCCCGAACCACCACGCACCCGCACCGCCAAAGGCGGCCGCAAGCGGTCGCGGCGGCTGTAGGCCCCCCTTTGACCTGCCTGGCCGGAAAGGTTCCATGACCGCATGACCGCTCCCCTCCTCGAAACTCCCCTCTGCCACTGGCATCAGACCCACGGCGGCCGGATGGTCGACTTCGCCGGCTGGCGGATGCCCGTGCACTATGCGTCGATCGTCGAAGAGCACCTCGCCACCCGGCGGACGGCGGGATTGTTCGACGTCTCCCACATGGGGCGGCTCATGCTCGCCGGACCCGACGCGGTCGCCTGGCTCGAATCCGTCCTCACGCGGCGGGTGGCCGACCTCGCCCCGGGACAGGTCCGCTACACGCTCATCACGAGCGACGAGGGGCCGACGGGCGTGAGCATCCTCGATGACGCGCTTGTGGCCCGCGAGGCCGACGCGGCCGATGGCACGCCTCAGCTTTCGCTCGTGGTCAACGCGAGCAACCGCGACCGCGTTGTGGCGTGGCTGCGAAGCCGCCTGCCCGCCGCAGGGGTGTTGCTCGCCGACCACACCCACGAGACGGCAATGATCGCCGTTCAGGGGCCTGATGCCATCGGGATCGTCGCCAGCGTGTGTCCGGCCGACGACGCCGCCCGAATCAAATCGCTCAAAAACTACCGGGCCACGACCGCGACGGTCGCCGGCCGGCCCGCGGCGGTGAGCCGCACCGGCTACACGGGCGAGGACGGCGTTGAACTCGTCGTAGCCGCGGCCCACGCCGCGGCCGTCTGGGAAGTGATCCACGCGGCCGGCTTGCCCCGGGGCCTGGTCGCCTGCGGCCTCGGGGCCCGCGACACGCTCCGGCTCGAAGCCGGAATGCCGCTCTACGGCCACGAGCTCGTTGCCCCGAGCGACCCCTTCGCGATCAGCCTGGGCTTCGCCGTGAACCTGGCGGCGGCCGACGGCTCGCTGCGGGAGTTTCCCGGAGCCAAGCCGCTCCGGCAGATGCAGGCTCTGCCCACCGGGCGGGTGCGGGTGGGCCTCGTGTTCGCAGACAAACGGGCCGCGCGAGAGGGGGCGACGGTGACGCGGCCCGGCGACGCGACGGCCGTGGTGGGAACCGTGACCAGCGGAAGCTACTGCCCTACGCTCGGAACCGCGGCGGCAATGGCACTGGTGGATCGCGATGCAGCGGCCGACGGCACCTCGCTCGACGTTCTGATCCGCGACACCCCCTGCCCCGCGCGTGTCGCCCCCCTGCCCCTCCATCGCCGCCCCGCGACACGAGCCTGACGCGATCGGCTATCCTGCTCTCGTTCGGGGCGGCTCGCCGCCCGTCTCACCTGCCCCCGACCCCACGGAGCTTGCGATGGCTGCCGCACCGAAGTTTGCCAAGACCCACGAATGGATCCGGCTCGACGATGACGGACTGGCCACCGTCGGCATCTCGGCCTATGCCGTTGAAGCGCTCACCGACCTCGTGTTCATGCAGCTGCCGCAGGTGGGCCGCACCGTGAAGGCGGGCGAGTCGCTCGGCGAGATCGAGAGCGTGAAGGCTGTGAGCGACTTCTACGCGCCGGTGTCGGGCGAGATCGCGGTGGTCAACACCGCCCTGCCGTCCGATCTCGAGACGCTCGGCCGCGATCCCTACGGGGCCGGCTGGCTCGTGAAGATCCGGCCGGCCGACCCCGGCGAACTCGCCGGGCTGCTCGACGACGCCGCCTACGACGCGCTGCTGAAGAGCCAGCCCCACTGAAGCTGCCAGACAAATAGCCTGCGGGCTGGGGAAATTTGGCTGGGCGGTCGGGGAGCGTGGCCGCGGGTATTACAGCCCGGGGAATTCGGCCTCGAGCACTCCGCCGGGATGCACTCCCGCCATCATCTATCCCGTACCTGGCTAGCACCTGGGCCGAAGGAATTCCGACCGTGACCGCTCCGGCAAACCGTCTGGTCGCTTGGTGGGACGAGCCGGCGGCCGGTCACGTCAACATGGCCGCCGACGAGGTGCTGGCGGCGGAGGCCGTGCGGCTGGGGCGGCCGCTCGTGCGGTTCTACGGGTGGAGCACCACCACGTTCTCGCTTGGAGCCTTCCAGCGGCTCGCCGACGCCCGAGTCGCGGAGGCGGTTGCCGGGCTGCCGTTTGTCCGCCGGCCGAGCGGTGGCGGCGGGATCGTGCACGGCAGCGATCTCACCTACGCGGCCGCAGTGCCCCGCGACCACCCCTGGGGGGGCGAGCCGCAGGTGCTCTACGACGCCTTCCACGAGGCCCTCGCCGCCATCCTGACCGCTCGTGGCATCACCGCCCGGCTCCACCCCGGTCGCACCGCCGCGGCGGGAGACGATTCCCGGCTGTTCTGCTTCGACCGGCGTGCCCGCGGCGATCTGGTCGTTCCCGGCCCCTCGACCGACGGTCACAAGATCCTCGGCAGCGCCCAGCGACGGCTCAAGGCTGCTGTACTCCAGCACGGCACGCTGCTCCTCGAAACGCCGCGGCACGTCGCCGCCACCGCCGCCCATCCCGGACTCTTCGACCTCTATCCGGCGGCCGCCGCCGCGGGCGTGCGAGACCTCGCATCGACCTGGCTCGACCGGGTCGCCGAGGCTGCCGGACTGCGAGGCGAGATCGCTGCGGAGGAGTTCCGCCCGCTGCATGCTGCGGCGATCACGGCGGCAGCGGAGCGGTTTGCGGATCCAGCCTGGCTCGAGCGACGGTAGCAGCCGACGGAGCCCGTCTGCCCTTGGCTCGCTTGCAAGGCCGGCGAGAGAGCACGGGCAACCCCTGACCCATAAAAGCCCCGGGCGCGAGCCCGGGGACTGCTGAAACAAAGGCCACCCCGCCCCTACACCGCTTTTGCCTGGCTGTGACAAACCGGTGCGCCGCGTCACAGTCCCCCAGCTCGCGCTGGGGGCTTTTATGCCGCACCCGCCATGCCGAGCAGGGTTGCCGGCGGGGGTTTTCCAGACGGCGTGAGCGAGACGGTTTCCGGGAGTCTCAGACCGGTATTCAGGCGGCAGGCAAACCTGCTATACTCTGCAAATAAATGGATCTCTTCTCTGCCTTCTCCCTCCTCCCACGGGCGTGCCGAGCCTGCCACGGCCGCCCGGCTGATCGCGAGCGATTTCCGGGTTCATGGTTACGAAACTCATCGTTGCCTCCGGCAAGAGCGCCGGCCGAAGCATCTCCATCAAGCGAAACAAACTCCTCATCGGCCGGTCCGAGGAGTGTGACGTGCGGCCGCTGAGCGACGAGGTCAGCCGGCGGCATTGCGTCGTGACCGTTGGGCCCGCGGATGCCTGGATCGAGGACCTTAAAAGCCGCAACGGCACGTTCGTCAACGGCGACCGCATCGAGGCGGCGACCCGGACAAAACTTGTCGACGGCGACCTGATCCGCGTCGGGTCGCTTGAGTTAAAGGTCTCTTCCCAGGCCGCGACAGCGGGGGGAGAGGGAGATGTATCCCGGTGGCTGGCGACCGAAGGGGACGCCGCCAGGTCGAGCGACACCACCCGCTCGTCGCCCGCGGTGGGCGAGCGATCGCCGGCTGATGACACAATCGTCGGGTCTGGGGAAGGCTCGCCCACAGAATCCGCGGTCACCGCCGATGCCGCAGCGTCCCGCTCGACCACGTCGCTCTCCCTCGACCAACTCAAAGCCGCCCGCGACGCCAAGGACAAGCCAGGCTCGCTGCCGCAGGCGGCCGCCAAGAAGGCGGATTCATCGCGGGACGCGGCTGCCGAGGCGCTCAAGAAGTTCTTCGAGCGGAAGTAGTGCGGGTCGTGCGGGTCGTGCGGTCCGGCCAACCCTGATTTCCGTTCTATTTTCGCTGGCCGGCACGGCTTGCCCCGCCGGCAGCGGTCATGCTTCCGGCAGAGCTTACCACCGCGGTCCACACGCCAGACGCCGCGAGAAACCCACCCGGAGAACGCTGACATGCCCGCAACCGCCCCCCGCACCGCCCCCCGCACGAGCCCCGCTGACCGGGCCGCCGTCCGTCACGGCCGCCGTCGCATGATCGACCCGACCACCTGCGAGCGAGATTATCTGCCCGAGGAGGTCGAGTTCATGCAGGCAATCGAACTCTACAAGCGGACCAGCGGCCGGATGTTTCCGACCTGCAGCGAGATTCTCGAAGTCGTGAAGTCGCTCGGTTACCGCCAGGTAAACGCCATCACCGGGTGATGACAGGCTTCCCGGGCTGTGCATGCCCCGGGCTCTGCCTGCATACAAGCCCCGGGCGCGAGCCCGGGGATGAGCCCGGGGACAACGGGCTGTGCATAGAAGCCCCGGGCGCGAGCCCGGGGACAACGGGCTGTTGGGCGATCCCGGCGTCCGGCCCCGCGAAACCCGCCAAACCCGCACCACACCGCCAAGCCTAGCCGGGCCAACCGGTGAGCGGCGTCGCAGTCCCCCGGCTCGCGCCGGGGGCTTTTATATCGCGAAGCCAACCGGTGAGCGGCGTCTCAGACCCCCGGCTCGCGCCGGGGGGCTTTTATTTCGCGAAGCCAACGGTGCAAAAACACCGCGGCTCGCGGCGGGGGCTTTTATATCCCCACAAGTATCCTCACAAAAAGCACGGCTACGAGCCGGGGTTGCCCCGCCCGGGTGGGTCCCGTTAGCCTCCCCGCCCCCTCTAGCCTCCGGTGCCGCGTGCGTTCCTGTCTTGCCATCCTGCCGGCCATATT
>Ga0210003_1004832_pt1 | contig 10522 bp, 21 predicted proteins | sample LantaG_FD_182804 | JGI IMG/M metagenome (GOLD analysis project Ga0210003, IMG submission 182804) | Deep subsurface microbial communities from Baltic Sea to uncover new lineages of life (NeLLi) - Landsort_02402 metaG (SPAdes) (version 2) | ecosystem: Environmental > Aquatic > Marine > Oceanic >...
GTCTATACTTCCGCCGCAGTGAGGGTGCAAGGAATTGTTTATCCGTGTAATCCTCCGCATTATGCCAAACCCTTTCCCCGTCCATACAGGCCTCTATTTCCAATTCGTACAGAGGATTAACTGTAACTTCTAAATCGTACTAAGGAAAAGAGAGATACCATACTCCTTATTACAAGACATTTCCTCTGTACATTTACGATTCTAATTGTGATGTTATTGGTGTATAGTGTTTTTTGCATACCCCCTCACCCCCCTATCGCAACAACGTCGTTGTTGTTATGAACTAAAATGTTCATGGGAAGATTTTATGCACATCTCTTTTATATAGCAACAACACTGTTGTTGTCTTATACAGGTTTAGGAGAAAACACTAAAGATATGGTAAAATCGAGAGCAGTGGCGGAAGCCCGGATGCGAAGAAATATCGTAGGTGCGGGCGAATCGCTAAAGGAAGGATTTGCAGAGGCGAAGGATCCTGTTAAAGTTTTATTGGCGGATCCCGATATGGAGAAGAAACATCAGGCCGGTGTTGCGGAAGCGCACCGAAAAGGTAAGATGAGAAAGGGCCTTCAAATAGCGGAGGCACGGGGCTCATGGAAGGAGTCTGCAGCCAGAGCCGGGGCACACTTCGAGGAAAGAAGCGAGGATATGGTCGTTCACTCAATGGAAACTTACGATGCACGTGGAAAGTGTATTGACGATGTTAAAGAGGCTTTAAAGAAAGAGCCAAGGACCACGAGAGCCCAGCGTATCGCATACGGAGCCAAGGTACAGGCCGCAGTCGGTGAATGTATCGACAAAATATACGGAAGGACCGCTTAGAGGAGTAAAGGAGGCGTATATAAAACAAAATGGGATTAGTAGAGCCTTATATGTTGCAGCATGAGGATACAGCTGCAGGCGGTGATTTAAGCTTAGAAGCGGACACCGGTGAGAGTATATTAGTGAAAGGCGTTGATAGCTTTACTCAAGAAGATGGCGCTTTTTTCACCGAGTTGAAAACAGAGCGGCTTAGTGTAGGTTATTTTAATACCAAGAAGCTAAACGCTAATCATCTGCAATGCTGGACCGGCACGTGTAGTCACGGTAATTTATTGGATCAGATGATAAAGCAAGGCCTTTTAGCAGGCTACCCGGTAGCCGAAGGTGAAACGTTCAAAGTGCATAACGCAGAGGCCGTAGCTAAATACAGGGCCGTATATTACGAAACCTACGATGCCGGCGACATGTTGCCTGAAATGCCGAATGGGTCAAAGTCAAAGGAGTTCAGCTTCGTCAATTACGGCACAAATGATGGTGCGATGACTGCAAACAGCTATGGTGAAGCGGATAAAAGCTTGAATCCGTCAGAATACCCGGCTTTCCCGTTTGGTGCGGACGTGCCGTCAAAGACCGAAATAGACATACACGCCGTTTTGATATTGAATTTCGACCCTACGGGAGCGACGGCAACAACGCGAGATGAAGTGCGGGATTTGAGATTGACGAAAGACCGGGAAGTGCTGTGGGACAAAACGAGAGTGGGACAATATCTTACGCAGGGTGTATCACGTTTAAGCTGGGGCTGTTCAAGACAAGCAAAAGGGATGATAGTGAAGTGGTTACCTGCACCACTGAAGTTCTTAGCCGGTGAGGAGCTTAAAGTGGAAGTAAGCTGCGGTGCTACGTTAATAGCGGATAGTGAGCTTGAGATAGCGTTTATTGAGACAGTAAGGAGGACGGACTGATGGTAAAATACGAGAAGGGGTTTGATCATACTAACACTACGGACGTAGAAGAGGAGATAGTAACGTTAACGAGCACCGAGGAAGAGCCGAAGCGTATAACGAAGATAATGATTGTTGACGAGCCTGATCAGGACGGTTATTTGACCGGCTATATTGAGCGTGAAAAGATAATGGATACGTGCCCCCTGTTTGTCGAAACCTTCGGAGGTATCAGAAGGGACTATCCTATTGAGCTTGATATACCCATAGGCCAAACCTTTGTGCTGAAAGGCAAAAACAAGGTTGCCGCTACAAACTTCAGCGCAGCCGGTTTCGTGGAGTACGAGATAACGAGATAGAGAGAGTAAAAAATGGTATCGGATGCGAAAGTTGACGTTGTACTGCAACGTTTAGAAGAGAAGATAGGTGACGAGATAGACGTAGAGCCTAAACACGTGCGTAGATACGGTGTTAACAACATCTTTCAGCGCGTTTTTGCTTATCTGCTTGCTAAGAAGAGCGACGGTAAGTATATACAACTGCAAAGCACAATCGGGGGCGCTTTAAAGGTTGCGAGTGTAGGTGCAGGCTTAGAGTTTTCCGAAATAAAAACCGGCACGGCCTTAGCGGCTTTAAGTGCCTCGATAGAGTTTACGCAAGTAGTAAGTCAGTTGCATGTGGGTTGTACGGCATACGAGCTTTATGTCTATCACTCACCGGACGGAGTCACGTTTTACGGACCGTTGCACTGTTACGATTACTACCCTAATATCTTCGATATATCATGTAAAGCGATCAAGGTACAGAGAGCGGAAGCAAACGACGTAGATTACGATATTGCGGGGTTGTGGTAAAATGGTAAAGAAAGAGCACCTGGACGCAGTGGAAGGATGGCTTGACGAATGCTTTAGCAGGGCATACGATGAGAAGTTGTACGGCACTATGTTGGAGATTATGAAGGATAAGGATGCCGTGAAGAAGTTACGTAACGTGGAAGAGCCTATTGTAGTGCACCACATAATAGAAGAGGTTAAGGTAGTAAAGCCTCTAACAACGAAACTAAAGGAGTTTGTCGTAGGTAGTAAGTAGGAGGTCCGGAAATGAAGGAGTTAATCCGAAACGGAAGCTTTGAACGTGGTAATTTAGATTTCTGGACTACGGTTTTAGGGACCGTAACAATAGACACCGCGGAAGTGATGCGTGGTACGTACTCCGCTAAATTAGTAACCGGGGACACTAATAATGCTAAAATCTATACAAAGGATTATATACCACTTGCAGGTCATGAGCTATACAAATTAACAGCGTGGTTAAAGAGTGTTGACCTTGCGGAAACATGGCTTGTAGCGGACTTTTTCGATGCTGACTATGATGTAATAGCCGGGGCCATGAACACATTAAGTAAAACAGCCGGTGTTTTCGACTGGACCTTACAGACATACTATTTCAATACACCCCCAGAAGCATCCTATATGCGTATATATGTTCTCATGGTAGGGCTTGCAGCCGGAAAGATCGGTTATGCAGATGCCTTTTCGTTACAACAGATCAGAGAGCAAGAGCTCACCGTAGAACGTCAAGATATGGTGTCCGTAGCTAACCTTGTTGCCGATGCAACCGCTTATAGTCAAGAGTTCTACACAGGGATCTGGAAGCATGCAGAATATCACTTATACTGCACTTCTTTGACGGGGACCACTCCAACGCTTAACGTAACGATACAAGGTTACGATCCTCTGACTGAACAATGGAAAGACGTATTGGTATTTCAGGAGCTTGATGATGCCGGAAGTGAGTTTAAAACACTATTAAGCGGGTTAGGCTGGAAACAGAGGGCCGAGTTTACAACGGCGGGCACGATCACGGATTGTGACTTCAAGCTCGGAGTAGTTTATAAGCGGTGAAGCCATGACACTGCTTAGAACTGTTACACTTGCATACAATGTACGAGGAGGGATAAAAGAAGTCGGTAACTATATTGTACTTGATAACCCAAATAAGGCATTAAAATGGTACGATAACGCATTTAACCTATTAAGAACGGTTACACTTGCATATGTACCTCATGGAATGACAAAGGAAAACGGTAACTATATTGTTGTTGATTATACAAATAAGGAATTAAAATGGTACGATAACGCCTTTACCCTATTAAGAACGGTTACACTTGCATACTCCCCCTATGGGATCACAAAGGAAGACGGTAACTATATTGTGCTCGATAAGGACAATAGGAAGCTATTTTGGTACGATAACGCCTTTACCCTATTAAGAACAGTTACACTGGCGTTCGGGCCTCATGGACTCACAAAGGAAGACGGTAACTATATTGTTGTTGATTACGACAATAAGAAGCTATATTGGTACGATAATGCCTTTACCCTATTAAGAACAATTCTATTGGGATTCGGGGCTGTTATAGCACCAAAGGAAAACGGTAACTATATTATTAATGATTATGTAAATAAGGGGCTAAAATGGTATGATAACCAGTTTTAGGAGGTAACAATGAAAAAATATAAGACTATAACTGCGATGGTGTGCATAACGGCATTAGAAGCCGTAGCCTTATTTCAAGGTATAAACGGGACTGTTTTTATGCTTGTAGTGGCGGCTTTAGCAGGCCTTGGCGGTTATGAAGTAGGACTGTATAAAGAGAAACCGGAGTAATGAAAAATGGCATGGTATGACATAATAACGGACATAGGAGAGCTTGCAGAGCAGCTTAAAGACTATCTCTGGAGTTGGGTTTATGACACTGCAAAGTACGCTATCGAAAGCATAGGTGTAACGTATAGCTATTTCACTGAATGGGTAAATTACCTGAAAGACAACACCCTTTACTATTATGAACGCTCGAAGGAATATGCCGAAAGTCTTTCAAAAGAGATTTGGGATGAAACGGACCTAATATGGGATAAGATAGGTGCTATTCCGGTCCTCACAAAAGATGTAGTTACCGGATGGGTAACACCTCTTATCGAAAGTGCTAAGATATATGCAGAGAATTTAGTGAACGATGTGATAACGGTTTACGATGGGCTTATTAATGACCTTACCACGCAGATAAATAAGTTCGAGCAATGGATTATGGATTCACCGGAATGGCTAATAACCTTATTATATACAGAGCATTTAAGGGTAACAGAGTTTATTGCAGATTTCGCAGAGGACGTCTTAGATAAGCTATTTAGCGAGGAGGAAGAAGAGTAAGATGGGTGCATTCAGGGATTTTTTCACGGAGCTTTGGCGGGATCACATAGAATCGCCTATATTGCTAATAGTGGATAAAATAGGCTTTGATACGAGTCACCGTAGAGCTTCAAACGCTATACAGTGCATACAGGGGGAACAAACCGTAACGGATGTAGAGTTTGCATGGGATAAATTCGATGAAGAGGTTAAAGCGGTCCCGGAAGTATTAGCTACTTACGAGACTAAGAAGAAGTCCTTAGCGGCTGCCGGTATGAATACGCCCGGAGATATGGTCCTCGGTTACATTGGAAAGCAAGCTGCAAATGCGGTTTGGGCCATTGAAGCGAGAGCTTTACCTAAGATCTTAGCATGGATTGACACTTTCGGAGCCTCCTATAAAATGGAAAAGGCGGAGTTAGACAGCTTAAAAGAGCTTGCACAATCCGGAGAGTTCGGATTAAACGCAGTTGTAGGGTTTGTTTTGGGTGTTACAGTATATCCCGCTGTATCAGCTGTAACGGGTCCATTTTGGCAGAAGCAAGCGCATAAAAGTATGGCCTCTGTTAGGCCTTCGCTTACGATGCCGGAATACCTTGTAAGACAGCAATGGAGGGATATTAAGACCATAGAAGAGTTCAATGCGGATATGGCTAAACAGGGCTATACAGATAAGGATATGTCCGATATAGAAGAGGTTATGAAGTTTTACCCGGCCCCTGCTGATTTTATACGGTTCGCAGTACGAGATACATTCAATAAAGAGGTAGTAGCGAAATATGGGTATGATACGGACTTTCCCGAAGATATTATTCCTGACGCTGCACAATCCGGTATGGATGTTAAATGGCTTCGACATTACTGGCGTGCTCACTGGGAGCTTCCGTCACCTATGCAGACCTTTGAGATGTTGCACCGTCGTAAAATTACGATGGATGATGCTAAGACTATCCTGCGTATAGCGGATATAGCGCCTTACTTCATAGAGCCGTTTATAGCAATCGCTTATAACCCTGTTACGAGGGTTGACCTTAGAAGGCTATATCAAACCGGAGAGTACACTGAGGAAGATGTATATAACGGTTACCTTGACATAGGCTCGTCACCTGAAAACGCTAAATCACTTACTTCATGGACCGTAAAGGCTTATGCACCGCAAGAAAAGGAGCTTGCGAAAACAGAGATCCTAAAGAATTATGCAATAGGACAAACTACCGTTGAAGAGGTTAAGAGGTTACTGGGTATTTTAGAATACGACGAGCCCGAAATTCTATGGATCCTGACTTACGAAGATTATAGGCTTGAGGTTGCAGCAAGGGAAGAGGAAGCAGAAACTATTATAGCGGAGGTTATTAACGGCACTAAAACGTTACCGCAAGCAGAGGATAGCTTTAAAGCCCTTAAAGTTACCCAAAAGACTAAAACTCAATATATAGAACGTGCAAAACGCGAAGTCCGGAAGCTACAATATAGGCCCCCTATCGCAACGTTAAAATCGTGGTTCGAGAAGGGTATTCTTACCGAAGCTAAGTTTAAAGAGCGTATGAGCCTTATGAAGGTTACGGAAGAGGATATTAACAACTACATTAAGGAGGGTGCAAGTGAATGAAGACCTTAAAAGAGTATATACGCTGTAAGAGGTTATTTGACGGGGAGCCCGAAGAGAATATATGCTGGAGCTGTAAGATAGAGCTTTTCATTGTAATGGAGACGATAAAATGCCGGATATAAACGAGCTATTGGAAGCGTACAAAAAGCGGTATCCGAAAGAAGCGTCTAAAGAGAAGGAATCCAAAAAGGTAACAGTCGTTACCCAAACGGGTAAGTAACATATCCGTAGAAGCTTAAAGGTCTTACACCGAAGGTTTTACGCTCTACTACCTTTAAATACTCTTTCGGCTAAAATGTATTTGGGGGCGCTAGAGGTGCCCCCCTAAAAAGGAGATAAAAAGAGAGATGGAAAAAGCGAGGGAACATATTGAGTTGTCGGAAAGGCAGTTGAAGGCAGAAGAAGCACGTGTGGAGCTATGGAAAGAGGCATCTACATTTTGGCGTGAGGCCTCAGCATTTTGGGAAGAGCGCTTACATAAAAAAGAGAGGGTAGAGTAAGATGGAAGAAACAAAGAGAAAGGACGCGGATATATGGGTTATACCCCTGTTGTATCCGTCAGATGTAGAAGTTGTGGAGGCTGCATTGGAGGACTTCTTGGGTGAGTAAACATGGAAGAACTAATGAAAGTAGGGTATAAAACCATAAGTAAGGACGAAAACGGTAATCCCGCAAGTATATGGTACTGCTGCGTTAAACGCGGTCAGTTCGGGCCTTTTATCGCGGTTGAAAAGCACTGGGTCCAGAAAACCACAAAGGAGGGTAAGATATTGGCCTCGAAATACGCAGGGAAGAGCTTTAATTTCCCTATTGAGAGCGCAAAGGCTACTGCAATGATAGGAGCTATAAACGGGCTTGTTCTTAAAGCAGTCAAGCTGACTCAAGACATGCCTGAGTTCAAAACCGCTGCGGAAGAGGAGTTTCATGAGACTTCTGAAGAACTCGAGGATGAGTTCTAACTAAAACCCAATGAGGGCCTCTTACGTTTTTTAGGGGCCTTCTATATTATATTCAATACCGAAGGAGGCATTAAATGGGCTATAACTTCTTTCAGAAATTCCCTATTATGAAGGCTCTTGAGGCCGAGCGGTTAGTACAACGAGCCATTAAGCTTAAATGGGGTGGTGAACGTTACTATCAAGAATCGAGGAATGCGGGTTTATCATTCCGTAAGCAAGACGTTCTTTATGACTACCGTAGAGCTTCCACGATAGAGCAGTCACGGAGCCTTACGGCTAAAGGTAAAGCGGAATCGTGGTTTGAGAACGTTTTAGAGGGCATACGGAAGGAGAAGGGCCTCACACAAAAACAGGCTTTGGGCGTATGGTCAGAGATGAAACGGAAGCAAGAAGAGTTAGAAGGGTTTACAGAGGAAGAAGAGGGGTGGTGGGATATTTACGAATCCCTTTGGTGAGGGATAGGAGGTAAAAAATGAGCGAAAAAACCTGTGATGGATGTATTCATATAGAGGTCCCTTTTACTATGCTGCCGTGCCGTAGCTGTGCAAGGCTCAAGAGAGGGAAAAAGGATAACTATCAGTCTAAAGAGTAATGAAAACCAACCGTCGTAACATTAACTTCGAGGAGCTTTGGTTTAGGAGGCATCCGCCTAAGCCGCTTAAACGCAAAAGAAATCATCCGGTCATGGGTATGGACACCGAAACCTATAAGGGGACCTGCAAGCTTCTTACAGATAGCGACGGTGACTTTATAAAGGATGCCTCACTTGAGGAGCTCCTGCAATGGCTTACGCGCTCGAAACATAGGGTTACGCATATCTTCTTCTATAATATGGACTTCGATGTGCAATCAATCCTTAAAATGCTTCCACGGGCCTTTATAGAAGATATTTACAAGCATGGAGAGGCGGAATATTACGAATATCGCATCAAGTACATTCCCAAAAAGCTTTTTACGATTACGAAGGGAAAGCATGTTTCGCGGTTTTACGATCTATACCAATTTTACGAACGGAAGTTAGAGGATGCCGCACTTCAATATTTGGGTGTAGGGAAAGATGTTTTACCTTTTGAGACCTCGGAGCTTAACACTGACCTTGACGTATGGGCCCGTTACGACGACATTATAAGGGAATACTGTATCAAGGATAGCGTACTTTGTCAACGTTTAGGGATGGTCCTGCAAGATTGTCTTATCAATAAGATAGGGCTCAAGCCTCAAAACTATATCTCGAGGGCCAGCCTATCAAAGCATTACTTCCGTAATAATGCCGTGATCCCTGACGTGCGCAAGATTCGGAAGGATGCCTTACGGTTAGCATTTTACGCTTATAAAGGCGGCCGGTTCGAGCTTCTCAAGAAGGGACACTTTGACCACGTGGAGCTTTACGATATAAAGAGTGCATACCCGTCAACTATCCGGAATCTTATTGACGTTACTAAAGGTAAATGGCGCAGAGTACGTGAAATTAACGAAGATGCCTATTATGGGTTCTATCTTGTAGATTTGGATCTAAAATACCGATATATCTCTCCGTTACCTTATGTGACTAAAGTTGACGTACTTGCATATCCCTTCGGGACCTGGCGCGCGGTTGTTACTAAAGAAGAGCTCCTCGAATGTCTTACCCCTCCGGAGTATAAAGTGCTGTACGGTTATGAATTTTACCCGGATAAAATAGTGTACCCTTTCCGTGAGGGGATAGATAAGCTCTTTAAAATCAAAGACAGCACTAACAAGGATGAATACCTCTACGAACTTACTAAACGCATAATGAATAGCCTCTACGGAAGCTTTTATGAGAAGATAAAGAAGGCCGAAGGACTATTCGCAGGTAAATTGTTTAATCCGGTCTATGCCTCTATAATTACGCGCACGACGAGAGTGCAGGCATTTAAATATGCTATGCAGTATGAGCGTGATGTGGTGGCCTTTGCGACTGATAGCGTGGCGTTTAACGGTACACATGACCTACCAGAGTGTAGTGATATAGGAGGATGGGAAAAGGTCGCGTGGGGCGAGGCTGTGTGCGTTATGAGCGGACTATACAAGATCGAGAATAAAATCAAAACCAGGGGCTTTAAGAAGGCAACGAAGATTAACACCGTGGAAGGCGAGTTTGAGAATATCTTTGAATATATACAGGCTTTCCCGGATCGCACGGTTTATAAGGGGACTGTTAAAAGGCCTTTGCACCTCATTGAGAGTTTACTTCATTCAAGGAAGTACACTATTGATGATGTTAATATTTGGATGCCTGAGAAGCGCACCCTTGACATTAACAAAGATATTAAGAGGGTATGGGATTCTAACTTTAACAACGGAGGAGAGCTATGGGAAAAGACCATAGATAGTCACCCGCTTTATGTGGATGATCCGAAAGCGACACTGAAAGCGGAAGTGGAAGCTAAAGAGAAAGAGTTTTGGAATGAGGCTAAAGCAGTACAAAGAAGTGTGAGAGAGGATCGAAGGAGGATCAAGCAGTTTATGCAGGGTAGCGATGTTTTTGAGCTTGATTCAACGCTGGAAAGAAGGGAGCAGGTGGATGATGCCCTTAACGAGATGCGGAGGTTTATAACGTAGGAGGGAAAAATGAGAGAAGAAAGATGTATCAGATGCGGTAACGTGTCTAAAGGATATAAAATGTATATTAGAGGAGATGAATGGGTCTGCAGAGAGTGTGCAAAAGACGTAGAAGTGCATGGATAAAATAGGAGGGGGAAAAAGGGGATGGAAGAGGAAGATGATATATGGGAATTAGAAGTGGAAGAGTACATACATATAATGAGAGAAATAAAAAGGATAGAGGAAAAGGAGGATGTAGAGTAAAATGGAATTAAGCAATAAGGCTATAGTTGTTACGGTATTTGGGGTGTTGTATGTACTTGGATATTTGGGATTAATTGGACTGATATTATAAGGTAGAATCGGAAGTTACAGTTAATCCTTAGTACGATTTAGGAATAGAACCCTCTATGGACGGGGATAGAATTAGGCATAATGAGCATGATCTTACGGTAAAACAATTCCTTGCACCCCCAGTGAGGCGGAAGTAT
>Ga0210003_1004833_pt1 | contig 10520 bp, 8 predicted proteins | sample LantaG_FD_182804 | JGI IMG/M metagenome (GOLD analysis project Ga0210003, IMG submission 182804) | Deep subsurface microbial communities from Baltic Sea to uncover new lineages of life (NeLLi) - Landsort_02402 metaG (SPAdes) (version 2) | ecosystem: Environmental > Aquatic > Marine > Oceanic >...
TTCTGCGGCAAGCTTCGCATTGGCGCGGACACCTGCGGCAACGACAACGGTCTGAGCCGGTACGATCCGGCCGCCCTGGAGCTGCACGCCGGTGATCTGGCCGTTGCCCAGGATCTTTTCGCATCGAGCTCCGACAATGACGTTGATGTCGAGGGATTCGACGAAGTCCTGCAGCAGGCGTGATCCTGCCTCGTCGAGCTGTCTGGGCATCAATCTGGGGAAGAACTCCAGGACCGAGATGTTGGCGCAGTAGCTCTTCAGACCACGTGCAGCCTCGAGTCCCAGAAGTCCGCCGCCGATCACGGCGATCTCCCTGCACGTGATGGCGGCCTTCTCCATCTCGAGCGTGTCCTCTAACGTTCGCCAGGTCAGAACACGATCCTGGTCGGCGCCCTCCATCGGAGGGACAAATGGGAGGCAGCCCATGGCGAGGAGCAGCTTGTCGTAGGCGACGCTCTCGCCGTCCACGGTAATGGTCTTCTGTGCCGGGCTTATGGCAGTGACCGGCTTGCCCAGGCGCAGGTCGATGCCGCGATCGTGGTACCAGGAAAGCGGCCGTCGCAACAACCGACTCATAGTAAGATTGCCGGCCAGGAACTCAGTAAGGTGGGGGCGATAATAGTAGGGATACTCCTCATCCGAGTAGATGATGACCTCGCCGAGGTTGCGGCCGGCCAGGTCCATGGCTGCGGTGATCCCTGCAACGCCGGCTCCTACAATGACAAAGCGCATTGTTACGCTCCTTTCATAGTACGGTGAAGTGCTATAGTACAGCAAATGGGCGATAAGCAAAGGCGCCGCAAACCTTGACGAATAGAACATTGGTTCGTATAATGGTATTAAGAATACCTATGGAATCAATCGACAAACTCAACCTGCTGGGAGAGGCCGCGCAGTATGAGCTTGCGGAAGATGTGGGGCTGATGGGGCGACGATCCACGGCTCCCAAGACACCGCGCGAGCTGGCGAAGTGCATTTCGCACGCGACACTGCCTGGTGGCCGGCGGATTCCGATGCTCAAGACGCTTGTCTCTTCGGTCTGTGAGAACGATTGCCGGTACTGTGCTTTTCGTGCCGGCCGTGAAACGCGGCGGGCCACCTTCACCCCCGATGAACTCGCCTCGGTGAGCGATCAACTGTGGCGGCATGGATTGGTTGAGGGCGTCTTCCTGAGCTCCGGGATAGTAGGCGGGGGACCCAAGACCCAGGACCGTATCATTGCCACGGCTGAGCTGCTGCGGCGCAAGTATCATTTTCCAGGATATTTGCACGTCAAGATCATGCCGGGAGCTGAGTTTGACCAGGTTGCCGAGACGATGCGGTGGGCTGACCGCGTATCGGTCAATCTCGAAGCGCCGAATGCCAAGCGCCTCGCCGAATTGGCGCCCCGGAAGCAGTTCGCGGACCAATTGCTTGAGCGGCTGCGCTGGGCGAACCGGCTGCGGTACGTGGCTCCCGGCAAGCGCCGTAGTCTGACAACACAGTTCGTTGTCGGCCCTGCAGGGGAGTCCGATCTGGAACTGTTGATGACATCATCTTACCTCTACTCGGAATTGGGGCTCGCTCGTGCCTACTTCAGCGGGTTCAGTCCGGTTCCGAATACGCCGCTTGAGGAGCAACCCGCGGCTAATCTACGTCGTGAGCAGCGTCTCTACCAGGCCTCCTTTTTGCTCCGCGACTACGGATTTGACGTCGAAGAACTTCCGTTCGGCGCCGACGGCGACCTCCCTCTGGGTATCGACCCCAAGCTGGCCTGGGCGCAGAGGAATCTGAAGGAGACCCCAGTTGAGGTGAACACTGCTGATCGACGGCTCTTACTGCGGATCCCGGGCATCGGACTGAAAGGCGCTGAGCGTATCCTGAAGGCGCGACGGCAAGGCCACCTGTGCGATCTCAGCCACCTTCAGAAGCTGGGCATATCGACAAAACGCGCCGCCCCATATGTGCTGCTCGATGGACACTGCCCAGCACGGCAGTTGTCACTTTGGCCGGTGACTGTTTGACCTGCTGGGTTCGGTCTACCTGCTCCGCACACTGTAACCTGCGCGGAGAGCTGGGGCCAGTCCTTCCCCCAAGGTGACCGTGATGCGTCGAAACCGCCGCCGAGTTGTTCTGGCTTGCGCTTGCCTTCTTTATGACTGCAATAGGTTTATCAGTATTACTGTTGGACTCATAAGGAGTTTGTGACGATGGAGAAGATGGTGATTCGGTTCCCCGGTGGTTCACGTCTGGATGCGCATGTAGGTGATATGGTGATTACAGCCGATCAGGATGGGTCGGCTCCTTCGCCGTTCTCGCTGTTCCTAGCTTCGCTGGGGACGTGCGCTGGGATCTACGTCGTGAGTTTCCTACAGAAGCGCGGATTGCCTACCGAGGATGTCCAGATTCGCGAGGATGTGGTGATGGATCCGCTGACGCATATGGTCAGCAATATCACCCTCCACATTGATCTACCGGAGGGTTTCCCGAAGAAGTATCGGAACGCCCTGATCAAGGCGGCCGAGCTCTGCGCAGTGAAGAAGCACCTTGAGAGTTCGCCGGCGATGAAAGTGGAGACGCATATCGGCTGAGTAGGATTGCCGAAAACTGCCGAGTCTTGGCGATTGTGAAAGCATAAAGCCGGGGCACTCATCGAGTGCCCCGGCTTTGTGCTTTCGTGCGCTTGGCTGGGCTGGAGGTTTGACTTCAGCCGGCTCCTAGAGCTTGATGTTCGGGAAAGCGCTCATGCCAGCGTAGACACCCTGAGCCCCCAGTTCTTCCTCAATGCGTAGCAGCTGGTTGTACTTGGCCACACGATCTGAGCGGCAGGGCGCACCGGTCTTGATCTGGCCGGTGTTCAGGGCGACGGCCAGGTCGGCAATGGTGGCGTCCTCGGTCTCACCAGAGCGGTGTGAGACGACGGCGGTCCAGCCGTGTGTGTGGGTCATCCGAACGGCTGCGGTCGTCTCGGTGAGGCTGCCGATCTGGTTCAGCTTGATCAGCACGGAGTTGACGGCGTTCTCCTCGATAGCGCGCGTGATGCGCACGGTGTTGGTCACGAGGAGGTCATCGCCAACGATCTGCAGCTTGTCACCCAAGCGCTCGACCATCAGCTTGAAGCCGTCCCAGTCATCCTCATCCAGACCGTCTTCGATGCTGATGATGGGGTATTTTTCCACCCAGTTGGCGTAGAAGTCGACCATCTCGGCACTGGTCAGGACACGGTTTTCCTTGGCCAGGTGGTACTTGCCGTCCTCGTAGATCTCAGAGGCGGCGGGGTCCATTGCGATCCAGATGTCCTCGCCAGGGGTATAGCCGGCCTTCTGAATAGCCTCCAGGATAAGCTCAATGGCCTCCTCGTTGGTCTTCAGGCTGGGGGCGAAGCCGCCTTCATCACCCACGCCCACGCCATAGCCCTTGCTCTTGAGCACGGACTTGAGGGCGTGGTAGGTCTCGGTGCCCCAGCGGAGCGCCTCGGCGAAGGTCGGCGCACCGACGGGCATAGCCATGAACTCCTGGAGATCTGGGCCGTCAACCGCGTGCTTGCCGCCGTTCAGGATGTTCATCATAGGGACGGGAAGCATATGGGCATAGGTGCCGCCGATGTAGCGATAGAGGGGAAGCCCAGTGTAGTTGGCTGCGGCCTTGGCGACGGCCAGGGAAACGCCCAGGATGGCGTTGGCGCCGAGGGTGGCTTTGTTCGGTGTGCCGTCGAGCTCGATCATGAGCTCGTCGATACCTTTTTGATCCGTGACATCCCAGCCGACGAGTTCTTCGGCGATGACGTTGTTAACGTTGTCAACGGCTTTGAGTACACCTTTACCGCCATAGCGACCCTTATCCCCATCGCGCAGTTCCAGCGCTTCGTGGACGCCGGTTGACGCGCCAGAGGGGACAGCCGCACGGCCGAAGCTGCCATCCGCAACCACGACCTCTACTTCGATCGTGGGGTTGCCGCGGGAATCAAGGATCTCGCGGGCAAGAATATCTTCAATATAGGACATATTGACCTCCAGTGAATATGCACTTGTGCTTGATGTATGGGTCATTCGGTGATCAACGACCCTGACTATGATACATCAAAGAGACAGGAGAGCAAGGTGCAGCGGAGGCCGGAGAAGACATCGGAGTCACATTTGGAGACTACGCCTCATTAGCACCACAATCACCGCGCGTGTGCAGTCTCCCAGCGGGAGACGCGCGAGCGGATTGATCCGACCGGTGTTGCACCGTGTCGGTCGTAGAGCGGGGCGGCTCGGGGGGACGCCGGGTGGGGCAGAGAGGATGCACTGGGACAATGTCGGCATCCTGCCGGGTGGGTGAGGGGCTTGGCGGCCGGTGCTGAAACGGATCGGAGACGGTGGACAGCGCGCCATTGAGGGGTAATATGGCGAGTGTTCGTGGCCGGCCTGTGGGAGACCGAGATTGGGCCGTCACGGCGTGTGCCTGTCCCAGGAGGGTTGATGAAGACGTGGAGGACGTTGTCGCGACGCACGGTGTTGGACCAAGGCCGATTCCTGAAAGTCGAGCTGCACGAAGTCGCGCTGCCGGACGGGCAGGTGATTCCGGACTGGCCATGGGTGGTGACCCCGGAGTTCGTGACCGTGATCGCGGTGACGCTGGATGGCCGGTTTCCGTGTTTCCGGCAGAGCAAGTACAGCATCGAAGGCGATTCGTTGGCTCCGGTCGGAGGCTACATTGAGCCGGGCGAATCCCCACTCGTCGCTGCCAAGCGCGAACTACTGGAAGAGACCGGCTGCGTGGCAGGTCGGTGGGAATCTCTGGGTGCGTTCCCCGTTGACGGTAACCGGGGTGTCGGTGTGGCACATCTGTATCTGGCGACGGAGGTCGAGGTCGTGATTGAGGCAGATGCCGACGATCTTGAGGTCCAAGAGCCACTGAGTCTGACGCGCGCTGAGATGGCAGCTGCGTTGGATGCGGGGGAGTTCAGAGTGCTACCCTGGGTGACGGCGGTGGCGCTGGCGCTGCGGCGGAGCGACGCGTAGGTAGCAGAGATGTGGCCGGTGACGTTCTCTGGGAAACGCAACTTTCGTGCTGCGGTTGCGTATCAGTCTTGAGGTCACTGGCGTGAAAGCCGGGCTTTTTGACTTGGGTGGCTTGGGTGACTATACTATAGGGGCGTCCTCAGCACGCCATTGCGGTAGGTCCCAGAGACTGCTCCACGATTATCAGGAGGCTATAGATGAGTAAACGACCTGGTGGTGAACTAGCAACACGACCGTTGCACTTTATCTGGATAACTGATTGCTCGGGGTCGATGAAGAGCGACGGCAAGATCCAAGCCCTGAACGTGGCAATTCACGAGGCGATCCCCCATATGCAGAAGGTCGGTGCGGAAAACCCCAACGCACAGGTTCTGGTGCGGGCGATCAAGTTCTCAAGTGGTGCTCAGTGGCACATATCGCAGCCCACGCCGGTTGAGGACTTCAAGTGGGAGGACCTGCAGGCTGATGGCGTGACGGATATGGGCAAGGCACTGTCGATGGTGGCCGAGCAGCTCAAGATCCCGCCAATGACGGATCGCGCTCTGCCGCCAGTGCTGGTGCTGATTTCCGACGGCCAGCCCACGGACAGCTTTGAGCGGGGACTGAAGGAACTGATGGAACAGCCTTGGGGTAAGAAGGCTGTGCGCATCGCTATCGCGATTGGCTCCGATGCCGACTACGATGTTCTGCAGAAGTTCATCGGCCACGTGGAGATCAAGCCGCTGCAGGCCAACAGTCCGGAGTCGCTGGTCAACTACATCAAGTGGGTCTCGACCGCAGTTCTCAAGTCTGCATCGAGTCCCGCCAGCCAGTCGGCAGCGACTGCTCCTACGACCAATGTGCCTGTGCCGGCAGTCCCGACGGTCATACCCGCGGATGACGATGGCCCTGTGTCGGCCAACGACGTCTGGTAGGCCGGGCTAGGTCCAGGCTATGACACCGGAACCGTTGTGGCACGTCATCGGCCAATCGGTTCGGGGCGCTTCGCACGTTCGTGCCGATCTGCCAAACCAGGATGCGATTACCTGGTGTCCTGCCTCACGGGGAGGGCCACCTTTGATCTTGGTCGTCTCTGATGGTCACGGAAGTGCCAAGAGTTTCCGAAGTGATAGGGGTTCGAAGTTTGCCGTTACCGCGGCTGCTGATTTGATGCAGGAGCTTGTGTCCGGCCAGCCAGACGCACAGAACCTCTCGGTGGTGAAGCGCGTTGCTGAGGAGCGTCTCCCGAATGAGTTGGTGCGCCGCTGGCAGGGCGCCGTCGATCAGGACCTTGCCGAGCACCCCTTCACCGAACCGGAGTTGGCAAAGCTCACCCAGCAGCGCGGCGAGCAGAGCTCCAGGGAAGTCGCCAAGACCCCACGTTTGGCGTATGGTGCTACGGTGCTGGGTGTGTTGGTAACCCAGGACTTTCTGCTCTTCCTCCAACTCGGGGACGGAGATATCCTGGTTGTTGCTGATGACGGTATCGTGACCCGTCCTTTTGCCCGGGACGCCCGCTTGATTGCGAATGAGACGACGTCTCTCTGCATGTCCGAGGCGTGGCGTGAGGTCCGTCTGCGCTTCCAAGCGAACTATGGCGGGCTTCCGGCGTTGATTATGGCTGCCACCGATGGGTATGCCAATTCCTTCGTGAATGACGATGCTTTCCGCAAGGTTGGCTCAGATATTCTGGCGATCATGCGGGAGGACGGGGCGGGGTCGGTGGCGGAGAACCTACCGGACTGGCTCAGCGAAGCCTCGGCGACCGGCAGCGGAGACGACATCTCGTTGGGCATTCTGTATCGCGTGGATGCCCTCCGAGGCGTATCTGGGTCGGCAGCGTTTTCCGAGGACGCGGGTGTTGTGCCTGATGCGGAACCTTCCACTTTGGCGGGCAAGGGCGCTGTGGTGCCGGCGCTGAGCGCGGAGACGGTTCTGGCCCCCGTACGCCGCGGCGAGCCTCACGGTTCGGATGCGCAGCCTGCCGACAGGCGAGGGCGTGGCCACGGGACCGAAGATCCTGAGCTCAGGACTCGTTTCGTGGCGCGTATCAAGCACGAGGGCCCCAGTGAGCCCAGCAAACGCGTTACGTTGGCGGACGTTGTCGGTGGCGATGACGAGGATGCCGATGGCCCAGCGTCGACCGACGATGCGGTCCGCGCTGCACGGCGCGACTAGGCCGACGCTGCCTTCCCAATCCTCAGGGCACTTGACGATGCGCCTACTGGAGAAGCACTGTGTCTCCGCATCAGAAGCAGCCAGAGCTGAGCCAGTCCAGGTGCGACTTGAACGGTGGTGCATCTAGGTATGGACGATAAGCCACGCCGAATGCTCCAGGACATCGCCAGGACCTATGGCGCTGGCGTTCTCAGTGATCCACGGCGCTGTCGGGCCTTGCTGATGGACTTCTGCGGGGAGTACAGGGGTGAGATCAACCTGCTGGACATGGCGTTGCGAGAGGGGATTCCAGGCGAGTTGATGACGGCAGCCTCCACCGTACCTCGGGGGCTGGTGGTCGCACGGTTGGTGCAACGGCTCAAAGATGGTTACTTCCTGCCGGATGAGGCTGCCCGGTGGGCGGTCGAGGCCTGTGATGAGGCGCTGACGTCACCCGCGGCAGATCGCGGTGCTGTGCGTGTTTTCCATTCAAGTATCGCTGCCACCGTTTCCGTACGCGAGTGGTTGTCTGACGACCGTACGTGGCAAATCATTGGTGTGACGCCGGGTGAAGTTGAGTTGCCATCAGATGTGGAGCTTCGCCTGAGTGGCCGTGTTGACGACGCTGGTGCCGAGAAGCTCGCCGGAGATCTTGAATCGGCCGGGGGGATCCATCAACTGGACCTTAGCTACAGCCCTATCACAGATCGCGGCCTGATGGCTCTGCTGGTGCTAGAGGGTGTGGTGGCGATGGACCTCAGCCGTACCTCGATCACCCTGACGGCGCTACCGCCATGTGTTGAGCAGTCCAGCCTCAAGGAACTCAACCTTTGGGGAGCGGCAAATCTGAAAGATGACAGTCTGCGCGCGTTGGCGCAGATCGAGGGCCTGGTACGGGTGGAGTTGGGCCGGTGTCCCAAGATCACCGATGCCGGCCTCGTTTCCCTGGCGACTTTGCGCGGATTGATGTACCTGGGGCTTTCGGGAACTCGCGTCTCCGATCGTGGCCTTGCGTCGCTCGCTGAACTGACTTCACTGCGGCACCTCGATCTATCAGGTACGGAGATCACCGGCGCCGGCCTGCGTCACCTCGCCGGCAACTCGGTGCTGGAGACGCTGGATCTCTCTGGATGCGTGGGCCTGCGATCGGAAGCACTGGCTGTGCTGCGGCAGTTTGGCGGTTTGGCGGAATTGCGTTTGGGCCGGTGTGGTATGGTTGCGAACCAGGCGCTGGCACACCTGCGCCCGCTCGTGGGCCTGGCGGGCCTCAGCCTTGAGGGGCTGGAGGTTTCGGATGCGGGCATGCTCTATCTGATGGATCTGACCGCCCTGTCCCGGCTCGATGTCGCGTGGACCCAGATTGGGGACGCGGGCGTGGCCAGAATCGGCAATCTAAGAAACCTACGTGAGCTGAGTCTCGCTGGCACGCGTATGACAGATGCCGGCCTGTCGTATCTGACACGTCTTTCGGATCTGACAGACCTGGACCTATCCAGCACGGGTGTGACGGATGCCGGACTGCGCACCGTGGGCACTTTGAGATCCCTGAAGGGGTTGGACCTGGGGGGTACGGCAATCCACGACGCCGGGCTTGTCCATCTGGGCGCGTTGCCGGAGCTGAGGCGCCTTTACCTGGGCGATACTGCGATCACCGATGTCGGGTTGGCTCTCTTGAGCCGTGTAACGAATGTGGAAGTCGTCGATATTGCGATGTGTTCGGGGGTTTCCCCGCAAGGCATGGATGAGCTTGAGAGAACCGGTATTCTAGTCACTCACTAGAACCTTGCGACGGGGCCGGCCCCCGCCATAGCTGAGGAGGATAGCATGCGGATATTGCAGGATGGCCAGAGTGTTCAGACGGCGACCTCGAAGATGACGTGCACGGTTGAGGTATTCCTGGGCGGTGGTGGGCAGGGAGAGGTCTATCAAGCTGCGTTGGATGGGCAGAAGGTTGCCCTCAAGTGGTACTTCCCGGCGCAGGCAACGGCCGAGCAGCGCGCAGCCCTAGCGGTGTTGGTGAAAAAGGGCGCGCCGACGGAACGGTTCCTGTGGCCAATGGAGCTCTGTGACTCGCCCGATATACCTGGGTTCGGGTACGTCATGCAGCTGCGGGCACCTCACTATAAGAGCATCGTTGACCTGATGAAGCGCCGAGCGGAACCCAGCTTCCGGGCACTGGCCACAGCAGGCCTGCAGCTAGCCGACAGTTTCCTGGATCTTCACACTATGGGACTCTGCTATCGTGACATCTCGTTCGGCAACGTCTTCTTCGACCCAGACTCGGGTGAGGTCCTGATCTGCGACAACGACAACGTTGCGGTGGACGGTCAGGGCGAGCCCGGCGTTCTTGGGACGCCAAGATTCATGGCGCCAGAGATAGTGAGAGGCGAAGCATTGCCCAGCAGTCGCACGGACCTGTTCTCGCTCGCTGTGCTGTTGTTCTATATGTTGGTGCTACACCACCCGCTGGAAGGTCAACGCGAGACCGACATCAAGTGTCTGGATCTGCCGGCCATGAACAAACTGTATGGCACGGATCCGTTGTTCATTTTCGATCCGAAGGACGATTCGAACCGTCCGGTGCCCGGCGTCCACGAGAATGCCCTGGTTTTCTGGCCGCTCTACCCGCAGTTCGTGCGCGATCTTTTCACGGAAGCGTTCACGGATGGGTTGAGGGATCCGGGGAACGGCCGCGTGCGTGAGAGCGAGTGGCGCGGGGCGATGGTGCATCTGCGGGACAGCATCTACTACTGCGGAAACTGCGGCATGGAAGCATTATACGACATGGATGCCCTGCGCGCCGCGGGCGGTGATCTTGGTGAATGTTGGTCTTGTGGCCATCGGCTGGTGTTGCCGCCGCGCATACGTGTCCGGGACGCGGTTGTGATGCTGAACTACGACACGCGGCTCTACCCACACCACGTCGATTCCTCTTGTCTCTACGATTTCAGCAATCCAGTGGCTGAAATTCTTCAGCATCCCACCAACCCCCAGATTTGGGGACTGCGCAACTTGAGCCAGGAAAAGTGGACTGTCACGACGGATGAAGGCCAGAGTTTCAGTGATGTCCCGCCCGGGCGCAGTGTGACACTGGCAGTGGGCACACGCATCAACTTCGGCAAGAGCGAAGGCACGATCCGGGTGTAGTCGAGGCCTCTTCGGCGCCATAAGCATGTTCATACTACGCCAGTTATTTCGCGTAGTCATCACCCAAGACGCAACCGTCATCCATTTCCACTCATCCAAAATGGAGAACAGACTATGCGAAGGCGAACCATGCCCAGCGCGGACCAGCAAGTGTAGGGTCTGATTCTTGGTGTGGCTGAGGCGTGACTGCGATGCATTGCTGCAACCGCCGGTGAGCCCCGTTTGCGAGAGGCGGGGCCTGCGGAGCCCTGT
>Ga0210003_1004834_pt1 | contig 10519 bp, 15 predicted proteins | sample LantaG_FD_182804 | JGI IMG/M metagenome (GOLD analysis project Ga0210003, IMG submission 182804) | Deep subsurface microbial communities from Baltic Sea to uncover new lineages of life (NeLLi) - Landsort_02402 metaG (SPAdes) (version 2) | ecosystem: Environmental > Aquatic > Marine > Oceanic >...
CCTTGACCCTCGGCTTTGACATTACTGGATGGAATATGCCCACTCCCACCGACATAGAAGAGAAAATGCTTTCCGCATCCTGGTCCATGGTTCCCGACCGCGACGATACAAAAGAACGTTTTCTTGAGCTAGTAGATGAATTGAATATATCATAGTCATTTCCTTCTTCTAAAGTTGAAATCTTTTCTATTCATGCTATATTCATCATACTTAATGGAGTAGGTGCATGAATATATACAAAGCGTTCGAAAGGCATAATGAAGAATTCTTAAAGTTTGAAGATATTCCAAACAAAAGGTCAAAGTATCGTGACGTACATGCATTTTTACTCATCGAAAAAATTCTTCCAGACGACGATGAACCAAAAATAGTTAGCTCTTCTGGAAGTTCTGAAATATGGCTATCCGTAGATGTCCACGAACTTTCTAAATTAGTCTCTGAAGAAGACGTTTTAGAACTTGTCAGATGCGGCATCCGATACGACAGCAACAAACATTCACTTTCAATGTTTACATAGGTGCCATAATGGAAGAAAAACACCCAGACAATATTGGACTGCCAACTAGGGCAAGTACCGCTATGTCATTAATAAACTACCTAATTAATCGTAATAAGCGTTCCGATGTCCCGGCCACAATTTCTAGGAGAGAGCTTGAAAAGAGTGTCGGAATTCCAGAATCGGAATATTACAACTTTCTAAACCCATTATGCGAACTTGGGTTTGTGACAAAGCGTTTTCGAGAATGGGGTGACGACTTTGGGATGTATATCGATATTAATGAAGAAGACATTGAGTCACCTAATCATGTCGACATTTCTTTTCGGAGTATCAGTCAATTGAATACGGGCACCACTTCTGGAGAAAAATGTCCATGACGAATATAAGTGTATGGATACCCCAAAAAGGGGACGTCTGGTTAACCGAAGACGACACAACCGAAGTTATCGAAATGGTTAGTGAGAAGTCTGTCGCATTTAAGAGAGCTGGGGAGATCATATCTATTCGACGTTCAAGACTTCGCAAGCTACTTATTCGAAATGGAATGGAGGTGGACTGGACCAAGTACCCCATTAAAGATTGGCCTGAAAGTGACAAGTTTAAGATGTCGGTCAAGTGGGTTGGAGGAGCCGTCATAGAATTCAGAAAGACGCTTCGTGACAAATGGGAAACGTGTCCATACACTGGCGGACATCTCAACCCCATGCACTACTATCGATGGCCAAAAAGAAACTCTTTGAAATATGACTTGGCATTTGCTGCCACACTTGGGGAAAAACTGGCCGACGCAAAAACTCCAGATGAAATCGACAATATGATCAACGAATTGGTGGGACCTACTGAAAAGGCAACAGAAATCGCTATTCGATATTTAGAACACATAACGAAGAATGTATCTTCGTCAGATATCTAGGAATGCATTTTGACTACTGGCACAACAACTTCGACAGCTGACATACCACTGCATGTGTCATTTGATACGCCGTGGAATTCAACATCAACGGCTACCACGGAAATAGATCCCAAAATAATAATCTATAATAACAATAGATCGACTGCAAGCTTTGACGTCCATGCCTATCAAGAAGCTACATTCACTTTCAGACCATGGAAAAAGGGTAAAGAGAATATGGAGAAGAGGCGTTATATTTAGCGAAATGACAAGCAATGATTATTACTATCGCCCAGTACAGTATCCTAACGACAAATACCCTTTAAAGATTGAAAGGGACGGATTTGTCGAAGATCCCACGTGGCATGCTGTCATCTTAGCTGACGCCGGCCAAGATTATTATGACAACAGAGATGGCTGGGAAGACTCCTGGCCAATGAAGTTCGAAGTGATAGATGAAGACGGTAACAAACTGTTCTCAGGCGATGTTTCTGTTGAATTTGAACCATGCTTCGATGCTTCTGTTGATGAGTTATGAAGATTATTGGAAAAGAAAATCTAAATATCGCCGTCGGAGAGCATATTATGGGATGGGACATTCTCATAAACCGTAATATGTTCTCCGACTGGAATCCTTCCACCGACCTATGTCAAGCCATGCAAGTCCTAGACAATTTCGATTCATGGGAGATTGACCACAAGTGGCCCCATGGTAACAAATTCAGGGTATGCCTAGAGCCTATATTGGGAAACATTTGTGGAGGCATTCACGACACCCTTGAAGTTGCCATCTGCCTTGCGGCCCTTCGCACACTGGACAATGTCGAGTTTGAAGAATCATAATAATCAACTTGACAACAAAGTCTCACATGCTATATTTATTGAATATTAAATGATCGCAAATGAGACTACTTTCCATTAACCATGTGCTAAAAAATAGAAAAGGGGCTGTAAATGAACAAAAAATATCCAACATGCAGAATCTGCGGCAACCCCCAGTTCCACACATCAAGCGGAATGACATGTAAAAACGGCCATGGCGGTGCCCCTACCGACTTAGCCGAAGTTCCTGACTACGAAGTTCAAAGTAAGGCATTTTTTCGCAAGGCGATAACTAAAGTTCGCAAAGCCCACAGTCAACAATTGAAGTCGATTGGAGAGACGGAAGATCTCTGGGATCCAAGTTGCAAAAAGTGCCTTGATTATGGAACAACCATTAACAAGATGAATGGTCTCTATACAGAGACTCCGTGCGACTGCATTGCCTATATTAACCAATATGACGACAAAGCTGCAGAACTGAGTAAATGCATAAATGATACAATCAAAACACTTTTCATTAAGTCCGGATGTCATTCAGACTTCTCAGCAGAGAAAATGTCTGATTACTCATATGAATTTGGGTTAAAAAATCGGGTCAGATGGAATGTACATCACGGATGGTCCCTTGTCGGCGACAAGCATTGCGACAAATTTAAGGCAGAATTTCATAATATGATGACTACGACAGAATAACGTTTATTAACGTATTGGTAAATCATGACGATAGATTTCAAAATTGACCCTGTAAATTTCCCAGACGGCGGAAAGAAAATCCTGCAAACCATAAATAACGCGGGATTTGAAGCTCTGTTTGTCGGTGGATGTGTTCGCGACCTCATTATGGGAAAGGAAGTTAAGGACTTCGACATAGCTACAAACATGCCAGTTGACGAAGTAGAGTCGACATTCAACAATGTGGTTAATATTGGACAATCTAAGGATTTCGGGATCGTCTGCGTTGTAATTGACGGAGAACCATTTGAAGTGGCTCACTTCAGGAAAGAAGAGGACTACAGCGACAATCGTCATCCAGACTCGGTGGAACTGGTGTCCGACTTTACAACCGACACTAGCCGGCGAGACTTTACCATTAACGCTATCGGATGTACCGTCGATGGACATATTGTCGACCCTCAAAATGGCTTGGCCGACATTGGTAAAAAGGTGATTAGATGCGTTGGAGATCCACGCCAGAGATTTTCAGAAGATTCTCTTCGCATTATTCGTATGTCAAGGTTTGCAGCCAGATTCGGCTTCTCGATCGATGGAAACACATTTGATGCCGCACACAAATTGGTCAACAATATCCGTAACGTTTCTCGTGAACGTATCGGCGACGAACTTTTCAAGGTTGCGTCATACGGTGGTCCGCAATTGGCTGATTTCTTTGAGATCATGGCCGACTTGGCATCACTGCAACATATCCATATTCATATGGTATCGCTGCTCAATAAAGACCTAAAGCATACGTTTGAGCATCACCCAGAAGGGAATGTGTGGCAGCATGTCATGGCAGCTCTCCGACACAGCCGGTCCAGGGATCCCATAGTCAATCTTGGGATTGCATTTCATGATGTTGGCAAGACAGTCACCATGTCGGTAGAATCAGACGATAGCTTCAGCGGTGGACTTCGGTACAGATACCAAAACCATGCCGCGATCGGAGCGGACATGGTTGAGGAAATCTGCGATAGCCTTAAGCTGTCGTCTGAGCATAAGAAGACACTATCATACGTTGCTAAGAATCACATGAATATTTGGCAGATTCTAAAAATGAAGAGGTCGACTATTCTTGAAATGATTCGAGACCCCAGATTCGAGACATTATTGCAAGTTAGTCTTGTCGACGACAGTTGCCGAGGCGAAGCGAGCGACCCTGAATTTATTCAGTCTTGTCTCGAAAGAATCGAAGAAGTAAAATCGTCGGTTCCAAGCGACTACGAAATGAAAGTCAGGAAGATGATCAATGGACATCTGATCATGAGTCTTCTCGGCATCAAAGGCAGTCAAATTGGGCTTGTTAAGAAAGACGTCACAGACTTTGTGCTAAATAATTTTGACGAAGTTTCAGAAGACGACGTTATCAGAATAATAAAGGAACGACACGGATGAAAATTGCCCTCAACGAATGTGTGCTAAGGCAGACAAAACAGAGTAAATTTTCCCACTTCGAAGGAAGCTGGGAAGAACTCGTGAAACTCGTGGAAGACAATTTCGACAAGGCAAAGCCAGGGTATCGAGACGGGGTTTGCCTTGTCCCCGTCCCTCCTGATAGATTCATGTCCAGCGTCATCAATATTTCAAAAGGAATGAGAGACGGGGAAATCAAAAATATCAAGGCTGTATACAAGCCTAGATTCGAAGGTGAGGATCCTGTCATTCAAATCGTTGCGTCTGGCAATAAAGGTCACGCTAAATGCGTAAATATAGTTCTATACAACCACGAGACTCTTCAGGAGGGCGACGAAGCCACAACCGGTGCAGATTGGGAGATACTCTCCATAAACGCCTCACCCACCAAAGAAGAGGTGCCTATGGGTAGTACGACGAGAGCACGTAACATTCTTGTAGAACATGGTGGAACTAACCCAAATCTTGAAAATAAGAGCAAGGATGAACTTATTCAGTTCATTAGGGACGGAGCTCGTGCAAGTATGTTTTGGTCAAGGCACATTATGGTCGAACCAGAAACTGAAGATAAGATTCGGCCACTATCACCGACTCATGATCACTCCATGTCCGGGTCAGACGTTATTGATTTCTTTAATAAAAAGGGATTCAATATTCAAGAGGACCTATGTAACAATGTAGATTACCTACTAGGCATGGCATTCAACTACAAAATTCCACTTACCTACTTTCCTGATAACGACACTTTCGAAGTTTCCCCTGATTACTTTTCGTTATAGGAAATACAGAATATCTGCAGCTATACGTACCATAGGAAACTACAAACAACAGGATTCTTATGATGAATAGCTCAGAAATAATCTGGGCTGCTATAAGAGATGGAGTTCTTGAGTATATGAAGATTTCAGTGCCAGAATCAATGGAACTAAGTTTCCATGATCGAAATCTTCTTCTCAATTGTCTTGGGAGAAATCCAGAAGGCAATCCGTCTCATGCAGCCACGATTAAAAATATTGTGACGGAATAGTCAGGCCCTTAGCCTAACATGACTACCACACCCAATACACACATAATCTATATACCCACTCCCAGCTCCTTGCATCGCAAGATTTTCACCACAGTCAGTACACTTTCCACTATTCCATTCATTAATTCTGAAATAGCACTCTAATGTGGCCACAGCAGCTGCAGCGGCGATAAATAAAAGAGCGTCTGTAATCAACTTCATAATCAATCTCCCATTAAAATCACATCAACATAACTCGACTACAACGGAAGTCAAGCTTTTAAAATGGCAATTGCATATATGCAATCATCCATGTGCATTTGGAATGCAATATTGCAAATGTGAATTTTGAGTAACTATTTCCTTCGTGGCTAAAATGACTACATTGAATATGTTGGCACTGTAATTGCAAGAAGCTATTTTATTCTCACTTACCAATACAAAAAAACAGAGGTACTGAAATGCCAAACGAAGATGGAACTGGCCCTAATGGCCGTGGCGCCAAAACTGGACGAGGACTGGGATCTTGCGACAAGTCAGGCAAAGGCCGCGGATGCGGTCGTGGCCAAGGTCGTGGTCAAGGTCGCGGAACAGGACGCAATACAGGACGTGGTAATGGCCGCGGACGCTAAGTAAAAATGTCCATGCAGGGCATGATCAGAAGAAACACGATCCGACAAACCATCCAGTCATTATCAATTGTTTTTCCTGCTATAGAAGTATATTTTCCGTTTGTATTAACTGAAGAGATTGACTTCGACGATTATCGTCGTACTTTACTTCTATAGCAGCAATTATTGGAGATAACCAATGGGACTCACTCTAATGATCTATTGACTTATTCAGCTGAAGCAAGCTGTATTACAGGCAGATTTAGCGGATTTAAAAACCACGTCGAGCAATGGTTGACGTGGTATTTTTTTTAATCCTCGCTTTCCATTTTGGAAAGTTTAGTATAGTAGTCGGGATCTTCTACAAGATGATCCATGGAAATTTCTAAAGCCACAGACTCATCGTCCGTATGCTCCTTCTCTACCTTAAGACCCATGGCAATCTGATTTACTATATGAACAATTGAGACGTCATGCATCTTTGCAATTGACGAGATACTTTCGTTATCAGCTAAACCACCCTTTACTTTGGCGGTAGTCCATTTGTTGGACTTGCCATATTCCAACCATTCCTTCATTGACATTATTTTCATGACACCTTGTCCTCCTGTTAATATCAGATTATTCAATACTCTTGATTTCTTTACCTTGATTTTACAGTGCCACACTGTATAATATGACAAGCATTTAGCACATTTTAGGAGAGAGACATGCCTAATTGGAACGATCTGTCGAGTGGAATCCAAAAAAGAATTTCTATTGGTAACAAGAAATTGGAAGATGTAGCTTCCAAATTAAAGAAAGATTTTTGCGGTATAGACGAAATCATTGACCAAGTCATTTCCAAGATATCTCTGTGGTACCTATTTCCAGAACTAATTGAACGACCAACCATTGTCACTCTATGGGGAATGACTGGGGTGGGTAAAACCGACTTAGTTCGCAAACTCAGTAATTATCTAGAACTCTCAAAGAAGTTCGTCGAAATCGAAATGAACTCTGAACGTATTGTCGACATCAAGGACAAGTTGAGCAATTCTCTCATTGAATACGATGAGCCGGGAATTCTCCTGATTGATGAAATCCAGAAGTTCAAAACGGTCAATGAGCGTGGTGAAGACATTATGCTAAAGGGACATACTGATATGTGGACAATATTGTCCGACGGAGTATTCCCAGAGCCTCCAGATCGATGGAGAACGGTGCAACAGGTATTTAGAAATTGTGCAGCAGAAGTTTTACAACAGAACAATAGAAAGAAGAAAAACAAAGAAGATGAAGAAGATGAAGATGAATACCTTGATGGCGACGATGTAATCATCAATTCTATCTGTAACAGTATTCATGACATCCGTCGTTCATCCAGCGACTTCAATATTTATCAATCCACCAGCATGAAGAAAGATCTTGGCCTTAAAATGTCAGTCGATGAAATTGCCATGATGGGTGCTGAGGAACGATTTAGCCTCGTACGGCAGATTGTAGATTCCAAAAAACCACTGCCAAAACAGAGCTACAGGAAACTTCTAATATTCATTTCTGGTAACTTGGACGAGGCATTCCACCAGTCCATGGAGGTGGAGGATTGCGACACCGATGCAGACGTTGCTCACCACATTACAAAACAGATAAAAATCTCCCACATAAAAGAAGCATTAACAAGGAGATTTCGACCCGAACAAATAAGTCGATTCGGTAACAATTACGTCATTTATCCGTCGTTAGACTCAAAATCGTTCTACCAAATAATCAGAAATTCACTAAAAAGAAAGTCAGATGGTATACGAAAAGGATTTGGCCTTACGGTGAAGTTTACAGAAAATTTGGTTGAAGTCATCTATAAGAATGGGGTTTTCCCAACGCAAGGTACACGCCCTGTGTTCACCACTATCGGATCAGTACTCGGAACTTCATGTCCAACTGCCATCACTTGTGCCGCCATCAACAATCTGAATAAAATCACCATCGACTACGACTGGGACAAGAGACGCATCCTATTTACGCATGGAAAAAAGACACTTGATACAATTGATTATGTTGGTGACCTTGAGCTAATTAGGAATGAGAACAATGAAAAGCTCAATCTGAAGCGTGCCATTTCCGTCCATGAGGCTGGACATGCCATAGTCTATTCAGTAATGACTGGACTTGCTCCAGAACAAATGCTCTCAATGTCTATTAATCGCGGTGGATTTACTACCTGCAGAGTCACTGGTGGGTCTCCAAAGGGGATCATGCAAAATATCGTCATATCTATGGGCGGCACTGTGGCCGAAGAGATAATATTTGGGAAGTTTATGTCGGGCGGTGGAAATCGTGAGGATGTTTATTCCGCCAGTATGCATGCAGGCGACCTTGTTAGAAGATCTGGCCTTATGAAGAAATTTCCGTCAGTAGTCCTTCGCTCTGACGAGAATGAATGCATGGACTGGAATATGGAAGAGTCGTCAAAGAAGATTTGCATCGTCATGGGAGTAGCTCGAGACATATGCCGTAAAATCATCCAGCAATATATGGAAGAACTCATTTCCATATCCAAGGAGATGTTCGAAAATGGCAAGATTACCCCAGAACAGATGGTGGAAATATGCAGCCCCAAAATCGACATAAAAATTGATGGAGAGGCCGAAGTGGCGGGAGATTTCAATAGGATCTTCATGGAATTTGAGAAGGGGTTCTCTCCTTCTGAAGAAGATAATGAATATTCAGTCGACTTTTTTGAAGAAATGTGCAGTCACGACATCTTCAAAATAGATGACTGATGATAAAGAGAGAATAAAAAATGGAAAATACACTTGATATCGCAATTGATTTCGATGGAACCATCGTTAAACATGAGTTTCCAAAGGTGGGCGAACCAATACCGGAATGTATCGACTATCTAAAGCAGCTGAATAAGCTTGGTGCCCGATTAATTCTCAATACCATGAGGAGCGGGAAAGGCCTAGAAGAGGCTGTTAACTACCTTAAGGAAAATGACGTTGAACTATTCGGAATTAACGTCAATCCAGACCAAACTGCATGGACGTGCAGCCCAAAAGTCTATGGACACATCTATGTCGACGACGCAGCCCTTGGGGCACCGTTGATAACTCCAGAAGTTGGAAAGCCATATATTGATTGGTCTATAGCAGGTCCCAGACTGGTCAAAATGGCCGAAGATGTGAAGGGGTAATGGGCGAAGATTACGAAATAGGTTTCATGGAGAGCTATTGTCATGAAACTGACATCATACATTGAGTGGAAAAATATTGGTAAAAAAGCTGGGTGGAATAGAGTTGCTTCCGATATGTACGGCAATCCTCATTACATGATTCCATATGGACACATTTTCGAGATGATTAAAATGCTTCCGCATCCAGGCCCAGGGCAAGAAGATAAGCGAGTTCGCATATCTAAGCTTATTCGAACCATTAAGGGTATGCCTGGTAACTCAATATCTCCTAATTCTTTAGCCCGACTACTTGGATCGTTAAAACTTAATCACCTAATACAATTCATAATGCCATCTTACCAAGGAACGTCTGAACCAGCTGGCGAAGCTCCGAAACTGCAAACACTACTTGATGATGCTGTAGAAATGGAGACGAAAGAGACCGTCAACATTAATCGTGCGAAATGGGAAGGTATTGGGCTCATTGCTGGATGGAGCATTAATGACATGGAAATGGCCGATAAACTACTGGAGATCTGGGGATGAGCGGATTCTTTGTCATGTCTGAATTTAATCTACTAAGAAAATTGGCATCGTTTGTATATAGCCAAGAAATTGCACCAGGTATTCCATTTACACCAGAATATTTTCACAGCCTAAATCCTGATAAACAGGACCAGTTTCTATCAGAAGTAAGAGATAAAATGCGTAATAGCATGAATACAGAAAACTTCAGAAGTGAAGAGGAACGTGAACAAGCTGTTGAACAAATGTTCAGGTTATTCAAGGCGAAACTCCTTAATCAGCAGACGTTAACTCCAGCAACAAAGCCAATGAAACTTCCTCCTACCCCTCCACCAGAGGCGGTTGAGAATATAAATCGCAAGCGAAAGAAATATACGCCCGAAGAAATTGATGAAAGAAGGAGGCAATTAAATCTTCCTAAAAACGTTCCTATAGCCATGCCAGAGAATACGCCAAAGCCAAAAACATATCATGGACCTCCAGCGAAAAGAAGGCTCCAGCGAGACGAGCTGAAGGAAGTTCGTAGAAATGAACGTGGAGAACGAATGTTCCAGCTTAACTCAATACAATCATGGTTCGACAAATTTGCCGTGCAAGATAATGAAGTCATCGGACAGCTAGGAACTTTTTCTGGAAGAGAAGTTAGGGTCATGTCATATTTCTACGATCACGCCGCTATGAGCGACTTCATGATTATAAAATATCTTGATAACAATTCTTTCGACCGTGTTCAAGCCGGCGAAGTCAAGATAATACGATGACGACACGGAAGATTGCGACGACTAACGCTGCCGACTTTCTGAACCATTCATAGGAGTCCAGTAAGTACTCCTTCCTACGCCATGCTTAACCGCCTCACCCTTAAGGCACAGTCTATTTA
>Ga0210003_1004844_pt1 | contig 10505 bp, 6 predicted proteins | sample LantaG_FD_182804 | JGI IMG/M metagenome (GOLD analysis project Ga0210003, IMG submission 182804) | Deep subsurface microbial communities from Baltic Sea to uncover new lineages of life (NeLLi) - Landsort_02402 metaG (SPAdes) (version 2) | ecosystem: Environmental > Aquatic > Marine > Oceanic >...
TTTGCATAAGTACGACAGAACATAGGTGACGAGAGTTTCACATCGGTCTTAATAACATGGATATTGATCGACCCTGCGCATACGTTCTCAATAGTAAACTTCCCTTCCTCATCGGTTGTTGCTGAACGAGATGGCTGACCATCACCATAACATGAGACCCTTGCGTCTGCTACCGGCTTGCCATTATTATCCAAAACTACTCCGGAGATTGACCTATTAGCCATCTTAAGAACTATAGGCTCAAGCTCGATCCTGTGATCAAGCGCATCGTCAATGCAGTATCTATTACCCAAATTGAGCGATTCTGGCGTGACATGTCGTTTGGATGTGGGCTGTTGCCACCGCTACGTTGTGGAGAGGCTTGAGACAGTATGCCCCGTGGGCAGACACTCGGTATTCGGTTGCATGGTGGTGACACATTAGCGGAAATAACGAGACATGGATGCGTATATGGGACATTTGGCGCAAAAATGACACCGTAAATCCCTGAAGGATGTGAAGTCACAATGTGTATTAGAGGTGGCTGACGGCCATGTCTAGCCCGGCAACGCCGGTGGAATAGCTGGCGCGGCATTGCTCAAGTCCCACAGTTTGGTGAACTTAAACGCCTCCATCACCACACGCGTGACCTTGAGAATAATACCATGACTCGTTTTGACAATCTTTGCCGCGACATCCACGACCTTCCGACGCACCGTTGTTGCATAGCTGGTAACTGATATTACCTCGGACAACACATCCTCTTTGAACGTTTCGAAGAGAAAGAAGGCAATCACCATGCAATAGTAAAAGGCACAGTTCGCATGGAATCTTTTGAATGGAAGTTGCTCAAAACCGAAGTCCTTCAAGCCCCGATGCGGCAACTCATCGGCGCCACGCTCATGATGGCAGCCAATGATTGTTTCCGGGGCCAACCAATACGCCTGCTGCTGCTCAGAACAAGCCTTCAGCAATGCAGGATTCACACCCAGGTTCGTCAGAATCACGTTATCTGGTCGGGCAAATTCCAGTAACCCCTGGCCCTGCTCATACACCGGTCGAGTGTAAAAAGTACGATAGAACTGCTTCCAGGAATCACAACGCCAGCCGAATTCCGTGAACTCCCAACACTGCTGATCATTTACATAGACACCCCAGTCCTCTCGGCTCCGGGTAGACACATACTCCTTGATGCTCTGATACATCTTGCCAGATACGATAAAAGCCACGTCCAACTCATCCAGGGCCTTCAGGATCTGTTCGTCAAAGAAGCCGCTATCCAGACGAACGACGATAAAGACGGTTTGCCCACACGCGTTACGGATGACCGATACCACCCGGCGGAGCATGTGCACGGCAGTCTCGCCATGGTTGCCGTGCTTCTTGCCCCCCCGAAATACGGCATCTACGATCTTACGGTTCCAGATCATCTGCAACGGCTGAAAGCCTTTCTTCTTCTTGTATGTCGGCTCCACGCCGTGACGCTTCTGCGCCTCATCATTGTCCATCACCATGGTATCCAAGGTCAGACGGACCTCGCGGGGCTTCTCGATCCGTAGCCGCCAGGCAAACAAGATGATCAGGATCTTACGAAAAACTGGTAGACACCAGATGCCAAAGGCGCCGAAGAACCTTTTCACGGTATGCGACGAGGCCATGTCCTTGGGGTCGGTTTCTATGACCGCTGCATACCCTTTGTCTTGGGACAATTCGTCAAAGTACTGCAGGTGTCTACTGGTTCCGTCGAACAGAAAACAGAACACTTGCTGGAACAACTTGCACACCGCCAAGCCTTTGGCGCTCTTTCGTATCCGGCCGAATGAGTCACCTAATAAACTCAGGATGCCGACAGATAGAAGGTACCGTCCAAATAGAGACATGCCTCCTCGTCCGGTCAGGGTATCGTCAGTGATATCAACCTTTGAGATACGGTTTGGGTTTGCTGTCCTTGCCACGATAGCCTCCTTAAATGACATGTCACTCTATGCTCACTATGTTCATCTACAGGATAGCAGATATATCCGCATTGTCAAGGACATACCACAGTGACATAGAAAACGTTGAACTTTGCTTACTGTGACTTTAGCCTCGCCTTAAGGCCGTGGTTAGTACACCCATTGGGTGAGTGACTGTTGGGCGTTTGTGATATGTATTAAATGCACCAGAATGCATCCAAGGGCTTCATTCAAGCATGTTTGTAAGACAACAGCATTAAAGTATCGCTCAATTTGGGTGGAAGTAACACTCAGACGCCAGAGACGGTCAACAGCAGTGCCGGAATCCGGATATTGCATTATCATTATGACGGGACCTGACGGATTTGTAATTGCCGGAAATGATATACAGATTACGTTTTTCGCAAATACGCCGGGACCTGAAATTGTAGGACTCGCTTCTGTTTATGAGGGCAAATACGTTGACGGCATCTGGATTCCCGGCCGCAAGCTCAACGGCGATGCGATTATGCTTGATTATCATCTGGACCAGATGGCCGCGGAAAACAGGCCCGGCAGTGTTCTTCGTCTTCAAGGTCAGGCCCCCGGCATTCGACAGGTTAAGCTGTACCGTTTTTAAGCGACTTGCAGGCTGCTTTATTTTAGCTTAAGGAGCGATTCTAAAATTTTATCCCAAATTTTAAGACCGTTCCATGTCTCGTATCTTTCGGAAAGATCAGCGTATCCGTTATCGATTCCCAGTTCTTCAGGTCTTTCGATTTGAGAACAAACGGCTTGTGATTGCTCTGGATTTTCGAAAATATACTTGACTTAAAGCAGTTAATATAGTACTAAATACTATACGGCTTAATATTAAGGTATGCTTGCAGATATTGGTTTATCGTCCGAGAGCAACCTTATTTTTCTCATCTTAAGAATTTTCAAAACGGCTCATTTAAGACTATTTTAATTGAAGGAGGACAATTATGTATAGATCAATCTGCTTGATTTGTTTTGTTCTTATATCTGGTCTGTTGTTAACAAATGCCGCTCAAGCCCAGGACCCAAGCCTTGCCGGATGGTGGAAACTCGATGAAGGTTTTGGCAACACCGCTAATGACTCAAGTATCTATGGCGCCGATGGTACACTTACTGGCGCTCCTCTCCGGATAGATGGCCGAATTCGCGGAGCGCTACAGTTTGATGGAGTGGATGACTATATAGAATGCGAAGCGGGGGAAAGTTTGAATATTACGGATGTGATTACGATTGCGCTGTGGGTGAACACAAATGATTCCGGGAACGGCGAAATTAACGCTTATCTAATGAAAGGCGAGTTTAGTTACGGAATAAGACACACGACTTCAAACAATATCGAATTTTACATATATTCAGATGGCTTTCATCGAGTTCAGGTTCCTGTAACTGAGGCATTTAATGGTCAATGGCACCATCTGGCTGGAACTTATGATGGACTCGATATGAAATTATACATTGATGGCGAGATAATGGCTACCACACAATATAATGGTGCTATCAACAGGGACATTAACTACCCGCTTAATTTTGGCAGAAACAACCAGGGTGACTCAAATAATCAATGGCTGTATGAAGGTATGCTGGATGATATTCGTATCTATAATCGGGTTTTATCACAACAAGAACTTCAGGATATGCTTAATCCTGAATTTGCCTCAATGCCTAATCCCAAAAACGGTGCCCAAAACGAGGAACCTGATGTGGTTTTGAGATGGGAACCGGGTTCAAATGCTGACAAACATGATGTTTACCTCGGAACCGTCTTTGATGATGTCGCACAAGCCAGCATAGCTAATCCACGGGGTGTTCTTGCAGGTCAAAACCAGGATGCTAATAGTTTTGATCCTGTCGGCCTTCTTGAATTAGACCAGACCTATTACTGGCGGATTGATGAAGTTGATGCTCCGCCGGGCAACAACATATATAAAGGGATGGTTTGGAGCTTCACGGTTCCTTTTGCCTTTCCTATTGAGCAGATAAAAGCTACGGCTTCCAGCAGCGAACCGGATAAAGGTCCTGAAAATACGGTGAATGGTTCCGGTCTGGACGAAACCGGTTTATTGCATAATAAAACAAGTAAAGGCAATATGTGGTTGAGCAGCCGCAACGGGGATCAGCCGACTTGGATTGAATTTGAATTTGACAAGATCTACAAACTTTATGAGATGTGGATATGGAACTCTAATGACAGTTTGGAGCGTGCGGTCGGTTTGGGGATCAAAGATGCTAAAATTGAATATTCAATCGACGGCATCGACTATATAACGCTGGGAGCTACTCACGAGTTTGCTCAAGCACCTGGTGCTTCAAATTATGAGCACAATACTACTATAGATTTGGAAGGTGCTGTGGCGAAATACGTCAAGATTACAGCTAACAATAACTGGAAAGGTATCCTGAATCAATATGGTCTCAGTGAGGTTCTTTTTTTCTATATACCTTTCAATGCAAGAAAGCCTTACCCGAATAATGAGGCAGCAGATGTCGCTCTGGATGTCACACTCACCTGGAAAGCTGGAAGGCAGGCAGTAGAGCACAATGTTTATTTTAGTGCTGAGGAGCAAGCCGTGATAGATGGAACTGCACCTGTTATTACCGTTTTCCAGGCCAGCCACGGCCCTTTATCACTCGATCTTGGATCGAATTATTACTGGCGAGTGGATGAGGTCAATGATGCTGCGACACCTTCGACATGGCAAAGCAGTATCTGGAGCTTCACAACACAGGAGTATCTTGTTGTGGATGATTTCGAGTCCTACAATGATATCGGGGAAGGCGAGGAAGGCAGCAACCTTATATACATAACATGGGAAGATGGATATGTAAATCCATCAGCTAACGGATCGACCATTGGATATGTCGAAGCGTTCCAGCCCACGATGGAGACCGGAATTGTTCATGGCGGCAACCAGTCGGTACCTTTGACATATAACAACAGCGTTGCAAATATTTCAGAGGTGACGGTAAATACGAACGCTCTCGATATTGGCCGGGATTGGACTACAGGTTCACCTGAGATGTTATCGCTGTGGTTCTATGGCGACCCGAACAGCGCTGCTACTGAGCAGATGTATGTCGAGCTCAATGGTAGCAGGGTTCTATACGATGGAGACCCGGGCAATCTGGCACTGGAAACCTGGCAGCAATGGAATATTGACCTATCGGCTTTTGGCATCGACTTGAATAATGTCACAGAGCTGACGATTGGTTTCGAGAGAACAAGCACAACCGGCGACACGGGTACTGTGTTTATTGATGATATTCAGCTTTACACCCCTTTGAATGACCGGGCTGTTCTTGAATAGAAACTGTAGCAGTTCAGCGATAGATATTAAGATGTCACTTAAAGGGCATGAAGTATATGAGATTGCCGAAGCTTGTTTCGAATTTAAGAAGGAGATAGTATAAAGATGCATATATTTACCTTCTCTTGTTCCGGATTAAGTTAAGGTGCCGGTTATAGGTTTATATATTGAATCAGGCAAGTGCTTTGCTGTATGAACAAAGTTCAAATAAATAACCTTATTTGCAGGAGGATTATTATGTGTAAAAAACTATTTTTTTCAATCTTTGTTGCTATGGTACTTATTGGAGCGAATAGTGCTCAGGCTGCATCAGAGCCATTTAGCGTATTAGCCTTTCTGGAGCAGCATGTGACCAATGACACGCAGTTTGGGCCGGATCAGACGGAAGACCAGATCGGGGTGCATATTCGAGATATCGGTACCAATAGACGCCGGGTGGGATTCTTCAGTTTTGATATCTCATCTATTAAAATTGAAGGTGCAGAATTCGCAAATTTATCCTTTAGCAATTTAGGTGCCGGCTCCGGCCCGGTGAATGTTTATGGCGTTATCGAGGAACTTGATAATCTCCCGCCGAGGTTAGAGCTTACATGGAATAAGGCTCCCGGTGTCAAAAATGATCCTACGACGGCTGTTGGTGATCCCGTTGAGCTTGACTATGACGATCTTACTCCATTGCTGTTCAGCTTTACCGCGCCTGCGAATCAAGTAAGGGAATCAACCGAACCAAGTCAGGCTTTAGCGGATTTCGTCAATAGCGATACGGATGGGATTATCACCTTGTTGTTTGCACCAAATGTAGGAAGTTCTACGATCCTGCGAACGGTCAGGAGCGAGGAAGGCGGGATCATTGGCGGCACTTACCTCCAGGGTGAGATAGTGACCCTTGTAGAATTGGCTTCTCAACCCCAACCGGATAAGGAAGCAATAGATGTGCCTCGTGATTTAGTTCTTAGCTGGACTCCAGGCGAGATTGCTGACAAGCACGACATTTATCTTGGGACTAATTTCGATGATGTGGACCAGGCTGCACCAACAGTGGATTTGACTGGTGTTTATCGGGGCCGGGTCGATACAAATTACTTTCCTGATTCTGGAACTCAGCGTTTAGAGTTGGGACAGACTTACTATTGGCGTGTCGATGAAGTTAGCGCTCCGCCTGATACAACAATATATAAAGGCACGGTTTGGAGCTTTTCGGTAGAGTCTTTCGCATATCCGATTCATGGCGAGAAGATAACAGCTACCGCTTCGAGCTACGAAGACGGTAAAGGGCCTGAAAATACCGTAAACGGTTCGGGACTGGATGAAAACGGTTTATTGCACGGCAATGAAAGTGACAATAATATGTGGCTCAGCAGCGATTCTGAGACAGAATTGGCATGGATCGAATATGATTTAGGCAATGTTTATATGCTTCACGAGCTTTGGGTATGGAATTCTAACGATGCTCTGGAGACACTAATTGGTCTCGGATTCAAAGATGTCACCATTGAATATTCGGTCGACGCCATCGACTATACACCATTGGGGACTACTCATGAGTTTGCACAGGCACTTGGTGAGCCCGACTATGCACACAATACTACTGTGAATTTTGATGGTGCTGCGGCGCAGCATATTAGACTTACGGGTAACGGCAACTGGGGAGAAGGTCTTCTAAACCAGTATGGTCTCAGCGAGATACGTTTATTCTCTATACCCATGCGTGCATGGAAGCCCGGACCGGATGACGAAGCAACAGATATTGCTCTAAATGTGACACTCGGCTGGATGGCGGGAAGAGAGGCTGCTGAGCATAACGTGTACTTTAGTGCAGACGAGCAATCTGTAATCGATGGTACCGCACTTGTTGATACCGTCAGCCAGGCCGGCTACAGCCCGTTATCTCTGGATCTTGGAAGCACATACTTCTGGCGAATTGATGAAGTCAATAACGCCGAGGCCACCATAATCTGGCAGGGCGATACATGGAGCTTCACAACGAGTGAAAGTCTTGTCGTGGATGACTTCGAATCTTACAATGATATTGAAGAAGGGCAAGAGGGCAGCAAACTGATATATAACACGTGGACAGATGGATTTAGCAGTTCCTCAGCCAACGGATCGACCATCGGATATGTCGAAGCGTTCCAGCCATCTATGGAGACCGATATTGTCCATGGTGGCAACCAGTCGGTGCCTTTGGCATATGACAATAGCGTTGCGAGTATTTCAGAGATTACAGTAAACACAAATGACCTGGCGGTTGGCTCGGATTGGACGGTCGGTGCACCTGAGAAGTTGTTGCTATCGGTCTATGGTGATCCGAATAATCCCGCCACTGAGCGGATATATGTTAAAGTTAACGATACCAAGGTGCCCTTAGATGTTGATCTTACACAGGCAGAATGGCAAGAGCTTTCAATCGATCTGGACTCTTTCGGCGTTGATCTGAGTAATGTCACGACACTGACGATTGGTTTTGAGAGGATCGGCACAACCGGCGGCTCAGGTATGGTATTCATTGATGATATACAACTATATGCTCCTGCTATTCTTGAAGAGTAATGTATAGGTGAATAGTAACCGGTTTGGAAATGTGACTGTAAAAACCTGAGTTCAGAGACTAATATATTACACTGCTCACAATTGCAGTTGAGACGTTGATCTCTGGAGGAGCTGATGTAAACGTCAAGGATAGAAGAGGTGGGATACCGCTTCACCTCGCAGCAATTAGAGGAAATAAAGAAGTCGTGGAGTTGCATCTAAACGGAGTAATGCAATGATGAGAAATGTTCAATATGCATGGATCCGGATTTCGGTATGCCCATTCTCATACCGGCAAAACATGAGATTACTATTCGTCATCTGCTGAACCATACCTCCGGTACCACCTGTGGAGACGGTTTGCAGCGTAAGTATTACCAACGGGCCGGTATGACCGTGGGACTCACACCCACGCAAGGCACCATCAAAGACATGATCACAACCCTCGCAACCTTACCCTTATTCTCGCATCCCGGCTAAGAATTTCATTATGGCATGTCTGTTGACGTACTGGCTTACCTCGTGGAGGTGATAAGCCATATGTCCTTTGATGAATTCCTGCGACATCGCGTTTTTGAGCGGCTGAATATGCCGGATACGTATTTCAGCCTTCCGGAAGATAAATTATCGTGTTTGGCAACCCTCTATAAGATGAATCGCGACAACACCTTGATCCCGGCCACGGAATATTTTCAGTATCCTGCGGTGCAAACCTGTTTTTCCGGTGGAGTCCACCCGAATAACCTTGTCCACCTGATCATTAAAGACCCTACGTAAATTTGCTTCGTGCAACTAATTGTATTATCTTCGCGGCATAAATACCACAAAGAATATCTGGTCGCACCCTCTCAACAAAGGACCCGAGACTGTTATTGAGATATCGGGTAAATAAGGCTACTCTTTCGATTTACACTCTTGTGATTGTGCTTAAAGGTGTTTAACGGATATGGCTGTGTACTTACTGAAGATCATATCCGAAAAAGCAGGATTTCCTGAGACTGACTCGAATTTGTCAATTAAGAAAAGCATCACCGGACCCTAAATGGCTTTTGTTTAATCTTGGCATTGATTTTCCCTGAAAAATGTTGTAAATTTTGTATTAAGTGGAATAGTCGAATTTTATACAAATCCTTGGGAATAAATGAGAATGGAATTTTTTGGAGGCACTGATTTCAAAAATGAAACCTAAAAAAAACATGAATCGCCGTGAATTACTGGGATCCGCCGCAGCTTCTTCAATAGCGTTTGCAGTGGTTCCTCGGCATGTATTGGGAGGGCTGAACTATGTGGCTCCAAGTGAGAAGGTAACCGTTGCCAACATCGGATGCGGCACACAAGGCCTTCGCGAGATGCCTGGTATGCTAGAAAATCCGGATGTGCAGATAGTAGCCGTATGTGACCCGAACAAATTTACGACCAATTACATCGACTGGTCGTCGAACGGTATCCGTGACGGCATTCGAAGAACATTAGGCGACCCCACCTGGGGCGCTGGTATTGAAGGTATTCCCGGCGGGCGTGACATAGGCCGGGAGTATGTGGAAAAATATTACGCTAAGAATATGCCTTCGGGAACATATAAAGGGTGTAATTCTTATGAGGATTTCCGGGATTTGCTCGAACAGGAAAAAGACCTGGATGCCATAAAAATTATGACGCCGGACCATAATCATGCTACGATAGCCATTGCCGCCATGAATAAGGGAAAGCACGTCATTACCCACAAGCCGATTGCCAACAGGATATCGGAAGGACGGCTGACCATAGAAACTGCCCGCCGGAAAAAAGTCATAACGCATCTTCTGGCCTGGAGCGATAGACCTGGGAACAAACTGACGCTCAAATGGATCAGGGACGGCGTAATTGGCACGCTCAAAGAAATCCATAACTGGTCACACAGACCCGTCTGGCCCCAGTGGACATCCAACCCCACGGACACACAGCCGATACCGAAGGGATTCAACTGGGATCTGTGGCTGGGGTGCGTGCCGCATCGTCCGTATCACCTGAACTACACTCATAACGTCTTTCGCGGCTGGTACGATTTCGGCGGCGGCAGTATCGCGGACATGGGACATTACAGCTTGTTTCCATTGTTCCGGACCCTTGGCATAGAAACCCCGGCAATCAGCGCCGAGGCCTACGGAACAACTACGCGGAAAATCGTCGATCAGGTGAGCCAGGCAGTGAACAATAACGTGGCTTTCCCCTACTCCTGCATGATCCGGTTCAAATTCCCAAAGCAAAAACTCCTTCCTGCTTTTGATCTTATCTGGTACGACGGAGGCATGAAACCCTTCGCGCCGGAAGAACTCGAGGTGGACAACAAATCGCTATCAAGCGAAGGAATGATGTTTGTAGGTGACAAAGGCAAGATTCTGGCCGGTTTTCACGGCGATAAACCCCGGATCATCCCGGAAAAGAAAATGCGGGATTACGCCGGGGAAAAAGAAGTTCCGGAAGACAGCCGGAAACGAAGATCCGACACATGGGCAAATTCCATCAAGAGCAAGAATGAATCACCAGGCAGTTTCCTGTTTGCAGGTCCGGTTACGGAGACCATCAATCTCGGAGCTATAGCCCTGAGGGCTGGGCAAAAAGTGGATTATGACTCAGAGACAATGAAAATAACCAACTTGCCGGAAGCAAACAAGTATTTGACCCGAAAATACAGGAAGGGTTGGGAGTTATAGCAGTACTGCCATAAGATGGCGGAAAT
>Ga0210003_1004846_pt1 | contig 10502 bp, 6 predicted proteins | sample LantaG_FD_182804 | JGI IMG/M metagenome (GOLD analysis project Ga0210003, IMG submission 182804) | Deep subsurface microbial communities from Baltic Sea to uncover new lineages of life (NeLLi) - Landsort_02402 metaG (SPAdes) (version 2) | ecosystem: Environmental > Aquatic > Marine > Oceanic >...
CACCCCATAGAGAGAGAGAGAGAGAGAGAGAGAGAGAGAGAGAGAGAGAGAGAGAGTTGGGGAGAAAGAGGAGAAGACAGAGAGAGAGCAAAGAAAGAAGGGGGAGAATGAACGACGCCGCAATGGCTGAAGTGAGTGAGAGCCGAGCTTTTTTCTCTTTTTTTTTTCCTTGTCAACTTTTTTCATCACGGAAGAGAGAAAGAGAGAGAGACCAAAAGACAACGCTCCCTGCCTACCCCTCTGTTCCGCTCACGCGATTTACAGAGGACAAGACAGCGAAGAAAGGACCGCTCGTGTCGCGTGCAGTCAAAAGTAAAGTGATCAAAGTGTTGAAAATCAAAGTCGTTTTTGTCCAAAGGGAAAAAAGGTAAAAATGGGGAACAAACCAACTCGGGCTTGCTTCCCTCCCTCTTTTTTTCTTTAACTTTCGCTCTTTCCTCAGCGCGAGCGAGGCAGCGACGCGACCGTGAACGAGCCCCCGCCGTTGGTGCCCTTGTCCTTTCCGTTGCGGCCAGAGAGAGAAGAAGTCGAAGAGTTGGAGGAAGAGCTGTCGTTGTTCCTGCTCTTCCTCGCCTCCTTCTCCTGCTGCTGCCCCTGCTGCTGCTGCTGCTGAAGCAGCTCGGAGAAGGACAGCGAGCCCGCGCCGGCGAGGGCCCTGCGGGAGGCCGAGGACCTCGAGCCGTTGCCGTCCGAGGAGGCCGCAGAGCCCGAGGGAGAAGGCAGGGCGGAAGCAGAGGCGGAGAGAGCGGGAGGCGAGTGGAAGAACCCGGCGGCGGCGGCCGCGGCAGCGGCGGCGGCCCTCGCCGCGACGACCGCGGCGGCGGCGGCGCGCGAAGGAAGAGGGACCTCGCTGCTGCACCCTCCGCCGCTGTTCGCCCTCGAGGAGCGCTGCTGCTCGTTCCCCCCGAGGCCGGGAGCAGAAGAAAACGTCGCGGTTCCTCCACGGCCCCAGGCATCGTTGCCGGCGGCCTGGGTCCCGAGGAAGAGGCCGCGGCCGTCGGGCGAGGAGGCCGAGGAGGAGCCCCTCGAGAAGAGCGACGATGAGCGGCCGACGACGGCAAAGTCGAACCCTGCGGCGCCGCCGGCTCGAGGCGCCTGGTGCTGCTGCTGCTGCTGCTGCTGCTCTTGCTGATGTTGATCTTGCTGCTGCTGCTGCTGCTGCTGGCGGAGAGAGCGGCCGCAGTCTGCAGAGGTCTCGGCGTCGTCGTCGTCGTCGGGGCCCCCGCCCTGCTGCTCGTGGAGGCGGCGAGCAGCAGTCCCCTTCGAGACGCCGCCGCCGGCACCCAGGCCGAAGCCCGAGGGACCGCGCCTGCGGCGGCGGACGGCGGAGGCGGACGCGGCGCCGCCGAGCGCGAGCAGGGCGAGGACCGCGACGGGCGCGGCGATGGCCGCCACGCTGACCCTCGCGGCCGCCCCGCCTCCGCGGGAGGAGGGGGGGCGACCGGCCCGCTGCGGCGAAGGGGGCGGCGGGGGCTGTTCCCCGCCCTCCCGAGCCGCCGCCGCGGAGTCTCCGCCGCCGACACCGACGCCGCCGCCGCCGACGACGACGACGACGCCGCCGCCGCCGCGCTGCTGCTGCTCGGCAAGGCGCTGCTCGTAGAGAGAGGAGCCCCCCGCGCCCGCCCTGCCGCGGATGCGCGCCGCGAGCTCCGAGCCGATCGAGGTGGTGGTGGCGTTGGTGGAGTCGCCGCCGTCGTCGGCGGGGTTGCCTCCCTCGCGAGGGGAGCGACGAGGAGGGGCAGCGGGAGGGGAGAGCGAGGGCGCCGGCGCCGGCGCCGGCGCCGGCGGCGAGGCCTCTTTCTCCCTCAGCTGCTGCTGCTGCTGCTGCTGCTGCTGCCTCTTGGTCCCTCCGCGGGGCACGCCCGACAGGCTCGTCGTGTACCCGGGCTGCTCCGGGTCGTCCCCGAGAGAGCTGCTGCTGCTGCCGTCCTCCCCTTGGCCCGCGGGAGCGGGCTCCCCGGCGGGCGCGGCTTCTTCCTCCCCTGCTTCTGGTTCTTCCTCGGGCAGCATCAGCGGTGACGGCGACGGAGAGGGCGCGACCGCGGCGGCGGCGACGGCGACGGCGGCGGGGGGCGGCATCGGCGTCGGGCCCGGCTCGCCCCCCTTGAGGGGCGGCGCCAGTGCTTCTCCGCAGGGCAGCGCAGAGCACTTGCCCTCGCGGGCGGCACGCCAGACCTCGGAGTCGACGACGAGCAGCGACGCGGCGCAGGGGCCCGTCTGCTGCCCCTCTTCTTCCGACGACGACGACGACGGCGGCGGCGACGGCGGCGGCGGCGGCGAGCCCGAGGAGAGCGATACGCACCGCTCGACCTGGGACAGGGACAGCGCGACCGAGGCCGGGAGCGCAGAGCCGGCACAGTCGACGAGCCGGTCCGCGCGCGCCCCGGCGAGCGAGCCCGAGGAGCAGAGGGCCGCGGGCGCGGGGCGGCGGGGGCAGGCGGGGTCGGAGGGGGCGGGCGCGGCCGTCGGGGGCCCCGTCGGCGGCGGGGAGGGAGGGCGAGGGGGAGGGGAAGGGGTAGGAGGAGGGGGCTCGGGCGTCGCCTCCGGCGTCCCCCTCGGGGGAGGGGGCAGGCGGTCCGCGACGACGATGGTGGGGCGAGGGGACTTGGTCGGAGGGGGAGCAGGAGATGGAGGAGAGGGAGGAGAGCGAGGGGAGGGAGGAGAGGGGAGAGGCGCTTCCGTCGCAGGGGGCGGGGGCGGCGGCGGCGGCGCTGGCGCTCCTTCCTCCTCCGGGGGCGTCTGCGACGCCGGCGAGGGAGCCGGGGCCGCCGCTGCGGGGAAGGCCCCCGAGGAAAAGCTCAAGCGGGGGGCCGGAGCGGGAGCCGCCCTCGCGGCAGCCGGCTCCGGAGCGTCCGGAGGCGCCGTCTCCGAGGGGGCGGCCCGCGGCACCGCGGCCGCCGGAGGCGGCGTCGAAGGGACCCGGCGAGCGACCGCCGGAGCGGGCGCCGGCGCGGGAGGCGGGGGCGGAGAAGGGCCCGTCTTCCCCGTGCCGCACGCGGCCGCCGCCTTCGCGCCCCCCCCCTCGCACGGAGCGGGCCTGCATCTTCCTCCCCCCACGGCCTCGACGAGGGCGCGCTCGACGACAAAGCCGCCGCCGCCGCCGCCGCCGCCGCTCTGGGCCCCGCAGACGACGACTTCCGAGGGAGAGGAGGAGGAAGAGGAGGAGGAGAAGGAGGAGGCGTCGCGGCAGGCGCCGGCCGAGATCGCCCGGGCGAGCTCGGGCGAGAGCGAGTGCGACGACGAGGGGGAGGAGCAGTCATCGCCGCCCTTCGAGGTCGCCGCGGGTCCTTGCCCTCCTCCGTCGCAGATGAGCCCGCAGGGGGCCGAAAGGTCTGAGGGCGTGAGAGCGTGAGGCCTGTTCTTGGGCTCGGGCTCGGGCTTGGGCCTGGGCTTGGCCGTGGCGGAAGGGGCCGAGGTCGGAAGAGGAAGAGGGGGCGTCGTCGGCGGCGGCGTTGTTGTCGTCGTCGTCGGCGGCGGCGGCGGCGCCGTCGTCTCGGGAGGAGAAGGCTGCGGCGTTTCCGTCACCGGAGGAGGCGTTTCTGTCGCTTCCAGCTCCGGAGCGGGAGGCAGAGCAGGAGTACTCGCAGGCGCGGGTGCGGCCACCGGCGCGGGCGCGGGCGCGGGCTCTCCCCTGGGCCTCACGGGCCGGCGCGTCGGCTTCGGCGTCGGCGCTGCGGTCTCGGCCGGCGACGGGGCTTCCTGCGGTGGCGGCGGAGGAGGAGGAGGAGAGGCCGGAGCCGAAGCGGGGGCGGGCGACAGCGGGGAGGCCTTTCCGCGGCACGAAGCCCCGAGCCCCGCTCCCTTCTTCGAGCACACACGCTCGCACTGCCCCGACCCCGAAGGAGAGGGAGCGACAGCCCGCGCGGAGACGATGAAGCGGCTGCAGGGGGACGCGGTGGCGTGCGGCGGCGGGGGGCACGAGGAGGAGGCCGCGGCCGCGTCGGCGGCGGCGCGGCTGAGGAAGGCGGTGTCGCTGTTCTCTCCGCCGCAGGTCCAGTAGCAGCTGTGAGTGTTTTTTTTTAAGGAGAGAGGAAGAGGGAGCGGTTGTGAGCAAGCGTCGTTGAAGAGGGAAGAAGAAAAAAAACAGAGGCGTTATTTTTCTTGAAAAAAAAAAGGAAAAAGGCACTCGAACGGGCTCGCGAGGTTTTTCTTTTTTCCTCTCTCTCCTCTTCTTCTCTCCTCTTCTCACCTCGCGCTCTCCTTGATGCTCGTCGTCGCGACGACGGAAGCGGGCCTCTTCTGAGCGAGCAGGCGGGCCCTGGAAGCGGGCGCGAAGGAGGAGGAGGAAGAAGAAGACGACGGAGGAGGGGGGGCCCTGCGGACAGGAAAGACGCCGACGAAAGGACGAGAGGTCGAAGGAGAGGACGAAGAGGAAGAAACCGCCGCGAGCGCGACGACGGCGGCGGTGGCGAGGGCGAGGGCCCACCGCCCTCCGCTGCCGCTGCTGCCGCTGCCTCTTTCGCCGCCCCGGCGAGAGGGCCTTTTGGGGCCCTGCTGCTGGGGCAGGAGGAGGAGGCTCTCCATCGGTTGGGGGATGGAAGAGGATGAAGGGGTGGAGACGGAAGAAGATGAAAGGAGAAGGAGAAGAAAGGAGGTGCAGGCGTTTCAGAAAAAAGCGAAAAGATAAATGAAAAAAATGAAAACAATGACAAGCTCGAAGCTTCAAAACTCGACGTTTGCTTCTCGAAGAGACGTCAACGTCGTTCCCATTTCCTCTTCGCTCTTTCCTTCTCCCGCTCTCCCGCTCTCCCGCCCTCTCTCTCTCTCTCTCTTCCCTGGCAGTGCCGAGAAGCGTCGCCGCTCTAGTTGCTTTGCCGTGGGAAAAGAGACGAAGAACAGCCTCTCCAGGAACGTAGCAATTGAAAGGAGAGGAGAGGACTGAAGAGAAAAGAGAACATTTCGATGGCGCCGGCAAAAGGAAGCGGAGGCAAAAGCAGCAACGGCGACGCCAGCAGCGCGCCGCCGCCTCAACAGCGAGAGCAAGAGCAGCTCGACTGCTGGGCCTGCGACGCCACTGTCGCCGTCCCGATCAACCCGGGCACGGGCAGGCCCGCCCTGGCCTTTAGCTGCGGGTGGTGCGGCGCCGTGACACGAGTGGAAGAGGAGGAAGAGCAAGAGGCGACGTCGAGAGACCAAGGGGGCGAGCGCCAGCGGCGGCGACGGTTCCAGAGGGACCGCCGCCGCCGCCTCTCCGCCCCCCGCCGCCTCCTCGCCAGGCTCCTCCTCCCGCTGGCTTCGGCCCTCTCCATCGCCGCGGCGACCGTCCTGGGCGTCGGCTGGGTCCTCCCGGCCCTCTTCGACGAGGCGCGGCACCCGTGGCTGCTGCTCGCCGCCGACGCGCTCGCCGCCGCCGTCTCGTTCAACGTCGCGCTCCACTTCGCTGCCCTGCTCGCGCAGGCGGCGGGCGCCGGCTCCGGCCGGGGCCCCAAGAGGGTCGTTGTCGCCGCGGCGGGCGTCGGGAGGACCCCGGAGGACGAGGACACGGCGAGCGTGAGCTTCAGCGGCGACAGCGGGGCCGCGTTCAGCGGCGGCGGCGGCAGCGTCGTGAGCGGCGGAGGGGGAGGAGGGGGCGCCGCGGCTGCTGCCGTCTTCGTCGGGAGCAGCGTCCCCCGAGGGGCCTACGCGGGACACGAGCGCTGCGAGCTGTGCGTCGAGGCGGCGGCCAGGCGCTCCTCGGAGGAGAAGGAGAGGAGGAGGTGGAGGAGCGGCGAGAGCGGCAGGGAGATTCTGGCTGCCTCGCAAATGTTTCGGCCCTTTCCCGCTGCCGTTCCTCCGCCGCCGCCGCGCGCCTCGTTCTCTTCGTGGAGGAAGCGAGGGCACCGCCCCCCCGGGGCCGCCCACTGCCTCGTCTGCGACGCCTGCGTGGCCGACGTCGACCACCACTGCTCCTTCGTCGGGACCTGCGTGTCCCTGCGCGCCGGCGGCGGGAAAGGAGGGGAGCGGCAGCAGGAGGAGGGAAGCGGGAGGAGGCGCCAGCCGCGGCACCACCCCAGCGGGAGGCACTTTGCGCTGCTGCTGTTCTGGCTGCTGGCCGGGTCCGCCTACGCCGTGCTGGGCTCCGCGGCGCTGCTCGTGAGCAGGAGGGTCGAGGTGGGGCGCTCGTGGACGCGCGCCGCTTCCGTCCTGCTGGAGCGGAAAGCGCCGCCGCTCGCCGCGGCGCCGCCGCCGCGGGCCGCCGTCCGCTGGCGGCTCGGCAAGGCCCCGCCGCCAGCGGCGGCGGCGGCGACGCCCCCTCCCCCTCCCGCCCCTCCTCGCTCCCGCGCCGCGGCGCTCCTCCTCGCGCTCCTCGGGACCGGGCCCCTCCTCCTGCTCACCTCCCCGCCCTGGATGGCGGCGGCGCTCGGGCTCGCGGCGCTGGGCGCGGCCGCGGGGGTCGGGGTCGCCCGCGTCGCTGCGGACGCGGCGCGGAGGGTCTCGGCGGGCGAGAGCGCGGCCGACGAGCGCAGCAGGAGGAGGGGGGGGAGGGCCGCCGGGGGGGAGGGAGGGAGCGCCGCTTCTCCTCCGCAGGCTCTCTCTCTCTCGGAGGCTCTGTCGGACCTCTTCGGTGGCGGCCACCCGGCGTCGTGGCTGCTGCCTCCTTGGCACAACGACGACAAGGAGGACTGAGATTTCTCTCTTTCTTTTTCTCCAACTGTAACGAGTACCAAAAACTATAGGATTATTTCCATCATTTGCTCGTCTCTTTACTCTCTCTCTCTCTCTCTCTCGATCCGAAATCTCGTTACACGCAACCAGGACAGCGGAAGAGGTAGAAAACAAACAAGCACATTTTCTCTTGCGGGTGTTGAAGAGGAGGGAAAGGGAAAGAACGAAGAGGAAGAAACTTTTCTGTTTCCTCCTTTCTTCGCTGCTTTATCTTGAATTTTTTCATTTTTTCTGTTTTTTCCTCTCTCTCTCCATCTAAAAAGCTCTCAAAGCAGGAAGAACCTCCTAGTGCCCGTTCGTCGCGGCCTTGCTCGCGTCGATCACGAACCCGGGCATCGGGTACGAGGCCCCGAAGGCCTCCACGCGCGTCTTCAGGTCGGCGATCCTCTTGTCGGCGGCGAGCCCTGCGTTGAACTGCTTGAGCAGCCTGCCCGACGAGGCCTGCACGTCCTTGCAGATCAGCAGCGCCTCGTGCAGGAAGTCGGCAATCTTCTCAAAGTCGGCCTCCTTGAGCCCGCGCGACGTCATCGCGGGCGCGCCGATGCGGCACCCCCCGGGGGCCATCGCGGAGACGTCCCCGACCACGGCGTTCTTGTTCAGCGTGATGTGCGCCATGTCGCACGCCTTCTCGACCTTGGACCCCGTCAGGTCCTCGGGGCGCAGGTCCCACAGCACCAGGTGGTTGTCGGTCCCGCCGGTCACGATCTTGTAGCCGTGGTGGACGAGCCGCGCGCCCAGCGCCGCGGCGTTGAGCTTGACCTGCTTGGCGTAGGCCTTGAACTCGGGCGTGGCGACGGACTTGAGCGCGACGGCGAGCGCGGCGATCTGGTGGTTGTGCGGGCCGCCCTGCAGCGAGGGAAACACAGCGAAGTCGATCTTGTCCTCCATCTCGTAGCAGGTGCCCTCGGGCTCGCCCTTCTTCAGGGCGGAGGCGGGCTTGGGGCCCTTGCGCATGAAGATCATGCCGGCGCGGGGGCCGCGGAGCGACTTGTGCGTCGTGGTGGTGACGACGTCGCAGAACTCGAACGGCTGCTTGAGCTCCCCGGCCGCGATGAGGCCCGAGGTGTGCGCCATGTCGCACATCAGCAGGGCGCCGACCTGTTTGATCCGGTCGGAGAGAACGAGGGAGAGGGAGAGAATGGGAGAGAGAGGGAGAGAGAGAGAGGGGGAGAGAAAGGGAGTCGAGAAAAGAGAGAGGAAAGAAAGAGAGTCAAAAAGACAGAGGGCGCCGGAAAAGAGAGAGGAAGAAGAAAGAAGAGGAATGGAAAAAAAAAGACGAAAACGTGAAAACAAAAAATGCAGAGTCCGAAGGGAAAACCCTCTCACCTTGTCCGCGATCGCCCTCAGCCTGGCGTAGTCCCAGTCCCTCGGGTACGCCGACCCGCCGCAGATGATCATCTTGGGTCTGAAGTCGCCGGCCTTCTCCTCGAGCTTGTCATAGTCGATCCACCCCGTCGTCGGGTCGAGCTTGTAGGGCAGCGACTCGAAAAAGATCGACGTGGCGGAGACCTTCTTGCCGTTCCCGGTGTAGTATCCGTGCGTGAGGTGGCCCCCCGAGGGGAGGTCGAGGCCCATGATGCGGTCGTGCGGGTTGAGCAGCGCGGTGTAGACCGCGAGGTTGGCCGGCGAGCCCGAGTAGGGCTGCACGTTGACGCCCCAGGCCGCCGGGTCGAGGTTGAACGCTCGCAGGGCGCGCTCCTTGCAGAGGAGCTCGAGGCGGTCGACGTTCTCGTTGCCTCCGTAGTAGCGAGCGTTGGGTTGGCCCTGCGGATGGAGAGAGCGTGGGTGTGTTGGGAGAGGTGGTTGTTTTCGTTCTGATGAGAAGAGGAGACGAGAGAAAGAAGGAGAAAGAGGAAGAGAAGAAAGAAGGCAGAGGAGGTCGCTCGTCGAAGAGGTCGCGGCGTTTTCCCCTTTTTTTGAAATTTTGCTCCTTTTTTTTTTTGGATTCGGTCTCCGAATTTTCTCCCGTCGCCATCGCACCTCCGAGTACTTGTTGGTCATACACGAGCCGAGGGCCTCCATGACGGGCATTGAGGTAAAGTTCTCCGAGGCGATGAGCTCGATTCCGGTCCTGTTCGAGGAGTGTGGAGGTGAGGAGGTGGAAGAAAGGAGGGGAGCGTGCTGAGCCAAAATCGATTGACCGTTTTTTTTTTCTCGTCGCGGCGGCGGCGGCGCGCCCGCTCGAGGGAAGGCGCGCCTCCTCGCGAAAAAATCGACCTCAAAAACATGCACGCCGTTTCAAGGCAGCTCCAAGGGGGCTCTCTTCTCCGACACCGCGCGTGTGCGGAGAGGAAGGCGCTCCATCGCGAGGCTCGGAGCGCACGGAGGCGCACGAGGGCCGGACCAAGGAGAAAAAAGGACAGGGGGTGCTCGGATGTTTCTGCAGAAAACGGAGCAGGCGGCGCGCGCCTTTCTTCTTTTTAGAGAGCAAGCAGGCAGCAGCCGAAGAAGAGGGATCATCATCATCCATCCATCAAGTCTCTCGCTCGCCCCAGCCCTTCTCGCTCACCACTGCCTCTTCTTCTCGTCCTCGAGAATCCCGAAGACCTCCGGGTCGGCCTCGACGAGGGGCGTGAGTGCATCGGGGAAGACTCCCTCCATTGTGGCTGCGGTTTTTCTTTTTGTTTTGAAGAAGAAAGGGGGGCCGGCTGGTTTTTTTTTTTTTCGATTGTGGTGCGTCGCAACGGCGGCTCAGAGAGAGAGAGGCTATGCGAAGCAGACGCGGAGTTTTTCTTTTCTTTTCTTTTCCTCCTTTCTCCTTGTTTTTTTTACAAGAGCCCCGAGGCAAACCCGTCCCCTCCGCCGCTCGCGACCGCGGCGAGGAACCGGCACCCAACACCTCCCTCCCCGCCTCCTCCTCCTCCTCCCCCTCCTTTGACGACGACCACGAAGAGGGCGTGTTCGCGGCAGGCCTCGGGGCCGAGGCGGACGGGCTCCGGGGCCGAAGGAGCCGAAGAGGTCTTCCTCTTCTTCTCCTTCTTCTTCGCCGCCGCCGCCTTTCCTCCTTCGCCGTTCGCCGCCGCCGCCGTCGCCTTCCTCGTCCAGGACAGCGGCGAGTCTGGGAAGCCCACGATCACCAGCGCCGCCCACGGGAGGCCGCCCCCGTCCTTCGCCGAGGACACGGCGGCGGCGGCGGCCCCCAGGGCCTCCTCGGCGAAGCCGGAGCCGAGAAGCCCCTCGAACGAGCAGACGTCGACAGAGTTCGTTCCCTTCTCGCCGTTGCCCTTTGCGCTCTCTTCGCTGCTCTCCGCGAGCGTCACGGAGGGCGCGGAGAGGGACGCGGCGAGCCCGAGCCACTCGAGGGCCTCGGTGAGGCGTTCGCGGTCGTCGTAGCTGTCGTCGCCGTCATCGCCGCTGTTTTCTTCTTCTTCTTTCGCCGCCGCCGCCGCCGGTGCTTCCTCCTCGACCTCCTTTTCGTCGACCTCCATCTTCTCCTCCTCCCCTCCTCGATCTCGCTTGCTTCCCACCGCTTGCTTCCTTTCGGAGAGAGAGTGCTTCTTCCTGAAGAAGCCGGCGAAATCCGGGAAGGAAGGGAGAGGAGCGCGGGCCCGGAGGCGCCGGCGCTCCCGTGGCGAGACCTCCCTCGCGCCGGGCAGGGGCGGCGGTGAAAAGGAGCTCGAGCTCGACCTCGCGCTGGGAGGCAGGAGCGCAAAGGGCACGGGCAGCGTCGCCTCGGCGAGCCTCTCGCGGGCCCTGGCGAGCGGGCGGCGGTCATTTGCTGCTGCTGCGGCTGCTCCTCCCTCCTCTTCCGTCGCTTCCCGCCCCACCTCGTCCTTCTCTTCCCTCGCCGCCCCCGCCCCCGCCCCCGCCCCCGCCTCCGCCCCCGCCTTCGCCCTCGCCCTCGCCCTCGCCCTCGC
>Ga0210003_1004847_pt1 | contig 10500 bp, 18 predicted proteins | sample LantaG_FD_182804 | JGI IMG/M metagenome (GOLD analysis project Ga0210003, IMG submission 182804) | Deep subsurface microbial communities from Baltic Sea to uncover new lineages of life (NeLLi) - Landsort_02402 metaG (SPAdes) (version 2) | ecosystem: Environmental > Aquatic > Marine > Oceanic >...
GATACAAGTGCTGATACAAGATATACTGTATCTGTAATGGGGGTCTATCTCCTCGATCGCAAGAGTTAGTTAATCATATAACCTTCAGTAAAGTTTACATCATATAAAATATGCAAGAAAATATCATATTATCCAAAATAGTTCTTGACAGGTCGGCGGTTGTTTGTTATATTATATGTGGAGTTAGAGATAAGTTAACAGGGGGTGTTAAAATGTGGCGTATATGGATGATACTGTTTTACGTTGTGGCTTTGTTAGGTGTTATGGTTTGGATTCTATCTCAGGGGGTTAAGTATGCCTAATTATGACTTATACATAACGTTTTCTGATACAACAATTCCTTACGTCAATATAATGTTGACGGTCGAGAGTAAGAAAGCTGCTTTAATGGCTGCAACGAGGCAATGTTGTAAGTCTTTGGGACACGAAGGCGTTTACTTGCGTCATTCCAGAGCAAACATATATCATATTATACTTTATGATGCATTTGTCGGTTATGTAATTCTTATGGCTCTATAATTTTATGATAATTGTTCCTTTAACTCAGGGCAAGGTAACTGTAATCAGAGACGAGGATTTTCCTTTAATCTTTCCGTATAAATGGTCTGCAACAAAGAGCAGTTTTAACTGGTATGCTAAACGTTCTGTTAGGGAAAACGGCAGGTCAAGAACTGTTTATATGCACCGGCTTCTTAGGGGTTTTCCTGTCGGCTGTGTTGTACATCATCGAGACACCGATTCGTTGAATAATTGTTTCGACAATCTCGTTGATTGTTCGAGAGCATATAATTCTCACGTTAAGTCAAAGAAAGGATAAGCAATGGCTGGTAAAAGAGTAAGGAAAAAGCAGAACATACCGAAGGACGAAAGCAAGTCGGACAGGTTTAGCCGTGTAGTTAAACCGAGAGTTGCTAAGGCGTTGAAAGCGATTCAGCAAATTGGTCTTTGTGCCGGTTCAACGTATGAGAGCACGGATTCACAACGGAATCAAATTCTTGGAGCGTTGTCTGATTCTGTTGTTGGTCTTAAAGCACGGTTCGAGAAAAAGACTGAGTCTCAATCGGGATTCGAGTTTAAGTAAAAGGTCTTACTCTCCTCTTGAATCTGGTGTGCGAAAGCGGGTGGATGGTGGGCAATTTTTTAGAGGTGATATTGTGCAGATTGAAATACCTGAAAGAGATAGGATACTGTTGATATTTGACGAGATAGAGATTAAGTTTCTCAAAGACGAGGCCATTGAAAATAAAATTAGTGTTGCTACAATGGTTGATACGGTTTTTGGTCTATTGTTTATTGGGGGTTACAAAACACTTACAGGAAAGGAATAATGTTATGGGATGGAAAGACAAAGTAAAAGAGTTTGGTGGTGGTGACTTGGGATTTTTATCTGAGGACGGCGAGACGGTCAAGTTTATTGTTGTCGGTGAACCTGTATTGTTACAGGGCAAGTACAAGGGCAAGCCTTCGGAAAAAATCGGTGCACCGGTTGTTACTGAGGACGGGTTTCAGTTGTTTATTATTGGCAAGCGGTTGTTCCGTAAAATCGCCAAGTACGAGGATATGTTTGATACTCAGGCGTTTATGGCGATTCGTCACGGTGAACAGGGTGACATTCAGGCAAGTTACGAGTTAAAGGTTCTCGATGATGCTGAACTGGCAGCACGTTTACTTGACATTAAGGTCAAAGAGTTTCAGCCTTCTATGGTTGACGATGCTGTTGTTGCAGCGATTGAGGTTATGAACGGATAACTTTTCTCTCCTCTTCTTAATGTGGGTGCGTGGCCGTAACTTTGGGCGGCCACGCCGCTATTTTAGGAGTTATAAATTATGGCAGGAAATACAAGAGGCAAGTTGAAAGAGGAGTTTGAGGGCATACATACGAACTTTGATTGGGCACAAAGGCATTGTGAAAAGTCTTTGGAGCTTATCAGAGAGCATAAGCCGGAATTGTCTGGAGCTATAAAGACTTTGCACGAAACAATTACAACACTTGACGAACTTGCTCAGGGTATTTATGCTAAGTTATAGTATTGGTTTTTAATTGTAATCATATCGGCAATCATCGTTTTGTCAGGTTGCACTAATGGCGATTGTTCGGGCTGAAGTTATAGCAAGGATGCGTAAAGCCTTTAGAGGAGGTCTATCCGCTTCGTCATTTATAAATACAATGCGTGAAGCCGGTCTAACATATCGGCGAACTGATATGCTTGCCGATTGGCGGAGTGTTAACGAATTAGAAATTAAAGAAGGGACGGCTCGATTTATTCGCAAAGACCGTTATCCTACTGAGAAAACTATTGCTGCCGTTCAATGGGAAATGAGCAAAGAGTTTATGTATAAAGTACAGGTTCATTCACAATTGAAAGCCGGTGAACCTATTACTGAAAAGTTCATAAACATAATGTCAGACGTACCGATGACTCCATCTATGGTCGAAGCCGAAGTTGAAGATAGGTGGAGTGAATTACAAGAGTCTGCTCCAGGAGAGCGAGTTAGTTTACAAGTGTGGTCTGCGGTTAGGCAGGTTATGGAATGAGCAGCATAAATCGCCGACCGCATTGTTTGATTCGTGAAAAGACTTTAGCGATACCGAGGCACTTAATCTTTTTCGATACTGAAACTATACAGGAAAGGTTAGAAAATGGAGATACCAAACAACGGCTCAAACTCGGATGGGCGTGTTATATTCAGAGAGCGTATGGAAGAAATCGTACAAAACTCGAATGGTTTTACTTTGACAATCCTCTCGACTTCTGGACGTTTGTGTATAAACATACAGAACGAAAAAGAAAGTTGTGGGTGCTTGCTCGCAACCTTGTCTTTGATTTTACGATGGTTCGAGGCTGGACGTATCTTCGTCAAGTTGGATTCAAGCTAAAGTTCTTTCATAACGAAGGCTGCACGTCAATTATATCAGTTAAAGGTCGGTTCGGCTCAATCGTTTTTCTTGACATTATGAATTGGTTTGTCGAAAGTTTAGCTGAAACAGGTAAACGTATCGGCAGGCCGAAGTTGAAAATTGATTTTGAAACTTGCAGCGATTCTGAGTTAAGTGCATATTGCAAGCGTGACGTTGAAATTGAAGTTGACAATTTTGAACGATTTATTAAGTTTTTAGAAGGTAACGCTATAAGCCGTCTTTGTTATACAAGGGGTTCAACAGCAATGGCGGCTTATTTATTTAGTCATTATCGCCATAAGATATACATACATAATAACGAACAGGCGATTGAATTAGAAAGACAGGCGTATCGTGGCGGTCGATGTGAATGTTTTTATTTAGGAGGACTTAACAATGAAAATTATAGTTTTGTTGACGTTAATAGTCTCTATCCTTTCGTTATGTCTAACAATAAATATCCGTGTAAATATGTTAAGCTATTACACCGGATTAGCTGCGTGGCTTTGCAACATATCATCGAGCACGAATCGGCAGTCGCCGAAGTCTTGATTGATACGGACGAACCCGTTTATGCTATTAGGCGTGAACGAACTATCTTTCCGATAGGTCAATTTTGGGCGTGTTTGACAACGCCTGAATTGAAATACGCCTTTGAGCATAATCATATTGTTAAGATTGAGCGGGCTGTTGTTTATAAACAAGCAGACCTTTTCAGTTCTTATGTTAACCGATTTTACAAACTCCGACAGGAGTTTAAGTCCGCCGGTGTTGCTGAGTACGAGGAGTTATGCAAGAAAATGCTCAATTCTCTATACGGTAAGTTTGGACAAAAGGCTGATGTTTGGGAAAAAATAGGTGACTGCCCAAGTGAACCGGACAGGGTCGAGTTATTGTTTAAGTCCGGCGTTTGTGGAGTAAAGCAAATTCGTTATTTATTAGGCGAAATCTTCGAGCTAAAAGGTTACGAGGAATCTTTTAATTCTTTTCCTGCTATTGCCGCTCACGTCACGGCTTATGGCAGAATGTATCTCTACGAACTTATGAAAATAGCCGGTGAAGGAAATTATTTTTATTGCGATACAGATAGTCTTATTGTTAACGAGGTGGGATTATGCAATTTGCAAAGTCAAATCGACAACGTAAAACTCGGCGGATTGAAGATAGTCGAGAATATCGAGAACTTAATCATACGAGGATTGAAAGATTATTCGACAGAGACAAAGCAGGTGGTAAAAGGTATAAGAAAAAACGCCGTTAAAATAGCTGATGGAGTTTATGAACAGGATATTTGGCCTTCTTTCAGGGGTACGTTGCGTAAAGCATCAACAGATAGTTATACAGTTAAGAGACAGCGTAAAATACTTGTTCGCAAATATACGAAGGGTACTGTTAACTCTGACGGTTCTGTTGTTCCTTTTCTTCTTGGCGAACCTGACGAATATCCTGCTCTGCTTTGGTAAGTTTTTCGTCAAGTTCAATTCGACCTTTGGCAATTTCCTGTACAAGGTCTTTTAACTTTTGTGCGTTACTCATACCATCGACCTCATATAAACCTCTATATGTTCAGTGTCATAACCGATATTACGCAATTCAATACGTCCACGTTCTTGAGTTATTAGACCTTTTTTCATAAAGGATAATGTTTGTGCAGTTGTCCACGTTTGAACAGGTATATCTCTTTCGGTGATATACCACTTCTCCATAAGTACGTCAACCTGTGCAGCCGGTAAGTCAAGTCTTAACAATTCCGACCTTGCTTTATTCTCATCATATACGCCTTTTTTGTATAAGTTACTAACAGCCGCAATTCGGTCATTAGTTAAACTCCATTCTCTTTTATAATCGGCTGATGTTAGTATTATAGATACGTTTTCGCTTCGTACTCCAAGTTCTCTTAACAACGAACCGGCTTCACTACGAGTTATCATATATTGCGAATAAGCGGTGACAACATTGCTCTCTGTAAATTTAGATTGTGTAGCCAATACTTGTTTTAGTGTAAAGTCGGTCATTCGTCTTGCGTCTCTATCGTTGTAACCTAATTCGGTATATGCTTCTAAAACTTCTTGTTCGTTAAGCACGCCTCGTTGATACATTCGGCGTATGTCAACACGGCTTAATAATCTAAAGGCTATTTTAGTAAGTTTATCTCTCCAAAACGGCATAACGTCAAGTGCTCTTAGCAGCATATCGAGTTCGCTTTCGTCAATAGCCCCTCTGTGAAGCATATCAAAACCCTGCATTGGTGACGGTAACGACCAATGAGCAGCCCAATATCTCTCAGCCCATTCCTTAGATAGACCTTTTTTACCTACCCATTCTACATAATCAGCCGGTAAATCTTCGTATTGTCCGAACCGTGCAGCAATAGCAGGGGTAAAGGCTTCTCGAACAGCCATTGTTATAATATCAGCGACAGGCGGAATCGGATATGCAAGCTCTTTGTATAAATCGGTATAAGCGGGGTGTATGCCAATTTGAGTTAATCGTTTGGCAAGGTTACTGAGTTCGGGGTCACGTCTTAATTCATAAGCGATAATATCCTGACTTGCAGGCTTTGTTAAAATGGCGTCATAATAATTCTGAGCGTATTTCGGGTTTATATCAGCGAAACTAATATCTTTAAGTATTTGCTCTTTAGGTAATTCCTGCATTAAGTCGCCCTGCATAAGAAGCATAGCGTTTGGAGTTACCCATCCAAGCTCTTTTATAAGCGGCTGGTCTTGTCCGTCCCAACCAATTTTAGATAACTCCAAAAGATAACGAGACTCGTCTATTAAACCCCTTCTCATAAGTGTATGGGCGTCAATAGTTGTAATACGCTGTCGAGTTAACCATTCCCATAACTCAAACTCAGCGGCAGGTACGTCAAAATAATTCCATACTTCGTCTCTTGATATTTTACCGGAATCGTGGTAACGAGTATAAAGCATTATATCAGGAATTGACGGATATGGAGCTTCTGATTGATACTTAAACCGTGCGTTTATATTATCGTAACCTTCACTTGAGGTTATGAGTTCCCAAAAGTTTTCTTGGATTTTACCCCTGCGAAATAACGTGTTACCTTCACCACTTGTCAACCACGTTTCTAAAGCTCCACGATTGATTGAACGCCCCATCATTTTCATCATCGGATTCATTAAAGTATGCAGCGTTTCATCAATCATTTCAACGCCGACACCTAAAGCGAAACCACCAAAACCGGCTGAAGGAGGTTCTGCAAGACTTCTAATAAAATTCCTTAATCCTGTCGGTAACTCGTCAATAGCAGGTACGTCTCTTAGAACATTAGCAAACATCGGAGCAAAAGCTGATTCGATGTTCTCGTCAAATTCAGCGTTTGCTTCGACAGAATTTTTCCAGTAATAATCGGCGTATGTCTCAGGTGATTTTATACTCATTAAAATTCCTGCTCTTCTGGACGAGCAGCCCATATAGCATTAAACGGTTCATTCCATAGTTTTTGTCGCATACGGTCAATGCAGGCAATCGTTATTGCACGACCTTCAAAATCGTTCTTGAACCACGCTTCAACAATATCTTTGTAAGTTAATTCTGCCGCCCCATCAGGCCAGTTATCGTTAATACACTCAAAAGCATAAAGTAAGTTATGCGAACAGGCAGGCGAATCATCGTGAAACCAATCATAAGCCTCGTTGGCGTAAATAGCAGCCGACTTTAGACGACCACCGGCTGAGTTAAAATCGCCTGTTTGCAAATAATGGCCTGCGGAATCGAGCATCGACCCCATATTTTTAAGAGCGTTACCTGCATAAGCCATATCCCAATATGCGGCATAAGCAAAACCCATCAATCCGGCAGGCATTTTACCCCCTTATAGGTGACGTGGGTACGTTGGCTAAACTGAATTGAAGTTGTATATCCGGCTTATGCTTTAACGCTTCGGCGATTTTCTTTTTGCAGTCAATCGCTTCCTCGTCTGTATCTACCGTAAACATTATCCGAATACTGCATATTTGCTGTTTGTCCTTATCCATTGTTCACCTTCATTTTAGTTACCTTTGCTTTGACTGTTTTAGTTATACCGGTCGCTCCGGTGACAACACCGTAAATAGCTGCAATGCCTGTTAAAATACCAATAGGGTCTAAAGGATGTCCCTGTACAAGTACAAAAGCATTTTGTAATATAAGTGCTCTTAACTGGTCTTGTTTGTCAAGGTCAATCATTCGTATTTGTGCAAGACCGACTAACTGATTAAGTTCCCATTGTAATTCCTGTCGATTGACTTTACTTCCGTTACTTAGTAACGAAGGGACTTTCGGTTCACAACCGTAAAGGTAAACAGCAAAGCCGACAATCACTAAAACAGTTATTAAGATAGTCGAGTTCTTTTTCAGCCATTCTAACATAGTTTTATACTCCGCCACGAACAGAACGTAACTGATAACTACTGGATTTAGGAGCATAACCAATAACCCCAAAAAGAAACGAAACGTAAAAGATTGAATCAGGATAATTATTAACAGTTGTCGAACTACAATAATTAGCCGACAAACAGGCATAGAAAAAACCGATGTCAATAGAAGGATTTTCTTGCGAATAGTCAACAATAGACATAAGTTCTTTTACGTTAGGTACACGCCAATCGGTAAAACCTGCAAAGTCAAGAGAAGCGGTATAACTGAGCATTGTAGCCCACGCCTGAGCAATACCGTTAAAACAACCGGCTTCGTTATCGTCCATAGCCCACATTAAGCCAGTTGCTAAGTCAACGACAACCCTGTCACCGGCAATAATCTTAGCTATAAAGCGGGTCTTGTTATTTGCAATTTTACGTTTGAACCACCAACCGGCCTGATACGTTCCATCATCACCTAAACGATGTTGTGTAACCTGTCCGGTTTTAGGTAAAAGGCGTGTTAAAACTTCTCTTTTAGCGTTCATTCCCATCATATCGTATAAACTACAATAGCCTTTTCTGTATCATCAACAATATGTAAATGCAAACTTCGTAAATTATTGATACCCCACAAAACCCAATCACCTGTTTCGAGAGGATAACCTACATCAACAGCAGCAACACCGCCAACATTAACCCAAACGTCACCGGTATTTTTAGGATTGTTCAAAATCAATACTTCACTTGTCGGAATACCTTCACCCTGCCAATTATAAGCGGGTACGTTGGCAAGTATGTTGACAATACCTTTTACACTTGGAGACGCTAAATATAAAACCCCTGCCGGTGAACACTTTAAGAGTTTACGTTGTGAACCATCGTATCCTGTAATCAACGAAAGAACCTGTTGTATGTCGTCACTTATACGAGGCTGTGGTGAAAATTGAGGTCGAGCTTCTAACTCAGGAAACGATAAAGGTATTTTAGGTACAGGCATTGCATACCTCTTTCAGTCAATTAACGATAATTAAAGCCGACAACACGTTACTAATCAGCTTCGGTGTAACCAATCGTAATCTCTTTCGCCGTTTCTGCCGCTCCATTGTTGTAAAAACCAACCTTGCAGTCCTGCCCTTCTGCAAGAGCTAAATCCATCGGTAAAAAAGGATTCTGAGTTGTTAAATGTATTGTTGCACAATCGACAATCTGGTCGGCGTTCCGATAGACCCGCAAGTAATGATTCGCCAATGGCGGTGTCGAAATAGAAACGATATGTCGGTTCTTTCCCAACATACCCGACAACATCGAAAGCAACGTTTCTACACCATCAGTTACCGTGGGAATCGTAACACGTTTGTATTTTAACATAATAAAACTCCAATTAGCTATTAACTGACTTTGAGGTTATTGTTAACTAACTTTAACTTTCAGTATCGCAGCAAGGTCAATCGTGCTTACAGGCAACGTGCGTGTACCGGCTAAAATGAAACTCATTTTCATCAAAAGTTCTTCGCCGGAAACAAATTTCAAGACAGGCTCAAACATTAAAGGGTCGCCGTGCGTCACGTTGTAAGTCACGCCCATCCCATCGTCCTTAACAATAAACGGAGTACCAGAACCTATCAAAGACAATAAAGCATTGTAAGGTTCTGCAAGTGAACCCCATTTATAAAAGAACGGAATTCCATTCCTGTCCTCATCGAACAAAGTTTCACGTTCCTTAATCATCTTGACATAACTACTGCCAATATATGTACCGGCTGCAAAACCGTCACCACAAGGACAACCAGCTAAACCCAAAATTTCAATTTCAGTATTGGCAGGGACAGCTTTCCCACAAGGGAAATCAGGAAATTCGGCAGGTGAAAGAGACGTGTCTAATGTAATCGTTTTAGAATCGTCAATCGTCTCCGTTGTATCCATATATTGAACAAACAAATACTCTTTGCTGTCTGTACCGTTAGGCATATCAGCACGAACATCGCCAGCGTCATAACGGTCATAAACAATAACAACAATAGGTGACGTACCGGACGATTCAACCGTAAACGACTGGCCTTCCGCAATAGGTATAGAGCAAATTACACCTTTGCTGGCTAAAAACTCCATTAAGTTCTTGTTAATGTAGCCGGTGTTCATAGCACCTAAATGGTTACCGCTTCGACCGTAAATACGATAAACACCAACCGTTTTACGGTCAACCTTCAACGTTAAATAATCGTTGTCAGTTTGCGGTGTAACATACAACCCCCTTATCAAAAACGATTCACCGGCCTTAGCTTCTAAAGCGTCTGTTGATACAGCCGAAAACCGCTTAACACAATTACCTTGCTTTAACATTAGAAAACCCCTTCAATAAAAGGCCTAAATACATACCTTCAAAACAATAGCACAAACAACTTAACAACACGGCGTAATACTACTTAGTGCGTTTGAACTCGGCCATACCTCGAATAAAAGTCGTCATTCGACCGATGTTATCATCGAGCGTAACATCAGGCATCGAAGCAATTTTAGCTTTCTGACGGTCGATATGAGGTAACAACTCCTCTGCAAACGATACAACTTTGTCTTTTGCGGCGTCAATACCCGCCGCTATACGATTAACTCCGACATCTCTCGCCTTGCGTTTCCAGTCCTCTAATGTAACTCGTTTCAAACCGTTAGCCCACTTGCCGCTTTGAACAGACGCCGTTAAGTTCATTAACATCTTGTCCTGCTTCCCAGCCGCAAGCTCACAAGGATTAACCGTTACTCGGTCAATGCCTTTCCGCACGTCCTCAGTCGCAGCTTTCAACCTACGAGCGTGCTTCTCCTGAAACTCAATCGCTGTTAATTTTGCCATCATTCTTTCCCTTCAATAAAAGTTCTCGCTTTTCCTTGTCCAGTTCGATTCATTCCGAGGCATAACCTCAAAAATTGTTCAATCGCTGGACGCCTACCCTACCCCCTGATTTTCTCAATAACCAACTACCGTGTCAAGAAGTTTTTTGGATAATTAACAAAAAATAAGAAGATTTTTCAAATATGTTAATATGGGCGGCTTGGCTTTAAGAAGTGTTAACAATAGCTTTGTAAACGTAGTTTATAAGCTATAAAATAACGAACAGGATAGCGAACCCTATACATACAGATACAACCCCCCAAGAACATTAAGAAAAAGCCGACTTCCGATGTCGGAAACAATGCCGATTTTTCTAATCGGTTTTGTTTTGTATCCGCTCTTGTATCATC
>Ga0210003_1004849_pt1 | contig 10495 bp, 14 predicted proteins | sample LantaG_FD_182804 | JGI IMG/M metagenome (GOLD analysis project Ga0210003, IMG submission 182804) | Deep subsurface microbial communities from Baltic Sea to uncover new lineages of life (NeLLi) - Landsort_02402 metaG (SPAdes) (version 2) | ecosystem: Environmental > Aquatic > Marine > Oceanic >...
TACCTCAACCAGTACCTCAACCAGTACCTCAACCAGTACCTCAACCAGTACCTCAACCAGTGCCTCAACCAGTGCCTCAACCAGTGCCTCAACCAGTGCCTCAACAAGCGGTTACAGTACTCCCAAAAAATGAAGCACAATTAGATAAACAAGTTGTTAATGTAATTCGACAGCAGATGGTTAAACCAATCGTACAAGAAATAACAGAGAGTCCGTCACCGCCTATTGTTGGTACTGTTAATCAACCAGCAGAAATAACGGGCAAGTTGATTAAGAGTCTTCCTTGTCGTTCAGATATAAAGGTAACAAAATGAATAAACCAAAATTACTAATTCATAAAAATGTTGGTGGCACTTTAGGAATGGACCACATTTTTCCTGCTCTTATTGAGAGTGACTTATTTGAGGTTGGATATCATGATGAATTTTTAAATACGACAAGAGGTGTTAGAGGGACTATCGTCTATTTTGAAAATAAAAAAGTTTACATAGACTTTTGGGAATATCCAACACCAACATTCACAAATGCTGTATATAAGGAAAAATTTGACTTAATTATTGCCTTACAATGTAATAATGTCACACTAAGTAGGGCTCAAAGATATTTAAAGCGTAAAAGAATGATGAATTTAGAAGATAGTGAGATGAAGGAGTATTTATCTAAAATTGTTCCATGGACCTTTTTCCCAAGTCGTATGTTTGTTCCATACATTGGACGTGAACAAGACTTGTTTTGTAATGACATTGAACGAGTAGGATTTTTCTGTGGTAAAAGCTGGAAAGTTCGTGGAAAAATAAGTAAATCATTACAAGGTCAAGGAATTGAGATTATTCATAGTAGCCAAGAAAGACGAAGGGGAAGACCATTAAACGACAAACAGTTTATTAGATATATGCAAACAAGTAAATATGGAATTGTTTTGGGCGGTAGGGCAAGTGCCGTTACTGACCAGAAGAATCGAAGAGAAGCAGATTATATGATGATGAAAAAGCCGTTGCTAATTAATTATCACCCATTTTATTATAACCAACTTGAAAATGGCAAACATTTTATTTTAATTGATGAAGAAACTGACTTGAATTCTCTTGAAGAACGGTATAATATAAATGAGATCGCAGAGAATGGGCACCAATGGTACTTAAATAATTTAACGCCTACTGGTGTTGCTAATGTGTTTAGACAAATTATGAAAGAAAAGCTTAATATATAAGGAGCAAATAATGATTATCCACATAATCCCCGAAAACGACGAAGAAAGAGCAAAGGCGCAAGAAGTTGAAATTAAGAACGTTAAGGAGTTTTTTCTTTTTGGTTCTAATGTTAACGAAGATGGAAATAGAAACGAGTTTCATGAATGGTTAGGGTCATATCGGTATCTTTTGGGAACCCTTACCTATTATTATGAAATTATTAATGACGAGAGACGCGATGCTCAATCTAAGAGAAATTTTTCTCCAACATTGCAACCACCAATTCCTCCAAGTTTAAGAATAATTGAGGACGATCTAGATATTCCCAATGAAGCAGACGACAATGACGAAGATAAAGACGAAGGCATGGATGGCGAGTAACAAATTTACACTTATTACAGGTTTTGCTTGACGGAAAGAACTTATCTATTTGAATTAGATTTCGTTCGTTCCATTCAGTCTTATATTTCAGTTGTCTTAGCAATTCACTCCAAGAACAATCTGATATACTTTTTGCTAGAAGGAATAAGGAAATATTTTGTAGAAGGAATAAGGAAATATTTTGTAAACCAAAAGGAAATAATATGAAAATAGTAACAGCAGAAAATGGCAAGAAGACAGTAAAGATTTCTAAAAGCGAATGGGAAACAATTGGAAATAAACATGGATGGATGATAAAAACAGCCAAAACAAACGAAGTCCCAGCAGGCACCTTTAGCATATCTGTGGCGCTAGCAGGTAGTGGGAAACACATGGGTTCTTTACCGGTAGTGGGATTGAATTTTCGATACAAGGGAGAAGTATATGAAATTCCTCGAAATTCGTGGGGCGATATGGAATATATGGTACAAGATATTGAGCAATCTTTTGCTAATGAAATACAACAAGCGTCAGGAACACAAAACCAACAAGCTCAACAAAATCCGCAACAACCGCAACAACCAATGTAATTTGAAAATCTATCACTTATCAAGCAAGATTGGCGGAAATATCACTGTAAATGCTTCTGATTTGATTGCAGCTAAGTTTGAGTTACTGAATGAGTCTTCTAATGTATTTATTGTTCCATTTGTTATTGTTTTATTACAATAATTTTAAAACTTCTCTTGAAAAATGTAAATTAATTGATATAATATGAGTAAAGATAGGAATTAACTATATGAATAAAAATGTAACAGGAAAAGCGATTGTAGCGCAAGTTAGAGCTGCCACTGGTGCAGCTTGTTACGGGCTATCCTGTTCTTGTTCGGAATAAGGTTAGTAAACCTAAAAGGTAGCCCGATAGATTATCTATCGGGCTTTTTTATTTTTAATTAAGGAAAAGATATTTTAAATATAGAAATAATTCACATAAACTTTATTTTGGAGAAAAAGTTATGTGGAAAAAAATAAAATATAATTTAGCAAAATTAGTCATTAAGTTTTTTGGGAATGTTCAATTTTTTCCATATCCGTTTTTTTGTTTGCTTTTTGGCGACACACATTACAAAGTAAAGGGGGATGAAGAAAGAGAGGTCTTGAAAAAGCTTCAAAAAGGAGATATATTATTAACAAGATTTGATCGTTATGTTACAAGTTGGTTTATTCCGGGATATTACACCCATGTTGTCTTGTACATTGGCGACCAGCAAGTTATACATGCGATTACAAAAGGGGTTGTTCATGAGGACATTTTGTCTGTTTTAAGGTGCGATCATGTTTGCGTTTTAAGACCGAAGAATGTTAGTTCGGAAGAGATTGATGTTGCAGTAAATTATGCAAAAGGGCTTGAAGGAAGACAATATGACTTTATATTTGATTCAGTAGATGATGAAAATCTCTATTGTAGCGAATTGGTTAGAAATTCTTATATTGGTTTATTTGATAGTTTAGGAATTAATGGGGCAATTGCTCCAGATGAATATGCTCAAAATGAACATTTAGAAATTATTCATGAGAGTAAGAGATATAGAAGAGATGGGTGATTGGCGCAATTGGCTAGCGCATCTGCGTTACATGCAGGAGGTTTCCAGTTCGAATCTGGGATTACCCACCAAAAAATACAAACGTGGGGGCGCATGTTCCAAGGCTGGCGATACTGCCCTGCAAGCAGAATGAGGTCGGTTCAATTCCGACCGTCTCCACCACAAGATGAGCAATTGGTGTAGTTGGCTAGCACGGCTCGGTGACATCGAGTAGGTCACTGGTTCAAGTCCAGTATTGCTCACCAGAAAAGAGATTCGTTCTACTGTGTAATTGCATCATATTTTTTGATGACTTTCAGATGCGCCAATCTCTGCGAGTTTTAAATATTTCTCGTTATTAAAAAATATTTAAAAAGCGGGTGTAGCTCAGTGGTAGAGCGCGATCCTTCCAAGTTCGAGGCGAATAGTTTACGCAGGTTCGAATCCTGTCACCCGCTCCAAAAACAAAGGAAAAAACAAAGGAAAAAACAATGGAAGAAGAACCACTATCTCACGTATGTCCACAATGTTGCTGTTCGGAAGTGTCTTGGATTGGATATTCATGTCCAGCACAAGCGACTTGTGCAAAATGTGGGACTAGATATGAGTTTGGAGGAGGAATTAAGCTGATGGGGTTTCGCGAGGGGATAGAGAGAAGACCACAGCTGTATGAGAATCTGCGATGTGACACTTGTGGTAAATATCGTTTAGGAGTATATTCTAAGTTAGAAGATTTAACAGACAAAGACAAAGAAATTCTTTGTGTATGCATAGAAGAAACAAGTCTTTAGTTACATTTGCGATATTGGTGTTAATGGTAGCATGAAACTTTGCCAAGGTTTAGGTTCCAGTTCGAATCTGGAATATCGCTCCAAAATATTAAAAATCATGTATAATGTATATACGCACCTATGGCAGAATGGCGATGCAGCGGACTCTAACTCCGCCAATGTGGGTTCGATTCCCACTAGATGCACCAAACGAAGGTGGCGGAAAATAGACGCGAGGATTGATGGAATACCCACAGATGAGATCCTGACCGTAACGGACTTAGAATATCTGTCTATGCTCTTAACGGTCGTGCAGGGGATAAGTCCTGCCCTTCGTTAAACTTTAAAAAGGAATTAAAAAGGAATTAAAAATGTTGTAGATCACCTCTTATTTCTGTCAAACACGAGCTCCTCCTTAAAAATATATTTGTTTTTATGATTTCAAAAAGCTAATTAAAACGTCAATAATTAAGGAGAAATAATAATGACTATAGAAGCTACTGAAAAATATATCGTAACCGAAGAAGAACAGAAGAGAAGAAATATCATTGCATTCATGAAAGGATGGATTGTAGCACAATCTATTAAAAAAGGTTTAAAATATTCCTCAACAAAAAATAGCAGTAAAGAATTTAAGCTTGGTCAAGAAAAAGGTTTTGAAAAGTACCTAGCTAGTAGCCATATTACTGCTTTGCACATTATATATAATCGATTAAGACATAATAAACCACATACAAAGAGTTATCTTGAAGATCAAAAGACATTAAATCTATATTTATACCAAAATGGATTTTATACTTTTTCGATTAATAATGAATTGGAAAAATTACTTCCTAAAGAAACTGTTGATAATCTTTTTGGGAGAAATTGATGATGAAAAAGATAATGTACATATTAGTTAGAAAAGAGTTAAGTAAGTCACAAAGAATTCCACAATGTTGCCATGCTGTTGCAGAATATATGGCAGAATATGGTTAGGACGAAGATGTTCAAGATTGGTTATGTAACCATAAAACCATGGTTTGCTTATCTGCAACCGAGGACGAAATTGATGACGTAATGGATTTTTTCTATTATAAGAGAAATGACAATCGAATTATTCCATTTTTTGACACTGATTTTTCAAATAGTTTTGGAATGACAGCAGTTGCTTTTACGCCAATCCTTGAAGAAGACGGCAAAAATTTGTTTAATTCATTTAAGTTGGCTTGAAATTTAAGAAAAAAGCCGTATAATGAAGTAACAGAAAAGGATAATTTATATGAAAAATACATATAGAACAATCAACATAATACGTATATCATTAATGTTGTTGGGTGTTCTTATGTCTTTTTGATGAATATTTTATAAGAAGACGTTCTAAACCCAACAACTAAGTTGTTGGGTTTTTTATTTGTCGATTTCATAGGAGTATAGCCAAGCGGTCAAGGCAACTGGTTTATGCCCAGTGTTAGCATCTGATAAATGCGAGATCGGGGGTTCGAATCCCTCTGCTCCTACCATTTAAGGCATAATTAAAGGAAAACATATGAATTTTTAGAAAAACTATTATTAAAGCTTTTAAGAGATAGTAATATGTTTAAAGAGATAAATGCTGCGTCATTGCCCGTAATTGACAGGAAATATGTAAATAATTTCCTTTATCATGCTGGATTTATTGCTGATTCAGCAAAGAACATGCGTGGAACACATCATAAGTGGCATCATCCAAACGGGTATGTTGTTGAAGTTCCGGTTGCAGATGCAAAAGAGCTACACCCTAAGCTATTAGAATATCTTATAACTGGACTTAATCAAACACCTTATGGAAATATATTTAAACAGTATATTAGAATGTCACCACAAGAAAAGAAAAAATTTTTAAAGTCTCCATTTCCTGATGTTTCCATAAATGAAGCAATTAAGACTCCTAAAATGGATGATAATCTTGTTCCAGAATGGCAAACGCAAAATTGGTACAAAAGTTATAAAGATACATTAAGTGAACAACTTTAAAATCAAGAAGCGGATGTCATATAATGGTATTATCTTAGCCTTCCAAGCTAAAGACGTGGGTTCGATTCCCACCATCCGCTCCATATTTTTGAAGAGGAGGAATTATGGCACGTTTATATTATGTTAAAAGGTCAAACTTAAGACCACTAGATCAATTAGAAAGAGAAGCTTTACGAGAATCATTAAAGTATTTATTAGAAACGAACCTTCCACATAGTTATCACAAAGGTCTGTCTGGAATAAAGTATTATGAAGATAAAGGGATGGATTTAGAGAATGGAGTTATGGGGGCACATGATTATCTCCATCCAAACGAAATTTATTTATCTCCATATTTAGTAAAGGACTTGAATTATCGCAGCAAGAGCGGTATACTTAACAATGAGACGATAATGAATACTATTGTTCATGAATTAACTCATGCAGAACAAAGGAGATGGTTATTTGGATTTGCATGGCTAATATTGAATATCCCAATTGTTTGTGAATTTACATTGGAGAAATGGGCAAAAGAAAACGGATCGTATGCAGAAAAGTGGTTATGCGAAAAGTATTCTGCATTGAGACAAGATATTAGTTAAATAGTAAGAGAAATTTATAAAAATTAGCACAACCGTTTTATGAATTCTATTTAACTTTTTAGGTTAGTGCTTGAGAGTGACAAAATGAGAGGAGCGATTTACCACTCAATAATGTTTTATCCTCAAAGAGGAAAAGCTCAAGTACTTTCGTTAATTTCTCTTATTAATTAAAGTACATTTTTTAACTGAATTTGGAGAAACAATGAAAATTTTTATTTTAGAAGATGACGCAAAAAGAACTGAGTGGTTTAATAAAAAATTCATTCAAAATGAAGTTATTGTGTCAGACAACGTTAAAGACGCTTTAGCTATTTTAGAGTCAAATGATTTTGATATATTTTTTCTAGATCATGACCTTGGTGGACAAGTATATGTAGATAGTGGTGAGTTTAATACAGGAAACACAATATCAAAGTATCTTTCTGAAAATATGAGAAAACAGGCACCAGTTGTAGTCCATTCTTGGAATGCGGAAGGCGCAAGAAGTATGTTAAATAATTTATTATCAAAAAAAATCAGGTGTGTATATACTCCATTTGGGTCAAGAGAATTCCTTGAAATTGTTGAAGATATAATTTACATGTACAATGATTTGGCGAGTCTTGATTAAAAAAAATATTTGTTGCTCTTGAAAACCCTAGATCCTGTTGTATAATAAAGATGAGAATAAGTTTTAAAAATAGCATAAGTAAAAATGGAATGATATAAAATGTTTAATTTTGTTAAAACAACTACAGCTACAAAAAAGACCACGAAACAAGTGCGTCTTGGGCTATCGTTGATTTAACGTTAGATAAATTACTTAAGCCCAAGGCAAACAAGCCTTGGGCTTTTTTTGTGCCCTTTTAGTTTAATTGGCTAAAACAGTTCTTTGGTAGAGAACAGAATTCAGTTCAAATCTGAGATAGGGCTCCAGAGATTGCACCTTAAGCATAGATGGCGATGCAGTGGATTTGTAACTCACAGAGGACAGTTCAAGCCTGTCATGGTGCTCCAAGACAATTTAAGATGATTTAATGAACTCGTAGCTCAGCACGGTAGAGCGGTGGACTCTTATTCCACATGTCGAGGGTTCGATGCCCTCCGAGTTCACCAAAAATACTAAATAGGTTTTTCAAAAAAAAATGGACTGGTGCTTGAGTGGTCGATAAGAACAGACTTTTAATCTGTAGAGGTTCTAAGCCTCCACATGGGTTCAAATCCCATCCAGTCCTCCATATGAACTCGTAGCTCAGCACGGTAGAGCGGTGGACTTTTATTCCACGTGTCGAGGGTTCGATGCCCTCCGAGTTCACCAAAGATATAAGGTTGATTTCAGCAAATATAAAGCATTTGACATTTAATCAAACACGCTAACATTCAGCCTGTTCTTTTGCCCCTATAGTTTAATTGGAAGAATAAGGCTTTCGTAAAGCCTTGGTATCGGATCATCTCCGGTTGGGGGCTCCACTCTAGTCCATTTATTTAACTCTTAGTTATCGTAATTAGATAATTGAATATGTCTACGACACGTTTTTGTTCACAATACTAAATCTTTGAGAAACCGATACATAAATTATCATATTCTATAAAGGGTTATTTGATCCTTTTTGGAAAGATATTATAGATTTGTTCGGTTATACAAGGATTTACTATGTTACCTGCAATACTTATTGGTGTGAATTTTGGCGATTCATATGCAAATGGTACTTATTTATTAATGGGTACACATGATGGACATCCTTATTATTTTTATGATACTCGTAATATTCTTGATTTTGTTGTTGGATATTTATTGATCTATCATTATGAATATGGACCCTACTCATTTAGCCCTTCATGGTATTTAGTTAAAGTTGTAAAAATAAATTCAGACGAGCCACGTGAAGAAGTTATTCCATTATATGTTCCACTATATAAAACACAAGTTGATGATATTTTTACTTTAGCATGGCTACCATTGCGTGACATTACGTCTGGAGAATTAGTTACGGGATATTTTATAGATGCAGAAACTAGTTCGAGTTCTAGTTCTGGCGGTGAATTATCAGATAGTAGTTTAACAGTTTCATTTAGTTCTTCAAGTACTTCATTTAGTTCTTCAAGTTTTAGTTTTTCTAGCTTGTCAGAAAGTTCTAGCTCTATGTCAGAAAGTTCTAATTCTGACAGTTCTTCAAGTACTTCTTTGTCAAGTTCAGAAAGTTCTTTGTCAGAGATTGAGTCAAGTTCTAGTAGGTCAATCAGTTCCTTAAGTGAAAGTTCTTCTAGTACTTCAATTAGTTCTTTAAGTGAAAGTTCTTCTAGTACTTCAATTAGTTCTTTAAGCGAAAGTTCTTCCAGTACTTCAATTAGTTCTTTAAGTGAGAGTTCTTCAAGTAAATCAGAAAGCTCTTCAAGCACTTCAGATAGCAGTTTAAGTGAGAGTTCTTCAAGCACATCTAATAGTTCTTTAAGTGAATCAAGTTCAAGCACATCTAATAGTTCTTTAAGTGAAAGCTCTTCAAGTACTTCAATAAGTGAATCAAGTTCAAGCACTTCAATAAGTTCGTTAAGCGAAAGTTCCTCAAGCACATCAATAAGTAGTTTAAGTGAAAGTTCATCAAGTACTTCTGAAAGTTCGTCTAGTACTTCAATTAGTTCTTTAAGTGAATCAAGCTCAAGTACTTCAGAAAGCTCTTCAAGCACTTCAATTAGCTCTTTAAGTGAAAGCTCTTCAAGTACTTCTCTTAGTTCTTTAAGTGAAAGTTCTTCAAGTCAATCTGAAAGCTCTTCAAGCACGTCAATTAGTTCTTTAAGTGAATCAAGCTCAAGTACTTCAGAAAGCTCTTCAAGCACTTCAATTAGCTCCTTAAGTGAAAGTTCTTCAAGTACTTCTATCAGTAGTTTAAGCGAAAGTTCTTCAAGTCAATCTGAGAGCTCTTCAAGCACGTCAATTAGTTCTTTAAGTGAATCAAGCTCAAGTACTTCTATTAGTTCTTTAAGTGAGAGCTCTTCTAGCACTTCTGATAGTTCTTTAAGTGAGAGCTCTTCAAGTACTTCTGATAGTTCTTTAAGTGAGAGCTCTTCAAGTACTTCTGATAGTTCTTTAAGTGAGAGCTCTTCAAGTACTTCAATTAATAGTTTAAGTGAATCAAGTTCAAGTACTTCTGATAGTTCTTTAAGTGAGAGTTCTTCAAGTACTTCAATTAGTTCTTTAAGTGAAAGTTCTTCAAGTACTTCAGTTAGTAGTTTAAGTGAAAGTTCTTCAAGTACTTCGGACAGTTCTTTAAGTGAAAGTTCCTCAAGTACTTCAATTAGTTCTTTAAGTGAAAGTTCCTCAAGTACTTCAATTAGTTCTTTAAGTGAAAGCTCTTCAAGTAATTCAGAAAGTTCTTCAAGCACCTCAATAAGTTCTTTAAGTGAATCAAGCTCTAGTAATTCAGAAAGTTCTTCAAGTACTTCGGACAGTTCTTTAAGTGAATCAAGCTCTAGTAATTCAGAAAGTTCTTCAAGCACCTCAATAAGTTCTTTAAGTGAAAGCTCTTCAAGTAATTCAGAAAGTTCCTCAAGTACTTCGGACAGTTCTTTAAGTGAAAGTTCTTCAAGCACCTCAATAAGTTCTTTAAGCGAAAGCTCTTCAAGTACTTCAATTAGTAGTTTAAGTGAAAGTTCTTCAAGCACTTCAATTAGTTCTTTAAGCGAAAGTTCTTCAAGCACTTCAATTAGTTCTTTAAGTGAAAGTTCTTCAAGTACTTCGGATAGTAGTTTAAGTGAAAGTTCTTCAAGCACTTCATTAAGTAGTGAAAGTTCTTCAAGCACTTCATTCAGCTCACAAAGCTCTTCTAGTCAATCAGAAAGTTCTTCAAGCACTTCGATAAGTTCAGAAAGTTCTTCGAGTCAATCAGAAAGTTCGTCAAGCACTTCGATAAGTTCAGAAAGTTCGTCAAGTACCTCATTAAGTAGTGAAAGTTCTTCGAGTACCTCATTAAGTAGTGAAAGTTCTTCTAGTACTTCTATAAGTTCAGAAAGTTCGTCAAGCACTTCATTTTCAGAGAGTT
>Ga0210003_1004850_pt1 | contig 10493 bp, 8 predicted proteins | sample LantaG_FD_182804 | JGI IMG/M metagenome (GOLD analysis project Ga0210003, IMG submission 182804) | Deep subsurface microbial communities from Baltic Sea to uncover new lineages of life (NeLLi) - Landsort_02402 metaG (SPAdes) (version 2) | ecosystem: Environmental > Aquatic > Marine > Oceanic >...
GGGGGGGGGGGGGGGGGGGGGGGCGAACTGCTGGCAAAGAAAGTGAGGCTGTCTTTGGACACTTCACTCATCGATCGAAAAAGACCTTGTTTTTTTGTTGCTCTCTTTTTCTCCCTCGCCCGCACGCTCTCGCCATGCCGCCACGGACGGCCTACGACCGGCCGGTGCGTCTCGAGATACACACAGAGAACACGCCTGGCCGAGTCTCGCGTCACAGAAAGCACCGGCGAGGGATTTCGGCGGGCGCGAAGATCGTTTTTTGTTTTTATCCGCCATCGATTCATTCTCTCAAACTCTTCGACCTCGAAAGAAAAAAAAACAGGCCGGAACCGACGGCACCGACCACGCCTTCCGCATGACCGTCGACAGGAAATACACCGAGCTCCCCGCCGGGAGGAAGACGGCGCGAAAGGCGGCTGCTCTCTGTGCAGTCCTGGCCGCCTCGCGGACACTGTGGTGCGTCGCGGTCCCGACGGCCGCGGGCCGCCCTTTCCCGCCGACCGTGCTCGCCGTCGCCGCCGTGGCGCTCTTCGTTTCTTTCTTGCGGGCCGCGGGCTCGGGGTTCGGGGTCCCGCACAAGGAGAGGCCGGCGCTGCTGAGCCTGCACGCCGGTCCCGCCGTCGCGGTTTTAGTCCTTACGCAGCTGGCGGCGCTGGCATTCGACCACGCCCTGACGCCGAGGGAGCGGCGGCGGCCGGCGCAGCTCGCCGCCGCGCTCTCTTCGCCCTCTTTCTCTTTCCTCCCTTCGTCTGCCGCGATAGAGACGCTGGAAAAGTGCGTCGAGGGGGTGCTGGAATCGGCGCTCTTCGTCGCCGCGGTGGCGTCTGCGGTCGCCGGGAGGAGTTATCTGAGGATGAAACGGGCCAAGTGATATTTTCTCTTCTCTTTTCTCTTGCAAAAAAAAAAAAAAAACTTCTCCACTCTTTTCTATATTTTACAGCAAGTTCCCTTATGGTTGTCTCTCCCAAGCGATATTACCCGTCCCAATTACCCAGCCTCCCTGGCCATCACAGACGCGTCGAACTTGATCAAAATCGTCGTCTTGGGCTTCCTCGGGTCCCCGCCCTTGACGGGCACAAAGTGCGCAGTCACGCGCGCCGGGAACCCGGCCGCGGCGAGCGCGCCGCGGACCGCGCCCGCGGCGAACGCGGCGCAGTTGAGCCCGTGGAAGTCCTTGGGAACGGAGACGAACTTGAGCAGGGGAAGGTCGAAGTCGGAGATCATGTACTCGTCCTCGGCCTGTTTTTTTTTTAGTTTTTTTGGTCCGAGTTGTTTTGAGTTTCGGGCTTTTTTCCTTTTCTTTCCTTTTTCCGCGCCTCTTTTTTTCTCGCTCCTTGGTCTCCCCCTCTCTCGCTCCTTTCTGTCTACCCCCCGCTCTCCGTCTTCTCCCGCTTGCTCTGTCTCCTCCCGATAAAATGAGAGAAAGAAACGGAAACGGAAAAGAGAGAAAGAAACGGAACCACTCACGGTGTTGCTCTGCTCCAGGTCCTTGGCTTGTCGCCCGAACAGCGCCCTCCACAGCGACGAGTGCGCAAACTTCAGGGCGTCGAGGGCCGTGGGCGTCCTCTTCCCGCCTCGCTCGCGCCAGCAGAGCAGCTCGAGCAGGGAGGCGCCGACGCCGTGGCCGAGGTCCTCCAGCCTGGACGGAGAATGGTTCGAAGTGCGAGGGGACCGCGAAAGAATACAGAGAGGGAGGAAAACGTGAGAGGAGAGGTCGGGGTCGGGAGGGGGGTTTCGACGACGAGAGGTCGATGGTCGAACAAAACGACCAAAAAAGAACCCGGAGCCTTCTCTCTCTCTCTCTCTCTCTCTCGTCCATCCGGCCCTCACCGCCGCTCCAGCTCCCCGATATTCTGCACGCGCGTCTGGTTGTACTGCACGATCTCCGAGAAGAGGAACGCGAACGTCGAGAGGTTGAGCTGATGAAGTTTTCGTGTGGAGAAAGAGCGAGTGTTTTTGAGCCATCAGATATCAACCAGTTTTCCTCCTCCTTTTCTAAACCTTCTTTTCTGCCCTCAGTACCTCCGCTTTGCCCTTGGGCAGGGGCCTGTCGATCGGGTTGACGCGTGGAGGGGTGGAAGAGGACATGGCGAAGGAGGCGAAGTGAGAGGGAAGAGAGAAGAAAGAGAGAGAGAGAAGAGAGAGAAAGCTCTTTCTCGCCTCGTCCTTCTTCTTCCTTTTATGAGAACAAGGGCTCACAGCGCCGCCGAGCGAAGCTCCGTCTATCGCTTCCTCGTCTTCTTGCCGCGCCTTCTTCTTCTTCTCCTTCTTCACAATGGCCTACCTGCAGCAACAGCAGTACGCCCCGGCTCCCCAGCAGCAGCACCAGCAGTACGCCCCGGCTCCCCAGCAGCAGCTCCAGGGCTACGGCGGCGGCGGCGGCGGCTTCGCTCCCCAAATGCATTTCGCGCCGACAAACGCCGGGACTGCCATGCCCTCTTCCAACGACCCCGTGCGCCTCGCCTCGCGCGCCGACGTCGCCAAGATCCATCAGCTGCTCGTCACAAGCTCGCGCAAGGCGCTGAGGGTAAGGAAGGTGTTGTAGAGACAGATAAAGAGGGAGCGAGAGAGGGCTGAAAGAGAACGAATGGGGTCAAGCTCTTGGCGAGCGAGAGAATTCGATTGGCGCGCCAGAAAAAAGAAAAGAGGCCGATGAAGTGAAACTGAATCTCTCTCCAATCCACACTCTCCCAGGCGACGCTCTCCGACGCCCCCGAGCACGAGCGCCTCGCGGCGGAGGGTGACCTGGACGCGCGGATCGGAGAGGTCATGTCGATGCTCCTCTCCGCGACGACGTTCGGCGGCGGCGACGGAGAAAACGGCGTCGAGGGCGGCGAATTCGACGCCGCGGCGACCGTGGCCGTCGTCGCCGCCGCGGCCAACGCCTCGGTGCCCGCCGACGCGGAGCTCGCCGCGCTGCAGGCCGAGGTCGACGCGCGGGCCGCACGCGTCGCCGCCCTCAGGGCCGCCGCGCCGAGGGCCCTGCGGGCCGCGATGATGCAGCGGCTGGCCGCGGACGACGAAGAAGCCGCCAAGAAGGCGGAGAAGTCGGCGGAAGCAGGCAAGCCGAACAAGGCGGCGCCCGGCAGCGGCGAAAATGAAAACGTCGACGACGACGACCCGCCCCCGCCCGCGCCCCTGGGCGTCTCCTTCGCCGCCACCCTCAGCGCCATGCCTGGGTTGCGTGCCCGCGTCGAGGAGGCCGCGGACAGGCTCGAGAGGGCCGTTGAGGCGATGGAGGCCGAGGCGAGCGCGCCGGCCTCGGGGCTGACCGCCGACCTCTACTACCCCCTGCAGGAGAGGAGCAGCGGGAGGCAGCAGGGTTCCGGGGAGGGAGCGAAGCGAGACGGTGCCGCGGCGCAGGAGGAGGAGGAGGGGGCCGCTGCGGCGAGGGCGCTGGCGGCGCACGCGAGGGCGTGCCTGCCGCGGTAGAAGTTGAGGAGGGAACGAGGAGGGGAAAAGAGAGAGAAAGAGAGAGAGAGAGAGTCTCGAGGTCGAGGTTTTCCCGTCTTCTCTTCCGTTTTTTTTTGTTTCTCCCTTTCCGCTCGTGTGATAGTAAAAAAGAACAAGAAACCATTTTGAATCGGGGTTGATTCGTCGTGGTCGTTGCGTTCTCTGCGAGCGCGCAAAGCGGGAGAGAGAGTTTTTTTTTATGGGGGGGGGAGGGGGGGGTGGGGGTCGACGGCGATTGCCTCCTCACACACTCAAAACAACTCGGAAAGAAAAAGCGAGGCGAGAGCAAAGAGAGAGCGAATCTCCCAATCGCGGCCTCGTCCATCCTCGCTTCGAGGTCGAGATCGCTTCTCTGGGAGCGAGGCGCTCTTTTTAGCCCCGCCACGGCGATGGCGCCAGCCAGAGGCCGCAGCGGCGACGGCGCCGGTAAGAGCAAGGCCTCGATTGAAAGCAGCAGCGAATTACTCGACACTCGTCGGGAAGTCGACCGGAAAAAAAAGAAAAAAACTCAACCTCTTTCTCTCTTTTCTCTTCTCTCTTTCTCAAAACAGGCCCGAGCGCCCACCCTATCTCGCAGCCCTCGACGGCCACGGCGGCGGACGCGGAAGAAGCGGGGGCAGGGTGCAGCACCAAGCTCCCGGGCGTCGCGGACGGTGAGAGACGAAGGAGAAGAAATTTTTTCTCCTTTCAAAAATTTTAATTCTCTCTCTTTCCACTCGCCTCACTCAAAACCTCTCTCTCAAAAAAAAAAAAAACGAAACGCTCTCTCCAGAGGACGCCTCGCTCTACCTCGACCTGTTGCGCAAGGCCCGCGGGGACACGGCCCTGGCCGGCAAGTGGCTCGAGCAGATCTCGAGCACGGCTCCGACGGGAGGAGACGAAAGTGGGCGCAGCAGCGAAAACGCTTCCGCGCCGCCGTTGTCGCCGTCCTCCCATCAGCAACCCCGGAACCCAAACCTCGACCTCGACGCCGCCGCGGCCGCGGCGGGCGCCCCGGCCTCCTTCTTCTGCCCGATCTCCCTCAAGATCATGCGCGACCCCGTCACGCTCTCGACCGGCCAGAGCTACGACAGGCCGTTCATCGCGCGCTGGCTCGCCGGGGGCAGCGCGACCTGCCCCGCCACGGGCCAGGCCCTCGCGCTCCCGGCCTCGCAGGTCCCCAACGTGGCGCTGCGAAAGGCGACCGAGGACTGGGCCGAGAGGCACGCGCTGTGGCTGTTGGGCCCCGACGGGCACGTCAAGCCGATCCCGGCCGGCGACGACTTTAGCGCCGCGGGCGTCGTGAGGAGCTACAGTAATTCCGGCGGGGGCGGAGGAGGAATCGACGAAGCGCTTCGATTGCAGGCCGAGGCTCTTGAGAGGCACCAGCGGGGGCACAGAGAGGGAGGGGGAGGGGGAGGGACGCAAGGCTCTCCTCCCAGCGCCCCGCCGCTGCAGGGCATACCTTGCAACGGCGGCGGCGGCGGCTTCGGCGGCGGCGGCGGCGCTCCTCCCTCTTCTTCGCAGCAAGGAGGAGCCTTCTACCCTCCGTATTACCCGCGGCCCCTCCCGCCACCGGGCCACCCTCCCCTCCCCCTGAGGCCGCTCGACCACGCCCAGAGCGCCTGCACGCTCGCCCTCAGCTCCCCCAGGCTCCTCTCGCTCGCGCTCTCCCTCTGCTCGGGCGCCACGCTCGCGCTCTTCGGCGTGTCGCTGTGGAAAAACGGATGGGAGGTCGCGCCGCTGCGGACCAACCCCCTGATCGGCGCCTCCCCGGCGGTCCTGCTCCAGCTGGGCGCCAAGGACGGCGCCTCGATCGTTGACGGGGGCCAGTGGTGGAGGCTCCTCTCGTCGGCGTTCGCGTGCGCGGGCGCGCTGGACGCGGCGGTCGTCTCGAGCCTCGGCTGGACGCTCGGCTTCCGCGCCGTCGCGCGCTCGGTCGTCACGCCGGCCGTCTCGGTGCCTCTGATATACGTCTCGTCGTCCGCGTTCGGGGCCCTGGTCTCCGTGAACGCCCTTCCCAAGCAGCCGACGCCTTCCGTGGGGGCACCCGCGGGCTGCGCGGGCCTCCTGGGCGCCGCGGCGGCGCTGCAGCTACTGCACTGGCGGCGGTTCTCGCGGAGGCTCGGCACGCTGGTGGCGCTGGTAGGCGTCGGCGGCGTGCTGGCCGCGCTGGCCGTGCTGCCGCTCAACGACTGCTTCTACATCGGCGGGGGGGCCGCGTTCGGGGCGCTCTCGGCCCCGGTGCTGGCAAACTCCGAGGGCGGCGGCGGTGGAGGAGGAGCTGCTGCTGCTGCTGCAGCTGCTGCCCGGAGGCAGCGGAGGAGGAGGAACACCAACGAAGGGAACGCCAACAACAGCGGCGAGGTCGTCGGCGGTCCCCCGTTCTCCGCCGCGGCCTTCTTTTCCGCGCTTTTCCGCCTCCTGCTCCTCTGCTCGCTGGCCGGGGCGCTCGCCGCGGGAGTCCTGGGCGTCACCAAGTACAGGGCCGCGCTCGGGGACAGGCTCTGCGGAGACAAGTGCGCGCGGGCGGCGTGCGTGGAGACGAGGTGGTGGTCGTGCGACAGCGGCGTCGGCGGTCCGGGCCCGGCGGCGCCGGCCCCTCCCGCTCCTCCGGCGACGGGAGGCGCGACCCCGGCGTGCTCGGCCACGCTCGAAGGGGACTCGACCAAGGTGACGTGCGCCTCGACGACAAAGGGAGCGTCAAAGGGAGAGACCAAGACGCTGAAGGGCACGCGGCCGACCTCGGGCGCCGGGCTCATAGCCGTCTGCCGGGAGGCCTGCCTCGGCGGCGGCGGCGACCCTCCCGCAGCCGCTGCGCCGGAGAAGCCCGTGCAGAAGGTGACGCCCGTGCCTCCGAAGGACGGCGTGGCGGCGGACCCGTCAAAGGGCGTGTTGATTTGAGAGAAGAAGACGTTTTTTTTCAAAATTTCAATTATTTTCCCCACTTTTTCTACTTTTTTACGCCTCGTCTTGCTTTTGGATATATTGATTGCAAACAAAAACTATAAAAAAAACGACTCTCGCTCAAAAGAAGAGAGAGGAAAAGGCGAGGGTTCCTAGAAAAACATAAAAGTGAGGGAGGGGGGACTTACTGCTGCAACGACGGGGGGGTGGGGGGTGTGAGGGGACAAAAAACTGCTAAGTTGGTGCTTCTCTCTCTCTCTCTAATAAATCGCTCGTCAAAACCATTTTCGAATCACGGGCTCAGCCCGCTGTACATAGCGTCGATCTGCGCCTGGAACGCCGCCTTGGCCTGCGGCCTCTTGAGCTTGAACGTCGGCGTCAGCAGCCCGTTCTCCACCGAGAACAGCTCGTGGCTCAGCGCGACGGCCGCGACCTGCTCGAACCCGCGCAGCTTCGCCGACCTCCCCTCGTCGAGCATGGACTTGAGGACGGCGTCGCGCACGGCAGGGTGGGCGCAAAGCGAGGCGAGATCGCCGCCCAGGCCGTGCGCCTTAGCCCAGGGGGCCAATTCTTCGGCGTCGGGCACGACGACGGCGACGAGCTGCGGGCGGAGCGAGTCGCCGTAGACAAACGCCTGCGCGACGAGCGGGGAGCGGGAGTAGATGCCCTCGATCTTCTCGGGGGCGATGTACTCGCCTGTTGTGCATTTATTTAGTTTTTGGGGGGCGACGGAAAAGGTGAAGGAGAAGAAGAAGAAGAAGAAGAAGAAGAAGAAGAAGAAGAAGAAGAAAGAAAAAGTTAAAAAAACTCTCTCGAAATCAAAACCTCTCATGAAAAAAAAACTCAAAACTCTCGCACCTTGCGCCAGCTTGAAGATGTTTTTCTTCCGGTCGATAATCTTCAGCCTGCCCCCCGGAAGCCACATCCCGACGTCGCCCGTGTGCAGCCACCCGTCGCCGTCCAGGATCTCCCGCGTCTGCTCGTCATCCTTGTGGTAGCCCCTGAACACGGTCGGCCCGCGGACGCAGACCTCCCCTCGGGGGTGCGGCAGGTCCGAGGCGAGGTAGTTCATCTCGGGGATGTCCGCGAGCTTGACCTCGCAGCAGGGCGCGGGGCCTCCCACATGGCCAGAGGTGGTGTCGTCGGGGAGGGTGAGGGTGATGGTGCAGGCAGTCTCTGTCATGCCGTAGCCCTCCTGGAGAGAGAGAGGGAGAGAGAGAGAGAGAGAGAGAGAGAGAGAGAGAGAGAGAGAGAGAGAGAGAGAGAGAGAGAGAGAGAGAGAGAGAGAGAGAGAGAAGGGAGAGAGAGAGAAAGAAAAAGAGAAGAGAGAGAAGAGAGAGAGAGAGAGAGAGAGAGAGAGAGAGAGAGAGAGAGAGAGAAAGGCGAGAGAGAGAAAGAAAAAGAGAAAAGAGAGAAGAGTGAGTGAATGAGAGAAGATGAAGAAAGGAAAAAAATATGAAAAAACCTCGGAAGAACAAAAAATCTCTCTTCTCCCCCTCCCTCTTCTTCTCTTTCTTCTCCTTCAATCTTACCACCACCGTCGCCCCGAAGCACACCCGCATAAAGTCGATCACATCGCCCGAGATCGGGGACGCCCCCGTGGTCATGAGCCGGACGCGCCCCCCCAGCTTGGCCCTCACTTTCGAGAAGACCAGCGCATCCCAGAAAGCGCCGGCGATCCCGCCGCCGCTCAGGTCCCCGCGCGCCAGCGCGGCCCTCTTGTGGCCGTAGGCGGCCTCGAACAGCCGCCTCGCGACGGCGCTCCCCTGCCGCACCTGGCCCAGCACGCGGTCGTGAATCCGGTTCCACAGGCGTGGCACGGAGCAGAAGATCGTCGGCCGCAGCAGCAGCACGTCGTCGAGCAGCGCCTGCACGTCCCCGGAGAAGAAGCCGACCGCGGCGCCGCAGTGCGTGAGCCCGAGCACCGTCACGCGCTCGTAGATGTGCGCGAGCGGCAGGTAAGAGACGTGCACGTCGCCAGGCGCGGCGCGCAGGATGCGGAAGGACCCCGCGGCGTCGGCGACGAGGTTGGCGTGCGACAGCACCGCGCCCTTGGGCACGCCCGTCGTGCCCGAGGTGTAGCAGATCGTCGCGACGTCCTCGGGGCGCGGCGGGCGGTGCTCGACCCTGCGCAGGTTCTGCCTGCCCGCCGCGGCGAGCTCGTCGATGGTGACGACGCGCGCGTTGGTGGTCCCCGAGGCCGGCGGGTACGGGACGCCGCCGGGCGCGAGCCCGTAGACGACGACGAGCCGCACGGTCGGGCAGCGCGGCAGCGCGTGCAGCAGCGTCGGCAGCGCCTCGCCGGAGCAGCCCACGCAGGCGAGCTCGGAGTGCGCGCAGATGTAGCTGACGGCGTCCTCACCCAGCGTGTCGTAGAGCGGCACGGAGACCACGGACTGCGAGTGCGCCGCCGCGTCGAGCAGGACCCAGTCGCGGCAGTTGACCGAGTAGAGGCCCATGCGGTCCTTGCCGGGGGCGATCCCGAGCGAGACGAGCCCGGCGCCGAGGGCGTCCCGGACAGCGCCGGCCTGGGCGTAGGTCATCCAGTCGTACTGCGGGCCCGGGCGTCCCGAGGCGTCGGGGAGGCGCTGGCCCAGGAAGGGTTCCTGTTTTTGGTTTTTGGTCGAGTTTTTTTTTTTTGTCGGGTCGAGGTCTCGCTTCGCGAGGTCGACGAGGTCTCCAATCGGAGGCTCTTTCTCTCTTCCCTCCCCTCTCTCTCCGTCGACTTACCTGCCCGTACTGCGCAATAGCGTGCTCGAGGTTATCGTGGAGCGTTCCCACGGCCGGCGCGTCCTCGAACGACGTGACGAGGTGCTGCGGGGAGAGGTTGGAGCTGTTTTTTTTTGGGGGGGGGGAAGGGGGGGTTGATGGGGGAGAGGAGAGAGGCGACTGGATGAGCAATGCATGGCTTCCGTTCTCTTCTCAGCTCCCTTTCTCTCTCTTTTTCGCTCCATCATTTTCGCACCGTCGCACCGCCCAGGGTCCCGGGGCGTCGAGACGCTCCGGCAGCGCCACGGAGTACTGGACGAGAGTGGGATCCTCGCCGTCATCGGGGGCCGAGACGGGCGAAGCTATGAAAGCCGTCGTCGGCGGCGACGCCGACGACGACGGTGCCGCCACTCCGTGCTCTCGACGGGCGAGGTGGCCCTGCAGCACCGCCACGCGCAGCGCCGCGGCCTCCGCGGCGTTGTCGTGGATCATGGCTGCTGTCGCGTCGTAGAGAGAGAGAGAACGGAGAGAAATCAGCCCTCCGAGAAGAACAGCCGTTTCTGAAAGAACAGGGACGGCTCGATGAAGTGGGAGTGACGGACAGCTTTTCTGTTTTTTCTCTGTTTCTTTCAACCTCGACGCCCCCCCACTCCCCCCACCCACCCAACGACCCTCGACCTGGCGGGCGCTCCTCCTCCCTCCTCCGCCCTCGTTTCTCAAGTATCAATTACGGCGCTTCTTGGTAAACCCTGTTTTATGATCGGAAGACCGAACTAGCCGCCGCCGCAGCAGCAGAAGCAGAAGCAGCAGGAGCGGCGACTCCGCCGTCGCTTTCCCCTTCTCCTCCGAGCCTCGCGTCCTCCTCGGCGGCCTCGGCGGCCAGTGCCGCCCAGAGCCTCTTCTTCCCGGAGCCGAACACGGCCGCTACGGCCCGCTCGGCGACGCAGACGCGCAGCAGCAGGCGGGAGCCGCCGTCCCTGCCCGGAGCGACGAGGTGGAGGAGGCGGAGCGGGCCCGAGGAAGGAGAAGGAGGCTCGGTGCTGTTTCCGCCTCCGCTTCCGCTTCCGCCTGCGCCTGCGCTTCCACCTGCGCCTGCGCCTGCGCCTGCGCCAAAGCCGCTCGCCAGGGTGACGACGGCGGACGCTCCTCCTCCCTCTCCGTCGACGACGACGACCGCCTCGACGAACAGAGGGGCGGACGGGGAGCCCGGAGGAGCAGACGGCAGCAGCGCCCTCGCCGCGGCGGCGCCGGGCGCCCTCGCCGCCAGCGACGCGCCGCCGCGGGCGAGGGCGTCGCGGACCGCGCCCGGCGGCGCCGGCGACGCCGCGACGGTGGCCTCGGCGACGACCACGAACCCGCTCGGGGTCGCCGCCGTCGCGGGGAGCGGCGGGAGGCGAGGGCGAGGAGGAGCAGGCGGCGAAGGAGCAGCGGCGGCGGCGGACGCG
>Ga0210003_1004854_pt1 | contig 10487 bp, 20 predicted proteins | sample LantaG_FD_182804 | JGI IMG/M metagenome (GOLD analysis project Ga0210003, IMG submission 182804) | Deep subsurface microbial communities from Baltic Sea to uncover new lineages of life (NeLLi) - Landsort_02402 metaG (SPAdes) (version 2) | ecosystem: Environmental > Aquatic > Marine > Oceanic >...
CCTTGCCATAGTGATAGACGGTCGCCGGTGCCGCCTGAGCTTTGGTCGGGCGCATGCCATTGCCGTCCCAGCGCCGCTTTTCGGTGGCTACGTAGCCCAGGAAGTCGGCCAGGTGGTTTCGGGTGAGCTCATCAGGCGGCGGCCAGCCTTTGGTCTGGGAGTACCACAGAAGCCCTTTCAGGCAGCCCCCGTAGTACTCCACCGAGCGCCGGGACAGGTACCGCCTCGAGTTGATGAAGGTCGAGATTAGTTTTTCCAGGTTTTCCATTTTCCATTTTTCGCCGTCCGCCTTAACTATTTAGTGCGAACCTTAAAACCCTGTAGGCAAGTACTCTGCTTTCAGTCAGGGACTCTAGCCCGCTATTTTTGTTAAATTTAGCTTTAAAACTCAAAGGTTTTTAGAGTTCAATATGGAAGGCAGGGACTCTACCAGCTGAGTTACTCCCGCTCGTTAAATAGCTTTGCGGATGGCTTTTACCTCCTTTTTAGCTTTGAAATCCTGTATTGACATCTTTACAATCTGTATTAACATATTGACTATTATGATGGATATTTTAGTAAGCAGGGACTCTAGAACACGGCAGGGACTCAAGGCAACTGCCTTAAAAAGGGCGGTCTATAGTGTCTTAAAACCTCGTCAATGGCCGTACCCTTTAGCCTGCTCATGCAGGATATCAGCTGCTGACGGTCTCCTTCAGATAGGATGGACATTATACTGTGAATAGACTGTCTCTCTTTTGAATTCTCGTATACCTGCCGCCCCTTATTTGTTAAGACCACCCTTACTAGATTCTTTTTTTCGAGGTCCTTGGCCCTCCTCACCAGTCCCTTCTCTGCCATCCGGTTTACGAGTCCGCCGACTGAGTGTATCTCCCGGCAGGTAAGCCGTGATATACCAGTAGGCGTTAGCTGGCTATTAAAAGCCTTGGTAATTAAGAGGACCTCACCCTGCTCCGGCGTAATTCCGTACTGATTCATATCCAATTCAATAGCTTTAAAGATATAACGCGTTGCCTCTATCAGAACTAACCACAGGGCATAATCCTGGTCGTCAGGTGAAAGGCTTTCCATAGTCCTATTCAGTCCCGCTTTTTTTTTCCTCACCATCTCAATATCACCTCCCCTTTGTATATTATTATTGACAACTTGTTCACCAGAACTTACAATCTAGGGGGCAGAGCCCTGTCGATAACAATAAAAGGGAGGATTCGCTGTCCGCCTTCAGACAGGGCTCTGCCCAACGGCACCCCCGTTTCCCTGGCTATTTGCTATCATTGCCTGAGACCTTTAGATAGCTGGCAAACTTAATCAGGAGATCCTGTAGCTCTGGGTCCAGGTCGCCAGCTTGATCAAGCAGCTTATCTATCATTGTTGTCTCACCTTCAGTGACCGGTTCTGATTCCGGGTCTTTATAGTGAAACCTTATATGGATGGTGGCCGTTAACGACTTTGGAGACTGTATCATTTTTTAGCACCCATATTTCTAAGGAAGTCAGCAAACCGGGTCATCATTTTCACCTGCTCATTACTAAAATCACTGATGATATCCAAGAGGCGGGCTAATGGCTCGCTAATATTTTCTTCTTGCCGCTCGGTTCTATGACCGGCAAGGATGAGAAGCTTGTCCTCCAATGCCTGCTCATGATGGTTACCGCTACTGAAGGCAATGGCTAATTTCTTGATGGTATCTGGATTAGGAGTGTTCCCATTCACAATATCTCTGATTGTCGAATGGCTCAGGCCAGTCTTTTCACCCGCCCCCCTAAGCGATAAATGATGACTATCGCATTCCTGTTGCAACCACTGACCTAAACCATCTGCTTTTATTAACTCCAATTAAACCCCCCTTTATTTAAAATTTTAATAATTAGATTTATTATACCCTACTTAGTTAATATTTTAGCACAGCTAGTGGTTAATATGTCAAGTATAGTTGATATTGTGCCTGTATGATGGTATTGACAGCCTGTTAACCAGAGCATACAATAGATTTCCCAGCGTTTACATTGATTTAACTATGAGGTGAATTATGCAACATCAACACCCAGTATTTTTTAAATATACGCGAGGTTGGCTGTCGGAGGAAACTGGTTATTCCAAGGGATATCTTTGCCGAGTGGCAACCGGAAGGTATCCCACTAGTCGGTCATTTATTGAACGGGTATGCTTTAAACTTGGTCTGCCAGAAAGAGATTTGTTTTTACCTAACAATCCGTCAGGGTCTATTAATTCACACAAGTAGTATATCCATATTTCCTACCACTGTCAGCCTTATTGTTAAGGAGATAACAATGTTCAGGGTGGAAACAATTGGAGTCATTGACCGGTCTTGCCCCAATGGGCACGATCCTCTACCAGCTTTGAGGCTGGGGAGCGAAAATGCCCCAAATTATTGCCATCTTTGTGGTAGCCCCCTCAGTAAGCAGGAGACCACCTTCGATGCCCCTTTATGCTCTAATTGCTATAACCAGGTAAACCCCAGCTGGGATTACTGCCCCTATTGTGGAAGTTTGGCTAATGCGGAGGAATGATGGCTTGACTTACCAGCGAAATCTTACTATAGCTAATAATTCCTGACTAATACCCTATTGTTGGGATATAAATATAGAAGGAGGTAGGTCATGCCTGTTTGGTTCATTATTTTAATTCTGGCAGGTTTTTTATGGTTGATGATAGAGACAAAGTGGCTGACCATCAGACTACCTGTTGGCTAAAGGTAGCTGGACTCGGTTTAGGCCAAGGTCTCGTAACAAGCGTCAATCCGAACGACAGGTCAGCTTACTTTGCCTTTGATGACAGGGCCTATGGTAACCACACCAAACTCCGTTTAAGATACGACCGCGCCTATGAGCTTACCGAGACAAACAGTCGAATATATGCAGAGGTTGCAAAATCCCAGGGACAAATCAAGGAAATTGAGGACAAAATGAGAAGCCTTCTCAGCAAGCTTGAGAAACCGGTGGGCTTTTCCTATTTTGGAATGGGAGAAGGATACTACTAACAGAAAGGGGAAACATGAGAAAGGTAAATACTAAGGCTAAACCATCCGTTGATTTTGAAGTTCTACATATCGGCTTATGCGACGCGGTCATTTGCACCAGGTTACCGATTGAAGAAGCAAGCGCCAGGTTAAACGGAGAATCACCCTCGGGAGTCAGCCACCCGTGGGAGTTTGATGGAGAGGCTGCTAACCAAAGTCCCTGCCCGGATGGCCAGGGGAAAACGCATTACCGCCTGTTTTGTTAAAGGGGGAGACGATGACAATAGACGAAGCTATTAAAATCCTAGAGAACTTGTTAAAGCGATATGATTTTATAGACTCAAAGGAGACGCACGCTGCCGTAAAGCTAGGCATTGGAGCCCTGGAGTGGCGACAGAGATTTGTAAATGCTCTCCCGGGGAAAACTCATAAGCTACTACCGGGAGAAACAAAGGAATGAGGCAGACCATGCCCGAACCACGCCCAGAGGATATAGAGTTAGTCGATAAAGAAGCTGATTTTCGCTTCGGCTTAAGAAAGCGCCTATACAACTGGAATATGAGGATTGCCAGGGAGCTAAAGGGCTGGCGCCAACAGGACCTGGCAGAAGCTATCGGCGTTAGTAGTGCATCCATAAGTCAAATAGAAACACTAAGAGTGTTTCCCGGCTCTGAAAGGGCCAAGATTATAGCGGAAGCCCTGGGCAGAAACAGCACTGAGTTATTTCCGGAGTGGCTAAGTGATTTCAGGCTCAAGAGGGTGCCGGCGAGTACCGAAGAGGAAAGCATCAGCCTGGAAGAAGCTATCTCCCAGCACCTTATTGCGCCAAACGACCCGCTGCTTATCGACCAGGGCTTTGAGGACGAGATCGAAAGGAGAGTGGATTCAGAGATATTAAGGGACAGGATAGACACGGTTTTAGAGACCCTGTCACCTAGAGAGAAGAGGATAATAGAGTTGAGATTCGGACTTAAAGACGGGCGTAGCTGTACTAATGAAGAAGTTGGCAGAGAGTTCAATGTAACCAGAGCGAATATCCACCAGATTGAAGCCAAGGCCCTTCGTAAGCTCCGACATCCGAAAAATTTACGATTGTTAAAAGATTTCGTGTGGTGACTACTCCCCAGCCCTAAAGGGCGGGGCTTTCTGAGCCGATTCTGTAATAATGGAGGTTAACAAGGAAGAGAAAGTGGTTGAGACGATAGATGATATTATCGAAGAACTGGCAGATAAATTCGGGATATATGGAATAGGTCCCCAAGAGAGCGACCATCCCGCAGACTGCAAGTGTAGGATTTACTTTTGTGCTTGGTTAAAGGGCCGTATAGAGAGAGCTGCTGAAGTTGAGCATAGGTTAAAGCGTCCCGAGGCAGAACGCTAAGAGGAGGTAAATTATGACATACGAATTAAAGAGAGATAGTGTACCTGATGAGAAATATGAGGAGATGAAGAATATCGTCCAGGCTTACACCTGCGCCATGTGCCAGGGTGAGCTGACCATCCACACCAACCCGGAGGCCGGCACCCTGGAGGTCGGCTGCATCAATCGGGAGCACCACGGCTGGCAGCAGCGGACAACTGCCGTCCAGGAGTACCGGCGGGCCGGCCAGCTAGAGGCCTACCACCCGGACCTGGGCCGGTCAATGAACCAGCTGGCGCTACGCTACCCCTCGGCCATCGTCGACAGGGGTACCGCCGCCCTCTTTATCACAGACTGCATGAGGCTCGGCCTGGACCCCCTGATGCAGCCGGCGGAGATTGTGCCGGTGCCCTTCGCCTACCACCGGGGCAGGCCCGATGAGAAGAAAATCATCCAGGAGATCGTCACGGTCGACGGCTGGCTCTCCATGGCATCCCGTGGCTGCCCCGAGAAGTGGGCCGGCGCCCCCTCGATCGAACCGGTCTTTGACGAAAAGGTAGCCGAGTCGCTATCCGGGGACAAGAAAGCCTGGGTATATAAAGCCGCCGGGCAGTTCATCCTCGATTCAGGCACACTCTCTCCCGTATCCACCGTCTACGGCTACTTCACCCAGGCCGAGTACCAGAAAGCCAAGGATAATCATACCCCGGCCGCCAGCAACCCCGGCAACCAGGCTGCCATCCGCGCTACCAAGAGGTGGGTGCGCCAGAACTTCCCCGACTGCCGGCAGCGGATGATGGAGCTCTACAGGGAGTGGCGCCAGCGCGCCAAGGGTGTGAAGGAGGTCGAGGAGTATATAGACGCAGAGTACTCTCTCCTTGATGAGAAAGAGCCCAGGGGAAAACCGTTGGTAAAAAAGGGTAAAACCACTGAAAAACAATGGGAAAAGAAGGTGAGTGAAGCCGAGGGAAAATTCGGTGAGGAGGCTGCCTTTTGGGCGCAAGCAAAACAAATTGGACTCTCAGAGGACCGGGTCTATAAGATGCTTGGCGTGTCGTCAATGAAAGAGTGGACTGACCAGGGCAAAACCCTGGACGAGGCGATACAGGTAATCTCAGAGAGACTGAGCCAATCACAGGCTGCACAAACCGAGGAAGTGACCGGGGAAGGCTTTAACATTGACCTCCAGTGGTTGAAGGACGCAAAACAAACGCTGAAATGGACAGATGATACCTGTAAAACTTTCCTGGTAAGTCAATATAAGGTAAGTATCAATGGCTCCCTCGAGGATGTAATCTCAAGGCTCACCAGGGAGCAAGCAGAGGATTTTGTAAAGCAGATAAACAGGAAGCTGGAAAAGCAGACAAGTTTATTTTAGAGTTAACCAAAGGAGGTAGACATGAAAAGAGATGTAACCGAGACACGGGTATTCTGCGATTTCTGTGAGGAGCCAGGATATACCAAATGCTTGGTGTGCAACAAGGATTTATGCCCGAAGCATCGGCTGGAACTGGTAATCTACCTAAAGCATCAAGATTGGCCATTTCGTGCCAGCCTATGTATTGAAGACGCTATTCCACTGCGGCCTGTCCTTATCAGCTTTAAGAGCCTAAGTACTTCCTGGGAGAAGGCTGGGCATAATCCAGAGTTTAACGAAGCCAGACTGGCAGAGATACTTGAGTTTCTGACACAGGCGTAATGGGGGAATAACCAATGCCTCTTAAAAATTATACGACTTCTGTGCCTGTATCACGGACGTTGGCTGAGATTCAAGCCAAACTCGTAGAGTACGGCGCCCGCGGTATCCTCTACAATTATGATGACCAGGGCAAAATAGAGGCCGTCAGCTTCCAAATCCGGCTGGACAACGGCAAACTCTTGGGCTTCCGCCTGCCGTCCAATGTTAAGGCAGCCATGGCGGTCATGGAAAAGCAGGGGCTACCCCGGCGCTACCTCTCTCTCGACCACGCCTACCGGGTGTCTTGGCGCATTATCAAGGATTGGGTCAGTGCGCAAATGGCTCTAATTGAGCTTGACCAGGCCCGGCTGGAACAAGTCTTCCTGCCCTATCTCATAGTTGAGAGCGGCGATACCTTATACCACGAATTATTGAATAGGGGGTTTGCATTTCCTGAGCTAACGCAAGGGGAAGGTAAAGAATGAGACGAGCCGTTGCCCGGGGTAGAATAATCCCACAAAGCCTGTCTACGGACCCAAGGTTAGGCCGGGTTTCACTAAGGGCTGCCCTGCTTTTTCCCTTAATCTGGATAAACTGCGACGACCAGGGCCGGATTTCCGGCGACCCGGATGAGATTAAGTATACCGCTTGCCCCAACGTTGACCACATAACAAAAGGGGATATCCCTGAACTACTAAAGGAGCTGGAGCAACAAGGGTTTATAAAGGTATATGCCACCTCAAAAACAATGGCCGCCCAGATGCTGGACTGGTGGGAAGAGCAGAGGCTCCAATGGGCTTACCCATCTCGGTATCCATCACCACCAGGCTGGACAGACCATCTCAGGTATCACCCGACACCGAAAGAGATAATTACTGAGAACTGGCCACCATCAGGCCAACAGGCTAGTGAATTACTACCTAGTACATTACCTAGTAAACTACCTAATGCACTACCTAATACACTACCTAGTACTGCTGAGGAGCTTGGCGAAGAACTACCTGGTGTACTGCAATCTGATAGAGAAAGTAGCAAAGAGATTATTGAAAAAGAAAGAGAAGAAGAAAGAGGAAATAGAAGAGGAAGAGGAAGATTACCTAGTGCACTAGGTAGTAGATCCCCACCCTCACCTGTTGGTTTAGCCCTTTTGGAGAATTTTCCAAAGGCATTTGGTAGTAAACCTAATAGCCGTGATTTAGCCTATTTGCGAGACATCGAAAAAGAGATATCCGCCGCCGGCGCCACGGCCGAGCAGGTGTACGACGCCTACAAAGAGGCTGCCGGCCAAAACAAACTGAAACTCAGCTACGTTCGGGCGATACTACTTGACTGGCTCGGCATTGAAAGGAACAGGTCGCCATGAGCACTCGAGCAGTGTGTCGCTGGCTGGACGAAATAAACAAAAAGGAGGTGAGGCTTGATGAATTTAGGTAAATGCCAGGTTGAGGGCTGTCCTGATAAAGCTAGGTATGGTATATATAAGACCATAACCAAGGGGCATAAGGTGTGGCTTAACGTATGCTCACGCCATGAAATAGAGATAGGTGACGAAAACCTACACAGAATAAAAGGAGGTTAGATATGGTTTACGGCTATAGAGTGGTTGATGGCAAGGTTTATGTTACCCCCATTGTTTATCGGTGTCTTGACTGTGTTTTTGAGACTACTGATAAGCAGGAAGAGGAAAAGCATTACTATGGCCGGGGGCACTATCTTGAGTCAAGTTTGCCATCCGACAGGACCGAGGAATGGGAAAAAGAAAAGCATGGAGCTTTACCTGGTTGGGTTAAGGTACTAGCTTAACATGAATGGTAAACTAGAATATATTTACCGACAAATTCCAGGGTCTACCTGCCCACCTGATTGTGGTGAGTGTTGTGGCATTTTATATCCTAGCCTGGCTGAATTGGGGAATATCCAGGATTGGTGTGAGGAACATTCTATCGAATATAAAGACCTTAATATGAACCCCGAACTGCCTTGCCCCTATCTTAGTGAGGAAAAGGAATGTAGAATATATCCTGTCAGACCCTTCCTTTGCCGGATATTAGGGGTGGCTGAGGATCTACCCTGCCCGGTAGGCAAATGCCAGGCGAAGCATCTGCTAAACCACGCCCAAAGCAACTTTCTGTACAAGGCAATTTATCTATGTGGCAAGGAGAAACCGAGGACGGAAAAACATCGGAAATTTATTAGAAATCTATTAGGAAAGGAGGTAACTCATGAAACTAGCGGAAGCACAGGGAATAGCCAACGAGATTTATTTCCTGCTGAAGCCTCATTGTACCAAGATTGAGATAGTTGGCTCTATCCGTAGGCAGAAGCCGGAGGTTAAGGACATAGATATTGTCCTAATCCCATCAAATACTTGGGAGTTGTCTAAGGAAATTGACCGCCTAGGGCCGCCGATAATGGACGGCGAGAAGCTGAGACGAGTCGAGTACAAAGGCACCCAGGTGGACCTATACTACGCAACGCCAGAGACATGGGCAACACTGCTCCTGATCCGTACCGGCTCAAAGGAAAACAACATCCGGCTATGCTCAAGAGCGCGTTATTTAGGCATGAAATTAAAGGCCAATGGCGATGGAATTATTGGCATAGATGGTCAGTTAATACCGATAGAATCTGAGGAGCAAATCTACAAAGAATTGGGGTTGCCTTATCAAGAACCTTGGCAAAGGGAGCTTGAGCTAAAGAGCCGAGGTAAAAAGTAATGGATATAATAGAATACAGTATTAAGGTAAATAGCTTTGAAATGGGTATCCTTGTGGGGGTAATCAGTGAATTGGATGATAGGCAAAAGCAGGCTTTGAAGCCAGTGTGGGAGCAGTTGATAGCCCTTAAAAAGCAATTTGAGGAAGAAGCTGGGGTAAAAAAAGAAATAATCCCTGGTGGCTTATTAAAGCTAAGTGATAAGTTTGGCAACACGATAATAAGGGAGCCTTATTCCTGGGAAGTGGAGGGCAATTAAGTGGATATAAATTATAGCATTTCGATTAATCTGGGTCCAAGGCAGATTAAATTAGGGAATAAGGTGCTAGGGTCCTGCGATAATGTTATCATTACCGTTAGTGAGGCTACCAAAGAAGAGCTTATCGAAAAGGCCTGAGAAAACCCCGCATTTCAATGCTGGGGATGAATCAGGCTCTTGACAAACTGCCATAATAGTGTTACACTATAAAGTAAGATGATATACATTCATAGATGTAAAAGATGTGGGCATGAGTGGGCTAGTAAGGACTCACACCCCTTGCGATGTGCGAAGTGTAAAACACCATATTGGGATAAAGAGCGTAAAAATGCGAAAGACATATAAATATCGCTTGTTGGGTAATAGCGAAGTGTTTGGCAAAGCTGACAACTGGCTATTCCTTTGCCGCAGGCTCTACAATACGGCACTTGAGCAGAAAATCACCATCTACCGGCAAAACAAAGGCTCTATATCCTGCTATAGCCAGATAAACCAACTCCCTGACCTCAAAGCATACTTCCCTGAATATAGAGATGTAGGTTCGCAGGTGCTTCAAGAGGTGCTGGAGCGGCTGGATAAAGCTTACCAGAACTTTTTTAGACGGGTAAAGAATGGTGGCGGTAAAGCAGGCTTCCCTCGCTTTAAGGGCAGAGATAGGTATGACAGCTTTACCCTAAAACAAACTGGCTGGAAGCTAGATGGCAAATACCTTGCCATCAGGAAGGTTGGCAGGTTCAAGCTCCGGCTTTCTCGCCCTGTTATGGGGGATATTAAGACAGTAACCATCCGGCGAGACCCTACCAACAAGTGGTATGTATGCTTCTCTTGTGATAACGTGCCGGAGAAGGTGCTGGAGAAGTCTAGGGATAGCGTGGGGCTTGATGTAGGCATAAAATCCTTTCTAGTGGACTCTGGGGGTAACAAGGTTGATAACCCGGCATATTTCAGGCAATCAGTGAAGCTATTAAGGCGAAGGCAAAAAACACTATGCCGCAGGGTTAAAGGCTCTCACCGGAGAGGTAAGGCAAGGCTATTAGTAGCCAAAGCACACGAGAAGGTTAGGAATCAACGCAATGACTTTTTGCACAAGGTATCTAACCAGTACATAGCCCGGTACGGCTCAATCTTCATCGAAGACTTGAATATCAGGGGGATGGTTAAAAATCATTGCCTGGCTAAGTCAATAGCTGATAGCTCATGGGGCAGGTTCTTTGAACTGCTATCCTACAAAGCGGCGGAAGCTGGCAGGGTAATAATTCAGATACCACGATTTGAGCCTAGTAGCAAGACCTGTAGTGATTGTGGTGCGATAAATAAAGACCTGACACTTAACGACAGGCAGTGGGTATGCCAGTCTTGCGGTGTATTGCACGATAGAGACTACAATGCTGCGATAAATATATGTAGGGTCGGGCAGACCCTTCAGAAGCAAACGTATGCGGTTAAGCAAAGCGTATCCTGAGAATCCTCGCTCTTTAGAGCTGGGGAGTGTCAA
>Ga0210003_1004855_pt1 | contig 10487 bp, 7 predicted proteins | sample LantaG_FD_182804 | JGI IMG/M metagenome (GOLD analysis project Ga0210003, IMG submission 182804) | Deep subsurface microbial communities from Baltic Sea to uncover new lineages of life (NeLLi) - Landsort_02402 metaG (SPAdes) (version 2) | ecosystem: Environmental > Aquatic > Marine > Oceanic >...
TATCTGTTCAATAACCTTTTGTGAATCCTCGAAATACCCATCCTGCCAACCGACAATCCTCAGGCCGGGATACTTCTTCTGAAGTTCCGAGCGTGCGGCAGCGTTGGCTTCGTCGGAGGCACCCAAGAGGAAAACACCCCACTTTTTCCGAGATGCCAGAAAAAGAAGTTTGAAAAACAGGTCACATCCGGTACATCGCTTAATATTTCGTCCATAAAGTATCCTGGAAGTGATCGAGACGCCAACACCGTCGCAAAAGCCGGCATCTGTTTGTCGCAGAATATTCAGTAACTCAGATTTGTGCCAGGCGTTGTAAATCTTGATCGGATTGATCGCAACCCACCATGACTTACGGTCCGACTCAATTATCCCTTCAATGCATTCGAGGGCTTGATCGTATGATTCAAAAGGTACTACCGGGATTCCCATTATATCAAGCGGAGTGGGAATTTGTGCCGGCCTCTTCGATGTTTGTGTATTTGTCAGGCCTCCTGCTTTTTCTTCAATCCTGAATCGGCTTTTCGTATAGCTAAATAGATCCAATTCTTCAGCTTTTTCCTCTGGTTCCGGCGGTGGGAACTCGTCCATAAGCCTGGCCAGCAGCATAGCCTTCCTGCTGCAAAGTTCCAGATAATCATCTGACCAAATACTTGCCCTTAGCTCCCATTCTGCTGCCCCATTCCCTTTAAGTGGCAAGTTGAGTTTTACTATTTTGCCGGTAGTGAACTTTCCTTCCGGGGCATTCCACAAGCAGGTATTTACATAATCGCCGTTATGACGATTCCACAACCCGATATTTTGGAAATTCATTGTTTCGCACATAATGCAGATCGTCTTCCACCATTCTTGAAAGGATCTGGATTCACGCATTCTCACTTGAGCATTTTCAAATTTATGTCTCTGTTTCCTTGCATCAAGTGCGATTGCCACGTTCCGTTTTAAGGACCTGAGTATTTCGTAAGAACGCCTGCCGTGGAGGCATGCGAACATTGATAACAATAATAAAAGCCCTGCTGCCAGCAGCCCTATCGCCCAACCGCCTTCCGCAGTTAACATAAACACTCCAATACTGGCGCTGATAGCTGTTACCGCATAAATAATTATAACCACGGTGCGGTGGTGCAGACCAAGATCCAACAGACGGTGATGCAAGTGGTTCCGATCGGAAGCGAACATCGAACGCCGCTCAAGAAAGTAACGACCAATAACGACAAAGCATGAATCGAGAATCGGCACACCCATGACAAGAAATGGAATCGCCAGCCCTACTACTGTGGAAGTTTTCGACTGGCATACGATGCTGCCGGCTCCGATCATAAAACCGAGGAACATGGAGCCGCTGTCACCCATGAAAATCTTGGCGGGGTAGAAGTTAAAGAACAGAAAGCCCATTACACTACCCAAGAGCGCCAGCATTATCACCGCCATGGCTGCCTGACCGGTCCAAAGAGCCATAAGTACAAGCATACCGCACACAATTGTTGCTATCCCGGCGGCAAGACCGTCCAGTCCGTCAATTAAGTTCATGCACACCGTAACCATTATTATCCATAGTATTGTAAGAGGCCACGCTGCCAGACCTGTCTGAATGGTAAAATACGACCCTACAGAAACCGAATGCAATGTTGCCCCCGAAGCACAGATTGCCAGCGAGGCCACAATAAGACATAAAAGTTTAATGTAACCTCTTACAGATCGCAGATCATCAATCAAGCCCACGATAAAGATGAAACTGGCTCCTGCCAAAAGCGCGATGAATTCCGTCCGAGACTCACGGAAAGACTGACCGATTTTGTTATCCAGGAAAAACATGGGCAACACCAAAGCAAGTGTTGCTACTACAAAAACAATTCCGCCTATACGCGGGATTGGCTTTTTATGTACCTTGCGCGGACCGGGAGCATCAACTAAACGAAGCCTCTTTGCCAGTCGCGAAACAATCGGTACGAGAACCATCGCCAACAATACAGTTCCAAAATAAACTATTATATAGGTTTTCACTTGCTAATCCGTCCTCTCGATAATAGTCGTGGGGCGGACTCCGTCCCTGTGATTTGCGTTAGGAAAACCCTTCCTAATCTCCTACAAAGCATCGATATATATTTGCTTCTGGACACGCTTTTCACCCACAGGTAATCTTGGCTCTTGTGAAATCCATTGCGAACAAGGTGCTGTTTTCGCACAATGCCTTTGCAATTCGCAAATCTATCATGGATCCGTACGCATTGCATATTACATATCGCAGGACACAAAAAATGCCCTTTTTCAAACTACCATAGCCGCATCCGTGCTTTACTTTGGGAAATGCAATTTTGAGAGGTATACTATACTTACCACCACATCTCCCCCCCTTATTTCCGAGTGTTAATTATACAGGATTTTCTTTTGCAATGCAAGGAAAATCCGATTGTTATAACATTTTTCTCAGAGTTCTTCCTCCGCGTGATATGCAATGGGCTGACGCACATTGCACACACCTCAAACTCAAAGCACACAAAATGTCCTTTTTCAAACGACAATTGATGTTTCTGTACTTTTCAGCGCATCATACTCGGCGGAAAATGCATCCTTAATGGGAATCCACTTCTCATCAATACGCTTTATTAGCTTATTATGCGGACTATTCTATTAAAATGCTATTGTGGTGACTACGTATTTTTTACTTTTTTTAGCTTAAATCAATTTTTCTTTCTTCGAAAAGGCTCCTTAAGTCTTTAGTTGTAATGACTTACATAATATTATCCAATAGAAATTGAGAATTAATTGCATCAAGAATTTTAAGAAAAATCTGCTTTGGATTTTTTTGCCAAGCTCAGTTTTGAACTTCTAAGACCAATATTCAACAGTAAACGATACTTGATTGTTCAAAACCTTGCTTTTCCGAGAGATTCCTTATCTTAAACGACCCAATACTCATTTTCTTCGGCTTGTCCGGGCAGACTCCGTCCCCGTCGGTGTACCGACGAGGCTGCTTGCGAGCTATATCATGGCATAGGCAACAGCTTCTGGGTCATCTGTGAGTCCGCAACGGAAATGTTGCTTACGAGCGTCGGCCAACTCGAAGCAATATTATATTGTCAGCCAAGCGTTCCCGTTCCTTGCTACCCACACAGACCAAGCGTATATGGCCGTGCCATCCTTAGCAGGTGTCACTCAAAATCAGTTTACTCAGATGCTATGGCGACGGGATCCTTCCCACCGAAACCTGCAAACCCTTTATTATCTCCATTTATGGCTTTCTGTAAAGAGATATATCAAAAGAAAAATGCCAGTTTTTTGTCATATTCCTTCTCAAAAACAAGAAAATACCGGCGTTGTTATAGGACAAAAGCAAAAAATATGCAGAACTACTCTTCTGGAAGGAAGAAAACGGTTAATTGAATTCATCGATATGAAGCTTGCCGGATGAGACGAAAGCCTGTTTTATTGTTAATGCTGATTTGACACTTTGTCCTTGTCTCTCAGCATATTGCATAAAATGCGAGTTACGCAGAGAACGCGGGAATGATTTACCAATACTTATTGATGCTTTTCGACATCGACTTCTATCCGGAAATTTTCACACAAATTGGGTCTATCAGCTTTGCGTTAGTTTGAGATTGCGAATTTCTACCACGGAATCCAGAAAGTCTGCGTTTTTGGGATTCCTTTTGATATGGAGTGTTTTGGTTCTTGCAAGGACTTTTGAAGATTGTATTTTCTGGAGGAAGTCGAAAATCTGGCGAAGTGTCAGATTCTCCATCTCTATTTGCACTACTGTTTCATGATAGTTCGTTTCGAGTTGCGATGCCTGCTGCTTCATTGTCACAACATTCTTCGTAAGGCCACATTCCTGAATCAGTGATTCCGCATACGGCAGCAGTTCAAACTTCTCTTCCTGTAAAGCAATCTTTGCATGTAAATCCTCGATCGAATCATGCAGAGCAATATATTCGCCGGTTTTAATACGAAGCCTTTCAAGCTCACCCTGTTTTTCAGGGATTACTCGATTGAGTGTCTCTATACGTTCAAGGACAGGACTTACACCAACCACATAAAATGCCCAGGCGGCAGCAAAAGCTACCAGCCCGGCAGCCAACCAATATTCTCTATGTGTCAATCGCATTATTTTTGCTCTTTCGTTGCAAACGACGCTAAAACAGTAAAGTGAACCTGTTCACCCTTAGGCTCCCGCTGAATGTCCCGGACTTCCACAGTTGAAAACTCTGGAGCATTTTGTAATAGCCGTTGCCAGTTGTATGCAGATTCAAACGATTGGGAGGTTCCCGTTAACCGGACGGATTCGGTAGTTATCAACATATCTTCAATGTTGATATTTATCTCCGGGGGGGTGCTTGTAGTAATCGTGTACAAGACATCAAGCGGTCCGATACCGGCACCGGAGATTGGGCCGAATATTGCATAATCCTTTTGTATAGACTGCAACTTCTGATCTAACTGGGCAAGCGGATTTACTATATTCTTTTCTTCCGGCAAAGTGCGTTGAAAGCTCTCTCTCATTTCGCTCTTTACCTGGGTGTATTTAGCTTCTAAATTTGATAGTCGCATAAACAGCCCAACCAGAGAGACAACAGCAATTGCAGCGACAAGTATCACACAAATTACCAACTCCCTTTTGAGGTTTAATTTTGGCTTGGCGATGGCATTGTCGGCTTCGAGAAAGTCAATACCCGTAGTGTGCTCAGGCGCCAGTGTCCTCAACGCAAGACCTTCAGCGACGGATATGTTTGCCCCGGGACGGCGAAGATTCTTCAATAAGACCCTTGCGAAGGGATTAACAATGGTTGTTCGACAGTGCAGGCCTTCTTCAATGGCGTCCTTGAGACCCGTGGTATTATCGTTTCCTGTTACCAGGTAAATCTTAGTATCCTGCTCAATCTCGGTTCCAAAGAGTTTCCGCCAGGTAATTCCTGCTTCTCGCGACAGCACGTTTGCAACTTGCTGCTCGGCTGAAACGGTGTCGTTGTCGGATGCACAAAGAATCGGGAAGTTCCTGACAATCAGGATATTGTTGTTTTGGGTGATTGCCAAAGTCAGGTGAGTTTCGGTTAGATGTGCAATAATAGCTACACCAGTCTTGATTTCAGGATGGTTTAGCATAATTGTTGAGTGAATCGCAAAAACCGCAGCACCTATTAAATCCGGTTGCATTTTAGACCGAAGTAAGATATTTCGTGTCTCGTGCAGCGATTCTTTCGCCACTGCAGCCGTAAGAAGGCAATCCTTTTCGCCGTCCACCTGGCGATAGGAACATGGCTGGGCAACGATTTCATCCGGTTCTATTGGGAAATCGTATTCTAATGCGGACGAGCCGCTCCCGGCGGTTTGTTCAAATCCGACGGAATCGGTCTCTAAATTTCGGAAGAAAACGGTATTATTCGGCACGGAAATCGCCACAGCCGCACGTCGATCAAATCCGTATTTTCCGACTAATGTCTTGAGTATGTCCGACGCCGAGTCCGTGTCTCGCCGGGCTTGTGTGTCGAAGGCTTTTTCGATGCAGAAAGCCTTTCCAATGCGCATGATTTGTACGGCGCACAAATATGAAGAACCAACATCTATACCAATACATCGCTTAACCATTATCTTCTCTGTGTTTCCTGCTCCGCAAATGCCGTAACGGCTGATCCTGAAAGTTCTTTGTATAAAATCACATCGATGTTTTTAGTTTCCGTATTTCTTCCGAGTATCGCAGTCACTGTGCGACTAAGGTTGCCGACGTCTCCCCTTGACGTGACATGATAATATTGGTCCGTCGGTTCGACTGTCGTCACCTTGCTGATTGCCTGGTAGAGGCCGTCTGCCATACCGGGCATATCCCTTAATTCCGCAATGCTTTCAAAGGGTTTGAATTTTCGCCGATCGATAATGAGCTGAGCCAGAGCAGTATCCATATTTTCCGACAGACTTTCAAGTATAAGCTTCGGAGCGCAATTAATGTTTATTTTACCGTCGCCGTAAACTGTCAGGTGGTCACGTATGCAGTCAAAAATCTGCGGTGTGATTCCTTTAACCAGCAGAAGCTCTTCAGTTGTTTCAAGTGACTTATTCGGGCATCTATAAGGGGATTTTAATTGGCTGTAGTAACTTGATTCTGCTCCAAGATTGTCGTTCTTTATAAAGGTCAAACATTCAACCTGGTCATCGCTGTCAGTCCAGTCGATAATCGAGGGCACAAAACCATAGCCAATATTGGAATGGCCGGCCTCTTTCTCACTCAGCAGGTCGATAAGCCGAAGTAACTGTTCTATTCTGGGCCGATCCATATTGCCATTTTTGTCTTTGAGGTGGTTGACATTCAGTTTGCCGCTTTCCTCAGAGATAGTTATCGAGCACGTTCCTTCATCAACAGCAAATGTCTCTTCACCGGAAAATAGATCCAGCAGCGACTTATCATTATGAATATCGGGAGTATCCTTGGCGGCCGCAATCGCGATATTGAGACCTGCTTTCGCGCAATTGAGTGCCTTTTGGGACTTTCGGAAATCGTCCACGATGCGCAGGTTGGAGCGGGATTCGTAGTTGAAACCGAGCAGCAGAACACTCAGCATGATGACCATGCAAAGGACAACTATTACTACAAACCCTTTCTGCTCTGTTTTTATCTTTGTCGATCTCATTACTTGTTAACCGATACCAATTTTTCGGTTCGAGTTATTTCCCCATTCTTCCGGCAGGATACATATGCAACAGTGGCATAATGATATTGCCGAAGATCTTCGTCTTCACAACCGATTTCAATTCTTACAGCACAGGGCAGTATTTTCTTATCCTTAAAATCCCAGCTACGCAGCCATTTCTTTCCGTCGAAGAATGTTAATTCGAGAGATTTGACGCCTTCTGCAATCGGTTGCCAATTTTTTTTCCCGGTTTTTTGGGCTGTGCCAACAAACTCTCTCTGGCTTAAAGAGAGGGTACTCGCTCTTTTATCAAATTTGTAAACAACCTCGAATAAGCCATTCGCAGGCTCTTTTTCCCCGAACAATCTATTCGTAGTTACCAGATGTAAAATCTCTCCCCGCGGAGCAACCGAATTGCCGTTGAAATAGCTGATACTGTCTTCGAGTATCATTCCTCTTTGTCCTGTCTGCTTAGAGTCGGTTTCGACAGGTTCTTTTTCTGTACGGTCGGCAACTGTTCCAGCGTACGAGCAGCGTATTTGTCGGGCCATCTGCTCCAGCGTTTTGCGTCCCTGCTGAGATGCCGTTATCATGGCTTTGCACTTTTGAGCCGATTTCGAAGTTGCGAAGTAGCTGCCGTATACCATACAAAGGATAGCTGCAATCAGTGCCACGGCCACAAGCAGCTCAACCAGGGTGAAGCCATGTTTGTCCAATCTGTTATTCATGGCAGCTTCCTGTCAGCAACATAAGTTGACGTTTGTAACTGTTTGCGACTGAGACCTTGTTTCCAGGTGATATCAACAAGTATTTTTCGCAATCCGGTAATACGCACTTTTTCCAGTTGTGGCAGCCGCAGGTTCGTAACTTCGGTCTGCCAGTTTAAGGTCAGGCCGTTTTTTTCCATTGTGCCGGAATTGGTCCCCTCTTTCGGATAGCCGGCAGCCACCGTCTCCGCGATTTTTTCATTTGCCAGAAGAACGGCTTGTGAAGTTATCTGCGCTTTATCGACCATTGTAATGCTGATAAGATGCAACCTGAGCAGCGCCAGCAGAGAGATTGAGACAATTGCGAGAGCTACGACAACCTCTACGAAGGTAAACGCTCTCATGCGCCCTCTGTCGGTGGTCATACATCTGTTTTCGCTGCCTGTCTTATGCTCAGTCATCAAGATTCCAGCTTTCTATGTCGGCATTATCTCCCGCGCCGCCATCCTCACCATCCTTGCCGTAGGATTCCAGGTCGTAGTCTTTGCTTTGCACGCCCGGATAAACGTAGATGTATCTGTTGCCCCAGGAATCTAAAGGCGTTTTATCGAGGTAGCCGTCAGCATTATAGCCTTTTATGCCGGGATCCGAGACCAGTACTTCAAGACCTTCGGAAGTCGTAGGAAAACGCCCGGTGTCGGTCTTGAACAAGGCTAAAGCAGATTCGATATTACGTATATCAATTTTGGCCTTCACTCTACGGGCCTGTTCGGGTCTGTTTAGGATCCTTGGCATAATTGTTGTTGCCAAAAGACCCAGGATCACGACTACAATCATAAGTTCTATCAAGGTAAATCCCTGATGGAGCGTATAGCGTATTTGGTTTTGCGTATAATTTTGTTTATTTGTTCTCATCTTCCAAGGCTTCCTCTATAGGACCTGATTTATATCAAATATTGGCAGTAGAATGGCAAGTACGATAAAGCCCACAACCGCCCCCATAAACAGAAGTATCACAGGCTCAAGCAGCGAGGTCAGCGTTTTTGTCGTCAACTCCACCTCGCCCTCATACATGTCGGCAATGTTTATAAGTCCCTCTTCCAGGTTCCCGCTCACCTGGCCCGTTGTTATAATGTGGTGTACGATCGGCGGGAATAATCCGGTTTTTCTCATTGCATTGGCGATAGCGTCTCCCTTGCTGACCAAATCCTTTACCGAATCAAGGCCACCCGCAATAACTCGATTTTGAATTACCTGTTTTGCAATTTCCAGGGCGCTGAGTATCGGGATACCGCTGACAAGAAGTATCCCCAGCGTTCTTGACAGGCGTGCTATTTCCAATTTGAGAAAAAGGCTGCCGAAAAGAGGTAGCTTTAATTTAGTGCGATCCGCATACAATCTGCCCTTTTGGGTTTTGTAACCGGCTACACACCCAAAGAATACAAGGCAAACCACAACAGCAATTAACATCCAATACGTTTTCATAAAAGCGCTTGTTGTGATAAGCAATCTCGTAGGCCAGGGAAGAGCCCTGTTCATTTCGATAAATATCTCCGTTATGCTGGGCACCACAACGGACATAAGAAATACCACCACAGCAACAGCAACTACAACCATCATCAGTGGATAAGCAATAGCGGATTTGACCTTTGCAGCAAGGTTTACGCGTTTTTCCAGTATTTCCGCCAGGCGCAAGAGAATCTCTTCCAGTGTCCCGCTTGTTTCGCCTGCGGCTACCATGTTGGTAAACAGATTTGAAAAAACTTTGGGATGTTTGCTGAGTGCATGAGCCAGTGTGCTTCCAGAATTAACATCGTTAGCAACTTGTTCCAAAACTTCTGCAAGGGGATTGTCCTGGGCCCGAATCCCCCGCGACTGTTCGACTAATGCCGAGAGAGCAGGTACAAGGGGCATACCGGCACGCAGCAGCGTTGCCAACTGACGAGCGACCCTGCAGACATCCCTCGTGCGGATTCTTTGGAAGATGTCCCTTTCGTGCGTTTTATGCTTTTTATCGGCGCAGCTACGACTGCCGGCTGCTTGCTGCACCGGGGCCGACTTCTTTTCATTTATCAGATTATATTCAACCACCGACACGTTCAGTCAATCCTGTATTTGTTTGCACAAAATCCTCTGTGACCCTGCTGACCTCTTCGAGAGTCGTTTCACCAGCCAGGGCCTTACGTAATCCATCCTCTCGCAAGGTGCTCATGCCTTTGTCAACGGCAGCTTTTTTTATAATATGTGAACCTTGCCTTTGACTTATTAGTTCCTTGATCTCGTCATTAATAACTAACAATTCGGAGATTCCTGTTCTTCCCATGTATCCGGTTTCAAGGCAGTTCTCACAGCCATGTCCTTTGTAAAGCTGCCCCCTGATTGCGGAGGTTTCTTCATTATCTCCCCATAGTGAAATCACTTTCTCGTCCGGCGTGTACGGTCTTTTGCACTCCGGACAGATGACTCGCAGCAGCCGCTGCGCAATGACGGCAATAACCGAAGATGAAATCAGGTAAGGCTCAATGCCCATTTCAATAAGCCGGGTTACGGCTGAGGCCGAGTCATTCGTATGCAAAGTGCTCAAAACCAAATGGCCTGTGAGGGATGCCTGGATTGCGATCTCAGCGGTTTCAAGATCCCTGATTTCTCCTATCATAATTACATCGGGATCCTGCCTGAGAATGTGGCGCAGACAGTTGGCAAATGTGAGATTTATCTTCGGCTTTATCTGCATTTGCCCAACACCGGGCAGTTGATACTCAATCGGATCTTCTACTGTAAGGATGTTTCTTTCTTCACTGTTAAGTTCGCTCATGGCTGCATACAGAGTGGTTGTCTTGCCGCTGCCCGTAGGACCTGTGAGCAAAATTATACCGTGATTTAATTTAATCAGCTTTCTGAAGGTGTTAAGTATCTCATCGGACAAGCCTATGTCGTCCAGGCCCAATTCGCCGCTGCCCTTGTCCAGCAACCTGAGTACTACCCGTTCGCCGCCCGATGTCGGGATAACCGAAACTCGAATATCCACCAGATCCTGGCCTATCTTGATCCGGCTCTGGCCATCCTGCGGCAACCTTCGCTCGGCGATGTTAAGATTTGACATAATTTTCAATCGCGACACGAGAACCGCAATCTGCTGTTTCGGCAAGGTAAATACATC
>Ga0210003_1004857_pt1 | contig 10483 bp, 7 predicted proteins | sample LantaG_FD_182804 | JGI IMG/M metagenome (GOLD analysis project Ga0210003, IMG submission 182804) | Deep subsurface microbial communities from Baltic Sea to uncover new lineages of life (NeLLi) - Landsort_02402 metaG (SPAdes) (version 2) | ecosystem: Environmental > Aquatic > Marine > Oceanic >...
CAAATTATTTTGTTTTGCTATAATGGGAATGCCGTTGTTTTGAGGAGCTTGCTCCAATTAACAGCGGCATTTTTTTACAACAAAAACACAGGGGGGCAACCTTCTGTGTTTTTAAATTATATGTAAGGGGTTGACTTTTAAAAAATATTTACTATAATTAAAGGGCTGAATAAAATATGAAAATCTTTAAAGAAAACTCTCAAAAACAAAGAAGTTGGTAGGTGTATGCACACGTATTTTAACGCCACCACTTCACGGTGGCTTTTTTAATCCAAGAATTTCTATTAGAGAGTTACAAAGAAAGAAAGAAATGACTGAACTTTGAAAATGACTGTCTTTAGTTTGTCTTTTCACTAAAGATGGGAAAGTTGTAATAAGGGCGAATGGTGGATGCCTTGACACAGTAAGGCGATGAAGGACGCGGCGTAGCTGCGATAAGCCTCGGGTAGGTGTGTAGTAACCTTTGATCCGGGGATTTCCGAATGGGGTAACCCATCCCAAGTAATGTTGGGATATCCTGATTTTAATAATCAGGAAGTATACCTGGGGAAGTGAAACATCTCAGTACCCAGAGGAAAAGAAAACAATAAAAATACATTTTACTACTGTTGCTTAGTACTGAATAGTAGTTAAATGTATTTGTGATTCCTTGAGTAGCGGCGAGTGAAAGAGGAGAAGTCTAAACCAAATATTCAATTTATTGAGTATTCGGGGTTATAAGGTTGATACGCGAAAGCTTCGGCTTTCAAAATTTCAATAATAATTAGTTAAATTATTTGGAAGAGTAAACCATAGAAGGTGAAAGTCCTGTAGACGAAAATTATTATTAAATTTAGTATTTTCTCTTGATTACCTCGGGGACAGAAAACCTTGAGGGAAGGATCCGGAACTATTCCGGAAAGACTAAATACTTACTGTGATCGATAGTGAACTAGTACCGTGAGGGAAAGGTTAAAAGTACCCCTGTGAGGGGAGTGAAATAGAACCTGAAACCATTTTGCCTACAAGCAATCGGAGCTCCAATTTTTATTGGGGTGACGGTGTGCCTATTGAAGAATGAGCCGACGAGTTTATATCTACTGCTTAGATTAATTCCGTAAATCGGAAGTAGTCATAGGGAAACCAAGTGTGAATAGCGCGTTATTAATTTTTCTTTTTGTTCCAATTTATTGGAATAAAAAGATTAATTAAAATGTAGTAGGTATAAGACCCGAAGCCAGGCGAGCTTGCCATGACCAGGATGAGGCCTATAGAAATATGGGTGGAGGTCCGAACCCGTGAGCCGTTCAATACTCTGGGATGAGTTGTGGTAAGGAGTGAAAAGCTAATCGAGCCTGGGAATAGCTGGTTCTCCCCGAAATAGCTTTAGGGCTAGCGGGCTGTTTATCCTTATGGGGGTAGAGCACTGGATGGTGTGTATAGGGCGAAAGCTCAGCATACTAATCAAACTCCGAATACCATTAAGGTTATGATGGCCTAGTTAGACTATGGGGGCGAAGCTCCATGGTCAAAAGGCAACGAATCCAGATCGCAGTTTAAGGTCCCTAAATTTTGGTTAAGTGCTGTCAAAGGTAGTAATTTACCATAGACAACTAGTAGGTTGGCTTAGAGGTAGCCATCCTTTAAAGAGTGTGTAACAACTCACTATTCGAGTCCGATTTTCGGATTGGAATGGTAAATTGCGCCGAAAATGTATCGGGGCTAAAACCAAATACCGAAAACGCGAATTCGTTTTGTTTTTTAAATAAAATGAGTGGTAGGGGAGCGTTTCTTAAGCATTGAAGTTCACAGCGTGAGCTGGGATGGAGCTTAAGGAAGTGAGAATGTCGGCATGAGTAACCACAATCCTGATGAGAATTCAGGACTCCGTAAACCCAAGGTTTCTTTGGCAATGACAATCAGCCAAAGGTTAGGCGGTCCTAAGGCAATGGCGAAAGCTGCAGCCGATGGACAGCCGGTTAATATTCCGGCCCTTCCATTTTTTTCGATGGGATGACGGAGTGTAGTAGATCGGGCACCTTAGTGGTCTGGTGTCTTCGACCGAGAGTGTGTGTCAGGCAAATCCGGCACATGGTCCCAATTTATTGGGACAACTTTCAGGGTAGAAGCGAGTTAAGGTTTTTCCTTAACAAGTTGATCGAGCGCACTTCCAAGAAAAATCTCTAAGGTTAGGAAAATGGAATCCGTACCGTAAACCGACACAGGTGGGTGAGGCGAGTAGCCTCAGGAGAACGAGTGATTCCTCGTTAAGGAACTCGGCAAAAAAGCGGGCGTAACTTCGGGATAAGCCCTTCCTATCTGAATTTTGCTTGCAAAGTTTAGATAGGGCGCAGTGAAAGTTTCCCTGGCGACTGTTTACCAAAAACACAGGTCCCTGCGAAACCGCAAGGTGATGTATAGGGGCTGATGCCTGTCCGATGCCAGAAGGTTAAGAGCGTCGGTTATTTCGATTTATCGGAATAGCTAAGTGCTTGAAGCCCTGGTCAATGACAGCGATAACTATAAACAACATTGTAGTTAAAAAATCTGACTATTTGCGGGAAGATCTCTTTAATCTTAAGAGTACTCGTTACAGTAAACGTCACTGTAGCAGTAAAAATCTTTTAAGAGAGATAATCCGCAGGGAAGTCTCTGATAATTAGCAGTATTATGACTGATTCAAAATTAAAGTGGTTAAGACAAGTTCCAGAAAAAGTTGGCTGGTATCTTGCTGGTTTTACTGATGGAGAAGGTAGTTTTAGTGTCTCCATGAGAAAAAAACAAGATTATCTAGTTAATTGGCAAGTTGTTTTAACTTTCAATGTCTCTCAAAGAGACATAACAAATCTTGCATTATTAAAGAGGTATTTAGGATGCGGTAGATTACAACACAGGAAAGATGGAGTTTGCTACTTTGTAGTAGGAAATTTCACATCAATTACAGAAAGAGTAATACCATTCTTTAAGAAGTTTCATTTTCTTTCTTCATCAAAAAAGAAAAATTTCAGTCTTTTTGTACAAATAGCAAAGTTAGTAGCTCAAAAGGAACATTTAAATCCGGAAGGACTTAAAAAGATTCTTGTTCTGAGAGAAGAACTAAATAAAGGAAGAGGAAGAAAAAGAAAGTACAACATAAACGACGTAAAATAAATTATCAGAGCCCCCTCAGAGGCCATACGTCAGACTCCAAATTATTTTGGAGATGATATGGTCCGATCTCACGGGTGATCGTGAGGGTCGATTATCGACCGCTCTTAAAAAAAGAGTTAACATTAATGAATCGTTCTAAGGTGGGATACTGCCTTAGTAAAATTTGGCTATATGCTGGAACATCTGGTGTATCCAAAGCTACTATGGTGTAGCGTAATTGTAGAAATACAAATCACAATATATCAAGTAAAAACGTTTTTTGGTGCAGACAATCAGCAGGAAAGACTTAAAATTGCTTGAATAAATTATAGCGATTTTAAGAATCCTCAGAGACTATATGCCAAACTCTGATATTATGTTAGAGATGATATAGTCCGAACTGTATAGCGATATGCAGAAATAAACAGAAATGTTTATTCGGTTTTTAGATTAATTTTCTAGAAATTAGTAACAAACTTGAGCGTAATTCCTTGTCGGGTAATTTCCGATGTGCATGAAAGGTATAACGACTGGGGAACTGTCTCAACGAGGAGCTCGGTGAAAATGCGTGTCCAGCGAAGACGCTGGGTACCCGCAGCAAGACGAAAAGACCCTAGAAGCTTTACTACAGCTTGGTATTGAATTTAATTTTAATCTGCGTAGCGTAGCGGGGAGACTTTGAAGTTTCGCTTTCGGGCGAGATGGAGTCGCCAATGAAACACCCGTCTTTTTGAAATTATGTTCTAATCCTAACGGCAAAAACGTTAAGAAACAGTGCCTGGTGGGTAGTTTTCGTGGGGCGCGATCCTCCTAAAAGGTAACGGAGGAGCCTACTAAGGTTGGCTATCTGCCAATGGAAACGGCAGAGGTAGTGTAAAGGCAAAAGCCAGCTTTATAGTGAGGGAGACATCCCAAACTATTGCGAAAGCAGAGCTTAGTGACCCGATACGTCATTATAGAATGCGTAGAGACGCCGGATAAAAGTTACTCTAGGGATAACAGGCTGGTGGAGCCCGAAAGTTCATATCGACGGCTCCGCTCGGCACCTCGATGTCGGCTCGAATATGGGCCGTTTATTGAGTAATCAATAAAAATATTTGGCTTATAACGGTGAAACCTTATCGTGTGTACCCAGACATGGTAAGATAATACCGTGGGAAGTTGAGCAAAATTATGAAGATTACTAATCGTCAACATGCAATTATTGTTGGAACACTAATAGGTGATGGTTGTTTGGAACGAAACGGTAAATATGTGCGATTGCGCATTGATCATAGTACAAAACAAAAGAAATATCTTTTGTGGAAATACAATGAGTTAAAAACCTTAATTCCAAGTAAACCTATAATTATTAGTTCGTACCATCAAAAAGAACAAAAAGAATATAAACGATTGCATTTTGCTACATATTCGTCAGATTTGTTTGAATGCTATTGGAAAGCACTCTATACAAATAATAGAAAGACGATTTCTAATTTCATATATGCTTGGTTAAAAGATCCGCTAAGTTTAGCGGTTTGGTATATGGACGATGGCTACAAAAGAAATGATTGTAATGCTTTAAGAATAAGCACCGATGCTTTTTCTTTAGGAGAACAAAAAGTATTACAGGATGTATTGAAAAAGAATTTCAATATAATGGCAACCTTACATAAAAAAGGAAAATGGTGGAATTTATATATTCCACAAAAGGAAGCTTATAAATTTGTAGAATTAGTTTTTCCATATATTATTCCAAGTTTAAAATACAAAATTGCTTTAACCCCGTAACGACTGAAGTCTTTAAGACTGAGATAGTAAATTTTTAGTTTATTATCATACGCCAACCCCGTTTAATTTTTCCAAGAATTAGAATTTAACGGGTGAAGATATAGTCTGTACTGCTAGTGATAGCAGAGTAATATGCACCCTATCCTGGGGCTGAAGAAGGTCCCAAGGGTTTGGCTGTTCGCCAATTAAAAGGGTACGCGAGCTGGGTTCAGACCGTCGTGAGACAGGTCGGCCTCTATCTGCTGTGGGCGTTCGATACTTGAGGAGAGCTGATTACAGTACGAGAGGACCTAATTGGACGAACCTCTGGTCTACCGGTTGTCCTGCCAAGGGCATTGCCGGGTAGCTATGTTCGGAAGGGATAAGCGCTGAAAGCATCTAAGCGCGAAGCCTACTCCAAGATTAGGTATCGTTTCCCATTTATGGGAGTGAGATTCCTGGAAGATGACCAGGTTGATAGGCTCTAGGTGGAAGTCCAGTAATGGATTAAGCCAAGGAGTACTAATTATCGAAGCAACTTTCCTATCTTTAGCGAAAAGAAGAAAAAGACGTTTTTTAATATATATAAATTCCGCTGGTGTTTTACTTAATTATGACCCACCTCTTTCCATTCCGAACAGAGAAGTGAAAGTAATTAAGCCCGATGATACTCTTTTGGGGAAAGTAGGGTATGCCAGCGGTTTTTTTATTTATATTTCTTGTGATATAATAATGAACAATGGATAAAAGATTAAGAAAACAAATTATTATTGCTCTAGTGTTTTTTGGTATTTTTTCGTTTATTGGCGGGGGAATTTTTTTAACTTATCGTTCAGATCCAAGTTGTTTTGACAACAAGCGTAATCAAGGAGAAGAAGACATAGATTGCGGAGGTCCTTGTATTCTTTGTGAATTAAAATACAATCCACCTCTTTCTTTAGCTGACGCTCCTGTTTTATTAATTAATCAAAACAATAAGGTAGATATTCTTTTTAAAATTACTAATTCAAATTTAGATTGGGGAGCTCAAGGATTTTCTTATAAAGTAATTCTTATTGGGGAGGATCAAGAAAAGCAAGAATTTGTTAAATTAGGATTTATTTTTCCTCATGAAATTAGGTATTTTATAGTTCCTAATATTGCAGTTGCATTTAAACCTGTGAAAGCTGATATAGAAATTTTGAAAGAAACGATTGTATGGAATAAGCCATTAATAGGAATTGATCTTAATTTAGGAGATCCTTTTATTGTTACTAATGTTAAAATGATAACACCAGAACCTATTCCTGGCGTTGATTATAATGTTTATACTTTTACAAAAACTCTTGTATTGGGAATGACAGACGCAGAAGTTTTTAATCTTCAAAAAGTTCTTAGCCTTGATCCTGCTATTTATCCTGAGGGTGAAGTAACTGGATATTTTGGAAAAATGACAGAAGCTGCGGTAAAAAGATTCCAGAGTAAATATGGAATTAGAACTACTGGCCAAGTTGGTCCTCAAACAAGGGCAAAGCTTCATGAACTTCATGGGCCTAGTGATATGGGGCCATTTAGTTATATCTTTACTTTAACTCTGAAGAAAGAAGATAGAGGAGATGAAGTGCTTAATTTACAGAGGGCATTAATGCTAGATTCGACAACTAGTCCTTTAGGATCTATAACTGGATATTTTGGAGAAATTACTGAAAAAGCAGTAAAAGATTTTCAGAGCAAATATGGAATTAGAACTACTGGTCAGGTTGGTCCCTTAACAAGAGATAAATTAAATGAACTTTTTGGTAAACCTTCTGAAGCGATAACTGGATTACCAGGAGAACAATTAGAATCTTTTGAAGCTACATTAGAAGTTAAGGGAGATGTTTATAACAGCACTTCATATAATTGGCGCAATGGAAATATTGCTGTAATTCTTTGTGATGATAATAGAAAACCTGTTTCTGTAGGAACAACAGTGTTAGAAGATATTTATTCTGGTAAATCTTCTCAATTTGTTATTCAATGGCAACAGAAATTGCCTGATAATATTAGTGTTTGTGAGAAAATTACAAATATTAATATTTTAAATGAAGAAAATGTTTTCTTGTCTCCTTAGTTAGTATAAAGAAATTATGTTTAAGAATGATTCTCTTTTATTTTTTTCTCTTTTTGTTTTAATTGCATTAGGTTTATTAGTTTTATGGAGTATATCTTCTCAAGATGTTTCTCCTTTTTTTTCTTTTAAAAAACAAGTAGTTTTTCTGGTAATAAGTATTTGCGCGTTTTTATTTTTTTCTTTTTTGGATTGGCGGATTTTTAATTCTTCGCAATTAATTTTAGCTCTGTATTTCTTTTCCTTAGTTTTATTAGGTATTGTATTGTTTTTTGGAGATAAAAGTAGTGGCGTAGCTGGTTGGTTTAATTTTGGATTATTTAGTTTTCAACCAATAGAAATAGCAAAACTTTCTTTGATTATAGTATTGGCTAAATATTTATCGTCAAGGCATTTGGAAATTTGGCAATTCCGTCACCTATTAATTTCCGGAACCTTTACCTTTATTCCAATGGGTTTAATTGCTGCTCAGCCTGACTTAGGAGGCGCAATGATATTTGGAGCGATTTGGCTTGGTTTAGTGTCTATAAGTGGGATTAGATTTAAACAAGTTATTATTTTGTTGATTATTTTCGCTTTAATAGCGGGTTTTTCATGGAGTTTTCTTTTAAAACCATATCAGCAGTCACGTATTATTAGTTTTATATATCCCCAGGAAGATCCTTTGGGCACTGGGTATAATAGGGAACAGGCATTAATTGCTATTGGCTCTGGTAGGATTTTTGGTAGAGGATTAGGTTGGGGATCTCAAACACAATTGCGTTTTTTACCATTAGCTAAAACTGATTTTATCTTTGCTTCTTTGGCTGAATCATTAGGTTTATTTGGTGTTTCTATTTTATTAATTTGTTTTTTACTTATTTTCTATAGATTAGTTATTTGGGCTAATACTTTTTCATATAATTTTTGTAAGCTTTTTACTATTGGATTTGCTCTTAAATTATTAATCGAAACTTTTGTTAATATTGGAATGAATTTGGGGTTGCTTCCTATTGTTGGGATAGCTTTGCCTTTTATTTCCGCAGGAGGGTCGCATCTTTTAATAGATTTTATTGGTTTAGGAATAATAAATAGTATGATAATTCATAGGGCATAGAAACATAATTAACAATGAATAAAAAATATTTTATAAAAAGTTCGTTATTTATCATTACTTGTATATTGGTGTTGTTTTTTTATACGTCAGTTAATTTGCCTTTAACTTGCCAGGAAGAATTTGATTTTTCAATAACTAAAGGAGAAAACTTAAGAAGTATTGCTAATCGTTTAAGAAACGAAGAATATATTTCTTCATCAATTTTGTTTCAGTTTTATGTAAAAATAAAAGGATTAGAAAAGAATATTAAAGCAGGAGATTATCAATTTATTTCACCTTTAACAATTGCTAAGATAACTGAGATTATTACTAATGGAAAATTAACTCAGAATAACAATAGTTTTCTCATATTAGAAGGGGAAACAATGTTGGAAATAGAAGAAAATTTAAAAGAGAACGGTCTAATTGACGCATCTTCTTCATTAAAAGACTGGAAAATAGGGGATTTTCTTGAAAAAAGATATCTTGATATTTTTTCTGAATTTCCTCCTGATACTTCACTAGAAGGATATTTATTTCCTGATTCTTATCATTTACCCCAAGGATTAGAAGAAAAAGAAATTCTTTCAATGTTTATAGATAATTTTGTTTCAAAAACTGAAAATAATTTATTTTTTGATATAAAAGAGCAAAAAAGAAGTTTTTATGAAATTTTGATAATGGCTTCTTTATTAGAAAAAGAAGTTCGTGAAGAAACAGATAAGAGGATGGTGGCAGATATTCTTTGGAGGAGGTTAGATACAAATTTTCTTCTTCAAATAGATGCGACAATATGTTATGCTGAATTTCAATCATTTAAAAAATGTTCTCTTAATCGTGAATTATTTAAATTAGACTCTCCTTATAATACTTATCTTTATAAAGGATTGCCTCCTACGCCTATTAATAATCCTGGAATAGAATCCATGCAGGCAGCTTTAAATCCATTAGCAAATGATCATTGGTATTATATGACTGATAGAGAAACAGGAAAAACTATTTTCTCAGAAACATTTGAACAACACTTAGAAGCGCGTGAAAAATATCTGTAATTTCTAATTTGGGTCTGTCTGTGATATTATAAAATTAAATAAAGATAAGTGAATTTTATGGAAAAAAGTAAAAAATCTCGAATCAATGTATTGGTTGTAGGTGGTGCAGGCTATATTGGTGGTGCTGTAACAGATATTTTAATGGAAAGGGATATTCCTTTTACTGTTTATGATAAATTGCTTTATGAGCATCAATATTTCAAACCGGTTGATTTTATATATGGAGACGTAAGAGATACTAAAAAATTAAAGGAATTATTACCTAAGTATACTCATGTAATATGGCTTGCAGCTATTGTTGGAGATGCGGCTTGTCAGATTAAGCCAGAATTAACAATTGAAACGAACCAAAATTCAGTTAAATGGTTATCAGAAAATTACAATGGAAGAATTGTTTTTGCTTCTACTTGTTCTGTTTATGGACAAAATGATGATGAAGTTAATGAAGAATCAATACTTAATCCTTTGTCTCTTTATGCCAAAACAAAAGTCGAAGCAGAAAAATCATTAAAAGATAAAGATAGTTTAATTTTTAGATTAGGTACAGTTTTTGGTGTTTCAGACACTTATTCTCGCTTAAGAATGGATTTAGTAGTGAATTATATGACTGCTAATGCTACAACTAAGGGGAAATTATCAGTTTTTGGAGGAAGTCAATGGAGACCATTAATACATGTTCGTAATGTTGCAGAGGCGATGGTTAATAATTTAGAAAAACCTATAACTGGTATATATAATCTTTCTACTTTAAATTACCAGATAAAAGACTTGGCAAAGGAAATAAGCGAGATTACAAAATGCGAAATTGAATATGTAGAACAAAAGTTTGAAGATCAAAGAAATTATCATGTAAGTACTGAGAAAGCACAAAAAGAAGGTGCTTTGAATCTTAAAAAAGTTTATACGGTAGCTGATGGAGTAAAACAAATATATGATTTAATTAAATCTAAAAGAGTAAAGTATGCAGAAAATGATATTTATTTCAATGAAAAACATATAATTAATTTAAACAATCATGGAGAATTTAAATAAAAAACCGCACCTTATAGAAGGAGGACTTGCTATTGATGATAGAGGCCAGTTAACTTTTGCTAATGATTTTGATTTTTCCAATGTAAAACGGTTTTATATAGTAGAAAATTTTTCTCAAGATATTGTCAGGGCATTTCATGGGCATCTTAAAGAAGAAAAATATGTTTTAGTAGTTTCTGGCTCTGTCATTATTGCAGCAGTTGAAATGGATGATACAACAAAACCAAAAAAATCAAACGAAGTTCATCGTTTCGTTATTTCCTCAAAAAAACCCGTGGGACCTGCCTTACAATTAACACCCCTGGAGATTAATCTGGGTAATATAGAAAAGAATGCAAGTAAGGATTTTTCAATATCCATAAAGAACACTGGCAAGAA
>Ga0210003_1004858_pt1 | contig 10481 bp, 12 predicted proteins | sample LantaG_FD_182804 | JGI IMG/M metagenome (GOLD analysis project Ga0210003, IMG submission 182804) | Deep subsurface microbial communities from Baltic Sea to uncover new lineages of life (NeLLi) - Landsort_02402 metaG (SPAdes) (version 2) | ecosystem: Environmental > Aquatic > Marine > Oceanic >...
TTTGTCACTCCTTGTATAATAGGAAAAGTAGGTACTCCTGTAGTATTAAAAGAAGAAGCAAAAGGTTTATCAAACAAATGAGCATCAGTATAAGATGTTCTATCCAAAGAACTTGTGTACCAAATTTTTTCTTCGTAATTATAAGTAACACATCTATCTATTTCAGTAGCAGAGGAAGATGGATAAAACCAATGTATTTCACTAAACAATGAATTATGACTAGCATAAGTTACTCTTCCCGCATCATAGTTAAAACCTAAGTCTCCAGGATTAGCTGTGGTAAACACAAAATCTTCTACTGAACATGGATTTTTTACAACCGTTCCATTATATGCGTTAAATGAACCCGCGTCATCCATCCAATAAACTACTCCATCTACGAAAACAACTGAATGAGAACTCATTAGACCACAATTAGATCCTACCTTCCTAATACTAAAAGTATAAGGCGCTCCAACATATTGCATAGTATAAGCAGCAGTATCCGTTAAAACTAAAATATAATCTTTTGCTCTTATTGCACCTATGATTTGTGTTCCATCATCTATTCTAAAAGTACCTGCTGTATTGACACTTGTGGGTTGGTAATCGGTATAATCTTCTTGGTCTGAAAATCTTATTAACATTGGATCAAAACTTGTAGTATCTCCAATCGTTACTTCTGTTCCTAAATGTAGGAAATGTCTATCTGTATCTGATACTATTGAAACACTTGTTCTAGTAGGTGCTCCTGTCATAATAGTTGCTCTTATAGATAAAGCATCATTATTATTATTTATAGGTTGCCATATAAACGTTCTTCCATTTAATATAGTAGCAGTTAATTGTTGTCCAAAATTATCTAAACTCCAATCAGCTGGATCTAATCTAATAGTAGATGATAATGAAGCTGCACCCCATGCAGTAAAGTATTCTACTCCTGCTAAATCAGAATGAGCTGATCGTGTTCCAGCTACTGCTCTTGTAATTCCTGTAATATCATTAGTTGAAATACCTGTATAGGAAATAAATTCTGCTCCAACCTTAATTACTCCCGATGTTGGGAACCCTGTTGTTGATGCAAGTGTAATAGAAGTCCCTGATCCTCCAGTACCTGCAGTGTCGTCTAATAAAGCTCCATTTAAGTTTGTAGTAAGTCCAGATGCTCCTCCGTAAGATGCCGTACCAAATCCAAAACCAAATGTCTGCCCAATAGGACCCACTTTAACATATCTGTTTATAGTGCATGCACCTGACGCTGCAACAGTAACTCCGGCATTAGTTGCCATGGTTATTGTAAATGTATTAATTGTTGAACTAATTACTTCAAAAGTTTGGTTTGTAAAATTTGCTGCAGTGTACCCTGCACCTACGGGTTCGGTTACATTTGTAAAAGTAAAGTAGTCTCCTGCAATCATTTTATGATTATTTAAGTTTACGGTGACCGTTGGCGAGGTGTCTGTAGTATCAAACGTTCCTCCCGTTTGCGCTGTCTCTAATGGAGTAATATCATAATACGCTCCTCCATAATAAATATATAATCCTCTTTGAGATCCAAGTGCTATATATCTATTGCCATCTAAATCTGACCACTGATGCTGTGCTCTTACAACACCGGCTAAGGTATCTGAAGTAATGGAAGACCATCCTCCTACTTTTTCAGGGAACCCGTAACGGAATCTTACAAAATCTCCATCTACATATTGCCCTTCAGCGGCAGTATCTGTAATTTGTTTGTTAAATCCTGGTCTTATATTAATTAAGTTTAAAGCCATAAAAAGATTATACACTAATACCTTATTCCTATAAAGATTAGGCTATTTTGGTGTCCTGCTATACTAGTGATACTAAAAAGGAAGAGCTCTGAAATTAAAACTAATACCAAATTTTGTATTAGGAAAGCTATGCTGTTTAGCCCCATGGCTTAAAAAAGAAGAAAATAAAGCAAAACCACCTGGTTCCGGTTTTACGCTTATATCTATTTCATCAAAATCTAAAGTTTGTTCATGGTTATTTAAATATATAACTCCCGACCATTCATTCCCCCTATGATCGTGCCTAACAGTTTCAGCTCCCTTAGAAGATTGAAAACCCCATGCATCTGATAATGTATATTTTGTAAAAGAAGTATGTCTATCTACATACTGTATCATAGGCTTTAGTATATTTAAAAACTCTTTGTCATTTATAAGATAATCAAAACTAGTCATTTTATCTTTTACATTAGTTTTGTAGTTTAAATTACCATCAGCTTTAAAACCTTTTTTAATTTTACTTATTAAAGATTTACAATTAATATCTACTTTTCCATGTAGGAAAATAAAATCTAAATTAACTTTTCTTTGTATGTGTTTATTTATTATCATACATATTTTTACAGGTTTATTGAACCACCCATGTCTTCAATTCCCCAAGTAGGGGGATGGCTCCATGATGATAATGTATATTTAGTTCCCTTTTCCAAAGGAGTAGATTCATGTGGATGGGTTACTGTTGATGGCCAAATCATACTCCAACCTTTTGGAATGTCTTTATTATCAAAGTTCTGCCTTGGAAATTTTAATAAGCTGCCTTTATAATTATCATTTAATTTTACATTTAAAGTAAACTCACTTGTATCGTTATGAAGTTTAACAAATTGTCCTGGTCTAGAATATCTAATTATCATAGGAGAAAACCAACTTTTTACAGTTTCAGGTTTAAAATGTTTTTCTATAGTTGGATTTATAAATGTTTGATAATGACTACAAAAATTTTCAAACAAAAAATAATTTATTTTACTAAGAAATAAAGTATCCCAGGGGTGTTCTTGTGTTCTTGAATTTTTATTGTAATAAACAATGTATGGAGTAAATTTTTCACTGTAAAATTTTGAAATGTTTATTAATTCATCACAAAACTCTTCCGTGTAAAAAGGTGTAATAATAATATCTTTTATAATATTTATTTTTTTACCACAATCTTTATGAATTATTTTTTTATAATCTATTATCATTTTTTATTTCTATGTTCCAATTTAAATTTTTAATAATTTCCTCAACATTTATAATCTTTATATTTTTATCTTTTATATACTTATGTAACTCTTCTATATCTATAAGTAAATATTTATTTTTTATTTTAAACACCATTTTATCAGCTTTTGTATTAAAATGGCTTTTTTTACCCACACCTTCTTTAAAAGAATTTAAATTTCTAGTATCAAATTTTAATACTTGATTACTTTTGTTTTTTATAATTCCAGAAACATCCCATATTTCTTTTTCTTTTTCTTTTTTTGTTGCGTACGATACACTGGTAAGGTGTTTTTCAATAAATTCTTTATCCATTATTTAAAAGTAAAAACTATTGCAACTTTTATATCTTTTTTAGGGTATGTATTATAATAGGCATAATTATCAAAGTATAAACCTCTATATTTTTTAGGAGGTATTTCTTTAAACTTTTTACCTTTTGCTTCTAAAACTGTTTTAGCTTCAGGGTTATTTGTGCAATATACTAATAAAGATTTATGTTCCATATAAGTAGCTGTTTTTTCAGAACCCGTATTAAATGATAAATCAACATTACATCTTAGAACTCTTGTACAAGAGATTTTATGTTTTTCAACAAAGTCATTTAATATTTCTAATAAATATTTTGTTTCTACAGAATTTATAACTGGGTAACCAACGTTATTGTTCTCATGTTTCAATAGTGCTATATGACTCATATGATAATGATTTTCATTATCCACAGAATTTTGTTTAATATAGTATGGGTAATCTATTCCTAATATACGCTCATCTATATATTTTTTATTTTTATCAGACATAAAATTGTCATCTATTATTACTTTATTCATAATTTAACCAACCTGTAAGTATATATTTATTTTGTTTCTCTGAAATAACCCCTCTATGCGTGTGTGTCCAATCAGAGGGCCAACATAAAGTTAACCCTTTCTCAGCGTTTATTTTTAATTTTTGATGATAAAACTCAGTCCCCCCTTCTTTAACATCATTTAAATAGGTCATAAAAACCATAACTCTAGTTGTTTTTTCTAGTGTTAATCTTTCTGCATGCCAAGCTTTAAAACCTTCTCCTGGTTTATAGTGTTGAAAATTAATTCCCTCTGTATCTCCAATAGGACTATTTAAATTAAAATAGTTATATTTTTTTGAATAATTTATTAGACCTTCGTTTAAAAAAGATATGTATTTTTTATATAAATTAAAAGCCGAAACAACTGTAAACTGTTTATCAGAAGATTTCTTATAACTATCATCTATTATTGGAAGACCTTCTTTGGATAAGCATCCCCCAGCGTAGTTTAAATCTTTATTTTCTATACTCCATTTTAGAACATCATCACAAAACTTTTTAGGTATATACCAACCATATATAAAACTACTATGAGGAATTTTTTTTAGTTTCATCTGATTACGTCAAAATCAATATTTAAAGTTTGTCTTACACCTTTTATTTGAGGGTAAGCTCCATGCCAAATCCAAGAAGGAAATATAAAAAAATCATTTGTTTTAGGATAAACAGAATTAAATAATAGTAAATTTTCTCTTTTATTTAAGAAATAATAAAATTCTCCCATATCCTTTAGTTTTTCATCCTTTGGATTTTTTGGTGGTGCACTTAAATACATAACGGTGGATATAATATTTTTTGGTTTTTCAGTATGTCTATGAACAGCATGAAAACTATTTGTATCACCAATAACAGTCCAAGCATTATTTAAAGAAATAGCAGGGTCCTCTCCATTTCTTTTTTCAAATTCTTCAGTAATTTTTTTAGCGCAATTTTCTAATATAAATTGAAAACTTTCCTCTTGTTGAAAGGCAGGCTTTAAATCATATTGTTTTGATTTTATACCTCTCGTACTTAAATATTTTAAATCTTGTTTAGGTAAACCCTTAATCCAATCATTAACCACTTTTTTAGTTTTAGATACTTCTTTTATAGAACTTTGAATAAGCCAGTCTTCGTAAAATCTCATATTAATTTACTCCTAATGATTTCTTATAATTATTAAATCTATTTTTAAATTTACTTTTTATACATCTTTTTTCAACCATAGAACTATGTTTTAGTTTCTTATCCATCATTTTCATTTCTAAGTCGAAATCTTCTCTTTTAAAGGGGACATAAACAGCTAAAGGTGTTCCTTTTTTTATTATATACTCACCCTCTTTCATTATACAAACTTGTTGATTAATTGTATGATATATATCTGAATGCACGATGCCCGGCAATACTTCAAAAAAAGAATTGTAAGAATAGGTCATAGGCATTTGATATAAGCTATATCCTTTTTCAGTTTTTACATTCCAAGGACATACTGTCTTTAGTATAAATTTAATCTTTTCTTGTATATGTGTTGGTGTATGTTCTAAAAATTGTTCATGGCTATGCATCTCAAATGTAAACTGTATATCTGGTGTTTTCCATTGGAACTCTATTCCTCCCTCTTTTGTATTTTTTACATTTAAATATAAATCGCACCACATATTAACAACATATCCTTTTTTAAAAAAGTCTATGAAACTAGGACATCTTTTAATTGTACTTGATGTTAGGTCTAAGTTTGATTTCATGGATTTAAACCAATCAGGGACATGACTAATTAAAGGAACTATCGGCGAAGATTCTATTAAGCCTTCTACCTCTGTAAAAAACGTTACTTTCGGATTATTTTTTTTAGTTAAACCAAACATTATTTAACTTTTAATGCCCTATGTGCAGGTAAGCCTATGTGTAATCTATTATCATATGCCTTTTTATTATTTTCTTTTAATTGTGTTGCTGTATTATAGTGTAAAAATAATTGAACACAGTCATTTTCTACATAAGGTTCTCTCCAATGTGGTAAACTTCCATCATAAATTAATAAATCTCCAATTTTTAAATCAAACCTTTTACCTTCAACAAATATTGGCCAACAACTGCCGCCAACTGGTAAGGTAACAGAAAGCAAACAAGCATCTCTATCTGTATGTTTTTTTAATTCATTACCTCTTTTGTAAAAACGTACGTAGCTATAATTTTCTACAACTCTTCCCATATTAACTTTTTCTTCAACTATACTTCTTACCTTTGTTAACATAGTTTCACCAACTATATCCGCATACATAGAATAATCAGTTCCCGGAACCATTCCATCTTCTGTTTGTCCAAATAAGTGTTCAAGATAAGGAGGTATTATTTTTTCTTTTAGTAGAGTTTTATGAACGTTTTTTTTTAAGGTAAAATACGAATGTACAAAATCTAAAACATCTTTTGAAATAGCATTTTTTATTAGTTTATATTTAAATTTTTTTTTCATTATTTAAATGGATATCCTAAATTCCAACCTACTAAAGCATTTCTTTTCCCCTCTGTAACAGGAGCTACTCTATGTTTAACGAAAGAAGGAAAAAAAATTATTGTACCTTTTTCTTTTAATTCTTTACATTCTACTATTTTATTTTCTGGAACATTTAAAAATTCAAAATAAAACTCTCCCCCTTTAAAATCTTTTGGGTCAGATAAATTTATACTAAAAGATAGTTTTCTATACTTACCATGAACTGAAGGATTATTTGGTGCGTTCCAAGTTTTAGATAAATTATCTAAGTGCCAATCATAGTGTTGGTTTTTTTTATAACTTGTAAATTGTAAATCTTCATAATCACTTAAATCAAAATTCCAGTCTGCCATTTTGTTGGCTTCTTCCATATAAGGTTGTATTGAATCATATATCCATTGGTCATTTAACCAACAAATTTCTGAGTCTCTAAGTTTTTTATTTATGGTAAAATTTATTTCTTTAGATTGTTTATCTGAGTTATCGACTGTAGCTTTTTTTATTTTATTTTTTTTAGCCAAATCTTTAACTGATTGACAAAAACGGTCATCAAAAGCGTTTTTAAAATAATAATAATAGTGATTTAAATACATTGTATATACTTATTTCTTTAAGTATATATACTTATTTATCTAAATAATCAATAGTTATTCCCAAACAGAAGTGCTTGGATTCCAAGTAATTTTATCTAAATTAATATTGAAAGCGTACCATTTTTGATCTACTTCGTTCCAAAAAGGTGCGCATATGTAATCAGGTACCAAAGGGTCTATATAATTATCTGGTTTAGGTACTGGAGCTTCCCATTGGAAATTACTATTTAAAGACCAACTTGGAAAAATGTTTACTAATATAAACACATCATTAATTGTATCATAGTAACCACCTACTTCAGCTGGATTTACTCTAAACGAACCGTCTAAGAAAAATTGTTTTATACTAAGACTATCATCTTTTAGTAAATTTGTTTTTACCCAATTTTCTGATTCCGTTGTTACATCTCCACCGTTGTTATCAACATCTGCTTGATCTACTACAAATACGTCAGTTACGTTATTGTCTGAGTCTAGTTTTGCAAAAGAAGCTATCATAGTTTTTCTAATCTATTGTTAAATTACCGCTTACATTAAAAACAGCTACATTATCATCACCATCAACTCCAATGGTATTTGAACCTGGTGCTACTGTTCCACTTAATGAATTAGCAAATCTTAAAATTACTCTCCCACTTCCGCCGCTGCCGCCGCCGCCTAGTCTATTGCCGCCGCCACCGCCACCATAAGTAGCTGTTCCCGGTGATGCCCCCGAATTTAACATTCCTGGTCCACCGCCTCCGTCTCCACCATTACCTCTTACTGCTCCCATATATGAGTGAGAGCCTCCTCCGCCACCACCACCAAAAGTTTGTGATGATCCATTAATACTTGTTGCACTTCCCTGTCCTCCAGGACCTGCTGCATGAGTCATACTATTTTGTCCAACATTTCCAGTTGGTCCTCCGCCGCCACCGCCTGCAGAAGCGTCAGAATTGGCCGAAGGAGAATTTCCTCCATTAGCACCTTGGTTACCTGTACCGCCAGAATTTCCTGCGTTTCCTCCACCGCCTCCACCGCCAGCACCTCCTGGTGAACCATTTGCTCTTACTGAGCCTCCAGTTCCTCCAGCTGTACCCGTATAGTTAAAAGAAGGGGATGAAACGTTTGAAGTTCCGCTACCACCACCAACAGTTACTGTAATTGCATCTCCACTTGTTATTTCATCTGCAGAGCCTCCAGGGAAATTTGTTGTGATTCCACCGCCACCGCCAGCTCCGGACGATTGACCTGCAGTTCCACCACCGCCAGCTAATACCATATAAAATAGTTCAGCTACAGCAGCTCCACCTTTTCTTTGACCAAATCCTCCTGCTGAGGATGCTCCAAATGTTGATATTAAAGGCATGTTATTGTCCTCCTTAGGTTACGCAAACTGTGTTTGTGATGCTAACGCTGTAAACGTTGCGCTTGCGGTTTTAATAATTGTATATGTATAAGCATCTAGTGAACTAGCATTACCTTCAGTGGGGGCTGCTCCGCCTTGCCATTCTGGAGTAACAGTTGATCCATCAATTTGAAATACATTATTGTAATAAGCTGTTCCGCCCTGAGAAACAATATGAGCTATTGTAATTGACTCACCTGTATCCATAATTGAGTCCAATGAATTTGATCCATCGCCTCTAACGTTTAATGTCCAGTTAGCTGATGCATCTGTTGTAAAATTCCACACTGCTTGTGTTAAAACATCATAGTTAACAGTTCCTGTAGCAGCTGTTGCTTCAGTTGTAACTTTTTCAGCTACACTTTGAATTTTTCCTTGACCATTAAAAGTTGCTCTACCAATACCTTTTGGTGTTAAATTTAAATCAATATTAGTATCACCACCCGTTGAAGATATTTCAGGTGCATTACCTGTAGCTGCATTTGTAACTGTAAATTCATTTACTGCTGAAGCCGTAGCTGTTAATAAAAATAATTCAGCTCCGTTAGTGTCTAAAATTGAAGTTACAATTTTAGGAGCGGTTAAAGTTTTATTTGTTAAAGTCTGTGTTCCAGTAAGAGTTACATCTCCAGTTGTTGTTGAGAATCCTGTGTCATAAATACCTGTGTTAGTTGCAACACCATCTGCATACAATATTTTCCAACCTTTATCATCTGTAGCCCAAGTAACCGTAGCCCCTGAACCTGAAACTGCTTTTAATTCAACAGTGTATGCACCTGTAGTTGCATTTTGAATAATGTAAAAATTTTCCATCAAAACCGGTAATGTCACCGTTTGATTTCCTGTTATAGCTCCTGTAAGTTTTATAATTCTATTCTGAGCTTTACCTGTTAAACCTCCATCATCAACATCTAAAGGTGTAGTTTGTATACCACCAGCAATATCTACTTCTAGATATCCACCAGTAATTTGTTCAATAAGATTTAAATTTGCGTTAGTTTTATCTCCCCATTGACCAGCGTTTTCGCCAGTTACCATAAGTTCTAAACCGAGATCTGAATAAGCTGATGTCATAAAATTTTATGCTCCTGTTTTTATATATTACAATATTACTATAATTAAGCCGCTAGATCAACAGGTGACCATGTAACAGGTGTACCTACATCTACTTCCGCCCACGCAATTATATTAGGGTTAGCAACTGCTACTGTCAACCCCATGCCTGTAGGAACCACTACAGCACTAGCATTAATAGTTACTGAATTTATTGCACCAGATAAAGGAATCCCATCTACTGAATATTTACTCTCTGGAATAATATCACCCAAAGCGTATGTCATAGATGTTCCAGTAACTTCTACGGTAACATTAGTAAAGGCTTCCTCATCACCTATTGCAATAGCTAAACTACTACCTGTCACATCTACTGGAGTATTAAGATCTACTACAATTTCTGATTGAGCTATAGCTAGAGCCACGCCTGTAGGGGATACGGTTACATCACTGAATGCTTCTTCATCACCAATGAATGTATTAAATTGAATACCTTCTTGGAATACTTCTACGGCAATTTCTATATCTACTGAACCTATTCCTGTATTAATAGTGTGTTCATCTACTTGAATAAATACATTTCCACCTGCTTGAAGATCTACTAAACCTATTCCTGTAGAAAGTCCTGTACCTTGAATAGTTAAACCTTGAATTTGATCTATTGCACCAGATAAAGTTATTCCACTAGGGCTTACAATTACATCAGTAAATGATTCCTCATCACCAATAGTGTAAGATAAAGCAAAACCTTGAACTGCTATAGATACATCAGTTTGAACAGACGGTGCACCAATTGCAGTTTGTGCGGAAACAGATCCTGTTTGTACAGAGTAAGCATCTCCCCATACCATTGATCCCCATAAATTTCTTCCCCAACCTGAACCTATTAAACCTAAGTCATCAATAGTTGCTGCAGTAATTCCTCCTGTAGCAGCTATTCCTGTAATAGCAACACCTATTTCTGTAATAGAAACACCTATCGCTGTAGCTAAAGAAATTCCAGAAACAACTACGTCAGCTGAAGCACCGGCTACTACTCCTGGTAGTATATACGAAGCAGATATTCCTGATACAACTATATCAGCATTTCCCTGTGTAATAGAAGTTCCAATACTTGAATTTAGTTGTTGAC
>Ga0210003_1004859_pt1 | contig 10479 bp, 12 predicted proteins | sample LantaG_FD_182804 | JGI IMG/M metagenome (GOLD analysis project Ga0210003, IMG submission 182804) | Deep subsurface microbial communities from Baltic Sea to uncover new lineages of life (NeLLi) - Landsort_02402 metaG (SPAdes) (version 2) | ecosystem: Environmental > Aquatic > Marine > Oceanic >...
GAGAGAGAGAGAGAGAGAGAGAGAGAGAGAGAGAGAGAGAGAGAGAGAGAGAAAGAGAAGAGTAAAGAGGGAGAGAGAGAGCGCGAGAGGAGTACAGGAGTGGAGTGGAGAAGAATTGCCCCCCCCCCCTTTGGTGTCCGAGCGTGAATCAAAAGGAGAGAGAGAGCGGTGTGTGCGTGTGGCGTGGCGTGGATTGGTGGAGAGAGAGAGTGGAGAGCGGGAGAGCGGCGGCGGCGGGCTTAAAAACCAAAAATACTGAAACACGACTTCTTCTCTTTTTTTCCTTTTCTTCTCTTCCCCTTCTGATTTTGTTATTTTGTTGTTTTCCGTTGAGAGAGAGAGAGAACGGGAGTGTCCGAGCGGCGCGGAGCCTGTAACTGAGGACGCGTCTTTGCTGGCTCTCTTCTGAGTGTTTTCTTTAAAATATATTTTTTACGAAGTTTTTTTTTTAATTCTTCTCTCAACCCCAACACTTTGTGAAACTCAACCCTCTTTCTTCTCCAAAGTTTTTCTCCTCGCCTCTCTTTCCCTCTCTCAGCCCTCCGCCGCTTCCTCGCACCGCCCGCCGTAGAACGCCCGCATCGCGGCGTGCTGCCCCTCCGAGTCCCGCCACCGCAGGCAGCGCAGCGGCGGCGCGTTTTCTCCGGGAAGAACCTTCACCTCGACGAGCTCGAGCGACGGCGATTTCGACGAAACCGGGCTTTTTCCCGAGAGCCTCAGCAGCCTCTCCTCCGCCTCCGCCTCCCCCAGGCACTCCCCTCCGGCCCCCTCGGCGGTCGCCGCCTCGGAGTCGTCCCAGACTCCCCGCGAGAGAGCGCAGGCGTGCGGCGAAGGGGAGTGGTCGAAGAAGCACTCGTGGGAACGGGAAGGGGAAGGGAAAGGGACACGGAGAGAGGGTTTTCTGCTCCCATCTTCATCTTCCTCTTTTTCTTCTCCTCCTCCTGTTCCTCCTCCAACTCGCCAGGGGTCGTCTCGGGAGCCCCTAGCGCCGCTCCTCACCCTCGCCACGACCCAGCCCCCGCCCTGGACCAGCGACTCGACGAAGACGCCGTCGAGAGAGTCCGCCGAGAGGCCCTTGCGCGCCGCGAGCGCCAGGCTCACTTCGTCGGTGAAGCGGCGGCCTCGGCCTTGGCGGCAGCGGCGAAGCCCCTGGGCGGAATGCGCCGCCTCGTCCTCCCCCTCCTCCCCTCGCAGGCGCGAGAGCCTGAACGCGACAGCCCCCAGGTCGGTCTGGCACCACCTGCCGAGGTTGCGCTTGCAGTAAGGGAGGAGGTGGAGAGAGGGAGAAGAAGAAGCGTTGCTGCTGCTGCTGCTGCTGCCGCCGCCGCCTCTCCCTTCTCCTCCTCCCTCCCCCGCCTCCGCGACCTCGACAGCCGCGAACCGCTCGCACGGCACGCTCGTGGGCCTGGCGTAGCGCGAGGCGTAGTCGAAGAGCACGAGGTCGGCTTTGAGGAGGGGACGAGGCGGAGAAGGAGGACGAGAACTCTTCTTCTTCCTTCCTTCGACGCCTCCCTCGACTCCTCGCCGACGAGAACGCTCCTCTTCTTCTTTTTCGACTCCCCATCCCCCTCCCCGCGCCTCCCTTAGCGCCCTCTCGACGAACCTCGGGGCATACGCGTTGTCCCCGTTGGTGACGACGACGAGCTCGGCCGAGGCAGGGCAGCCGAGGTGCACGGCGTCGTCGGTCAGCGCGAAGAGCGCGCGGTGGAAGCCGGGGAGCCAGCGGCGGCGAGGTTGAGGTTGAGAAGAAGAAGACATTGACGGAATCGAAGAAGAAGAGATCGACGAACTTTCCCTCGCCCGGTGCTCGACCCCCGAAGAGCGGGCCCAGACCCACGCCCTCTCGTCTTTTGTACCCAGAACCCGCTCCACGACCCCCTCGAGTTCTAAAAAGGGGTCCTCGTCGGCGACCAGCAGCAGCGCGCGCCAGTTGGGGTTGGTCTGCGCTTTCAGGGAGCGCAGCAGGCGGGCGAGAGGAGGAAGCGATTTTTCTCGCGCTTCTCCTTTTCCTCCTCCTTCGCCGTGCTTTCTGTAGGTTCGCACAACGAAGCAGACCTCGGCGGGTTGTTCGCGGTGGGCCGTACTCTGCGGCAGCGGCGGGAGGTCGAGCAGGTGCGCCGCCGCCGCCGAGAAGGAAAACGAAGCTGCGAGAACGGCGGTTGCAACAAAAAAGAGCGGCGGCGGCGCCGGCAGCGAGAAGAGGAGGAGGAAATTTCTTCTTCGCCTTGCTCTCTGCCGCGGCATCGTTCTCTTCCCTCTCTCTTTCTATTGTTTGCTGCTGCCTCGGATTGAGGGGCTCTCGCTGGCTGTAAAGAGCAAGAGGGAGTTGGCGGCTGGCGTGATTTGAAAGTAACGGCCTCGTTTCCTGGGGTTGAAAAGAGAGAGAAAGCGAAGAGAAGAGTGATTTTTCGGTTCTGTGCTTTGCCGGTTCGATCACACTTTTTTTTTCCCCATCGATTTCTTTCTTTCTTCTTCTTCTCCTCTCCCTCAAGCATGGTGTGTCTCTGCTTCCGTTCTCTTTTGTCTCACCGATCGAAGCAGCACGATCGAGGCTTCTCCCCTCGCGCAGTAAAAGAGAGAGAGAGAGAGAGAGCGAGCAAGAGCTCGAAACAAGCCCGCGGAGCTTCGAACGAAGAATCGCTTCTTCGTCGATCTCTTCTTCTCAACCTCTTCCTCTTCCCGTTTTCCAAAAAAAAAAAACTCAAAAAACCTCGACTCAAAAACACAACAGGACGACCCCGAGCTCGAGGCCATCCGCCAGCAGCGCATGGCGCATCTCGCAGCAGGAGGAGGAGACCGCGGACGCGGAGGAGGCTTCCCCGGAGGAGGAGGCTTGACCCAGGAACAGGCTCAGCAGCAGGCCGAGGCGGCCGCGGCGGCCGACGAGCGCCGCTCCGCGCTGCTCGCGGCGGTCCTCTCGCCCGAGGCCAGAGCCCGGCTCGCGCGCGTGGCGCTGGTCAAGCCCGAGAGGGCGCGTGGCGTGGAGGACGCCGTGCTGAGCGCCGCGCAGCGCGGGGCCCTGGGGGGCGTCGTGGACGAAAACGGGGTGATGGAGCTCCTGGAGAGAGGAGCCGGCGGCGGCGGAGGAGGCGGTGGATTCGGCGGAGGCGGAGGCGGAAGCGGCGGTTATCGAGGTGGAGCAGCGGGCAACGGCCCCAAGATCACGATCGCGAGGAGGAAGAGCGTGCTCGACGACGACGATTAGATAGAAAGAGAGACGAGAAAGAGAGACGTTTGTAAAAAGCAGAGAAAAAACAAAACGAAAAAACCGAAAAAAAGCGATTTGAGTCAGTGTTTGAATGGATTTTTTTAAAAATCGGGGTGGAAGAAGAAAAGAAAAAAGAATCAAAGAAGCAAGCGCGCGCGTTGAACTAAGTAACTAATTTAAACCATCATCAAGCACCGGCCCCTCCGTCGCTGCCGTTGTTGCCGGCGAACCGCCGCGTCCAGTCCCTGGCGCACGCGACGGCCCCCTCCTCGTCCTCGCGCCACTGCCTCGCTACCCCTTCGTCGAGCGGGTCGTCCGGGTTCGGCGCGCTCAACAAAGCCTGCACCGAGATCAGCACGGTCCTGATCTGCAGGGCCGGGGACCACTTGTCTTTCAGGATGTCGAGGCAGATGCGGCCGAGCTTGTCGATGTTGGGGTGGTAGATCTTGGTGAGGAAGCGGACCTGTTGAGAAGAAAGAGAGTGGAAGAAGAGCGGTTGAGGTTGAGGTTGAGAGGGAAGGAAGACGCGAGCGGTGAGCGGCGACGACAGCAACGAGAAAAAAGAAGAAAAATCATGCTTCGTTTTCTCTGCTTGCGTTCTTCCTGCTCTTTTCTCTCTCTTTTTTTACCTTTGGTGCCGCCATCGGGTAGTCTTCCGGGAGGAAGAGCTCGAGCTTGAAGACGCCGCCTGAAGAGTGTTGTTGTGGAAGAGGGAGAGAAAGAGAGGTTGTTGATGATGAGAGCCATCATTTTCTTCTTCTTTCATCATCGTCGTTGTCGTCGTCGTCGATGGCCCAAAACTCTGCGGCCAAAATCTTTACCTTCGTACGGCGTGTTGGCAGGGCCGTCGATCTCCACCTTGAAGTAGCGCAGGTTCTGTTCGTCGGGCTCGGCGTTGATCCCGGGGACTGGAGAGAGAGAGAGGGTGTGAGAGAGACGGAGTGGAGGGAGAGAGAGGGAGAGAAAGAGCGGTGAGGAAAAAAGAGCAAGGGGCGAAATGGCATCGCGAAGAAGAAGAAGAAGAAGAAAAAACGTCCATTCCCTCACCCTTGTCCGTTAGGAAGCGCTGCGTCTCCTTGATGATGCGCCGCGGCAGGGCTGCAGCCGCCATCGTGAGACCACTCCCAGCGAAGGAAGAAAGAAAGAAGAAGAACAAGGGAGGAGAAAAAGGGCGAAGAGAGGTCGGTGCCCTCTCTCGCTTCGCCGTTTTTTTTTCTTCCTTCCTGCGTTGCAGCGCTTGTGAACGAGATGAAAGTGTCGAGTTTTTCTTCTCTTCTCTTCTTTTCAACCCCGACCGCCCGCCCGCCGCTGCTCTTTTCATCTGATTGCTCCCCCACCAAACGATTTCCCGATTTACAATAAAGAAAAGAAAGAAAGAGAGACCGAGAAAGAACGTCGTTCTCACTTGGACGCGGCCTCTTTCAAGACAGCGACAAACTTGTCCGCGGCGCCCTTGGCAAAGAGGTTGAAGAGCGTCGGCGAAATCTTCGGAGCCCCCCCTCCTTCCCCGCTCTTCTCCGCGGCGTTGGCCAGCGAGGCCGTCACCATGTGCGGCTTCCTCGCCACCATCGCCGCGAGCCCTCGGTAGCAGCCGGCGTTCAGCAGCACCCTGCCGGAATCGGTGGTGAAGACAAGGTGAGGCCGCTTCTGGGGAGCAGCAGCTCCTTCGGCGCCTCCGTTGCCGCTTGGCGCCCGGACCGTCAGGACCCCGGCTCCGCGGTCGACCCACTTCTTGTCGGGGCCCTGGGTGTGGAGCTTGGCTTTCTCCTTGAAGAGGATCGTGGCGCCGCCGTCGAGGACGGTCTCGGTTCCCTCCTCCTCGGCTCCTGCTTCTTCTTCTTCTTCGTCGTCCGCTGCTGCCGCCGCCGCTGCTGCTCCGCCGGGCCCGCCGAAGCCGAAGCCTCCTCCGCCTGCTGCTGCTGGCGCTCCACCGCCGAAGTTGAAGGTGCCCGTGGGGGGCGCGCCGAAGAGGCCCGTCGTCCCTGCGGCGGCAGGAGGAGGAGGCGCGCCGAAGAGCGAGGTCGAAGGAGCGGCGGCAGGAGCGGTCGCAGAGCCAAAGTTGAAGGTGGTCGTCTTCCCTGCTCCCGCTGCTGCTGTTCCTCCGAGACCGCCAAACAGACCTTCGGAAGCTGCAGGAACAGCTGCCGCAGCACCTGCGGGCGCGGCGGGCTTGGCCTTCTTGGCCGAGGGCTGCTGCTCTTTGTCTCCTCCTTCGCCGCCGCCGTTTGCCGAAGAAGAAAGGACGTCACCGAATTCCTTCGCGAGCTCCGCGGCATGCTCGCAGTAGGAGCGCGCGCCCGAAGCCCAGAGCGCGTTAGGGGCTTCCTTCTGCTGCTGCGCGACCCAGCTGTCAGTTTGATGGATGTATTGGGATGGAGGAATTGGGATGGAAGAAGAGATGAGTTTTTTGATGGCATCAACATCGATTGGTCAATCGACTCTTGAAACAATAAATCACTCTCGTCTTCTTTCTTTACCTCGCAAACTGGGAGTTGAGCTGCCCGAGCGCGGCCTTGAACGCCGCGGCGCGGTCAGCCGCCATCGCGTAAAATTGGAGAGAAGAGACGAAGCGCCAGAGAAGGCAAGAGAGGGCAAAGAAAAGAGAGAAAGAAAGTGATTCAAGTTTGCTTTTTGTTTGTTTGTTTTCTTTTTTCATTTTTTCACTCTCCTTCCTTCTCCTTCTTCCGCTTCCTCCTCCTCCTCCTCCACGCCGCCCTCTCCACGGCCAGCGCCACCTCGACGTCCCTCTCGTCCAGAAACGGCGCCAGCTCCCAGAACAGCGCGTAGCTGCTTAGGTGGTCGGGAGAGGACCAGGGGCAGGCCGCCGGGGGGAGAGGAGGTTGAGAAGGAGACGAAGAAGAGGAAAGAGCAGCAGCAGCAGCAGCGCCCTCTTCCTCTTCCTCGTTCTTCTTCTTCTTCTTCTTCTTCTTCTTCTTCTTCTTCTCCTTCTTCTCTTCCCCGGAGGCGACCGCCCTGCGCATCTTCGCGAGCAGCTCGAGCGCGTCCGCCACGGCGGCGAGGGCGACGGGCGCCGCAGAGGCCAGGGAGAGGCCCCGGAGGCGAGCAGCGTGGGCGCCGGCGTCGGCGTCGGGGCTTTCGGTTCCTTCGTCGTCTTTCCCTTCTCCATCTACCTTCACAGCTTCCTCCTCCTCCTCCACGCGCCACCCGGCCTCCTCAACCAGCAAGCTCTCCACCTCCTCCTCTGGAAGAGAAGCGAGAGCTCCAGCTGCGCTCGCCGCCCTCTCCGCTGCCTCGGCGCCCAGCTCCAGACGCAGAGAGGCGTCGCTCAGCCTCCGGTCTGCCGAGGCCGCCGCTCGGGCGCTCTTCCCCCCGGCGGGAGGGAAGCAGAAGCTCGAGTTTTCGCTGCTTCTGCTGCTCTTGCTCTTCGATGACGACTTGATCCTCCCCGCCGCTCCGGTCGCGACGTAGCTGGCGAGCTGCGGGAACGGGCACTGCGAGAGCAGGCGCAGCACGGCCGGGTGCCTGCGGTGGTCGTTTCCGTTTTCGCCGTCGTTGTTGTCGTCATAGACGACGAGCGCATGGAGCCCCGCGAGAGCGGCTTGCGCGTCTTCCAGAGCAGCCAACCCGCTGATCCGCGTGCGCTTGACGTCCTGCGAGTCGTGTGGATTGGAGTTGAGAGGAGAAAAGGTGAGAAGAAGGAAGGAGAGAGAAGCGGAGAAAGCGTTGGGGGGCATTGGCTAGAGAGACGTCGTCGTCGTCGTCGATCTAGTTTTCGATTCGCGCTTTCTCTCTCCCCCTCACCTCCCAGGCCGCGGCGAGCGGGAGCTCCGCTTGCTGGTCGTCATTCTCGTCTCCCTGCATGAGAGCTCAAGAGAAAGCAAAAAGGGAGAGAGACGCGCGAGCGCGCAGGGCGCGCTTTTTTAGTTTTTTCCCCTTTCGCTAGTGATTTCATTTCATTCTTTTGCAAATTTTTCGACCTCTTCTCCTCCTCCCTCTTCTTCTTCTCCTCACTCCTTCTCCACCTGCAGCCTCAGCTCCTGCGGCAGCACCCCCGCGTCGCCCTTCTTCGCCGCGCACTCCGGGTCGTAGCACTTCTGCACCCAGGTCCCGGCCCCGAAGTCCAGCACGAAGAAGACGTGGTTGCTGCCGTGGCGGCGGTTGATGAACTCGCACCAGTGCGAGGCCGGGCCCAGCAGCGAGAAGGCGACGACCGCGGACCGGAGCGGCGGGAGGGGCTCTTTTGTTGTTCCTGTTGCTGCTCCTGCTCCTCCTTGGCCCCCCGTGGCCCCGATCACGGCGGCAGAGCGCACGTAGGCGTCCCCTGTCGCGGCTCCCGGAGCGGTGGACCCGGCCCTCTTGACCGCCAGGGCCTCGACAAAGGGCACCGCCGCGAGCGCGGCTTCGACGAGCCGAGGGTCGGGCTGTTGCTGCAAAGAAGAAGAAGAAGAAGAAGAAGAAGAAGAAGGAAAAGGGTAAACGCCTTCTTCTTCTTCTTCTTCTCCTCCTCCTGCTTGTTGCTGGGAAATGTCCCCGGCGTGGTGCTTCCACTCGAACTTGATCGCCCTCCCGCCGGAGCGGTGGAGCGTCGTCTCCCTGCTGACGAGGCGCGGAGCTTTGTTCCCAGCTCCGCCGACTCCGAAACCGTTCCCAAAGACGACGCCGGCGATGGCGACGCGGCCTCCTCCTCCTCCTCCTCCGGGCGCGACGTCGATCAGCCTCGTCCCCGGCTCGATGTTGGCCACCAGGCTCAGCAGCACCAGGTCCCTGCGCGTGGTCTTGGCGGCGTCCAGGGGCGCCCCGGGAGCGTGCGCGAAGCGGGCCGTCGGCTCGAGGTCGACGTTCTTGCCGCCTTTGCTCGAGAGCAGCACGCGAAAGTGCCTGTTTTTCGTGTAGACCGCCGTGTCGGCCACCCAAGTAAAAGCCTGGGGTCGGGCGGCAACAGGGGCCAGTCGCTGTTCGCCGAGTTTGAAAGGAGAAGAAGAAGCACTTGCTGCTGCTCCACTTTCTGCCCTTTCCGCCTTTGCGACGCGCAGCCGAGCGACGGCGCTGTCCCTCGAGAGCGCCTCCCCGAGCAGCTTCCCGACGGCTGCGTTGTCCCTGAACGCCAGTTTCCCCGGAAGACGGAGCAGCAGGTGCCTGGAGAACTTGATCGAGGTCGAGGAGTCCGACTCGAGCACGAGCGTCGCCCTGGCGGCGTTTTCTCCGACCAGCGGCGCGAGCTCGGCCCTGAGAGCGGCGACGAGCGCCTCGACTGCGGCGTCGCCGTCCAGGTCCGGGTTGGCCGCTTTCGCAAACTCCACGTCGAAGTAGGCGTGGCAGGGCCTGGACTCCCGCAGGACCTCGTAGACGTGGCGCCCTCCGGTCGCGGCGGCGATCGAGGACAGGTAACGACGTAGGAAGGCCGGGTACGAGGCGGCGACGAACTTGCGGTAGTGCGTCGGCCGGTCCGACGAAGCAGCAGCAGCAGCAGCAGCAGCAGCAGCAGCAGCAGCGGAGTTCGAAGCAGCAGGGGAAGCAGCAGCCGATTTCGAAGCGAAGTGAGAGCTGCTCGAGGCGAAGGACGACGTGGGGTTGTCGACGGGGACCTCCATGCAGAAGACCTTCACGGGCTCGTAGAGGGCCTGGGGGAGGGAGTCGAGGTCGAGCAGGGCCGGGTCGGGCGACGACGAAGAGGAGGCGCCGAAGAGCTTGCTCTCGTCGACCGAGGTCAAAGAGGTTGAAGAAGAAGAGAAAGCTCTCTTTCTCCTTCTTCGACTCTCTTCTTCTCCCTCTCCTTCCCGCTCCTCCTCCTCCTCCTTCCGCTTCATCATCTCGTCGAACGCGAGCCTGTTGACCGCGTCGGCCCAGTCGCAGGCCTCCTGCTGCCTCGAGAACTCGCCCCAGCAGCTCTCGACCCCTCCGGCCGGGAGCTGCCGCCGCCGCAGCGGCGTCTGCTGAGGCCGAGGCCTGGGGTAGAAGGGGAGGCGGCGAGAGGCTTGCTGCTGCTGCTGCTGCGTTTGGTGCTGCGGTCCAGGGGACGCCCAGGCTTGCTGAGTGCGGAGCGGCGAAGGCGCAGCAGAAGCTCCTCCTCCTCCTCCTCCTCCTCCGGGGCAAGGCGCAGCAGGAAGGTGCCGCGAGGGCTGCGGCGGTGCCGCCGCACGGACGACAGCCGCCGGAGCTCCGTCTCCCTCATCTGCTCCCGTCGCCCTCGCCTCCCTCGCAGCGTTCATGGCGTTGAGGGCGGCCTTGTAAGCCGCGAAGGGGTCGAGGGGTTGAGGCTGGGGCTGGGGCTGCGGTTGGGGCTGAGGAGGGGCTAGAGAAGATGGCTGCGCGCCGCCGCCGCCGCCGCCGGAAGAAGCTGCGTTTGCTGCCAGAGGCGTCGCCGCTGTTGTTTCTTCTGCTGCTGCTGTGGGTGCCTCCTTCAGAACCGTAGGAGGACATTGCTGCGGGGAGGCTGCCGCTGCCGCTGCAGGAGGCGCCTGTTTTGGGAAAGACAAGGTCGAGGTGGTCGAAGCGTGCGCGTCGTGAGTTTTGTTTTTGTTTTTGTTTTTTCGGTCGAATCTCGCTCTCTCTCTTTCTCCCGTCCTTCTCATCCCAATGCACACGCTCACCTGGTCCTCCATGCCCTGGTTCTCTGCACAGGCTCGCAGAGAGATCAGAGCACCGTGCTTAAGTGCCGGTTTGGAGACAGAAAAGAGCGCGAGCTGGGCCTTGTGGGGTCGCGAAGACGAAGACGAATTGCCGTTGGACGACGATGCTGCTGCTGCTGCTGCCGCCGCCGACGACGACGACGAAGGCGTTTTCTTCGTCGTTGTGGAAGGGACGACGGCTTTTCTCGGGGTCCCTCGCGACCTCCTGGGCGTCGCTTCTTGCCTCTTCTGCTGCTGCGACTGAGCGGGAGCCGGCGCAGATGAAAGCAGGTGCTGGATTCCGGCGCGGAGCTTTTCGGTTTCGAGGAGCGACGGAGGCGATTCCTTGGCTTCTTCTTCGTGTCTTTTTCTTTCTTGGTCGCCTGTCCTTCTCGTTCTTCTCTGCTCGCCGCGGCGAGACGAAGGAGACGGGCGAGAGGTGTGTGCCGTAGCGTCGGCGCTTCGATTGATTTCTTCCCTGGTCGCCACGAGAGGGAGAGGAGGCATCAAGAGGGAGAGAAAAAAAAGAAAGGTTTCGCTTTTTTTCCCTTGAGCAAAAGTGTTTGAGCAGAGCTCAAAAAAAAAAAAACGAAAAAGAACGAAAAGAAAAAGAGGGACTCGAGAGAAAGAGCGTTGTGCTCCCTTCGGCTCGCTTCACCTCCTCCCTCAAGCACTATGGGCGGCTGCTTATCCGCTCCGGCG